>ERZ1034897.1091-NODE-1091-length-11067-cov-7.802761_pt1 | contig 11067 bp, 9 predicted proteins | sample MGYA00520629_ERZ1034897 | MGnify/ENA primary metagenome ERZ1034897 (study PRJEB33766, sample SAMN09781789) | gut metagenome | biome: gut microbiome | host: Homo sapiens | place: Madagascar | study: EMG produced TPA metagenomics assembly of the PRJNA485056 data... | reverse complement strand
GGTAGCCAGGGGGGCGGGTCGCCCTTTGATTCCATTTGAAAACCTCGTTTGAATGAGAAATGAGAAATTAGAAATGGTGGTGGCTTCGCCGCAAATATATATTTTGCAGCGAAGCTGCCACCACAACCCTGAACCCTGAACCCTGAACCCTGAACCCATTATCTTCCACAATATTTTCTGAAATCACAGAACCGGCACGCCGTCGGAAGCTCGTTCTTTTTCATTTCACAGCGACGCGCAAAATCACGTGCCAGGATCCGCCTTGCCGTCTCATCGAATTCTTCCATCCGTTTCTCCACGCGTTCTTTGCTCATAGGAAAAACAACACATGGATCCTCGGCATCACTGGTGAAGTACAGGACGAGCCTTTCCACGGAGCGTCCGAGTTTCGTTTCGACAAGGTAGGCATATACCTCGAGCTGGCTCAGGTATTTCTCCATCAGGGGACTATCCATCGGCGGTTTCTTCCCTGTCTTGAAGTCTATAACCCGCACCTTATCCCCATCCCCCGAGAGAAGATCGATGGTGCCGTTCAGAATGTAGTCATCTTTGACCAGCTCAAGAGGGCATTCGGCAGCAAGCGCATCCTCCCAGTTCCCTTTCCGGAAATCCACATATCCACGAATCTCTGAAAAGGCCTGCTTCAGTTTTGCCTCAGGGAGCCAGCTATTTTCTTTATCAGACAGGGAAATGTAATTCGCCATCATCCAGCCGTAGATCACAGAGGGCGTCACACGATCGGCCTCTCCGCAAAGGGTAGCGCGGTGGATATCCTCGATCGTTTCATGGACAAGCTCGCCGTACATGGCATGGCTCCCCTGCGTGCCTGCGAAACGGTAGACGCGATGCCAGAGATACTTCATCGGACATTCTTCATAAAGGGCGATCTGCGACGTGAAGGCGAAACGCGGCTTACATACATTCCGCCCCACCGGACGGCATCGAAGATGCTGGTAGTCTGCGGCCTCCGCATCGTACTCAGGAAGCTGCTCCATGACAGGACGGAAAGCCTCAGAGATCTCATTTTTCCCCAGCGGGGACGCAAGAACGAGGAGTGTCTCTGCACGCGAAAAAGCCGTGTAGTATTTCCGCCAGAAGTCGAAGTCCTTCGTATCGTTCATCGGCTCGCAGGGCTTTCTTCCTGCGGCCATCTCCACCACACGGGTGATCAGGTCACTTTCTGCCTGCCCGCGAGGATAGTCCTCGAGCGACGGTACGATCACGACCGGATACTCCAGCCCCTTTGACTGGTGGATGTTCAAAAAAGACACCGAGCCGGAAGGCGCATAGCGCTCCTCATCTTCGTACTCATTGACGCCATTCTCAAACCAAAGCCGAAGATAGCGGGAGAAAAAGAGCTGCACATCCGCTATCGTCTCCTCGCCATGCCCATGATTTTCCGGCAGGAAGAATCCGAAGCGCTGGATGAGGCGCGTGATGGCGGAGAGATTTCTTGCCTCATTCGACTCGCCCTTCACCGCGTCATCCAAGAGGCCTGAAAAAGGCTCGAAGGCAAACATTTGATAAACCAGGTGCAGGAAGGAGGAAGGAATCTTCTTTTCATAAGAAATGAAGCTTTTCATCCGGTCGATCCAGTCTTTCAGTGCCTTATGCTCCGGCCGCGCAAGCATCATGTTCGCGACGCCCATGCAAGCCAGGTACAAATCAAGGATCCCCTTCGTCTCCTGCATCTCCGTCTCATTTTCCATCGCATCTGTGAAATCAGGGAACAGCAGGAGAAGCGCGCCGATCAGCCACTTCACTTCTTTTCGTTCAAAGAACCTGCCCGCCCTCGGTGCATAAGATGAGATGCCCCTTCGCGAAAGCTGGCTCTGCAGTACGAGGGAATTCGGATTCTTCACCGAAGAGCAGAGCACCGCCACCTGATTGTAGTCGGAGATCTGCCCCCGCTTCTTTAGTCCTTCGATGAAATCAGCGACCCTCGTATAGCACTCCGCCCGGCTTCTTCCCGTGACGCGAAGGACCGGCGTCCCCTTCTCCGCAGAAGCAGCCTTGATCTCCCCTTTCAGATAGCGATAGAAGCGTCCATCGGGCCCCCGCCACTTCGTCTGCCGTTTCATCCATGCGATGCAGAAGCCGACAATTCCCGGATGCGAACGATAATTCGTATCCAGCTTGCATGTATGGCATGTCTCATAGGTCTTCGAAAATCCCAGAATATTTCCGATGGACGCCCCGCGGAAGCGATAAATGCTCTGGTCATCATCCCCCACCACGAAGATCTGCTGCGAAGAGCTTCCCAGAAGACGGATGAGCTGCTCCTGGATGAAATTCGTATCCTGATACTCATCGATCATGATGTACCGGATCCGTTTCTGCAGCTGGTCAAGGATCTCCGGATAGGAAGAAAGAAGCGCATATGTCTCCTTCTGCAGGCGGGAGAAATCAATGAAATGCCTTTCCTCTTCGAGGCGCGTGTACTTCATCATCATCCGTGCGAGCACTTCTATGCGCCCGCCCAGTTGATTTCCGCATGTCCGCCGCATTTCTTCCGGCAAGAGCAGCTCCTCGGAGAGGCCATTCACATAGCGGCAGATCGTCTGGCACTGATGCCATGGAGAAATACCGATCAGCTTCCCCTGCTTCAGATAGGAGTCCTGTATCACACGGCGAAAATTCGGGATCGCCGCAAATTCCGAAAGATGCTCGTACACCAGGTACTGCTGCTCAAACTGGTCCACCGACAGATAATTCTTCGGAAGATGCGTATACTCCTGAAATTCTTTCAGGATCTTTCGGCAAATGTGATGAAAGGTACCGATGTACATCTCATGCAGATTCACCTCTATGCCCGCCTTCGACAGTACATCCGTGAGACGCGTCGTCAACTCCTTCGATGCCTTCTGTGTATACGTGACCAGCATGATCTCTTCCGGCTTCACCCTCTTCTCACGGATGAGGTAAAGCACGCGCTGAATGATGGTATAGGTCTTTCCCGTCCCTGGTCCCGCGATCAAAAGCGTGGGACCTTCGGAGAGGATGGCAGCTTTTTGTGATTCATTCATAGAGAGGGCTCCTTTGGGAAATAGTGACTGGGAACTAGGGACTAGGGTCAGCAGGTATAATGGGTTTTAAGGGTTCAAGGGGTTCAAGGGGTTCAAGGGGTTCAAGGGGTTCAAGGGGTTCTAAGGGTTCTAAGGGTGGTACGGTGCATCATCATCTGGAAGCGCTGCGAAGTTTTAGAATATACGTTATTCGCAAAAGATGAGAAACCTGTGAACCTTTGGAACCTTCAGAACCTTTAGAACCCGCTTAACCTATAAGGATTCGCATAAAAGATAGATTGTTTTTTCTGCTTTCTAACTTAAAGGGTTCTAAGGGGATAGTGCGGCGCATTGAACCTCTTGAACCCATCTCCCTTGTCACCCTTCACTTTCACTACGTCCCACCACCGTGAGGATTCCCAGCACGGGCAGGCAGAGGACATAGGCGAAGGAATAGCGGAAAACGGAGGAGGCCGGCGTGGAGAGGAGGAGAGTGGCTGTATTCACTAGAAGCGGCAAAAGCGCCCAGAGATATTCCTTTTTCCCCTGTCTGATCCAGACGAGCCCCAGAAAGAGCGCAATCCAGAGCGAAAGCCCTGTCCCGATGAAATGGCTTCCCTCATAGGAGACATTCGCCAGCCGCGCCTTGAGCCAAAGCGGCATCGGGAAATCCCCCGTCGCCATGCGGTCGTTATCCGCCGGTTTCATATCCTTTGTATTCTCATCCGAAAGCGCCCAGCCAAAGCGCGACTGCACGTCATACTCGAAGGGATCCAGATTCCACAGGGCATATGTCTCCGTCAGCCAGCCTTCGACATAAATCCTCGGATTTCTCAAACCGGTATCCACCCATGCCGACAGGAATTCTTTTTTCTGCCCATTCAGCCAGTTTCTATGGAAATGGTCATGCCACTTTACAAAGTCCACGGTATAGGGTGAGTATTCTTTCTTCCACTCTTCTTCGGTGAGAAGATTTTCCATCAGCGTTTTCGTTTCCTCGCTTCGCTCACCGCCAAGTACCATCGTCCGCCCCAGCTGCTGGAGCGGGATCGCCATAGACTCCTGAAAGAGCGGCTCCCAGTGATGGGTGCGCTGGATGACCTGGGCGGGGACGATGGAGAGCAACGCAAAAATCACAAAAAAGAGGAGGATCTCCTTCCGCTTCTCCAGAAAAAAGAGAGCAAGGGATACCGACAGCGCGACAAGGAGGCCATTGCTGCGAAGCAGCATCGCAAACAGCGCCGCAGCAAGGATCCAAAGAGATGCCCTCCCCCAGGGCTCCCCTTCCGCGCGCCGAAGGAAGAGCCATACGAAAAAGAGCAGCCCCAGCGAGAAAAGGCCATCGCGCACTGCCGCGATACTATAATTTCCCACCATCGGAAAAAAGAGAAAGTACCCGTACAGCCCCCATCCGGCAAGATCATGCACTCGTTCCTTCACCCAAAAGGCAAAGGCGGTAAGCCCATAGGAAATCAAAAGAAGCTGCAGCAGAGAAAAGAAGAAGATGACCGGCTCCCGGCTCCCCAGCACCTCCTTTCCCCAGCCCGCACCATAGCCGTATATCACCGAATACAGCCAAGGAAACTGCACGCTTGCATAGAGCGGATTCTCCATCATGAAGACTGTGTCATTCATTCCCGGCGCCGGATAAAACGAGAGAAGGAAGGGCAGCTGCCAAAGCACCATCAGAAGGAATGCAGGAAGATACCATGTCCGATCTGCTGCCGTTCTCCTCGAACAAGAAAAACCGGAAAGCCGATCGACCAGTTTGGGCAGTAAAAGAGAAAAGAACGCCGTCCCCAGAAGAAGGATCGGCACGTCCCAAAAGTCCAGGAGCGCGCGCCCTGCCTCTTTGAGCTCTCCTGCCCGATCCAGACAGTCTATCTTCACCGTGTACCAGAGCGCAGCCGCCAAGAAGAAAGAAAAGCATATATATAGGTAAGAAAAACGTGTCCGAAACAGTTTCATAAAAAGCTCCTAGATTGTAAAGGTTGTCAGGTTCCGTATTCGCTCCGCGGAGCCTCTCCCCATACATCGAGAAAGAAAGTTTTGCTCAAATTAGGAATGAGTGTCTAGGGATTAGGGGTTAGAAGTCACCAGTCACTAGTGACTGGTGACTAGTGACTGGAATGTCAGCTCATGGCATCGCCACTATTTATACTCTGCGGCGCTTCTATATTCTTATGCGCCGCACCATCATTTCGCATTTCTCATTTCTAATTTCTAATTCAAGCGAGGTTTTCAAATGTAATCAAAGGAACGGCACGCCCCAAGGGCTAACCCTGAACCCGCAGCCATTCCTCTTTTCCCTCATTATATCACGCGACCTTTCCACCTATGCTACAATATGGCTAATCTCATGATTTCTTATACAGAAAGAAGCCCCTTTATGAATAGAGAAGAACGAGTCAGAGCCGCCCTTGCCGGCAAAGAAGTCGACCGCGTACCGGTCGCTGCCTGGATGCACCTCTCCGCATTCGATCAGTATCCGATCTCCCTCGCCGAGGCAGAAGTCGATCTCACAGAAAAATATGACTTCGACTATATCAAGATGATGACGAAGCTATGTATAAAAATCCATATGAAATCTGATTCTTCGATTGAATCAGCGTTTCCTTAACACACGACGTTTTTCTCCGCTCAGGATGACGAAATGTGCCGCACCACCCCCGCTGAACACTCTGAACCTCACCTAAAAACCGCTGTCCGAAACCATTCGGACAGCGGTTTTTTCTATTCGTGATTCAATTTCCCTTTCAGATCATGGTCGGTCATCGCGCAGACGCAGGAATCAGACCAGACATTCTCGGCCGTCTCGATCATATCGATGATCGTATAGATCGGAAGGATGAGGCCCATGATGCCGATCGGTGCGCCGATACCGCTCATGAGGGAAAGCGTCAGGAAGTAGCATCCCATCGGTACGCCTGCATTGCCGACAGCTGCGAGTACTGCGACGATGAGCCATGTGAGCATGGTCGTCATCGAAAGCTCGATCCCCGCATTCTGCATGACGAAGAGCGAAGTGATCAGTATGAAGGCTGCGCATCCGTTCATGTTGATGGTCGTGCAGATCGGAAGTACAAAGCGGGAAACAGCTGGATTCGCCTTTAGATTCTTCTCCGCCGAGGCAAGCGTCACCGGCAGTGTGCCCGCAGAGCTCTTGGTGAAGAGAGCGACTGCAATGGCAGGAGACATTTTCTTGAAAACATCGATCGGATTCAGTCCACGAGCCAGAAGGAAGAGCGGCAGGACAAGGAAGAACTGGATACCGTTACTTGCCATGATGACGAGCGTGTATTTCCCGAGCGCCCCTACGATGACCCCTGCTTCGATCTGGGCGGAGAGCTGCCCTGCAAAAGCCAGAATGCCGACAGGAAGAATGGCGAGAAGCGCTTTGATCAGCGTAAAGAGAAGCTCCTGAAAACCAAGGATGCCCTTCAGGAGGACTTCGCGATTCTCCGTCTTCGGCATGAAGGCAAGCCCGAGACCGAAGGAGGCTGCGATCAGCATGACAGCAAGCACATTGCCGGACAGGAATGGCTGCAGAATGTTATTCGGGATGACATTCAAGATGTGGTCATAGTATGTGACCGTTCCCAGCTTCTGCGGCACGCTCGAAGCCCCTGCACTCGCCAGATCCGTCGGCAGATTCCCCGGTGTCACCCAGAGATACATCGCAAGCCCGATACTTGCCGCAAAGACTGTGGTGAGAAGCGTGTAGACGACCGCGTGTGCAAAAATGCGACCGGTTTCCTTCTTGCCGCCGAGTGCAGCCAGTGTCGTGATGACAGCGAGCGCGATCGTCGGTACCGCAATAAACTGGAACAAACGGGTGAATACCGTCGCGATAAAATTAAAGAGCTCATTCAAAGGCTTGATCCCGAGCCAGCCCAGAGCGGCGCCCACGACCAATGCCAGGATCCAGAGAATAAACTGCCGTCCCTGCTTTTTTGTCTGGTGCTCTTTCAGCACGCTCTGTGCTAAGTTTTTGACATCCTCATTTTTATTCATATCATTTCCTCCTATCATTTCCTACTATGGCGATCAATGAAAAAGAGTTCAGAGGCGGGTTCTATGGATGCAGCAAGGCTCGCGAAACATTGCCGCATCAGGCAAGATCTTCATTTCAAACAATAAAAAAAGCCCTTCCTCCCCCATGGGACGAAAGACTCGTGATTCTCACCCAATTTCACCGCTGCGTCACCGCATCGGCCTCTTTAAGTCCAAACAGACTCTGATCCTGTAACGGGAATCCCCGGGAGAGCCTACTTCTTTTCGGTCTCCTGGCTCTGAAACGCACTTCAGCAAGGTTTCTCTGCCCGCTTGCACTGTCCGGACTCGCTAAGAGAAGAAATCCCTGCGTACTCTTTTTCTTCATCGCTTATTGGACATACTATAGCATAGATAAAGGAATGTGTCAAACCTCTGTAAGAAAAATAAGAGAATACAGTGCCCCGGTCTCTATGTCCCCTCGTCAGATGCTCTCTTTTTTCGATCTGCCATTTTTATACTCTACTCTTCCCAACTTTCCTCCACTTGTGGTAAGATATGAAAAATAATTTCTTTATTTTTTAGAAAGGAGACGTTCCCTCATGGGTATGCTCAAAGAATTCAAAGACTTTGCCCTCCGCGGCAATGTTGTAGACATGGCAGTCGGTGTAGTCATCGGCGCTGCATTCGGAAAGATCGTTTCTTCTCTGGTCAGCCATGTCATCATGCCTCCTCTGGGCTACCTTCTGGGTGGTATCGATTTCTCCAACCTTTTCATCCCTCTGAGCGATACCCCGGTCTCCACGCTCGCCGAAGCAAAAGAGCTCGGCGTCCCGGTCATCGCATACGGAGAATTCCTGAATGCAGTCATTGATTTCCTGATCATTGCTTTCGTCCTCTTTATCGCCATCAAGCAGATCAACCACTTCTTCCCGAAAGCTCCACCAAAGGAAATCAGAAAGTGCCCCTACTGCAAAGAAGCGATCGCAGATGATGCGACCCGCTGCCCGCACTGCACGGCACAGCTCTGAGACGCCTCTTTCGGCAGCAAAGGCGGTGTGACAAAAACCTGTATGTTTTGTCACACCGCCTTTTTCCATTCGTTTTCCCCATGAGACGCCTAAAGCCTCCCCGAAGGGAGGCTTTTTAGAGGTGTTTGGAGTTGTTGAGAAAGATTTGTAACAATGAGTGGAATCATCACGGCCAATGGTGATTTCCTTTTGTTTACGATTCTATATTACCTCACATCGTCTTCATTGTCAAGTATTGTTTATTGTTTTCAGAAACAATAATTAACAATCATCCTTCATAAACTTCAAATTCATCCTTGCCGGCGCCGCAGACCGGGCATACATAGTCTGCCGGCAGATCTTCAAACTTGGTCCCCGGGGCGATGCCATTGTCCGGATCACCTTTGGCTTCATCGTAAATCCATCCGCATACAGTGCATACATACTTTTTCATAGTCGTTCCCTCCTTTGGGAAAACTCACAGGGGGCCGCATGTCGGCTTCCCTGTAGGAAGGAAATGTCGGTGCGACCGCAGCTTGTGATTTTGCAAGAGTGAAATTCTCAAGCGCTCAGCTCCGTATTTCCCTTCTTTCTATATTTACATTTCTCTATATATTATTATATCACAATATTCAAATAGTTCAATATCGAATGATACGTTTTTTCCCTCGCAAAAAGTCATCTGCTCATCCCCCATTGACCAAAAGGTCCCGACCTTATATAATAGGTATCGCAAGCCATGCGAGCGTGGCGGAATTGGTAGACGCACAGGATTTAGGATCCTGCGCCTTGTGCATGGGGGTTCGAGTCCCTTCGCTCGCACCAAAAAAAGCACTGTGGATCTCACAGTGCTTTTTTATTGGCAGTCACCTTTTTCGCTAAAGCCGATCTCTCAGAAATTTACAGTCTTCCCATAGTAAGCACATTCGAGGATCTTTGCCATAGCTTCCGCATCTGCCTCACGCGGGTTCTCCGGAGTGCAGGCATCGAGGACGGCATTCTTAGCGATCGCATCCTTCTTGGCAAGGTACAGCTCCTCTGGCACCCCATAGTCTTTGAGTGTCAGCGGGATGTCCATCTTCTGATTCAGTTTCTGGATAGCTTCCTCATAGGAAATGACAAGCTGCGCATCTGTGCGTCCCGGAAGACCTGCCACGCGGGCGAGGTCGGCATAGCGCGAAAGGCAGACCTTCTTGTTGAACTGGATGACATACGGCATCAAGATGGCATTCGCACAACCATGCGGGACATGGAAGACGGCACCGATCTTATGCGCCAGAGAATGTGTGATCCCCAGAAGTCCGTTTGAGAAGGCCATGCCGGCAAGGCACTGCGCGATATGCATTTTGCCTCTGGCTTCCTTGTCTCCATGATACGACTCTACGATGTTGTCAAAAATATCGGAGACAGCCTGCTTGGAGAGCGGTTCCGTGAAGCCATTCGCAAACTTTGACACATAGGCCTCGGTCGCATGTGTCAGCGCGTCCATCCCTGTATGCGCGGTGAGCTTCTTCGGCATGGTGAACGGGATGTCGAGGTCAAGGATGGCAAGATCCGGCGTCAGGTTGAAATCAGCGAGCGGATACTTGATGCCTGTCGAGTAGTCAGTGATGACAGAAAAAGCCGTGACTTCTGTCGCAGTCCCCGATGTGGATGGGATAGCGACGAAAATCGCCTTCTGACGAAGCGGCGGCAAAGAGAATGGCTTTTTGATCTCATCGAATGTCAGATTCGGATATTCATAGAAGACCCACATGGCCTTGGCTGCATCGATCGGTGAACCGCCGCCGATCGCCACGATCACGTCCGGCTGGAATTCTTCCATCAGCTTCGCGCCCTTCTGCACTTCTTCGATGGATGGATCCGGTGTGATGCCTTCGAGCGTATAGGTGGCAAGTCCTGCGTCCTTCAGCACTTTTTCAGTCTTCTGAAGGAAACCACCTGCCCGCATGGAATGACCACCGGTGCAAATGAAAGCTTTCTTGTGACCCTTCAGCAAAGACAGCTCATCAATGGCTCCATGACCACAATAAATATCTCTAGGTAATGTGAAACGGAACATAGTGACTCCTCCTTTTGGCATAGAATCATACGAGAGAATGTGTGATCAGGATCTCTTGATCGAAGAAATTCTGATCTGTCCTTCTTCTTATAGTATACACTTTTTTATGCAAACCGGAACATGCATGCTTATTCTATATGAAGAAGTCATTGGAAATGAGTTAAAATCATACATATAGGAGGCCTATCGCCCTCTGTATGTGGACTGCTGCTTCCCTATGAACACGCCGATGCCCGGTTCCCTAGCCACCGCCTTTTTTATCGGGTATAATATAAGGGAAACTCTGATTAAATAGCAGAGCCGGATTTCATATGGATTTTTATACATAGCTTCGTCATCATCTTCCTTAAATAGCTCGCTATTCGCGTCAGATGATTCCTTGCTCTGTATAAAAATCCAAGAATGAAATCAGACAACGATTTAATCAGTGTTTCCCTAAGAAACGCCGATTCGATCGCTCATCAGATGGGATCCGTGTTTCCTACGAAAACTGAAAGGAATCAAAAACTCTTATGGAAGATACAAAGAATCAAGTTTTTGTCCACGATCATGGCGATGGACATGTCCACACCCATGTGATCGGGCACACGCATGACGGACATCATCACAATCACAGCCATACGCATGATCCGCAAAAGATCAAAGCGATCATGAATCGGATATCCAGATCCATCGGCCATATGGAGTCGATCAAGAAGATGCTCGAGAACCAAAGGGACTGCGCCGATGTCCTGATCCAGCTCGCTGCAGTGCGTGCGGAGATCAATAATACCGGCAAGCTCCTCCTGAAGGAGCATATGGAGCACTGCATCGTGGAAGCGGTGCAGGAGAATGACCAGGAAGCCATCACGCGCATGAATCAGGCAATCGATATGTTCATGAAGTAATATATGGAGCGCAAAAAGGGGCTGTGAAATAACGATCATCTCATTTTCGCGTTCCATCTGCCGCGAGGGACTTGCAGCTCTCATAGGAGTGACCGGGAAACCTTATCCCA
>ERZ1034897.1090-NODE-1090-length-11074-cov-5.546783_pt1 | contig 11074 bp, 9 predicted proteins | sample MGYA00520629_ERZ1034897 | MGnify/ENA primary metagenome ERZ1034897 (study PRJEB33766, sample SAMN09781789) | gut metagenome | biome: gut microbiome | host: Homo sapiens | place: Madagascar | study: EMG produced TPA metagenomics assembly of the PRJNA485056 data... | reverse complement strand
GTATGATTGTCCTTTTCCGTCCCCCTGCCTGCTCGGCGCAAAGTTCTGGGCGGTTTTCGGGCTTTTACGCAGCAATCGGGTTGGGCAAACCGCCCATGGTGAACAGGGGACGTGGTGAACAGGGGACGGAGGTGCGTTCATGCGCCGATGCTGCTCGCAGAGCTGAGACGAAAACGGGGCGCACTTCTGCGAAATCGTCCGGAAGAGGGTTGGCGGTGGGGCGTGGCGATAGTGGTACTATATGACGTTGCGCCTGCGCACGCGGGTGCGTCGTTTCAGCTTGTTATGGGGCGGTTGCCCAAGGTGGCCGTCCTTTTGCGTTGGGAAAGGGAATGGATATGGCGGAAAACAAACCCCAGGCGCCTGCGTCGGCGTCGGGTACGGAGGCGCCGGCTTCGCGCGAGCATTTCGCGTCGCGGCTGGGATTTATCCTGATCAGCGCCGGATGCGCGATCGGGTTGGGCAACGTATGGCGCTTCCCCTACATCACCGGCGAGTACGGTGGGGCGGCGTTCGTGCTGCTGTACCTGGTGTTTTTGGTGATCTTGGGCATGCCCGTCATGGTCATGGAGTTCGCCGTGGGGCGCGCATCGCAGCGCTCGGCCGCGCAGGCCTTCGACAAGCTGCAGCCGAACGGGAAGTGGCATTGGTTCTCATGGTGGGGCTATATCGGCTGCATGATCTTGATGATGTTCTACACCACCGTGTGCGGATGGATGATCTCGTACGTGCCGCAGATGGCGTCGGGCATGTTCAACGGCGCTGATGCGGCGTTCGCGGGCGCGGCGTTCAGCGGTATGCTGGAGAATCCCGCGTGGCTGATCGGATGGATGGTCGTGGCCGTGGTGATCGGCTTTCTGGTGTGCAGCTTGGGCCTGCAAAAGGGCGTCGAGCGCGTCACGAAGGTCATGATGGCAACGCTGTTCGTGGTGATGATCGTGCTGTGCATCCGCGCCGTCACGCTGCCCGGCGCCGCCGAGGGCATCGCGTTTTACCTGGTGCCCGACTTCGGGCGCCTGTTCGCCGACGGGTGGTCGACGTTCGGCGATGCGGTGTACGCGGCCATGGGCCAGGCGTTCTTCAGCCTGTCGCTCGGCATCGCGGCCATGGAGATCTTCGGCTCGCGCATCGGGCGGCAGCGCAGCCTTACCGGCGAGGCCGTGTCCGTCACCGCGCTGAATACCGTGGTGGCCATCCTGGCGGGCCTCATCATCTTCCCGGCGTGCTTCGCCTATGGTGTTTCCCCTGATCAGGGGCCGTCGCTGGTGTTCGTGACGCTGCCGGTGGTGTTCGGGCAGATGCCGCTGGGCAACGTGTGGGGCTGCCTGTTCTTCGTGTTCATGGCGTTCGCGTCGCTGTCCACCGTCATCGCCGTGTTCGAGAACCTGATCAGCTGGTCCATGGACAAGTGGGGAATGATGCGCAGCCGCGCCGTCATCTTCAACGCCGTGCTGGTGCTGGTACTGTCCCTTCCGTGCGCGCTGGGCTTCAACGTGCTGTCGGGTGTCACCATCCCGGCCATCGGCGACATCCAGTCCATCGAGGACTTCATCGTGTCGAACAACATGCTGCCGCTGGGCAGCCTGGCGTTCGTGCTGTTCTGCACCACGCGTCGCGGCTGGGGATGGGGGAGCTTCCTGGCAGAGGCCGATCAGGGCGAGGGCGTGAAGTTCCCGCGCTGGACGCGCCTGTGGTTGAAGTACGGCATTCCGGCGCTGATCGTGGTGATCTTCGTGCTGGGGTATGCGCCGAAGATGGCCATCTGGCTGGGGCTTGCGTAAAACGTTTCGCCGGATAGGCGCTGAGCGCGTCAAGATGGTTGGTTATGGCGAAGGGGCTCGATGCGCGCGATCGCGTCGAGCCCCTTCTGCTTCGCGCGTAGGTTATGCCATGGGCGTTTGCGGGCGGACCCGGGGCGTGACGTATACTTGGCTTTCGAAGGTTTCTCTTTTCGCCGGAAGGGTTGGCATGAAGATCACGCTGCAGCAGATGCGCTATATGTTGAAGATCGCCGAGACGGGGTCGATGGTGGCGGCGTCGCGCGTGCTGTCGGTTTCGCAGCCAAGCCTGTCCGAGGCCGTGTCGGTTGTGGAGCGCGAACTGGGGTTCTCCCTGTTCACTCGCGGCAACACCGGCGCTACGCCCACGAAGGAGGGCATGGAGTTCCTAGGCCGTGCGCGGCAGGTGGTGCTGCAGATGGACAACCTTGAGCGCCGCTATGGCGGTAACCAGCCCGAGGGCATGCGCTTCGCGGTGTCCTCGCATCACTTCACGTCGTGGAGCGGGCGTTTTTGGACGTTGCGCAGCAGGTGGGTTCGGGCAGGTTCGACCTGGTGCTCAACGAAACGCAGACACAGCAGATCATCGACGACGTGGCGCGATGCGACAGCGACCTGGGCGTGATGTACCTCTCGCGCGCCAACGAGGGGGCGGTGGGGCGCGTGCTCGACCGCAACAAGTTGGAGTTCTATGAGCTGTTCGAGGCGGTGCCGCACGTGTTTCTGCGCATCGGGCACCCGTTGGCGGGGCGGGAGAGCGTTTCGCTTGACGATCTGTACCCGTATCCGCAGCTGTCGTTCGTGCAGGGGGCTTACGAGTCGTCGGCGTTTTCCGAGGAGCCGCTGTGGGCGCCCTCGGCGAAGACGGTGAAGGTCAGCGACCGCGGCTTCGCCACCAGCTTCATGCTGCACTCCGACGCCTATACCGTGACCAGCGGCGTGTACCCGGAGTTTTTGCAGCGCGGCGCCATCACGGCGGTGCCCATACGCTCGGGCGAGCGTATGCACATCGGCTATGTGATGCCGCGCGGGCTGACGCTCGACGCGATAGGCGAGGCGTTCGTGGCGGCTATGAAGCTCTATGCGAAGGTAGAGGGCTAAGCAACCTGCGGGCGAAGCGTCGGGCGTCATGCGGCGCGAACAGGGGACGGAGGTGTGTTCAGGGTTGGCCTTTGGGGAATGAAAGGTCGATTCTGAACGCACCTCCGTCCCCTGTTCACGTTCGCGTTCTATAGCTTCATGCTGGCGGGGACGATGCAGTCGTAGCGCACGGCCTTGCCGTCGATGGAGTAGCTGGGCTTGATGCCGGCCAGGTACGGGCCCTTCGCCGGGCGCTTGATGACCACCTTGCGCGGGCCGCAGGCTATCGCGGCGCGCAGCAGCCCCTCCTCATCGGTGCAGGGCGCCTCCAGGTGGTGCAGCAGCTGGAACTTCTTCTTGACCGCCGCGCTTTTCTGCCGGGCGGGGAACATCGGGTCGAGGTAGACCACGTCGGGCTTGGCCACGTCCATGGACGCGCGTGCGGTGAGCGCCTGTACGCTGTCTCCGCAGGTCAGGCGCATGCGCTCTGCGATGGGCGAAAGCTGCGGGTCGGCAGCGGCGCGCGCCAGGCCGTCGGCCAGCAGCGCGGCGATGACGGGGTCGTGTTCGAAGAGCTGCACGTGGAAGCCGGCCGCTGCCAGCAGCAGGGCGTCCTCCCCGAACCCGGCGGTAGCGTCGATGGCGCGGGGCTGCTCGACGCCTTTGATGCGCGCGGCGCGGACGAGCAGCTCGCGGGAGAGCCTGCCGGGCTTGATGCGCGGCAGCATGCCCGCAAGATCGCAGCGCAGCTCCATGCCTTCGCCCACCAGCGCCAGGCCGCGCTCGTCGCGGACCAGGCTGACGGCGGGGTCGTTGATGGTGGGGAGCATGTTATCGTCGAAGGTCATGGGGAAGCGTCCGTTCGTTGAATAATGGGGGATTTGGTGCCGCGGGCAGGCCTGTGCTGGGCTGCCCGCTGCGAGCCTTGGTTTGAGCTAGGTTCGCGGGGCACCAGGTATTGCGCGGGTGGTTGCGCGAAGCGTTCCTGTGGCGCGGTAAAGCTGGCACCGCGCGGACGGCTGCGAGCTTGCGGGTTTGGAATCCGGGTTGCCCGAAGCGCCACGTGGGCGGGTCTGCGCCGTGCGGCTGGCTTAGCCTTGGCGTTCGAGCATGGCGATGACGAGCGCGGCGCTGTTGCGGGCCGCCTGCGCCTCGAACGTGGGGTAGTCCATGGACGAGGAGCCGTCTGCCTTGTCGGAGATGGCGCGCACGATGGCGCACGGCACGCCGTTGGCCCATGCGACCTGCGCGATGGCCGCGCCTTCCATTTCGCAGCACTTCGCGCCGAACGTTTCGGTGATGCGCTGCTTTTCGAAGTTGTCGCACACGAAGCGGTCGCCCGAGGCCACGCGGCCGGTGTGCGTGGTGGCGCCGATCGCCGACGCCGCGGCGACGACCGATTTCGACAGGGCCGGGCTGCAGGGGAACGCCAGCGTGTCCAGGCCCGGCGTTTGACCTGCGGGGTAGCCCAGGTTGCGCACGTCCATGATGTGGTTGACCGCGTCGTCGGCCACCACGATGTCGCCGATGTTGATGGACGCGTCCAGCGAGCCGGCGATGCCGGTGTTGAGCAGCGCGCTCACGCCGAAGCGGTCGATGAGCACCTGCGCGCACGTGGCGGCGTTGGCCATGCCCACGCCGCACTGCACCACGATGACGGTGGCGTTGCCGATGGTGCCCACGTTGAACTCCATGCCGGCGATGCGCGTGATCTTCACTGCGCCGGCCTTCGCCATCTCCTCGCGCAACAGCGCGATTTCCACGTCCATGGCGCCGATGATGCCCATGGTGTTGAAGCTTGTAGTCATAAGCTGCTTTCTGATCGGGGAAGGGAAGCGCGCGCCGGAAGGAAGCCGAGGACGCACGCGTGCGGAACAGAGGGGTGGTGAACAGGGGACGGAGGTGTGTTCAGGGCAAGCCTTTCATTCCCGGAGATTTATCCTGAACACACCTCCGTCCCCTGTTCACCCTGTTCGCCTTCGTTAGTCGAGCAGGGCGGGATAGTGCGTGTGCGCCTCGTCGAGCACCTCGAGGGTGTCGGCCATGTAGCGGCGCGCCCACCACTTCGCCTGTACAAGGTCATTGTCGTGGTAGTTGCCGCACTCCTCGGGCTTGGCGCCGGGGATCTCGCCCTCGAAATCGCGGATGAAGGCGAACATGCGGCGCACGAGGTCGGCCACGTCGGCGGACTCAAGCTCGCCGAAGGCCACCAGGTAGAAGCCGGTGCGGCAGCCCATGGGGCCGAAGTAGATCACGCGGCCGGACCATTCGGCATCGTTGCGCAGGAAGGTGGCGCCGAGATGCTCGATGGCATGGACGGCGGCGGTGTCCATGACCGGCTCGCGGTTGGGGGCGGTCATGCGCAGGTCGAACGTGGTGGTCGTGCAGCTGGTGGCGGCGTCGGAGTCGCGGCGCGACACGTACACGCCGGGCTCGAGCACGCGGTGATCGACGGAAAAGCTTGCAATGCGTTCCATGGATGCTCCTTGCTATATAGGTAACGGCAACATGGTCGCCGTAGGTTCGCAGCGCCTATTGTACCGCCCGCGAGCGACCCGCTTCGCCGGTCGGGCGTGCGAACAAGAAAATCTCCGCGTGGTCAAGCGCCTGCGCGGGGCGCGTCTGCGTTCGGGTTGTGCCGTTTGCCGGTGCGGGCGCGCGGGGGAGGGCTGTGCGCGGTACCATCGTGCCATCAATGTGCGATGACCTGAGGAGGTTCTCATGGAAGCGGATCAGAAGCGCTACTTGGAATTGTTGGCCCGATCTTTTCCCACGCAGGAGCTGGCGGCGGCCGAGATCATCAACCTGAGCGCCATCCTGAACCTCCCGAAGGGCACGGAGTTCTTCTGCTCCGACATCCATGGCGAATCCGAGGCGTTCAGCCACATCCTGCGCAACGGGTCGGGGTCCATCCGCCTGAAGGTGGACGAAGCGTTCGGCGATCAGCTGACCGAGGCCGAGAAGCGCGAGCTTGCCACGCTCATCTACTACCCGCGCGAGAAGGCGAAGCTGATCTTGGCGGGTGTGGAAGACGAGCGCGCCTGGTACGCCACCGTGGTGCCGCGTTTGGTGGCGGTTTGCAAGCGCGCTGCGCGCAAGTACACGACCAGCCGCGTGCGCAAGGCGCTGCCCGCCGAGTTCGCCTACATCATCGAGGAGCTGATGAGCGAGGATAACCACGGTGTGGACAAGGAAGCATATTATGCCGGCATCATCGACGCAGCGGTGCGTACCGGCCGCGGCATCGCGCTTATCGAGGCGCTTGCACAGCTTATCCAGCGCCTGGCCATCAGCCAGCTGCACATCATCGGCGACATCTATGACCGCGGCCCGCATCCCGACGTCATCATGGAGACGCTGCAGGCGCAGCGCAAGGTGGACATCCAGTGGGGCAACCACGACATCGTGTGGATGGGCGCGGCCCTCGGGCAGCGCGGCTGCATCGCGCACGTGGTACGCAACTGTGCCCGCTACGGCAACCTGTCCATTTTGGAGGACGCCTACGGCATCAACATCCTGCCGCTGGCAAGCTTCGCCCTTGACGCGTACCGTGACGATCCGTGCGTGGGCTTCGGCCTGAAGGGCAACCCCGACCTGTCGCCGTCCGAGCTTGAGATGAACGTGAAGATCCAAAAGGCCATGGCCATCATCCAGTTCAAGGTGGAGGCGGCGCTGATCGACGAGTACCCCGAATTCGGGCTGGAAAGCCGCAAACTGTTGGACAAGATCGATTACGAGGCGGGCACCGTGGTGGTCGATGGCGTGGAGTACCCGCTGACCGACCGCGTGTTCCCCACGGTCGACCCGCAAAACCCCTTCGCGCTCACGCCGGCCGAGGAAGAGGTGATGTGCCGCTTGGAGGCCGCGTTCACCGGATGCGAGAAGCTGCAGCGTCATATGCGCTTCTTCCTGGAAGTGGGCAGCCTGTACAAGATCCGCAACGGCAACCTCATGTTCCACGCCTGCGTGCCGCTCAACGCCGACGGCAGCCTGAAGGAAGTGGACGTGTTCGGGCATCGCTACAAGGGTCGCGCGCTCTATGACGTGATGGAGCGCTACGTGCGCGCCGCCTTCTTCAGCCATGACGCCGAGGAGAGCCGCCGCGGTCGCGACCTTTTGTGGTACCTGTGGCTGGGCGAGGGAAGCCCGCTGTTCGCGAAGAGCAAGATGGCCACGTTCGAGCTGTACCTCATCGCCGACAAGGTCGCGCGCAAGGAGGTGAAGAACCCCTTCTACACGCTTATCGAGGACGAGCGCGTGATCGCGGGCATCTTCGAGGACTTCGGCATGGACCCGGAGACGTCGCATATCGTGTGCGGGCACGTGCCGGTCAAGGTCAAGGACGGCGAGGACCCCGTGAAGTGCGGCGGACGCGTGTTCATGATCGACGGCGGGTTCTCGAGGGCCTATCAGCCCACCACGGGCATCGCCGGCTACACGCTCATCGATAACTCCTACGAGTTCATCCTGGCGGCGCACGAGCCGCTGAAGTCCGCGGCAGCGGCAGTGGTCGAAGAGCTCGACATCCACTCGAGCCGCCGCGTGGTCGAGCGCGTCGAGCATCGCACGTTGGTGGCCGATACCGACGACGGCGCCGACATCCGCCGCCGCGTCGAGGACCTCGAGCAGCTGCTGGAGGCGTATCGGGACGGCCAGATCGCCGAGGGCGGGCGCTAGCGCCGGCTCGACGGCTTATCGGATTGTGCGGTCGGGGCGCTGCTGCAGGGCGGCGCGCCGACTGTTGCGTTCTGGTGAACAGGGGGTGAACAGGGGACGGAGGTGTGTTCGGGAAAAAGCTTGCGTTTCGCAGGCCTTTTCCCGAACACACCTCCGTCCCCTGTTCATGTTTCGCCTCGGCCGTCGCGTATCGGGGGCGGCGGTGCAGGCTGGCTGTCGGGGGAGCCGTCGACGTTCGGGCGCTCGATGGCGTGCGGTGCGGAAAAGTTGATGGAAGAAGCTGGGTTCAAGGCATAGCGCTCGCATGCCCGAATGTAGTATTGTTAAGCGTACGTCAAAGAATTGACGCAACTCTTACGAGTATGGGGAATTGCATGGCGCTTACGTTTGCTGACTTTCTTGCGCAGGCTATGGCTCAGCCTATCCTGTTCGTCATTTTGGTGCTCATCATCGGCGTTACCGCGGTGTCCGGCGCAACCGATGCGCCGAACGCCATCGCGACGGTGGTTTCCACGCGTTGCCTCAAGCCGAACACGGCCATCGGTTTGGCCGCCGTGTTCAACTTCGTCGGCCTGGTGGGCATGACGTTCATCTCCACGGCCGTGGCGAAGACCATGTTCGGCATGGTCGACTTCTCAGGAAACACCGATGCCGCCTTGCTTGCCCTGGTGGCGGCCATGATCGGCGCCATAGGCTGGGGCATCTTCTGCTGGTTCTTCGGCATCCCTTGCTCGAAATCGCACTCCCTTATCGCCGGCATCACCGGCGGCGCGGTGGCCATGAACGGCTGGGCGGGCGTTGTGCCCTCCGAATGGGTCAAGGTCATCTACGGCATGGTGTTCTCCCTGCTGGCGGGCTTTGCGCTGGGCTGGGTGTTCACGAAGATCATCGAGCGCGTGTTCGAGATGGCCAACCGCCAGGCGGCCAACATCGTGTTCACTGCCATCCAGGACCTGTGCGCGCTGGCTCTGTCGTTTCTGCACGGCGCGCAGGACGGCCAGAAGTTCATGTCCATCGCCATGCTGGGTATCGCGCTTTCCTTCGGCAGCTCCACGCCCGACGCGGGCGGCTTCCCCATGTGGGTCATGATCACGTGCTCGCTGGCCATCTCTGCCGGCACGGTGGTGGGCGGCAAGCGCATCATCAAGTCCGTGGGCATGGATATGGTGAAGCTGGAGAAGTACCAGGGCGTGGCCGCCAATTTCTCCACGGTGTTCACGCTGCTGTTCGCAAGCCTTACCGGTATGCCGGTGTCCACAGGCCACTGCAACACGTCGGCCATCATGGGCGTGGGCGCCAGCCGTTCCATCAAGCGCGTGAACTGGAGCATCGCCAAGAACATGCTGTTGGCATGGGTGATCACGTTCCCGGCATGCGGCCTTATCGGCTTCGTGCTGGCGAAGCTGTTCATGATGCTGGCGTAAAGCCGTGTCTGCCGCTTGCCGGCCTATCGGGGTTTCGGCTTCGACCGCTTTTCGAACCGTCTTCCGTTTCTTGGGGTAACCAGGGGCGGAAGGCGGTTTTTTGTTGCCCGGGCCCGCATTCCCAACGGGAGGGCAACGGGATGGCGGCGCGCTGTGAACGGGTCGGTTGTGGCGCGGAAACGGTTGCCAGGCGGGCACGGCGCGGGGTTTTCGCCGCTCCTATACTGCGGCGTCGGGCAATAGGGCCCGAACGGACGCGATAGGAGCGCAACATGAACGAGAAGCATATCAAGGGCGTACAACGTGCTTCGGCGGCGGTGGCGATAGCGGCGACGCTGGCCATAACGGGCGGCGCGCTTGCCGGCTGCAGCGGCAACTCGAACGACGACAACGGCCAGGTGGTGGAGGAGTCCGCCGTGGTCGAGCAGGGCGACGCCGGCGCGGCGAGCGCGGACCCCGTGATGGTCACCAAGGTGATCCAAGAAGTGACCGGCGCATATGTGGGCCAGACCGATGATGGCGCGACGGTGTATTACGCGCTCACCGACGACGGGACCCAGCGCATCCTGGCGGTGCGGGCCGCCGATGGCACTTACGAGTCGTGGGTGGGCAATGCCACCTCCAACGGCGAGGAGGTCACCATCACTGACGCGCCTTCCGGCAACACTATCTCCTTCCGCTTCACCCCGCAGGAAGGCGATTCTGCCCTGATCGATCTAGGCGACAGGGGCCAGGCTGTAGTTGCGCAATGCCCGCTTGAGGTCGTCACGGACGTGGTGGAGGTTTCCGAAGGCTAGGGCGACCGCGCCCCTTGCAGCTTAGGCATGTCGTGTTGGGGGAGGGTCCTTGGCTTGCCCGGCGGGTCAACGGTTACAATATGGCTGACATAACCGCAACGCTGCGCGCCCGTTCGGCCCGCAGCTTGATGCCAAGGGGTTCTCATGGGCAAGCTTGCCAAGCCGGCGAACCGGCTGTTGTTCGCGCTGTGCGTGCTGATCACGGGCGCCATCGCCGGCGCGTTCGTGTGGGCGTTCTTCTTCTGCATGGATATCGGCCTGGGGCTTTTGTGGGAGAAGCTGCCGCAGATGCTCGGGGCCGCGGCGGGCCAGGAGGTCCCGGCGCTGGCGTCGGGACCGTTCGGCTTCGCCGCGTGGCCGCTGATCGTGTGCCTGATCGGCGGCCTTGCCATCGGGCTGTACGACAAGCACGTCGGCTTCGCCCCTGAGGAATTGAACGTGGTCATGGGCAAGGTGAAGGGCGAAGGGCGCTACCCTTACGACCACCTTGGCAAGCGCTCCCTCTCGGCGCTGCTGCCGTTGCTGTTCGGCGGCAGCGTGGGCCCTGAGGCGGGCCTTACGGGCGTGATCGCCGGTTTGTGCGCGTGGGTGGGCGACCGCATGCGCCGCTTCGGCGCCGACTTCCGCGCCATGACCGTGGCCGGCACGCAGGCGGCGTTGACGGCCCTGTTCACCGCCCCGCTCTATGGTTTCGCCGCGCCTCTTGCGGGCACGGCCGACGGTCGCGTGCCGGAAGGCGAGGTGGATATCAAGCTGCCGCGCGCCGGCAAGGCGGCGGTGTACCTGTGCGCCGTGGTGGGCGCCCTTGGGGCGTTTTTCGGGCTCGCCGAGCTGATCGGCGGCGGGGGCGGTCTGCCGCGTTTCACGGCGGCCAACGTGGGGCCGCGCGAGCTTGCGTGGTTGGTGCCGCTGGCGCTTGCGGGCACGGCGTGCGGTTGGGCCTACCATGCCTCGGGCGCCGCTACCGGAGCGCTGGCGCGCCGCATGGGCGATAGGCCCGTTGCCAAGGCGCTGCTGGCCGGCCTGGCCCTGGCGCTTTGCGGTATGGCGCTTCCTTACACCATGTTCGCTGGCGAAACGCAGTCTACCCTGCTCATGGCGCGCTGGACCGCCATCCCGGCGGGCGCGTTGGTGGCCACGGGCTTCGTGAAGGCGGCGCTCACCCCCGCGTGCATCAACCTTGGCTGGCGCGGAGGCCACTTCTTCCCGGTCATCTTCTCGGGCATCGCGCTTGGCTACGGATTTGCCCAGATCAGCGGCGCCGACGCGGTCTTTTGCGTTGCCGCGTGCACCTCGGCGCTTATGGGCGCGGTCATGC
>ERZ1034897.1087-NODE-1087-length-11131-cov-4.465150_pt1 | contig 11131 bp, 7 predicted proteins | sample MGYA00520629_ERZ1034897 | MGnify/ENA primary metagenome ERZ1034897 (study PRJEB33766, sample SAMN09781789) | gut metagenome | biome: gut microbiome | host: Homo sapiens | place: Madagascar | study: EMG produced TPA metagenomics assembly of the PRJNA485056 data... | reverse complement strand
AAAAACCCGCCGCCACGCCGACCGTGCCCGTGCTCGGAAAGCTCGCGCCCGACGCCCCCCTTTTTGACGACGCGCACATTCTGGCGCGCATCCCCCTCACCATCCCCGAGCTCCAGCGCGACGCCGAGCACGTCTTCGCCCTGCGCGAAAAAACCGCCGACACAGAAACCCTCTACTTCGTCCGCATCCAGCCCGATGTCGAAGACAAGGCCCTCGCAGCCGTCCTCCTTCCTGGCGAAAAGAGCGCACCAACAGCGCCCCTGTTGCGCCGCATCCAGCACGCCGCGCCAAACCTCCTCCTCTACACCGACAGCGGCGAGCCCCCACAGATCGTCGACGAAAAGGACCTCCGCATCCTCGGCCACGTCACCCATATCATCACCCAGAAAAAAGTTCTCTGAGCAAACCAAAAAGCCACCCGCGATGGGTGGCTTTCACTCTGTAGATATATTTCTCTTTAAAATATGTGATACTCTCCCGTAGTGCAGCCTCGTTTTTTTCGAGTATCTACGCTATAGGAAGCTTATCGCCTTCGCCCTGCAGGGGCAGCTTGTTTGCTTAACAGCCTGCTGCCGGCGGACCGATCTTCGGATCTACCACAACATTGATGCAAGCTGGTTTATCAGAAGCTTTTGCTTCCTGAATGGCTGCTCTAAAAGCTCGGATGTCTGTGACGTATGCGCCATGACCGCCCAGTCCTTCTACAACGCGTTCATAATGCGTTTCTTCGCGAAGATCAAGCCCTGGGAAATCTTTTGTTTCGGGCGCTTTCCTGGATTCAGAACGTTTGATCATGCCCCACATCGAATCATTGAAGACGATGGCTGTGAGCTTGATTCCGTAACGCATGCAGGTATCAAATTCCATGATATTATAACCCATGGCGCCGTCACCCGTCAGCAGAATGACCTCTTTTTCCGGATGCGCCAATTTTGCAGCCATGGCATAACCCATACCAACGCCAAGCGGTCCGAATGCATTGTTGGCAATCCCCAAAAGCTGACCTGGACCGTAGGCCGGCAGGAGCATCGCTGCCCAGGTTGCAACATCGCCACCATCAAACACGACGATGGTATTTTCGTCAATCTCCTGACGCAACTGCTCAAAAAACGCAATCGGATTGATCGGGCTGGCCAATGGATCCGGGCAAAGCTGAGACATACCCTGTGCAGCCTGCATCTTAATCTGCTGCACGAGCTGCTTCCACATGGCATGTTCCATTTCCGGCGCTGCATCTGTTAGCTGTGCAAGCACCATTTTCGCATCGCCGACGATCCCTACGTCCGGCTGCCACTGATTATTTAACTCTGCCGGATCAATGTCTATACGAATCATCTTTGTTTCCGGGCGAATAACGGATCTGCTCAGTGTATAGCTGGCACGTGTGCCGATAATGATAACAAGGTCGCTGTGCTGGGCAACATTGATGGTGATCGGATCGTTGCATCCAATACTGACATAGTTTGTGTGCTTATCGCTGATCGCGCCACGTGCTGCGTTGCGCGTGCAGAACGGAATGTCTGTTTTCTCTACAAATGCTTGCAGTTCTGCCTGTGCCTGTGACCACCAAAGGCCACTGCCAGCAATGATAAGCGGTCGTTCAGCTTGTTGGATCAATTGTGCGGCACGCTTGATATCCTCATCCGCAGCTGGCATTCTTCCCTGTTTACAGGAATGCGCCGGCATTTTTATTGCGTCCATATCAACCGTGCTGTCATTGAGATCACGTGGCACTTCGATATAAGCTGGGCCCGGCGTTCCGTTTACAGCCTCAGCAATGGCCTGGGCAACATACTCAGGCACACGATCGGGTTCGTAAACAGTTTTCGCATACTTGCTCATTGATCGCACAAGGGACAGCTGATCAAAGTCCTGCAGTTCATTTCTATCAAACTCTGTTACCCGAGCGCGTCCACCGAGATAGAATACGGGATATTTTCCCATATAGGCATTGGCCATCCCAGTTAACAGATTCGTAACCCCTGGTCCAGCCGTCCCTGTGCATACACCGAGCGTTCCTGTCGTAAGCGCCCAGCCTTCGGCGGCAAAAGCAGCGGACATTTCGTGGCGCGTTGAAATAAACCGCATGCCAAGCTTCTCAGCTTCTTCGATCGTTGGATAGATATGTCCGCCAGGAATGCCGAAGATACATTTTACGCCTTCGTTCTTCAATACATGCGCAACCAGCGCCCCTGTTTTTTTGATGTTAGACATAAACTCAACTCCCTTCATTCTCCTTCTGTTAAGTTTTTCGTTTCAGGAATAAATACAGCGATCAACAATGCAGCTATGAGCGGAAGCAAGACCGCAAAGGCGACTGCATGAGCGAGACCCAACACCACGCTCAGCGATCCGATGAAAGTTGGCACCAGCACTTGTCCAATACGTCCAAGAATATTGTTCGTCCAGGCCATCGCGTTGGCGCGAACCTCCGTCGGGAAGAGCTCATTTGTAATCGTTGAGCCGACAATAAGAAACGAATTCGTAAATCCTGTTGCAAAACAACCAATCAAAAGCACCAACGCAAAGCTTTTCACAAGAAACAGCGCAGCTGCCGCACAGGAACCCGTGACGATGATGATGATGGCGCCCTTCTTGCGTCCTATCTTATCGAGCATGCGACCATTGAGGGCAATAATCACCATGCCAACAAGCGTTTGCGTAACGAGAGCAATGCTCACCATCAGCGGCGTGAAGGACAGGTCGTTTACAACATGCTGTGAGAAAAAGTTCAGCGCACCTTTCACGCCAAAATAGAGAAAAAACCACACAATTGCCATGACAATCAAATACTTTCGATATTGCGGTTTCCAAACTTCAAAGAAATCGTTTTTCTCTCGCTGCGTTTGCTCCAAACGCGCACGTTTCATTTCAAGGAACTTCTTGGTTTCCGGAAGATTTTTATGGAAGACAATCACCGGAATCAATGGCAGGGCTCCGATCAAATACATCGCACGCCAGTTCAACCCCAGAAGCGTAAGCACCGGCAGCAAAAGCGAAAGCACAAGCGCCCCGGACGTTGCCACCACCTGCAGAATCGACGACGCTTTGCCGCGTTGTTCCACCTCGAATTCTTCAGATACGATCACATATCCAAGGGACCAGCACGCGATCAAAAAGATACGTGCCAGAAACTGAAAGAAAACGAGAAACGTCATTGCAGGTGAGAAAGCTGTGATCGCACTGCACAAAGTGTAAGCAATGACCGATGCAAGAAAGATTGGCCGTCGCCCAAGATTATCAGCCAGCCTCACAAGAAAGAACGCGAACATTGTTCCCAGTCCAATGATCGACAGAGAAAAACCAGCCTGTTGATTGTTCAAACCAAAATCAGCAGTAATATATGGCAGCACAATATTGATGAGCGCATCATCAAATCCTTCAAAAAATATCCCGATCATTAAGACCGTAAACAGTTTCTTCTGACGTTGCGTAAAATTTGTTCCACTACCATTTTTCGAATCAACATTTGCAGCCATGCTCTCTCCCTCCTCCCCCGTTATTGTAAGTGATGCCCTCAGGCCTCATATTTGTTCCAAAGTTTCAACTGCTCCAACAGCATATCGATGCGTTTCTCATTGGTTTGCGCCAAAGATTCCGCCGTGTACTTATAAAACCCTTCGCCGGATTTTGTGCCAAGTTTTCCTTGTTTTACCATGTCGTGAATCACTTCCGGCGTTTTCTCATCGTTGCACAATTCCGGATAAATAATATCGTAGACAAAAGAGACAGTATCCAGACCGATATAATCCATCGTATCAAAAAATCCCTGCCAGACAGACTTAAAGCCAATCGACGCTCTTGCCGCCTTATCGAGGTCTTCTGCTGAAACAATGCCATGATCCAGAAGGTAGAGCGCCTCGCGAGAAAGCGCCGTCTGCAAACGGTTAATAAGAAAACCTTTTACAAACTGATTGACAACAACAACCGTTTTGCCACATTCTTCAAGCGTACCCTTTAAAAGTTCGACTTTTTCTGGTTCAGCTTTGTCGTTTTTTACGAGTTCAACGAGCGGCAGAATTGATGGCGGATTAAAGAAATGTGCAACAAAAAATTTGCCACTGCGAAAATCAGGGAAAATCTCCGGAAGCGGCAGCGCAGATGTATTACTCGCAATTACCGCATCTTCAGCACAGTACTTATCCAGCTCCTGATACAGCGCCTGCTTAATCTCAATCTGCTCAGGTACAGCTTCAATGACGATTGCCGCATCTTTAACAGCCTCTTCAAGATTTACTGAAAGCATCAAATTATCCAAACAACGTGTAGCATTTTCATCGATCACGTCTTTTGCGGCCATCTGATCAAGCGTTCCCCTGATCATCATTCTGGCTTTTTCCAGTGCGTCCTGTGAAATATCATTCAAATACACCTGATGGCCGCCCATTAAAAAGACCTGTGCAATACCTGGGCCCATAACCCCAGCACCAATAACTGCAATTTTCATAATGCGCACCTCCTGTATTATCTGATAATACCGACTATTTCTTTAATTTAATTATACGCTCGTTTACTGCATTCAACCAATATCCATATCCAATACCGCAGTATTAATCCAGACTATAGAACCAAAGCATAATAAAAGCGCAACGCTCTTTTCCAGTCGTTGCGCTTCTGATTCATATTTTGTTTTGAAACCTGCCAACCAGCATTTGCATAAACTGTTTCGCTTCAAGTGAAAGCAATTCGTCCTCTGCATAGATAATACCAAGCTTTACCGTCCAGTCAAAATCAGTGATCTCAAGCGGCTTGATGAACTGTTTTTCATAGTAGCTATGATCCTCCCAGACCGTACACATAGGCATTACCGTTACAGCGCGAGATTTCGTCAAATACTTTCGCACCCCATCCTTATCATCAACCGAGACAAAATCCAACTTGTCGTTGTAAGATAGCAGTTTGTTGCGATTAAACGCATTCAACACATCTCGATAGACAACAAACGAATATTGCAATGCTTCTTTCATAGAAACCTCAGATCTTGTGTACAGAGGATTCGCACGCCCGCACCATATAAACATCCTGTCGTCAAAAAGCTTGGTAAAGATCAGATGTTTGTTTTCCAGTTCCGTCTTAAAACTGTCTGCTTCGATGTTTGAAATCATAATCACACTCAAATCCAGTTCTCGTTGATAAACCAATTCAAGTGCATCGTAGCTGTTCAGTTCTTTCAAACTCACCTGTAAGCTTGGGTAGGCCATCTTAAGTTCCATTAACGTATCCAAAACCACCGAATTAACAATGTAAGGCACGCACCCCACAGAGAGATGACCAACAGAACTGCAATCAATGTACTCGTTCATTGCGAGAATCTGCTCAACCTCGTTCATGATCGTTTTACAATGCTGCAGCACCCGTTCCCCGCGAGAAGTGAAAACAATTCCCTTCCCCGTTCTTCGTATCACCTCAAATCCCAGCTCTGCTTCAAGATCCTTGATGGCAATGCTGAGCGATGGCTGGCTGATAAACATCTTTTCTGCAGTTTTAGAAATCGTTTCGTATTTTTCCAACTCAACAAGGTACCGCAATTGATTCAATTTCATCGTGATCACCTTCCGGGCTGAGATATGCTATGAAACCCTCTTCTATATTCCTATTATAACATAGTAAATTGTATGTGAACACCCTCTGATTTCCTGATGAAATGATCTATTGCACAAATAAAACAGACAGCAGCTCGAAAGCTGCTGCCTGAAAAAATCTTATACTATTTCACCGTCCTATTTTGACAGGATGCGCACCACTTCATGCGGTGGCTTTTGTCGTCATTTATTGCGTTCTGCCAAATAGCTGTACCCAGGCAGAGCTTTTCCCGTCACTATAATAACCAACGCCGACATATTTGTGAATTGACGACAGCATATTTTGCTTGTGAGCGCAAACGTTTACAAATTATTGACCACATCAGAGGCTGGAAATGGTTTACTTGTTGAGCGCACAGCTTGTTTTTCAGCTAAATAAATACTGCTGGTTTTGCTATCGAATTTATAAAATTTCAAACCTATTATTCTACCAAAGACCACCACCGTCAACCACAGCAGACAGCCGCAAATCGCCTGCACATGCAACACCAAACAGCCAACCCCCAAGCCTTGAGAAAATCGCCGTTTAATGCTATAATTGGGGCATTGTGACCGAAATCAATCATTAAACCAAAGGAGTTGTATCATCATATGAAATTAGGCATTGCCGTATTCGAGAAGATTTATAAAGCTTAATGTTTCTCGATAAATGCCCACAAACCCCTTCGTCAAGCCGAATCTTGTTTTCTACGGATTCACGGAACTCCACAAAATTTCATAAAACTCTACACCAGCTTGGTGTAAATTGGTGTAGCGAGTCCAACACAACAAATACAAAAGGCTTTAGACGAGATCCATCCTGATCTCGTCTAAAGCCTTTTGTTATCTTCCCTTCCGCTAATATTCAATTACCAAATAATTGAAAATATTCTTTTTTAAACTACTTTAATAAGAACCTCTCAGCTTTCTCATCTGTCAACCCGCTTTCTTTACTTTGGGTAACAATTTTTATTCAGAAAATCGTCTCTATCCTCTGTTACAACAAGACGAAGCTAGTTATTTCCCATCACTTCTCTGATGCTCTGAAACAGAAAACTTTACTATGACATATCTATCGCAAGCAACGTATTTACGATTTCAATTTGATCCATCTATTAAATACCATACGTTTGCTTTCTCAAATATAGGATAGCAATAGATAGCAAAGCAAGACAACGTTTATAAAAGTAATCATATTGCCGATCATCCGTAATCTCAATCTTAGTTGTTTCATGATGGCGGATTCTAAAATTATTACCAATAGTGGTCAAGGTTTTAAACTCCGTTTCATACAATGTTTTGAAATCAGCATCAGAACCACTCATGTCATCAATAATTCTATTTACTGATTGAGATTTATTGAGCATAGGGGAATAGTAAGTTTTCAATCTTTCAAACGCATCCCATAATTTCTCAACAGCGATTTGTTTATTACCGTTATTATAGTAATGCTCCGCTTCAATAAGAAGATCTTTTAAACCTTTTTCAGGAATGCCAGAAAGATCATTTTTCTTTATTTGTACTCCAAACGTGCTTTCAATGCGTCCATTGTCCAGCTTATATGGTAATTTGTTAAGATTGAATAGAGCATTTACCTGCATAGCAAACCCATTATCGGCACTATATTTCTCGTAAAACTCAATAGCATCAAATACACAAAAGGGAGCTGTTTTTGAGATAAATTGTTTCATATCACTGGTTTCCACATATTTTCCATTAATATCATAACACTTCGGTCTATAAAATTGAGAGATGTCCCTGAATACACATTCACTCGTGGATATTTCATATTGCCATCCTGTTTCATCAGTTTCACGAAGGATTTCCGTATTCTTTTCTAACAACTCATAAATTTGATCTCGTGCCTTACGAGGGATTCGCTGCGTAAGATGGTGCGACTTAATGTCCTCCTCGTGCCGTACGGAAAACGGAATAAATAAAGCACTCTCTTCTGGATTATATTTACGCCAACCATATACATCGCGACCAGAAATCTTGCTTTTAGAATAAAGCTCATATCCGTCGTTACGAAGAAGCTCGTTTATTTCATCTAAGAATTCTTTCCAATAACCATTCTCACACCTAACAATGGGGTGAAAAACCGAACACAAGAAATTAAGGATAATTTCATCCTCTCCGGTAAGTAATCCAAATCTCTCGTCCTCAAATATCCATCCATCCTTGTAATCATTGTTATTTACTGTGTGTTGCCAAATATCACTCTCCGCATTCTCGAAGCGAGTATCATAGCTTGGCATCTTTTTAAGATCATAAACTCTTTTAATAAAATCAAATTCCGATAATCTTCCATAATACATATAAGAAATATGCTTATCCTCAAAAAACTCTGTTATATCCTTACCGTAACGAAATAATAAAAATATATCTCTTCGTGTTGTTTCCGTTATCTGTTTCAAATACAGCCCCCCATTATATCAAACAATCTGATGGCAGTTTGCTAATACAAAGCATTCGCTACACTATTTTTAATGAAATTTTCTGCAGAAGTCTAATACCTCTCTTCCCTTGTTATAAAAAGGCAGAATTCTTCTATTCCAACGTTTAAAATAATAGTCTTTTCCCTTCGATGACTGTAAGGTTAATTTTTAAGATAAGCAAATTTTAGTTTATAACCTACACATTCCCAGTGTTTTCATCAACTATATCCAGCGATATCATTTTCAATCGTTCAGCTAATCTTATTCGCTTTAATTCAATGTAACAATCGAATTAGCAAGACGTTTCTCTCCGCCAACCAAAGTAGTATAAAATCTCTGCTCAATACCATACAACAACATTTTAAGATCATCTTCCGACCCAATCTCAAAAGCATTATTTGCTACTTTTAAGCCAGGGCAATACTCTCCGATATATTTAAAAATGTTTTTCCGGTCCGATTCATTAAGTTCCGATAAAGTTTTTACTGCGAGAGCAATTCTTTTTCTATTTGCCGTTTTAACCTTATTGCTAGAATAATCGTCTTTTAAGCGGATAAATTCATTTGCAAGGAAAGTATCAATTTCTTCTTGTGTCGCTTCATGATAGAGCATATCTATTCCTTTAAATATGCTAACAATAGATTCAAGCCTACGAAAATAGAGAATATCATTATTCTTATCATAAATTGCATCCGGTAAACTTTTTATAACAATTTCTGCGCAATCAGTTTTATATGTAAAACTCTCTCCAAATTGTATTATCCTTTTTTGTGATACTAGTTTTGTCTTAGAAACATTTTGAAAAAAAATAAACCTATCGTCAAGGACAAACAGATAATCGATTTTATCAAACTCTGCACGAGTGAGAGATTTTAAATCTACTGTTGTAATTGTCTCGGAGAACAAATCTATACTATATTTTTTATCCTTTGCATTTGTAATGCAAAACCAATCATCGTCTTGAAGTGTTGCTCCCGGTGTATAAGGGAAAGTTGCGACAGTTTCTGGATCAAATACCGGAAAGATAACTTCATTCGATGAAAGCATTTTTCTGTATTTTTTATTTTCACACCGACCATGCCGCCTCAATTTAACACAGATATTCTTCATCCTATTTTACCTCTCTATCTATAAAAGTAGAATCGTTCAACCGGTGTAAGTGTTCAAATTTCAAATTCCTTGTATTACGTATAACATCTCCTTTTTTTATAACAAAAATTTTTGTTCCACTTTGGGTCAATACTTGATAATAGTGATAGCCGAACAGCATGTATAATGGGTTATAGTACTGTGTCTGCGATAAGAACGTAAAAACAAATACTATTAAATAAATAATTGCCATTGTAAAGTGCTCTGAAACTCCGACCGAAACGAAGAAATACCCCAAATAAATCGGAAGAAATTCTCCATCCGCAAGATTGATTTCATTACAATTATAAACCACCGACTCCGTCCCCAAAAAACTGGAAAATAAAAGAGAAAGTCCAGATAGAAAGATTGGAATAATTAAAAGCATTATCCCAAACAAATGGCTCGGAACCTTCCCAATTGTCCATTCTTCCTTTACTGCATATATAATCACCATCCATGAAGTGGCATTTAAAGTAAGTAGTAGTTTATATAAAAACATGAAGCTCACCTTTCTCAAAGAGTTCTGTTTTAGTATTCCCCCACTAATACATGAAATCAAAACATAGATCTTGTTTCTTTATTATATCACAAGAAAGCAAATCGGTTCAAAATCATCTAGATAATCTACAATAAATCATTCAGAGTCTTTTCACTTCAGCGAAAACTGATTATCTCGAAAAATCTCTCCCATATCTAGTTCCTGATTGAAGTACTTACACAGTTCCATTATCAACTCATTCTTCTTACAACACAAGGCAACTACAGAATGGATCAAGAAAAGTTAACTTATAGCATTTGATATAACGAGTCCAACACAACAAAATGCAAAACGCTTTAGAAGAGATCCATCCTGATCTCTTCTAAAGCATTTTTCGTTTCCTCTTCACGCTCCGTAAAAAAATTACGGACACGCTTGCACTCCACTTCTATTTTCTGTATCATAAAGCTATAGGAGGTGCATATATAATGTTAGAAAAATTCACCGTCTCCAATTATAAGAACTTCAAAGATCCCATCACGATCGATTTCTCCGAAGTGCGTGATTACAAGTTCAATACAGAATGTGTGAACGATGGCCTGATCACCAAATTTATCATCTACGGCAAAAATGCGTCCGGGAAAAGCAACCTCGGCTATGCGCTCTTTGATATCGTCGGTGTGCTGACAGATAATCGCACAGTTTCCGGCAAGCAAAGCCTGAACTTTTCAAAATCCAATCTCCATGCAGACAGCGATTTCAGTTCCGTTTCAACATTTTCCTATCTTTTCAAAAATGGTGCACAGCGCATTCAGTATTCCTATGAAAAAAATGTGTTTAACACGCTGGTCACTGAGTCATTAGAAATCAACGGAGAGATGGTCTACCACTATGATCACACACAGAAAAACTTTTTAACCAACAATCTTGCACTGATCGCCGCGGAAAGCCTGAACTTTGCATATTTCAGCGATAATCTCTCTGTCCTGAGATACATTGCCAACAATGCCAATCTGGCAGCAGATTCCCCCGTAAGAACCATCATGGATTATGTGTCCCACATGCTGTATTTTCGCTCTGTACAGGAGAATCTCTATATGGGCTTCACGACCGGGGATGTCGATGTGACAAATTGGATCGTTGAACAGGGAAAATCTGCTGAGTTCCAAAAATTTTTGAACGATGTCGGTGACATTAACATCAAACTTGCATTGATGACCAACAAAGACACAGGAGAAAAACAACTCATCGAAGATCATAAAAACCGACCACTCTTTTTCGACGAAGTCGCCTCCAGCGGCACAAAAGCCCTGGAATGGCTCTACTACTGGAACCAGAATTTCGCAAACGTTTCCCTGCTCTATTTCGACGAATTTGATGCCTACTATCATTTCGACCTGGCGCGCAAAGTTGTGAAATTCATCTGCGGATTTCCAAACATGCAGACCATCTTCACCACCCACAATTCTTACCTCGCCAGCAATGAAGTCATGCGTCCCGATTGCTATCTCACCCTCGAGAAC
>ERZ1034897.1086-NODE-1086-length-11135-cov-20.569585_pt1 | contig 11135 bp, 9 predicted proteins | sample MGYA00520629_ERZ1034897 | MGnify/ENA primary metagenome ERZ1034897 (study PRJEB33766, sample SAMN09781789) | gut metagenome | biome: gut microbiome | host: Homo sapiens | place: Madagascar | study: EMG produced TPA metagenomics assembly of the PRJNA485056 data... | reverse complement strand
ATATTAGATAGTACTAAAAATACTAATGACTAAACAATAAGGAGAACCTAAAATGAGAATAAGACTAGGATATGTAGCAATAGCATTAAATTTAGATAAAGTTACATCATCATCTACATTGACATACTCACGATATTTAAAAATGGATGAAGAAAATAGATTAAAAAAACTTAAAGAAGTAACTTACTCTAATATAGAAGCACTTGAAAAAATACTTGGATATAATATAGAAAATAATATACATTTTTATAGAATGACATCAAATTTTATACCTTTAGCAACTCACCCTGATGTAATGTGGGATTATTTAAAGTATTTTAAAAAAGATTTAGAATATATCGGAAAGTTGATAAAAGATAATAATTTAAGAGTTGATGCTCATCCTGATCAATTTAATGTTATAAATAGTGATAAAGAAAGTGTAGTTGAAAATACTTTAAGAACTCTTAATATGCAAGTTGATTTATTTGAAGCTATGAATTATGAGGATGGAAAAATGGTAATACACATAGGTGGTGCTAAAGGAGGAAAGGATCTTGCATCAGATAGATTTATATATAATTTAAAAAAATTTCCTCAGAGAATAACTAATAGATTAATACTTGAAAATGATGATAAAACCTTTAATGCAGAAGAAGTGTTAAAGATTTGTAAACAGACAAAATTACCAATGGTGCTTGATGTACATCATCATAATTGTAACAGCTGTGAAGAAGATATTAAAAGCTTATTACCAAAAGTATTTAGTACTTGGGAAGAGGAAAAACTACCACCTAAAATACATTTTTCAAGTCCTAGGGAATTTGAAAATGATAGAAAACATGCAGATTTTATAGATGCAAAAAAGTTTTTAGAGTTTATATATAAGGCTAAAGAAAGTGTTAATAAGGATTTTGATGTTATGCTTGAAGCTAAGAAAAAAGATATAACTCTTAACACATTAGTCAAAGATTTAAAGCATATAACTAAAGATATAAAATTTATAGACAACAGCACTTTTGAAATATAATTAAAATATTTTAGAAAAACGATTGCACAGATGATATATATTGTGCTACTATAAAAATATAAACAGTGCAATCGATTGCTCTGAAAAGAATAGGGGGATTAAAAATGGGATTAAAAAGAATCTTAAGTTTATTAACTGTAACAGTATTAGTAGGTACAAGTGTAGTTGGATGTAGTAGCTCAAATGGAGGCGATAGTTCAGGGAATGCTTCAGGAGACAAGGTTGTAGTAGATATATTCCAATTTAAAGTAGAGGCTAAAGATGCACTAGAAAAAGCAGCAAAAGTTTATGAGGAGAAAAATCCTAATGTAGATATAAATATAGAAACTGTAGGAGGGGGAAATGACTACGGTGCTGCATTAAGATCTAAATTCCAATCAGGTCAAGAACCTACTATATTTAATATTGGTGGACCACAGGATGTTGAAGACTGGACATCTAAATTAGAGGACTTATCAGATCAACCTTGGGTTAATGAGGCATTTGATGGTACATTAGGTTCAGTAACAAATGATGAAGGTGTATTTGGTATGCCTTTTAACCAAGAAGGATATGGATTTATATATAACAAAGAAATATTTGAAAAAGCAGGTATTGACCCAGCAACTATAACTTCTTATGAAGCATTAGAAAATGCTGTTAAGACATTAGATTCTAAAAAAGATGAATTAGGGATTGAAGCAGTATTTGCAGTTCCAGGAAAAGAAAAATGGGTAACAGGACTTCACTTACTAAATGTTGCATTAGGAAATGAATTTGAAAGTGGAAAGCAAGCCTATGAAGCTAAGAGCTTAAACTTTATATACAATAAAGAATTAAAAGAATTATTAGATTTACAAGCTGACTATGCATTTATGCCAGATGGTAAAAAAGGATCTATAAACTCTGTTGACTATGCTATGCAAATAGAGCAAAAATACTCAACTGGTAAAGTAGCTATGGTTCAAATGGGTAACTGGGCATATGGAGGAATAGAAGGAGTAAATGCTGATATAGCAGCTAACTCAGGAATATTACCAATGCCACTTAAGGGAGTTAAAGAAGACTCTATACCAGTAGGTGTTCCAATGTATTGGTCTATAAATAAAGATGAATCAGATGCAGAAAAAGATGCAGCTAAAGATTTCTTAAATTGGCTATATACTTCTGATGAAGGTAAAGAAATGATAATAAATGACTTTAATTTTATACCAGCATTTAAAGGATATGAAAGTGATGAATTACAACCAAAGGATCCATTATCAGCAGAAGTATTAAATTATGCTAACAATGGAAAAACTATGCCATGGGTATTTATGGGATACCCAAGTGGATGGGGAGAAAATGTTGTTGGTGCTGATATACAAAAATATTTAGATGGAAGCATGAGCTGGGAAGATTTAGTTAAAAATGCTCAAAAAACATGGGCTGAGGAAAGAGAATAAGATAATTAATATTTCAAAAGGAAAGTACACTTGTACTTTCCTATAATTTTAAAGGGGGGAATAGTTTATGTCACAAGCTAAAGTTGAAATTAAAGAATCAAAAACTAAAGTTAAAAAGTTAAATAAAAAATCTAAAAGTCAGCATGGTATAGCTTACTGGTCATTTGTTGGACCAAGTTTATTTGCATTTTCATTAGTTGTACTTATTCCATTAATATTAGGGATTTATTATTCATTTACAAATTGGAATGGTATAGGTTCTAATATAGAATGGGTTGGACTTAAAAATTATATAAAAGTATTTAATGATGAAGGATTTAGAAGTTCACTTTGGTTTACAGTTAAATTTACTATAGTATCAGTTATTTCTATAAATGTAATAGCATTTTTCTTAGCATTACTAGTAACTAGGGAATCAAAAATAAGTAATTTACTTAGAACAATATTCTTTATGCCAAACTTAATTGGAGGATTAATATTAGGTTTTATATGGCAATTCATATTTGTTAATGTATTTAATGCTGTAGGTCAATCACTAGGTCAAGAATGGATGATGGGATGGTTATCTAATTCAACTACAGGTTTTTGGGGAATGGTAATCATTATGGCTTGGCAAATGGCAGGATATGTTATGGTTATATATATAGCAGGTCTTCAAAATGTTCCACCAGAATTAAATGAAGCTGCAAAAATCGATGGAGCAAATGCATGGCAAAGAATAAAACTTATCACTTTCCCAATGATAAGACCATCATTTACAATAAGTTTATTCTTAACACTTTCGAACTCATTTAAGTTATTTGACCAAAACTTAGCATTAACTAATGGAGGGCCAGGTAATGCAACTCAAATGCTAGCATTAAATATTTACCAAACAGCATTTTCATATAACAAAATGAATTTAGCTCAAGCTAAAGCTGTAATATTCTTTGTATTTGTTTGTATTATAACATTAGTTCAAGTTTATATGACTAAGAAAGATGAGGTGGAAGCATAATGAATAAAAAATTAAGTAAGATAGCACTAGATATATTAGGTATAATACTGGCATTAATATGTTTATCGCCATTTTATATAATAATAGTAAATTCATTTAAGACAAAAGGGGAATTATTTGAAAGTACACTAGCTTTACCAGAAAAGTTTAATCTTGATAACTATACTAGAGCATGGGAGCAATTAGATTTTATAAAAGTATTAGGAAACTCTTTATTTATAACAGTTATAAGTATAGTATTTATAGTACTATTTGCATCTATGGCAGCGTGGATGTTACAAAGAACAAACTCTAAAATAAGTAATATGATATTATTTATATTTATATCTTCAATGTTAGTTACATTCCAATCTATAATGTTGCCTCTTATAAATATAATGGGGAAATTAAATTTACTTAATGTACCAGGAATTATATTTATGTATATAGGATTTGGTTCTGCATCTGCAATATTCTTATATCATGGATTTGTAAAGAGTATACCAAAAGAATTAGATGAAGCTGCATTAATAGATGGATGCAGTAAGTGGCAAACATTTAGATATATAATATTTCCGCTTTTAAAGCCAATATCAATAACAGTTGCAATACTTAATACAGTTTGGATATGGAATGATTTCTTATTACCATCATTAGTTATAAATCAAGCAGGTACTAGAACAATACCACTTTCAATGTTTTTCTTCTTTGGACAATACACAAAGCAATGGGATTTAGCACTTGCAGGTCTTGTACTTACAATAATACCAGTTTTAATATTCTATTTCTTTGCTCAAAAACACATTATAAAGAGTGTAACAGTAGGAAGTATAAAATAAATATAGGATTAAGATACAACATTTAAAAGTATACAAGTCAAATTGATATAATATTAGAGTTTAAATATATGCTTATATTTAAACTCTAATATTAAGATAATTATAGAAAGCATTATATAGAGGTGACGCCATGAAAGTAACAATAAAGGATGTAGCAAAAGAGGCAAATGTTGCAACATCTACAGTGTCTAGGGTTTTATCTAATAGCCCTAAAATAAGTGAAAAAACTAAAGAAAAGGTACATGAAGCTATAAAAAAACTAAATTATAAACCAAATGCAATAGCTAGAAGTTTAGCAAATAATAAAACTAGAATACTTGGTGTAGTTCTTCCTGAGGATGCGGATGATATATTAAATAATCCATTTTTCATAAATGCTATGAAGGGAATGAGTATGTATGCTCAAAAGAAAAACTACTATATAACTTATAAATTTAGTAAGACTCAGCAGATAGAAAGAAAGCATTTAAAAGATATAATAAATAGTAATTTAGTTGATGGAGTTATACTTCTTAGAGTAAGTGAAGACGATAAAAATACAGCTTATTTAAGAAGCATAGATTTTCCATTTGTTGTAGTTGGAAGACCTGATAATCCAGAGGAAGTTTTATGGGTTAATAATGATAATATTAGTGCAATGTATAATGTTGTAGAGAAGTTGATTAAAAAAGGTCATAGAAAAATAGGTTTTGTAGGGGCTATTGAAAATCTTAATATGTCTAAAGATAGATTTATAGGATATAAGAATGCACTTTTTGATAACAAAATAAGCTATGATGAAAGTATTGTTGTACATAAAGATGAATTCATAGAAAATGAAGGACAAAGTGCATGCAATGAGCTTTTACAAAATAAAGATATAACTGCGATTGTTACAACTGATGATCTTATAGCTTTTGGTATTATGAAAGAATTAAAATTAAAAAATATAGATAATATATCAATAGTAGGATTTAATAACACACCTTTATCAGCATATCAAAATCCACCACTTGCTACAGTTGATATAAATGCCTATGAGTTAGGATATAGTGCTGCAAAATTACTTATAAATAATTTAGAAGGTAAAGAGCATGCAAAAAGACACTATATAGTAGATACAGAATTTATAGAGAGAGAATCCTTTATATAATGATATAAACTCTAAATAAAAAGTTAAATTTAAGGGGAATTGGGAGTATGATAGATGCATTTATATTTGATTTAGATGGAGTGATAACTGACACAGCAGAGTATCACTACCTTGCATGGAAAGAATTAGCAAACAAAATAGGTATAGAAATAGATAGAGAATTTAATGAAACATTAAAAGGTGTAAGTAGAATGGAATCTTTAGAGAGGATACTTGTACATGGAAATAAGCAAAATGATTTTACTATTGAAGAAAAAGAAAAAATGGCAAATGATAAAAATATGTACTATGTATCCTTAATAGAAAATATAACACCTAAAGATATATTACCAGGAATAAGTAAATTATTGGAAAATATAAAATCAAATAATATAAAAATAGGATTAGCATCAGCAAGTAAAAATGCGACTATGGTGCTTAATAATTTGAAACTTGTTAATTATTTTGATTTTATAGCAGATGCATCTAAATGTAAAAATAGTAAGCCTGCGCCGGATATATTCCTTATGGCTTTAAATGGTTTAAATGTTGAAGCTAAAAATTGTATAGGGATAGAAGATGCATATTCTGGAATTGAAGCAATAAATACATCTGGAATGTATTCTGTAGGAGTTGGAGATAAAGAAACATTAAAAAATGCAAATTTAGTAGTAGAAGATACAACATATTTAGAATTTGATACATTAATGGATATATTTAATAAATAAAAAGTTAACAGGGGGATATGTATGAAGCGTTTATTTAACACTATTGATGAGTGGAAGATAATTCAAGATAAAATAGAGTTTGAAGAAAATAGATTAGCTGAATCCATAATGAGTATAGGTAATGGATATATGGGTATGAGGGGTAATTATGAAGAATATTATAGTAAGGACTCTCATAGAGGATCTTATATAGGAGGGGTTTGGTATCCTGATAAAACACGTGTTGGATGGTGGAAAAATGGATATCCTAATTATTTTGGTAAGGTGCCAAATAGTGTAAACTTTATAGGTATTGATGTATATATAAATGGAAAAATATTAGATTTAGGAAAAGCCGAGGTAAAAGATTTTTATAGAGAGTTAGATATGAAAAATGGTACTCTAACTAGAAAATTTATAGCTAACATAGATGGATATGAAATAGAAGCTAAAGTTACAAGATTCTTAAGTATAGTAGCTAAAGAATTAGGAGTTATAAAGTATGAGATAAAAGCATTAAATTTTGATGGAGAAGTAATGTTTTGTCCATATTTAGACTCAAATGTAAAAAATGAAGATTCAAATTATGATGAAGCATTCTGGGTTAACGTTAGTACAGATTCTAAAGAAAACTATGGTAGTGTAGTAGCTAGAACTAAAGATAATCCATTTAATACAGAAGTGTTTACTATAGCATCAGTTATGAATATTAAATCCAATAAAGATGCTAAAAAAAATACTTACTCAAATAAAGAATACTATAGTGATAATACTTTAGTATTTGATATTAAAGAAAGTGAAACTATATCTATAGAAAAGTATGTTGCTATAACTACTACAAGGGACTATAAGGAAAATGAACTTGTAGAAAAAGCTGAATGTATATTAAGTAAAGAAGCAAATAAGGGGTATGAAATAGTTTTACAGGAACAAAGTAAAGCATGGAATAAAAGATGGGAAACAGCAGATATAAAAATAGATGGTGATGATTTAGCACAACAAGGGATAAGATATAATTTATTCCAATTACTTTCAACATATTATGGAGATGACTCAAGACTTAATATAGGTCCAAAAGGATTTACAGGAGAAAAATATGGTGGAGCAACTTATTGGGATACAGAGGCATATTGCATCCCAGTTTATCTTGGTGTAGCATCTAAAGAAGTATCAAGAAATCTTTTATTATATAGATATAATCAGTTAGATAAAGCAAAAGAAAATGCTAAAAAGCTAGGCTTAGATGGAGCTTTATATCCAATGGTTACATTCAATGGTGAAGAGTGCCATAATGAATGGGAAATAACTTTTGAAGAAATTCATAGAAATGGTTCTATGGTTTATGCGATATACAACTACACTAATTATACTGGAGACTATGAATATATAAAAGAATACGGTATAGATGTAATAGTTGAAGTTGCAAGATTTTGGGCAAGTAGAGTGCACTTAAATAAAAGAAAAGATTTATATATGATTCATGGAGTAACAGGTCCTAATGAATATGATAATAATGTAAATAACAACTGGTATACTAACTATCTAGCTAAATGGTGCTTAGAATATGCAGCAGAAAATATATCTAAGTTAGAAAAAGAGTGTATAGAATCAGTAAATAGAAATAATGTAACTGAAGAAGAGGTTAAAAAATGGTTAAATATATCATCTAAAATGTACCTACCTTATGATGAAGAGTTAGATATAATAGTTCAACATGATGATTTTTTAGATAAAGAATTTATAAAGGTAAAGGATTTACCAAAGTGCAATCTACCTTTAAATCAAAATTGGTCATGGGATAAAATACTTAGATCATGCTTTATAAAACAAGCAGATGTACTTCAAGGAATTTATTACTTTAGTGATAAATTTACTTTTGATGAAAAGAAAAGAAACTTTGATTTCTATGAAACGTATACTGTTCATGAGTCATCGCTATCTCCTTCGATTTACTCTATAATTGCTTGTGAAATAGATAATCTTGATAAAGCTTATGAGCTATATTCAAGAACAGCTAGACTTGATTTAGATAATTATAATAATGATACTGAAGATGGACTTCATATTACATCTATGTCGGGTGCATGGCTATCTATAGTTCAAGGATTTGCAGGTATGAAAACAAATAATCAAACTTTATCATTTAGTCCGAAGCTTCCTGATAAATGGAATAGTTATAGCTTTAATATAAACTATAGAGAGAATAAACTTAAAGTAGAAGTAAATAAAGACGGTGTAAATATAACTAATTTAGAAGGTAATGATATAGAAATTAATGTTTATGATAAAAAATATATAGTAAAAAATAAAGAATATATAGATAATAAAGATGTTGCATTAAACTAAAGTATGACGCCTTAATACATAAGGCGTCATACTTTTTTTATATACTAAATAAAAATTAAAATTTCATTATAATATGAGAGATATGGACCAATATTTTCATGAGTCAACAAAATACCTTGAATAAATAATCATAAATGTTATATAATGGATGTATATGAATAAAAATATATTATACAAAAGGTTACAAAAAAGATACATTATCTGTTAATTTTAAAGGAGATTGATTATGTTAAATAGAAAAATTGCGATAGGAGTAAGCGTACCTGTTATGGCCCTTGCATTATCAGCTACAGCTTCATTTGCAAATTCAAATGAAGGTACAGTAACGGCTGATGCATTAAACGTAAGAAGCGGACCAAGTACAAGTTATAGTATTACTACTAAGCTATACAAAGGAGATAAAGTAGAAATATTAGAAACATCAAATGGATGGCATAAAATAAAAGCATCAAATGGAAAAATAGGATGGGTGAGTGGAGATTATATAAAAGTTTCTTCAGGAAGTACTTCACAAACATCATATAAAGCAACAGTAACTGCAACTTCATTAAACGTAAGAAGTGGAGCAGGAACAAGCTATTCAGTAATAACAAAGTTATCAAAAGGAACAGTAGTAGATGTTCTAGAAAGTGCATCAAATGGATGGAAGAAAGTAAAAACATCAAATGGAACAACAGGATGGGTAAGCGGAAGTTATTTAACAACTGGAGTAGTTGAATATCCATCAACAGATAACTCAACATCACAAACATCATATAAAGCAACAGTAAATACAGACTCGCTAAATATGAGAAAAGGTGCAGGAACAAGTTATTCAGTAATAACAAAGTTATCAAAAGGAACAGTAGTAGATGTTCTAGAAAGTGCATCAAATGGATGGAAGAAAGTAAAAACATCAAATGGAACAACAGGATGGGTAAGCGGAAGTTATTTAACAACTGGAGTAGTTGAATATCCATCAACAGATAACTCAACATCACAAACATCATATAAAGCAACAGTAAATACAGACTCGCTAAATATGAGAAAAGGTGCAGGAACAAGTTATTCAGTAATAACAAAGTTATCAAAGGGAACAGTAGTAGATGTTCTAGAAAGTGCATCAAATGGATGGAAAAAAATAAAAACATCAAATGGAACAATAGGATGGGTAAGTGGAAGCTACTTAGCAAATGGTGTGGTTGAACAGCCATCAACACCATCTACTAATAAAGTACAAGCAGTAATAGATTTAGCTCACAAGCAATTAGGGAAGCCTTACGTATGGGGAGCTGAAGGACCTAATAGTTTTGACTGTTCAGGACTTATATACTATGTATATAAAAATGCAGCTGGTATAACATTGCCTAGAACTTCGTCTGCTCAATACAGCGCAGGAGTAGCTGTAAGTAGATCAAACTTAAAAGCAGGAGATTTAATATTCTCAAGTACTGATGGAACTGGTAATATAACACATGTTGCTATATATGTAGGAGATGGACAAATGATACATGCTCCAAGAAATGGTAAAAATGTTGAGAAAGTTAGCATAAACAACAGCTACTGGAACAAAGCATATGTAGGAGCAAGAAGAGTTTTATAATATAAATTAAATACTTTATATAAATACCTCAAAAGATAGATTTATAATCTTTCAATTGAGGTATTTTTGCATAAAAATATTTAAATTTCTTTATTTATTATTAAAATATGCTTACTATATTAATGAATAGAAAAGTATTTTAATATCATATTTTTTACTTAAGGAGGCTATTATGGTACTTAATAAAGATGAATTTCTAAAAGAGTATAATATAGATGAAAAATTTTTAATAGATAACAATATAGACTGGAATGAGTTAGACAAAATTTATAATGACTATAGTATGTATAGAAAAAGTTATGAAACTCAAGCAAATTTAATTTCAAATATACTTAGGGAACATAAAAAAGTACACTCTGTTAAAGCACGTGTTAAAGATGAGAATCATTTAATAGAGAAGATTATAAGAAAAACAGAAGATAGAAGAAGAAAATATGGACAGGATTTTAACTTTACAGTAGAAAATTATAAAGATGAAATAACAGATTTAGTAGGAATAAGAGTAATACATATATTTAAAGAAGATTGGGAAGAAATTCATAACTTTATAACTAAGATGTGGAATGTAAATGAGATAGTTGCAAACATTAGAAAAGGAGATAATACTAAGACATTTGAAGAATTAGGTATTGAAGTTTGTTCAAGATTATCAGGATACCGTTCAGTTCATTACTTAATAGAATCATACCCAACTACAGAAAAAGTTATAACAGAAGTACAAGTTAGAACTATATTTGAAGAAGGGTATGGAGAAATTGATCATCAACTTAGATATTCACTGAATGAGATACCAGAAATACTTGAACAAAACCTAATGTTGCTTAATAGAATAGCAGGAAGCTCTGATGAAATGGCATCTTTAATAAATTTATTAAGTAAAAATTTTAAAGATATAGAAAGTGAATACAATAAAAAAATAGAAGAAAAAAATAAAAAGATATTAGAGCTTAAAGAAAATATATTAAAAAATGAAGCTTTAGATGAAAAAGATAAAAAGTTATTTATAAAAAATATAGAAAGCATAATAAACTAGTTATAATTCATAACCCTCATATATAAGATTTATTAAATAATACTTATATGTGGGGGTTTTATGATAGATTTAGAAAGTAGGATAGAAGAAATCAAATCTAACTTAGTA
>ERZ1034897.1085-NODE-1085-length-11142-cov-16.949761_pt1 | contig 11142 bp, 9 predicted proteins | sample MGYA00520629_ERZ1034897 | MGnify/ENA primary metagenome ERZ1034897 (study PRJEB33766, sample SAMN09781789) | gut metagenome | biome: gut microbiome | host: Homo sapiens | place: Madagascar | study: EMG produced TPA metagenomics assembly of the PRJNA485056 data... | reverse complement strand
AATTACAGAAATGAAGAAATCAAGCAAATTTACTTAGGGAAGACTAGTCTGCTGGTATCGAGGATGCCACCCTATGAAGCTCTCCTTGGCTACTCGTTAGTCTAGCCCTCTCCGCAACCACTAGAGGACCCAATCAACTATATTATTTAATTTAATACCTTTTAGTTATGGGTAAAAGATTTTTCTTTAGACTCATCCGCCTGTTTTGTAAACATGGGGGATTCTGTTTGTTTAAGATTGTGGTATATATGCAGCCTAACAGCAAATATATCGAGAATAATTACGTGAATTCTAATGATGATGATTTGAAGGAGGCTACCGATGAGTAGAATTTTTCGTATTAATGGCCCTGTTACCTATATAGAAAATAACTATGAGGGGGTAGGACTTCAGCATAAGAATTCTGAAGTTTCTTCTGAAAAGAAGAACGATTCCGATGAAGTTGTTTTTGAGCAGAGTGTTAAGGTGAAATGCTCTTCTTCTGCAGCAGGAAGAACTGCCGAGGTGCTTTTTCCCGACAAGAATGGCGGGAAGGATGTGAACCTGACGGGGAAGATGGCGAATGCTTTTGTGAATTATCTCAAACTGCATCATCTCTCGAACGAGCAGCTTTCTACTTCGGATGGGGTGATGAATGAGAGTGTGGTGGCTTTCTACCAGTATTGGTCCGAGCAGGGTTACTTATATTCGGGTACTCCCAACGGGGCTTCCATTACTAGATTCCTGCAGGAAGACTGTAAGCTAGAGATGAAGGTGACTCCCAAGTCGTATGGCGATTATATCAGAAAGAAGATTAATGCCGGTCATGTTGATGTGGATGTGGAGTGTAATGTTGCGGATTATATGGATTCTATTTGACGTAAAGAAAATAAAGTTAATGGCATAACTTGTTAGTATATAGGGCAATCCGAAAGGGTTGCCCTTTTTTATTTTCCGCCGAATTCAATTTGGCGCATTTGGCGGAAATGGCGTAACGGAGATTTCTTTCTACTTTTGCCCCGGATTTCAGAACGAGCCGAGTTCTGGGATTCGGGGCTTTTCCGTTTTCTATTGCCAGGGTGCTGGCATGGATTTCGTGCCAGGTTGTAGCTGGCGCAGCGTATCAGCCCATCGTTCTTTGACAAGGCTGATACATTTAAGGGTTCAGGACTTACTGGAGTAAGTTCAATATTTCTATTTTGTTTAATCATTCATTTTTATTTTTACAACAATGACAAATTCAAAAAGTCAGAAGGCAGAGGGCAGCAAGGCTGCTGGCCCTGCCAAGAGTGGTGCGCAGTCTTCTAAGAATAAGAAGGCGGCACCGGTGTTTGTGTTTGAAAATCCGGAGTTCGGAATGGTTCGCATGGCTACTGATGAGAAGGGCGAACCTTGGTTCTGTGCTAAGGATTTGTGTGATGCGCTGGGATATAAAAGAGCGGATTTGGCTGTAAAACAGCATGTTAACCCACATGATGCAGCGAAACGCTGCGTATGGGTAGAGGTGGGTAAGAAGAAGGATGGAACGCCAGCTAAACGTTTAACGCAGATGATCTTCGTTAGCGAGAGCGGATTCTATGCCCTGGTGCTGGGTTCCAAACTGCCATCGGCAGTGATGTTTAAGGATTGGGTTACCTCGGTGGTACTGCCTCAGATTCGCAAGACGGGCGGTTATATCCCAGTGCATGAAGGGGAGAGCGAGGAGGAGATGATTCGCAGTGCCGAACAGATTCTCCGTGCTACCCTGAAGGAAAAGGAGGTGCTGCTGGAGAAGCAGAAGGAGCTGCTCAAAGAGCAGAAGAAGCTAATGGAGGAGCAGAAATCAAAACTGCATCAGCAGGAAGTGCAGATGGGGCTCGACAAGAAACTCATCGGCGAACAGGATGAGGAGATTCATCGCCTCAACGAGGAGGTGAACGACCAGATGGTCCGCATGGCTATCCAGGGACAGAATGTGGTGGCTCTGGAGCGTCAGGTGGACGGACTTCTGCCTAAGGCGATGTATTCGGATAATGTGCTGGATTCCGTTTCGTGCTTCACCACTACCCAGGTGGCGAAGGAATTGGGCATTACGGCGCAGGAGCTGAACCGCTCGCTCTGTTCCCTGCATGTGCAGTATTACCAGAGTGGACAGTATATGCTCTATGCGGAGTATGCGCACATGGGGTTGGCGAAGAGCCGAACCAAGTATCGTGCCTTTATGACGCCTGCGGGCGACGGAACGAAGCGTAAGGTGGGTAAAGTGGTGACGAGCACTTATCTGGTGTGGACGGAGAAGGGCAGAAAGTTTATCCACGACCTGGTGCATCGTTTCTGGGAACTCGCAGAAATGTATGAGGTGAAGAATCTGGGATAGGTGTTTTGTTTAGGCACGGATTACACGGATTTTTGCGAAAGTTTATTTAAATAACGCTTTTATTTTTTTTTATAGTTTAGATGAGTGTACAAAATGAAACGATGCAACATCTGATTGCATTCAATGGATTCCGAGGGGGCAACAAGGGCAGCGCGAGCTGCCAGCCGCTCTCGGAGTATGACAAGACCATCTCGCTGCCCTGGTTGCACGAGATGGTGCTGCAGATTCGTGGCGAGAAGTCTATTCGCAGCGTAGATAGGGCTGATGAGGCCAAGATCGCCAAGGCACAACAGAGAATCAAGGGGCAGTTGCCTTTCCGTTGTGCGCATTATTATCGGTTTCTGAAGAATCGAAGGGCGCAGGATAATGCTGATCCTACGGCTTTCCTCTTTCAGACTACCGTGGATGTGGATGAGAAGGAGTATGTGGAGCAGGCGATAGAGCGTGCGAGGGAGCTGAACTGCAGCGACTCTATATGGAAGGGGATGCTGCTGCACCTGGAGTATTCCGCCAGAAAGAAGCTGCATATTGATATCCGTATGCCAGTGGGCATGACGATAGAGGAGACGCAGAAGGCGTATTGTGAGGCGCTGGGCGTGCCTTATGATGAGAGCTGCATATCGCCGGAGAGAATGATTTATATTACGGATAAGGATTCCGAGATTTATCGTTCTAAGGATTGGTATGCGGTGCTGCCCGCAGAGGAGATTTCGTTGAGAAGAGAGGCTTTCTTGAAGAGGGGGCTGACGATTGACGGCAGGGGTGTGGCTAACGCAGTTAATAGTTTAGAGTTAAAAGTTAATAGTAATCATAAAGTTCAAAATTCAAATCTCAAAGTTCAAAGTAAAGACTATGTTCAAGACAATCGATTTCAGGGCACTAACGGCGATAACGCTGTTTATGCTGGCGCTGCTGCTCAGCCTGCCCAACCTGGTGATAGCCATCGTGTTAATGATTCTCATCTCAGCCCTGCTGGAGATAATCAGAATGCTGGCGGAGTGGCAATCCAAGAAGCTAGTGAGAAGAATCTCATAGCTTTCGAACTCTTCAAGGAGGCGGCGGGATTGCAGGGAATGGATATCGATACCATCGGTTCCCGTCATTCTTCCCTGCTCGCCATCATGAGCGCAGGAGCATCTAGAGTGATGGGAGAGGACGAGCTGATGAAGGTGGTGGCAAAGAAGATGCCTAGCTATTACGGGGAGCGTGACTGCCATCAGCTGATTCATGATTTCTATGCAAAATATGGTGACAGTTCGAAGCCGTTCTCCCGTGATGTGATCCGCATCAATGCTACGGCAGAGAAACAGGCCATTCAGCAAGTTGACAGTTTACAGTTTAAAGTTAAAAGCTCAAACCTCAATGCTCAAGGTAATGATGGCGAAGATGAATATCCACCAGCTCCACCCATGCCCAAGAAACTTCCCAAGCTCGTAGAGCTCCTGGTATCCCAGTCTCCGGATATCTACAAGCCTGCCGTGGCTTGCGCCATCTTCCCTCCTCTGGCTACACACCTCTGGAAAACAAGATTCAGATACATTGATAATGTGGAGCATGAAGCTACCCTAATGTGCTGTCTGTTAGCTGGTACAGGTGCTGGTAAGAGTTGCGTGCAGATGCCGATTTCGATGATTATGGAGGATATCCGTAAGCGCGACAAGGAAAACCTGCAGCGTGAAAAGGAGTGGAAGGATGAGCTGATGCGCAAGGGAGCCAACAAGGATAAACGCAAGCGTCCAGACAATCTCATTATTCAAGAGATTGATGCCGACATGACTAATCCGGCTTTCGTGATGCGTACTGCAGAGGCTAAAGAGCACTTCCTCTATACTTCGCTTAATGAAATAGATCAGTTTGATGCCTTGAGAGGAATTGGAAATCAGCACTTCCGCATTATGTGTCTTGCTTTTGACCCGGGTAATATCTATGGACAAACAAGAGTCGGACTTCAGAGTGTTACCGAGCGTGTTACCATCCGCTTCAACTGGAATGCTTCCACCACCATCGAGAAGGGACAGCGTTACTTTTCAAAAGTGCTGACCGACGGACCGCTGAGCAGAATCAATTTCTGTACGATTCCCGAAAGGGAAATCGGCGAGAGGGTGCCAGTGTATGGCACTTACGACGATCAGTTTAGAAAGAAGCTGAAGCCGTATATCGAGAACCTCTGTGCTGCCACGGGGTTGATAGAATGCCCGGAAGCATACGCCTTGGCAGATAAACTGAGTGAGGAGAATGCTGATTTTTCGCAGGTTATGCAGAACAGAATCTACGAGAATTTCACCTTCCGTGCCAATGTGATTGCCTATCTGAAGGCTTGTGTGCTTTATGTGGCAAATGGCTACAGATGGGAGGAGGAGATTGAGGATTTCATCCGCTGGAGCGAGCGTTATGACTTGTGGTGCAAGATGCGGTTCTTCGAGGAGGATATCCGCAATTCTGCCAACAGGGGTGAGCATTCCAACAAGCGCGGACCTTCCAATCTTCTCCAGGCGCTGCCGGATATGTTTACCGAGCAGCAGGTGGTGGATGCACGTAATGCCTTGGGGCTGCCGAAAGAGGGTACGGCTCATCTGCTGGCTACCTGGGTATACAGAAAATATATAAGACGTGGCAGCAATGACAGTCACAATAACAGTTATCACAGTTTTACGAAGCTTAAGTACAGACGCGACGGGCTGGATTTGAGTTAGTTCACTGGGATGTTTACATATTAAAACTTAATGCTTATGGAAATAGTTTTAGAGCGTATAGCGAAGAAGAATTCTTATACCATCGGCCGCCTCTATATCTTGCCCGATGCCGACGTGAAGCGCAAGGTGCTTTCGGGCAAGAAGGCGGGCGACAAGAGAAGTTTTCTTCATCAGTTTGACTTGCAGAAGTTGTCGAAGGACGCTTACTTCTGCGACACCCTGGAACCTACGTGGCGCAACCTGAAGGGTGTGGAATTGAAGCCCGAGGAGGAGAAGGGCAAGTATGGCAGGGAGAGTGGCAAGGTGGCAAGAAAGATTCCGGGCCACACCGCCATCCCCGAAGGATCCTATCGGGTGCTTGTCACGATGTCGCCGAGGTTCAAGCAGTGGCTGCCCTATCTGCAGGGCGTGCCGAATTTCGAGGGCATCCGTATCCATGCCGGCAACTATCCCGACGATACCCAGGGTTGCATCCTGGTGGGCGAGAACAAGCTGAAGGGCATGGTGGTGAACTCCCGCATCTGGCTTCACCGGCTGATGAAACTGATAGAGGAGGCGCAGCAGAAGGAGGAATCCATCTGGATTACCATCATCTAGATTTCTTCTTCATCTGATATAAAAAATCATCTGATATAAAAAAAGAGGGTGTGTCATGTACTTTTGACACACCCTCTATTTTTTTATACTTTTTGCCCTTAACAGGCTACTGACTTGCTGACAAAAATCCCAGGTTAAATTCCCCTTGCCTTGTAGATTTTATCCTTGGCATCGTTGATTTCCTGGAACTTCTTCTCTGCGGCACGGCGCACATCCTCGCCCAGGGCTGCCACCTTGTCCGGGTGATGTTTCAGCGCCATCTTGCGATAGGCAGCCTTCACCTCGTCGTTAGAGGCATCGGGCGTGATGCCCAGAATGCGGTAGGCATCATCAAGCGATGTGTCGGATGATGCCGATGAACTGCTGTCGCCATGCATGCCCAGCATCTGGTCTACATCCGATGGCTCCAGCCCCATGTGGATGGCTATCTCCTTCAGGGCCTGAACCTCTTCTGGGGAAACCACGTTGTCGGCCTGGGCTATCATCACCAGGAAGTTGAGCAGCTGCAGGCGCTGCTCGTACATCATGTTGGCACGAATCTGATGGCAGCTGTCGTGTATCACGCTGCGATATTGCTGCATGCCCATGCGCTTCTGCTGCTCAAAGAGCTTGAGAAGTATCTCCTCGCCCTGCTTCTTGGCCGATTCGCCGAAGTTCTGGAGCAGGAACCGGCGCACCAGCTCCATCTCAGAATGCATAATCTTGCCATCCACGGCAATGATATACGAAGACAATACCAGAAGCGAGAACATGAAGCTGTTGCGCTGGCCCTCGTAGGCGTTGGAGTATTCATTGCCCTTGCCCCCGCCTTTGCCCGGCTTGTTCACCTCGTCCATGCCGTGGTCGAAGAGTGAGCCCAGGGCAAAGCCGGCAAGGGCGCCAAGAGGTCCGCCGGTGATGAAACCGAGGAAACCTCCTATCCATTTTCCTGCCGCCATGCCGGTTTAGTTCTCGAAATAATAGAGGAACTGGGCGATGCCTGAAAGGGCTGGCTTGCGCTGGCCTTCAATCTCGATGGTAAACTTGATGCTGGTCTTGCAGATGCCGCGCAGGTTCTGAATCTCATGGAGTGTTGCCACGAGGCGAACGCGTGAACCGGTGATTACCGGCTGGCCGAAGCGCATCTCGTCCATGCCGTAGTTAACGAGCATCTTGATGTTGTTCACCTCGATGATCTGCTGCCAGAGGTAAGGCAGCACCGAGAGGGTGAGGTAGCCGTGGGCGATGGTGCTGTGGTAAGGGCTTTCTACCTTGGCGCGCTCTACGTCTACGTGGATCCACTGTGGGTCGAGGGTAGCGTCTGCAAACTTGTTGATACGATCCTGGTCGATCTGCAACCATTCTGACTCTCCTAATTTCTCACCCAGGTGAGAAGCAAATTCCTCATAGGAATTGATAACTAACTTTGCCATTTTTTATCTATTTTAATAATTTGTTATTTTCAGTCTTCCGTCTTCCGTCTTCAGCTTTCAACTATAAACTATTAACTATAAACTATTAACTATTAACTCAAATCAGTCTCTTCTGAAGATGTCGCGGGTGTATACCTTCTCCTTCACATCGTCCAGGCACTTGTCGTAGCGGTTGGCGATGATGGCATGGCTCTGGCACTTGAAATCCTCCAGGTTGTTTACCACGAGACTTCCGAAGAAGGTGCTTCCGTTCTTCAGCGTCGGCTCGTAGATAATCACCTGGGCTCCCTTTGCCTTGATGCGCTTCATCACGCCCTGGATGCTGCTCTGGCGGAAGTTGTCGCTGTTGCTCTTCATCGTGAGGCGGTAAACGCCGATGGTGCAAGGCTTCTCTTCTGCCTCGTTGTAGTTGTTCTGGTTGGCGTAGTCGTAGTAGCCAGCCATGTTGAGCACGCGGTCGGCGATGAAATCCTTGCGGGTGCGGTTGCTCTCCACGATGGCCTGAATCAGGTTCTCTGGCACGTCGGCATAGTTGGCGAGCAGCTGCTTGGTATCCTTTGGCAGGCAGTAGCCGCCATAGCCGAAGGATGGGTTGTTGTAGAAGGTGCCGATTCTCGGGTCCAATCCCACACCGTCGATAATGGCCTTGGTGTCGAGTCCCTTCATTTCGGCGTATGTGTCCAGCTCGTTGAAGTAGCTCACTCTCAGGGCGAGGTAGGTGTTGGCGAAGAGCTTCACTGCCTCTGCCTCGGTGAGTCCCATGAAGAGGGTGTCGATGTTCTCCTTGATGGCTCCCTCCTGCAGCAGGGCTGCGAAGATGTGGGCTGCCTTGTCGAGGCGTTCGTCGCCCTCGGGTCTTCCCACGATGATGCGGCTAGGGTAGAGGTTGTCGTAGAGGGCCTTGCTTTCGCGAAGGAATTCGGGTGCGAAGATGATGTTGTTGCAGTTCATCTTCTTGCGGATGTTCTCGGAGTAGCCCACTGGGATGGTGCTCTTGATAACCATGATGGCATCGGGATTCACCTCTTTTACGAGTTCTATCACCTCTTCTACGTGTGATGTGTCGAAGTAGTTTCTCACGGGGTCGTAGTTAGTAGGTGTGGCGATGACCACGAAGTCGGCGTCCTTATAGGCTTCTGCTCCATCGGTGGTAGCCTTGAGGTTGAGTTCCTTTTCTGCCAGGTACTTCTCGATATAGTCGTCCTGGATAGGTGACTTTCTGTTGTTGATGAGTTCCACTTTTTCCGGAACCACATCCACGGCCACTACCTGGTGGTGCTGGCTTAGCAACGTAGCGATGCTGAGTCCTACATAGCCTGTACCGGCTACGGCTATTTTCATATTGTCTGTTGCCATTACTTTTTGAATTTAAAATTTCTGCAAAGATAATAATAAATAGGTAGAAAACAAAATGTAGCGCTGATTTTTATTAAAAAATAACTGTATTTGCAGCAAAAAAGCCCCTCCAAAATTTGCGTATTTCTGAGCTGCCGTACTGTCGCCCGGAAATATGCGAATTTTGAAGGGGGATAAATGGGGTGTTTTGGCGATAATGATGGAAAAATGGGATGGAAACGGAGGGGATGCCTTGCTGCCCATTTTCCTTATATTGTCAATAAATCGGAGTATTCGGGGATGTCTTCAAGGAATACATATTTTTTACCTTCATAGTCCATCTTGCAGATGTAATGCTCCAGCCCGTTGCTCACCACCAGGAAGTCTACGTGGAGCAGAAGATTGTATACCGATATCTGGTCGAACACCTTCTGGGTGATGGGGATGTGGGGTGCCTTGTACTCGATGATCATCCGGGGACTCAGGTCGCGGCTATAGAGCACGCTGTCGGCACGCAGCACCTTGTCGCCGCTTTTGAGCTGAATCTCGTTGGCAAGCAGTCCGGCGGGATAGCCCTTGTGTTCTATGAGGAAGTGAACGAAATGCTGGCGCACCCACTCCTCGGGAGTGAGTGCCACGTATTTTCTGCGCAGCACATCCAGGATTCTGGGCTGCTGTCGGGTGCCCGAAACCTTGATGTCGAAAGTTGGCAAGTTTAAGCGAATCATATCTCTTTTTTTAATTTCTCTACCTTATTATATATATAGTTCGATTTATTTTTGTACCTTTGCAGGTGGAAATGCAGGTCTCCTGGGCACATGCCATGGGTAAACTCATGGGCTGACTCCCGGGGCTGCATCTGAATAACATTGCAAAGATACAAAAAATAAATCAATGGCAGAAAAGAAAAGTGCAATAAGTTACGAGTCGGTGATGAAATCATTGAAGGCTCGTGAGTTTGCGCCCGTCTATGTGCTGATGGGCGACGAACCTTTCTATATCGACAAGATCTGCGACTATATTGCGGAGTCGGTGCTGCAGCCCGAGGAGCGTGATTTCAACCAGACGGTGCTTTTCGGCGCGGATACCACGGCAGTTCAGATAGTGGACCAGTGCAAGGGCTATCCGATGATGGCCGAGTATAGAGTGGTGATTGTGAAGGAGGCGCAGAACCTGAAGAGCCTGGAGGCGCTGGAGCGGTATCTGGAAAAGCCGGTGAAGTCTACCGTGCTCGTGATTTGTCATAAAAACGGCACGATAGACAGGAGAAAGAAATTCCTGCCCCGAGCAGAAAAGGCGGGCGTGGTCTTTGAAAGCAAGAAACTCTACGACCGGCAGCTTCCTGGCTTCATCGAGACCTATCTGAAGGCAAGGAAGGCTACGATAGAGCCGAAGGCGGTGCAGATGATAGCCGACCACATCGGAGCCGATCTCCACCGTCTCACCTCGGAGCTCGACAAGCTGCTCATCTCGCTGAGCGATTCCGACCGCAGGGTTACCCCCGACGTGGTGGAGAAGGAAATCGGCGTGAGCAAAGACTTCAATGCCTTCGAGCTTCGCAATGCCATCATCCAGCGCGACGTTTTCAAGGCAAATCAGATAATAAAGTATTTTGACAGCAACCCGAAGACGGGTTCGCTCTATGCGATTCTCCCGTTGCTCTTTTCTTACTTCCAGAATCTGATGATAGCCTATTATGCACCCAACAAGCAGAACGAAAATGAGTTCGCAAAATTCCTGGATTTGAAAGGAACCTGGGGCGTGCGCGATTATCTGACGGGAATGAGAAACTATTCCGGCGTGAAGGTGATGCAGATTATCGAGAAGATGAAGGAGGTGGATGCGAAGAGCAAGGGCATCGACAATCCGTTTACTTCGGCTGGCGAACTGATGAAGGAACTCATCTTTTTCATCCTTCATTAGTGAAAAAACAACTTCATTTCCGGCTCGGTTTGCGGCAATTTACGAGTCGGCGAAGAAGGGTGGGAGGGGGAGCGATTTTTGCTCCTTCTCCCTTTTGTTTGGAAAATGAAATGATCTGGAATCGGGGAGGGTGTTTAGCCTGCAAAAAGAGATGGAAATAGCGTTCGTTGACGAGAAAACGGGCGCTATTTTTTTTGTTTTTCTCTCGTGTCGAGTCTCGTTTTCGTGGTTTTCTCATCTAGATGGCGATTTTCCTGATTTCGGTGAAATCATACCTAACTATGGTGTATATCAACGGGTTATCGAAAATAACCCCCTTCAATACTCGCAAATTTGCCCAAAACTCTGCCTGCGGGCTTGAAAACGCTCAAAATGGAAAAAATTGCCATCGTTTGACCCCCAAAATTTAGTGTTTGCATTCTTTAAGGTTTATATATCTGTAATTTATGAATATAAATAGAATAAATATAAATCGGTGATTTAGTTTATAAAAGTAAATCAGAGAAAACTTCATGTTAGTAAATGGTGTTTAGATTTATAAATATAAACATGAATATTGTAATTTGGCTGTATAAATGTATAAATATACAATGAATATTTTGAGTTTGCAAATGTATGAACCCCAGTGAGTTATGCATTTTTATTATTTTAAGTTTCAATCTGTTTTCGCAAAAATGGACTCATCAACGTGCATACGCCCATAAAATGCCTACTTTTTGGCTAAAATAGGCTTTGGGAATCAGCGATTTACTTCTTTTGCATCAAGAAAAGCTTTGTAACTAATTTAGAATCATAAAATCAGATATATAAATCTGAATCAGAAAACTTACATCTATAAAACTTGATT
>ERZ1034897.1082-NODE-1082-length-11159-cov-7.240904_pt1 | contig 11159 bp, 10 predicted proteins | sample MGYA00520629_ERZ1034897 | MGnify/ENA primary metagenome ERZ1034897 (study PRJEB33766, sample SAMN09781789) | gut metagenome | biome: gut microbiome | host: Homo sapiens | place: Madagascar | study: EMG produced TPA metagenomics assembly of the PRJNA485056 data... | reverse complement strand
GTTCCAACCCCTTTATGGGTCGGGTGGTTCGCAAATAAAAAAATATATTCTAAAGGAGAAAGATTTGAAATGAATAAGAAAAGATTTAAGATTTCGGTCTATGCGATTATGAAGGATGAGGAGCAATTCTTTGACCGTTGGATCAAGTCAATGTGGGACAATGGAGAGGGGGCAGATGAGATTTGTGTTCTTGATACCGGGTCGAAAGATGGTTGGAAAGAGGCATTATATGCCTCCGCTTGTAAATTCTATATGCCGACAAATAACCTGATTCTTGATCAAAAGAAATATTCTCCTTGGAGGTTTGATATTCCTCGCAACGACAGTATGAAGCTGATTTCGGATGGTGCTGATATTTGTATTTGCACGGACTTGGACGAAATTCTGAAACCCGGCTGGGGAACGGAGCTTCGTCGAGTCGCAGAAGAGAATCCGACGGCAGGTCAGATTTATTACTATTACGCTTGGAGTAGTGACGAAACAACGGGAGATGCGAAACGGTATTTTTGGTATAATAAGTGTCACCGGCACCCGAAGTTTGGCGTTAAATGGAAATATCCTGTTCACGAAACATTAACATATACAGATGAATATAAAGCAATGTTTCCGGACAGCGCAAGGATGACGGACCAAACAATTTGGTTATGGCATTACCCCGATCAGATGAAGAGTCGCGGGAGTTATCTTGGTCTTCTTGAGCTTCGTGCGCAGGAATCTCCGGAGGATATGTATGGGTTGTATTATCTTGCCCGCGAATATACTTTCCGTGGAATATGGGATAAAGCAGTTCAATGGGGCTCATATCTGCTTGCTCGAATCAAATCAACGGGCAATGACGATATGTTGATGGAACCGGCACTGTATGTTCTGATTGGGGAAAGTTATGACAAGATTGGCGCGGGCGATGATTGCGAATTCTGTTATCGAGAATCAATCAAGCTGCACCCGACATACCGCGACGCATATGTTCGACTGGCGCAGAAGCTCGCATATTCTAACCGTCCTGCGGAGTGTTTCGAAGTTCTGAAGGAGATGGATGAAAAGTCCGTCAGGGTTCAGGACTGGAGAAATCTGGACTATATGTGGAGAAATTGGAAGGTCAGTCAAATTAAGGCGGATGCATTGATGTGGATGGGCAGATACGCAGAAGCCGCTGTTGAGATGAGATATGCACTTTATGATATCCAATCAGATGATGATAGGCGCGAAGCACAGCAAGAAGGGTTTTACGGAGACCTGAAATTTCTGCAGGAAGAACTGAAAAAGCGTTTCCCTGATCTTGTAAAAACAGTTGAAATTTAGGAAAATCAGGATGTGATATAAAAAAAGAGGGGATTGCACCCCTCTTTTTTTGTGCGTTTTTACAAAATAAATAAAAGTGGGTTTTTATTTTCAAAACCTCTTGACAAAAATGGGTTTTTGTGGTATACTATGCTCAAGGTAGAGACCTGCTAACATCATATTATTGTAAAGGAGTTAGAAAAATTGAAGGCAATTTTACCTGAAAACAAGAACACCGGGTTCAGCCCAAATCGAAAGCATAGAAGAGATATGCTTCAAACGTTAAATCGAAAGGCGAAGCGTCCGCTGACCAAAGATGAGTTCGAGCAGTTTTTGATGGTTCAGAGACTCCGTCACGGAGATGTGCGAGATGAAGACATTCGCAAGATGGCAGCTGGTGGCGTTGCACATTACGACAATCCAGATAAGTTTCCGAACGGAATTGAGGTCCGGCTGAATTATGCAGAGATTTCGCAAAGAAAGCGGGGGGACTTCCGAGAAGAGTATTGGCAGTGGATCGAAGAGCATAAAGATGGCGTGTTCCATCTTGATCGTGAGGAAAACGCAAGCTCGCTTGTTTGTCTCGCGGAAGATGAAAGATATCGCGAGATGGACGGAGAAAGGGTTCGGATTCCGAGATGGGAGTTTGACTTGTTTGCGGACCTGCTCGTAAAAAACGATGAGGGGGAATTCGTGTCTCCGTGGGACATTCCTGATAGCACAGAAGATTTTGTGTCGGCTGAGGAATTGACGAAGCAGCTTGATGACAACAAGGAGGAAGTTGGAAATGTCGATAATTGAGTATAATAAGATTGAAACTGTTTATCGCCGAGACGAAAAGACGAAAAAGCTCGTTATCGGAGAATTTACTAATCCAACGATTGAGTTTTGTAAAGATCTCCCATGGACTTTTACGGAGAAAGTCGACGGAACGAATGTTAGGATTTTTTGGGACGGGCATACCGTAACGTTTGGAGGTCGCACAGATAAGGCACAGATGCCGATGGTTCTTATCAACCGGCTGAATGAACTTTTTGGCGGCGAAGCAAACGCACAGTTGTTTGAGCAGAAGTTTGGCGAAACAGAAGTGATTCTTTTTGGAGAGGGATATGGTCCGAAGATTCAGAACGGCGGTGGCTATCGCAATGATGTTGATTTTATTATTTTCGATGCGATGATTGCGGGTAATTATCAGTCCCGCTCGTCGGTCGAAGATATCGCACAGTATTTCGGAATTGACATTGTTCCGATCATTCTTGAGGGAACAATTGCAGAAGGAGTAGATTACGTGCTCCACAACCGCAAGAGCCTGATCGCGAGAAACGGTGCGCTGATTGAGGGTTTGGTTGGAAGACCGAAGATTGAGCTTCGAGACAGAATCGGCAAGAGACTGATTTGCAAAATTAAATTCAAAGATTTTGAGTAAAAATTTTTTGAAAACCACTTGACAAAAGATATTGAGTGTGTTATACTATTATTGCAGTGGAGAAACCACGCAAAATAAACGAAAATTTTAATTAATGAAATGGAGTTTTAACAATGGCAGCAACATTTGAATTCATAGGAAAACTGAAGAAAATCGAAAAAGAAACTGAGAAATTCAAAGCATTTGACGAAAAGCATTATGATTCTGGTTGGACCAATCAGACTTTCAAGTTCAACGCAGTCAACGACAGCAACTCACACATTATGCAGGTTCGGGCCGGATTCTGGAGCAAGACAGACGGGTCTGTTGACGTAAGTAAGATGAAGATTTATACGCAGTCGAAGGCGGAGGGTGGTGCAAAGAGTCAGCAGATGGAAGTGGCGTTTGCAGACAGAGCAAATCCCGAGGTTCTTTCTCGCGTAGCATATTTCCGCAAATTCGGCATCAACCTTAATGCGCCCGGGGAGGCGAAGGATTCTTCGAAAGACCTCGAGTTTGTTTTTGAAGGCGATTTTATGACCGCGCTCCGTAAGTTGATGGACAATCCGAAGTTTATGGAGCGTCGAGTAAAGATTAAGGGAACGATGGACATTCAGTATGGAGAAAGTACTGGCGTGTTTTACCGCACATTTGTTCCATCTCGTATCTGGTTTGCTTCTGATGACGAGAAAGATATGATGAGACTCTCTCTCGATCTGGTTTATGGTCCCGACGCAATTGACGATGGTGATGACGGCGTTCTTCGCGTAAACTGCCATCACAGATACTATGATATGAATTATCGCAAGGATGTTTGCAAAGGTCAGGCGACTTGTCCCATTCAGTTTGTCGTGAGGGATTCAAAGATTTTCGATCTTGTGCGTCGCAGATTTACTAATTTCCCTGATGAATGCACCTTTGCGAAAGCGGATGTGGTGCTCGACGTAATCAACAGAACAGAAATGGTGTCTATAACATATGATGACCTTTCCGACGAAGCAAAAGAGAATATTGATTTCGGTCTTTCTACTCTTGAAGATGAGATTCGTCTTGCGGGGGGGACGGTGTTTGGGGATCGTGTGATGGAGCTGCGCTTTGCAAGCTCGAGAAATATTCAGGGAACTGCGTATGAGGCGGAAGACCTGCTCCCCCCGAGGCACGATTATGCAGACAAGACTGAGGATACGAAGAGTGATCTTTCGACGGATAAGAAGGCTGACGATGAAGACTTTGACCTCTTCGGAGATCTTTAATTTGGCGAGAAATAAGAGAGGGGAATAATTATGGCAAGACGCGGAAGAATTTGTGAAATGAAAAGAAAGTTTGAAGATTATGATTATGTAATTCTTGGTGTAGGCGGCATTGGTAAGACAACGCTCGCGCATGAAGTTGGCAAGAAGATTGCTGGAAGTGACGAAGGAACTTTTATTATTACCTGTGGCGCCGAAAACGAACCAATGCACATTAATGGGGCGTTTGGAGAGGCTGACAAAACCTTTGAGGAACTGGTTGAATGCGTAAATTATCTTTGCGAACATAAAGATGAATATCCACACACTAAGTTTGTTGCAATTGATTCGCTCGATGAGCTTATAAGAATTGCGTGCGATTATGTGGTTCGCGAATGGAACAGATTGTGTGAGAAGGCAGGTAAGTCGGAAGACAAGTGTAAGAGCGTGGCGCAGGCCTATAAGGGGTTCCAAAAGGGAGAGGAACGCGCCATAGATCTGATTATTAAGCAGATTATAAAACTGAAGGATTCCGGATACCATCTTCTTTACATTGGGCACACGAAGGTAAAGAGTTCCACTGATGTTATGCAAGATAACACCAAATTTGATCAGCTCACGTGTAGCGTTCAGCCGAAGTTCTATAATGCAATCAAAGATAAGGCAAACCTCGCTGTGATGTGTTATTTTGAGAACGAGATTGTTGGCGTTAAAGAAGAAAAGAACCCGTTCAATAAGAAGATGGAAAAGAAGGGCACTCTCGTGAATAAAAAGAGAGTTATGCTTTTTACAGACGATTCTAATACTGTTGATACGAAGACTCATTTTGAGTATATTGTCAACAAGGCAGATATGAGCGCAGATAATCTCATTAAGGCGGTTGAAGATGCAATTGCCGCAAAGCTTGCCGCTCCTGTTTGGTCTCATAAGTCGCCTGAAATGGTTGAAATGGCAATGCCCGCGTCTGAGCCCGTCGCCAAAGACGAAGACACCAACACAACAACAGACGCTTCCGACATCGACGATATCGACCCGGATAACTCCAGTGTCGACACTGACGTTGATGACGCAGGTCCCGCAATAACAGTCGACAACCTTCGCACGGAGATTCAGGGAAAGCTTCGCACAGCAAGCACAGAGTTGAAGAAGAAGGTAAGAGAAATTCTGATTACCGAAGCGACAGACCCGGAGAAGGTTAAGCTGGCGGATGCAACAGTTGAAACGCTGAACAAGATCCTCGCAATTCTGGATTAAGGGGGAATAATTGTGAAATTCATTATTTCGCGCACGAGCGAGTGGGGTGACTCCTCGCCGTGCGCAGAGGCGAAGGAAGAGACAATCTGGGTCACGGAAGATAATAAGTGTTCAAGTTTTGAAGAATATGGTAGAGCGTATTCAAACAGAATATCTTGGCTATCTGTCGGCAAAAATCATAGGATTTCGTCAAATGGGCACATTCAGAGAGATGTTAAGCAGACGGAATGGGTGGTAGATATTAATTCGATAGAAGATTTGTTGGAATTGTCTAAAAAATATGGAGAGTTAATAATAGCCGCTCGGCTTTGTCCGTGGAAAATCGCTCCTAGTATTGAGATTTACGATGATTATCGTGAATAAAATCCGTATTCAATCAATAAAGCAGTAGATAAGTGAAGGGACAGAAGATGGAAACCGTAAAAGCTGGCAGAAACAAAACTATTGATACCCCATTAAGCGAAGGACAGATTTATCTTGATCGTTGTATCGCAGTTACACAAAAGCAGGTGGATCTTGGCGGAGTTTTGGACAAAACTGTTATTGGCGATATGCTGGATGTATGTTCGTTGCTACCTCCCAAGAGTATAGATTTGATAATTGCAGACCCCCCCCCGTATAATCTCACAAAATCTTTTAATGGAACAACATTTACAAAGAAAAAAGAAGCTGATTACGAAGAATACACTCGCCAATGGCTAAGTGCAATTAAGCCGTTGTTAAAAGATGATGCATCCATTTATGTCTGCTGTGATTGGGAAACAAGCCTGCTCGTTGGTAAGGTATTAAGCGAGTTTTTCTATGTCAGGAACCGTATTACATGGCAGCGTGAAAAAGGGCGTGGTGCAAAAGCAAATTGGAAAAACGGCATGGAAGATATTTGGTTTGCTACAAATAGCAACAATTATAAATTTAATCTTGATGCTGTCAAAATCAGAAAAAGGGTTATTGCTCCTTACCGCGTAGATGGAAAACCGAAGGATTGGGTTGAAACTGAAAACGGTAACTACCGCGATACTTGCCCTTCAAATTTCTGGGATGATATTACGATTCCTTTTTGGTCTATGGCGGAAAACACAGCACACCCCACGCAAAAGGCAGAAAAGCTGATCGCCAAAATTATGCTTGCAAGCTCCTCGAAGGGTGATGTTGTATTTGATCCCTTCCTAGGTTCCGGTACAACGAGCGTTGTAGCAAAAAAACTCAGCCGCCATTATATTGGAATTGAGATAGAAGCTCAATACTGTGTGTGGGCAGAGCAACGACTTGAGATGGCAGAGAGTAATCCAGACATTCAAGGGTATGTTGATGGCGTTTTTTGGGAGCGCAACTCTTTATCTGAACAAAATTTGTCTTCAAAAGGATGCAGGAGTAAATTCCGCCGTAATGGTTGCGATGATTGTCTCGACAACCTCTCGATTTTCGATAATTATGAAGATTACCGATTCGGGAATCCTGAAAACCTCAAAGATTATTAAATATAAAAAACTTTTTAAAACCCCCTTGACAATGAGGGGGTTTTGTGTTATACTTATGATAGAAACTGAAAGGAGAATTGATTTATGTTGAATATTGGTTACTTAACTTCTGACACAACAGATTCTGGGGACGAGAGATACACCCCATTTTATGCCGTAACACCAATTGTTAAGCACTTGAAAAATAGCGGGTATAAAACTGTTTGGTGCCCGTTTGACGAGGAGTGGAGTGCGTATGTAAGAATGCTCAGAGAAGAGGGATTTAAGGTTATTCGGAGTTCAATTTCTGATGGAAAAGATTTTTTCCAGTATGAGCCCGATGAACAGTATGATGTTATTATTAGCAATCCTCCGTTTTCAAAAAAGTGTGAAGTTCTTCACCGTCTTGATGAACTCGGCAAGCCTTTCGCAATTCTTCTTCCGATTGGAAGCCTTCAAGGGAAGTCGCAGTTTGATGTTTTCAAGAACGGGATTCAGCTCTTGAGTTTTGATCGCAGAATCGATTTTTACACCCCGGAAAATATAAATATGACCGTCCAGTGCCCTCCGTTTGCATCTGCGTATTTTTGCCGAGATTTCTTGCCGAGAGACTTGATTGTAGAGTGGTTGGATAAATATGATAGACCCCTAATAGAGGATGGTGCGAGTGGATGTTAATTGAGTGTTTTTGCGGTTGCCGGAACAAAATCGAGCAATCTTGCGCATATAAGGTTGTTCTCGGTGGAACTCGTAAAATTTACTTTTTGAACGAACAACATTATCACCGTTGGCAGGACAAAAATTCGGCAAAATCCAATAAGATTGACGAAAAGGAGTTCGCCCCGATTTATGATACCGTGCTGGACATTTGCGGAGGAAAATTCACAGGAAGAACCGTCGTTTGGAAAGAATATCTGACTTGGAAAGAAGTCGTTGATGGAAACGGTAACAAAGTCAAGTGGTATTTGACGGAGAATAAACGCCCGTTGTCGGATGCTCTGAAGAAGAAACATTTTGAGAGCGACTTCAGTATGATTAAGTATTTGAGCGCAATTGTCAGAAACAACGTGGCACAGTATCGGTCGAATGAATATATGAGTTTGCCGCTGAAGGAGTCTGAATCACAGGTGAAAGAAAACACGGCGGTAATTCCGAATAGTAAACGTAGAAAGTCGTTGGCAGAGTTGGAGGATGAAGCGTAATTATGTGTCAGAAAGAGCAATTCGTAACAGGGGTAACAGAGCAATACCCGGAAGAGCTTCTTGAAAACAGATTAACAGTTGAGGGAAATTTAATTTCAGCCTTATTTTCCGACTGTACTTTATATGATGATTTGAAATCCACGGTTGACACGGGTTCTTTTCTCTCTCGACACGGCAAACTTCTTTTTGGAGTTGTTAAATACCTGCGAGAGAAGAAGTTTAACGTCATCGACGAAGTAACGGTTCTTTCTAATTGCACAGAAGAAGTGCTTGATCGTCTGCAAAGTATCGGCGGGTGGAAGGCAATCCAGAAACTCGCCTCCACTGTTGATTTGAAGAACTGGGATGCGATTCTTGATGAGTTTAACAAAAGCAACATTATTCTGAAACTTCACAAAAATGGGTTTAATCTTCTCGAAGAAGTCACTCTCGACAATGGGAAGAAGATCAAACCGCTGAAACTGTTTGAGAGGTTTAGCGCCAATAATGTTACTGAATGGTATGAAGAGAGAATTGCCAATATTTCGATTAACAACAGCGCCTCGTCGATGAAGATTATCGATGAAGGCGAGGCGCTGTTTGGCGGAGATTTTTTGAAGAACTTGAAGGAAGACGGGGATGACGGGGTTTCTCTTGCAAAGGCTGGGCTGAATTTTGAAGGCAAAGAAATTAAGATGTTTCCCTTTCTGACTCGGCAAATTTCTGGACTTCACAGAGGCACGACCAATGCTCTTGCTTCGCACTCTGGTTGTGGAAAAACAAACTTGATGATGAACATTGTTTTCACCCTTCTTGCGCAAGGGCTGAAAGGTGTGTTTATCAGCAATGAAATGTCTTCTAAAGAATTAAAAATCATTATTATGATGATCGTTTTAACGCAATATAGAAATTATTGGAAGATCACAAAAAAGAAACTGAGAAATGCCGATTTGACAGACGAAGATAAAGAAGAGGTCCAATTGGCATTAAAATGGTGGGATGAGGGAATCGGCAAAAATTTGAAAATTGTTACAATGAGCGATGCCGATTCTGCGTTAACACACGATATTATTAAGAAAGAGGCGCTTCGCAATGGGATCGATTTTTTTGTAGTAGACACATTTAAAATGACGCTTGAAGATGGAAACAATTCTGGATTCTGGATTGATCTTATTAAAGATTCTCGCGATATGGATTCTCTTGCTAAGAAATATAATTTGATTGGTCTGTATACGATTCAGCTTGTTGCGAATAGTATTGGTAATTTGTTTTTGGACGCGTCTGCGCTTTCTGGCAGTAAGGCCATTAAGGAAACGTGTTCGACCATGATCTTCATGCGTAAAGCCGTTATGAATTTGGAATTAGAGGCCGGTGGTCCATATGATTTTAAGCCATTCCGTTCAATCCAACAACCAGACGGATCATATAAAGACGAGCCATATGAATTAAAAGACGATGAAAAAAAATGCGTTTATCGCGTGTTGACCATTGATAAGAATAGATATGGAGCAGATAGTGGAGATAACGGAGTGGCATATCTTTACAAATACACCGGAGATTTTTGTAAATGGGGCGAGACTTGTAAGGTGAGACCTTCAAGAAAGCGTGTGGGGCAAGACGTAAAACAATGAGCATCAAATGGACTGACGAAGCAGTTAAAAATTGGATAGATGATAACGTCGCAAAAGGTTGTTTTGTTGGGATGGAAAGAGTGGTTTTCGATAACGGAACAAGAAAACAGAGGAGGACAAGGATTTTTGTAAAGTGTATAAAATGTGGAGCTGTTTTTAAAAAAGATTGGGATGAATATAGAAGGAAGAAAATATTTTTATGCAAGAATTGTTCTCTCGACCTTTTGCATCTTCCGAAGACGTTAACGGACGGTTACATTTCGAATTTTGTTAAAGAAAATTCCTCTGCTGAATTAATTAAAATCGAGAGACGAAAACTAAAACCGCCACTATTAACTTTAAAATGCTCGTCTTGTGGCGAAGTATACAAACAGAATCTTACAGATTTTAGTAGAAAAGATGGTTGTAGAGTGTGCCCAAAGTGTACGGATAAAATCAGAAGAACAACCCGTTCGAAAAATGCAGCGAAGCAAAATAATCTTTTAGACAAATGTCCCGAAATTGTTGATATTTGGAGTAGTAAAAATAGTTGTGGTCCAGAAAATTATTCCTTAAAATCAAACAAAAGAGCATTTTTCAAATGTAACAAATGTGGAAATGAGTGGTCTGCGATAATTAATGCAGTTACGACTGCGTTAAAGGCAGGAAATAATGGATGTGGAAAATGTTTAAGAAAGAAAGCATACACGGAGCAAGATTTTCTTGAAGATCTTAATAAATTAAATCCAGCTATAGAACTTTTGGAACCATATAAAAATCTTACAACTAAGACGGCATTTAGATGTAAGGTTTGTGGAAATGTCTGGAAAGTTACTCCAAATAGTCTTGTGCCGCAGAATTCTAAAACAAAACCCACCGGATGTCCTGTATGTTCTCGTAAAGTAATCGGTCCTCCTCCAGAATATTTAAACAGCATTTGGTCAAATGATCGCTATCGGGAAGAGTGGGCGCTATATTTTGATGAAGAATTTATGAAAACCCACACAGTTCAATGCGATCAATATGTAGAAATAAGATGTCCCGATTGTGGAAAAATAAAACGAACAAAAATTTCTAATTTGGCCCATCGCGGATTTCGATGCAGTTGTAATCGAAAAACAAGTTATCCTAATAAATTTGTTTATTCGGTTTTAGATCAACTCGGCATTGAGTACGAATCCGAATATAATCGAGGATGGAGTAAAATGATGAAAGATCTGATTTCCAGTATTTCATACGATCAAGGAGAAATCATCAACAACATTCTCCGGCTTCACGTCCCGTCTCATAAAATTAATTGTGACCCCACCTATAGCAAAGGAAATTTCTATAAAAAATATAATGTTCCAGAACCGCAGTTAAAATTTGATATCTCTCCTTTTCTTCCAGAGGTTGTTCAGGCTGACTGCCGTCATCTTCCAATGGAAAATGACGCGATCGATTGTTTGATGTTTGACACACCGTTTCTTGCGACAAAAGGACCGTCTTTATCCAAAGATGACGACAACAACAAAATTAACAAGCGGTTTGGGGTATATCCAACGGAGAGAGAACTTTTCCAGTTTTATACAGATTCGCTCATAGAATTTCACCGTGTTCTAAAAAACAACGGAGTTTTAATTTTTAAGTGTCAAGATAAAGTAAGTAGCGGAAAACAATATATGAGCCACGTATTTGTGATAAACGAAGCGGTCAAAGTTGGGTTTTATCCAAAAGATTTGTTTATACTTTTAGCGAAGAAC
>ERZ1034897.1079-NODE-1079-length-11164-cov-13.006481_pt1 | contig 11164 bp, 8 predicted proteins | sample MGYA00520629_ERZ1034897 | MGnify/ENA primary metagenome ERZ1034897 (study PRJEB33766, sample SAMN09781789) | gut metagenome | biome: gut microbiome | host: Homo sapiens | place: Madagascar | study: EMG produced TPA metagenomics assembly of the PRJNA485056 data... | reverse complement strand
CGCAGAACGTGGATTTTCTGCGATGAGTTTTACAGGGCGAGACGTTCTGTGACTTAATAGGTCACAGGGTCAATGAGATTTATTGATACAACTAATAGAATGTTGCTCAAATGAGTGGCTAACACCACAAAGGGGCGCACATAAACTGCCTACGGCATGAGTAGCAGCGCCATGTGAAAATGTCGGAAAGCTAGGCTGGAGAGCAAAAATTCGACCCAAACAGTTTTAGCTGTGGAAATGTTTGTAGAGGTACAGGCTGTCGAAGATTATGTAGTGGGCTGTATATGGTGAGAATCCCGCAAGGGGGACGAACTGACGATTTAAAGGGTCTAAAATTCGAATGCGTTGAAAAGCGTATGTCCTAACAGGACGCTGATTACCGAAAAGTAGTTGGGTAGAAATGAAAGTCGGAATACTGTTAAAGGCAGTATAAATCAGCAGGCTCAAAGGAAGCACCTAAGTACAGTATCGCATTCTATTGGAACGTCGGAAGCAGCAAACGGTGAGCAGTGGCGACTGCTAAGACCCGTTGGCAGACAAATACATAAGCTGCCTTTATTGTTGTGAAAGCGGAGGCACGAGCGATGAAATTTCTGTAATGGAAATGGAGCAACAGCCTCTAGTGGGAGCGCCGCAACTAGCAGCGGCACAAAAGTAAGTGCAATAAAATAATGTAGTCAACATTCATAGGTTCGAGTATGACTAAGAGAAACCAACCAACAAAGGTGGTGTTGACTATGCGAAGAAAGGATATCAGAAAGCGGAAAGGTATTCGGTACGCCGAATACTACAATATGGTAGAAATTCAAGACGAATTATATCGGCAAGGAATGATGAAAAAGAAATTCTACCATCTTATGCCGATAATTGCCAGTCCACAAAATATCCGACTGGCATATCGCAATCTGAAAAATAACAAAGGAAGTAATACTCCCGGTGTAGATGGAAAAACCTTTGCTGACTATGCAAAACTTGAAGATATTGAACTAATAAGAAAAGTGCAGGAAAAGCTGCTCAACTATCAGCCCAAGGCTGTTAGGCGTGTATACATTCCTAAATCAAACGGGAAATTGCGCCCATTAGGGATTCCGACTGTACTGGATAGATTAGTACAACAGAGCATCTTGCAGGTTTTAGAACCAGTCTGTGAGTCGAAGTTTCACAGGTATAGCTATGGATTTCGCCCGAACCGAAGCTGTAAGCAGGCAGTTGCTATGTGCTATAAATTGGCACAAGTAAACGGATATCATTATGTGGTGGATGTGGATATCAAAGGATTCTTTGACCATGTCAATCACGGAAAGCTGTTAAAACAGCTTTGGAGTCTGGGAATACGCGACAAAAGTCTGCTGTGCGTCATAAGCAGAATGTTGAAAGCACCTGTCGAGGAAAACGGAAAGAGAACTATTCCTCAGGAGGGTACGCCTCAAGGCGGTGTTCTCAGCCCATTGCTTGCGAACATCGTACTCAATGAACTTGATTGGTGGATACATAGCCAATGGGCTGGCATACCAATCCACAACCCATCTCCAAGTGAAATATGGCGTACCGGGCCTGATGGGATGCTCTACCGTCCGGGTGGAAATACGAAACTCCAACGGTGCAATCTGAAGCATGTGTACATAGTGCGATACGCAGACGATTTCAAGGTGTTTTGCCGAAATTACAACGCGGCTAAACGGTTGAAAATTGCAGTAGAGCGCTGGCTTTTGGAACGGCTTCATCTTGAAACCTCGCCGGAAAAATCAAAAATTACAAATTTAGAGGAATCTTACAGTGAATTTCTAGGTATCAAATTTAAACTTATCCCCAAAGGGCAGAAGTGGGCTATAAAATCGCACATGACAGATAAAGCAATAAAGAATCAGCAGAAAGCGCTAAAATCTCTCATGGTGCAAGCTTGTCACGATTATGGCAACCCATCAGTCCAACATATTTTTGTGAACCGCTACAACCAAGCCGTTGTAGGGATACATGAATATTATAGCATGGCAACAATGGTAAATGAGGATATGCACCGTATGTTTATCAGCATTGACAAAACCATGAAATGCCGCTGCGCGGGGAAAAATTCACTTGTAAGGGAAAAGCCGACGAAGATAAAAGGTGGAACCGATGCGTATATATTCCGCAAATACGGCAAGTCGAAACAGGTTCGATACATAAACGGTTTTATCATTGCTCCCATAGCATACTGCAAACATAAAAGTCCTATGTGCCATAGACCATCTATCAATCAATATACTCCCGAAGGCAGACGCAAAATACATGATATGCTCTGTAAAGAAGGGTATGCAGATGTGTTATTTGAACTTGGGAACCGTATGTCACCCTTACAAAGTGTGGAATACTGCGATAACAGACTGGCAAGGTTTGTGGCATCCAAAGGAAAGTGCGAAATCACAGGGGAATTGTTATCTGTGAATGAAGTTCACTGTCATCACTTTCTGCCGCGACATCTAGGTGGAACAGACCAGTATTCAAATTTGCGTATAGTTCATGTGGATGTACACAGGCTTATCCATGCTACTACTCCGGAAAGTATTCAATTTTACTTGCGAAAAACAGGTTGTTATAAGAAACCATGTCTTGATAAAATCAACCGCTGGCGTGCAAGTGCCAATCTTCCCGCTATTACGTTATAAAAAAAATATATAATCCTTACTTTGAAAGTGACTGCATTAACAATGAAAAACTTATCCCATGGAACGCCGTGTGCAGTGAAAGCTGCTTGCACGGTGTGGACCGGGGCGAAAGGCTCGAAAGAGTCTGACCTATCGGTATTTTTGTTCCGCTACGAGTACAGCGCCAATTTCTTCTACAAGCTGTGGAAGCGCATCCGCAAGTACAACGGACTTGTGACCGGGTTGACGCAGAATGTTGATGAACTACTGCGTTCCGACACCGCCCGCCTGATGCTGGCCAACTCAGAGTTTCTCGTGATGCTGAACCAGAGCGCCACCGACCGCGCGGAACTGGCGAAGCTGTTGAACATCTCGGACAACCAGCTGGGCTATGTGACCAACGTCCCCGCAGGCTGCGGGCTGATTCGGTGCGCGGGCAACATTGTTCCATTCACCAATTCCTTCCCGAAGGATACAAAGCTCTATAAATTGATGTCGACCAACCCGTCTGAGAGGAAAGAGTAAACCTATGAACCATAAAAGTAGAGACCCTCCTATGAGATACTCAAACCCAAGGCATAGAGCGGAAAAGCAGATTATACTTAACAACTTGTTACGGTCATATGGTTACGGTATGTAAGTGCTTATTTTTGTTACTAAATCCATCATTTCTTTTGGATGTTGCTTGGCAAATACATCTTTTGCTAACTCCGTTAAAATTGGCTCGGAATCTAAGCCAAATAAAGCGATTGTATATAGAGCCTTTTCTTTTTTCTCTTTAATGGCATCTCTTTTAGGAAGTGAGAGAATTCCGTTAGCATCGTCGTGCTCAAAATATTCTGAAGGATCGTCAAGATATGGATGGACTAAGTTGAAAGTCCATTGTTTGTAGTCTGTCGTTCCATTTTTTGACTTGACTGTGTTGGTTTGACCTTTGCAACCAGACGAATTACAGTGATGACACGCATACACAAGATTGATTGGCAAAAATGTACATTCTGGATAATAAGGGCGTTGTTTGCCTCCCTTTGGTGCAATATGATCAATTTCAGGATTACGACTCTCTAAGGGAAGACCACAATATGCACATCGCCCATTTTGGTTCTCAAGCAACTTCTTTTTAAGTTCCTCTTTGAAAGATGTGACACAAGGTGCGTTAGCATTCCAACCACCCGGAATATTATATTGTTCGACTTCTTGCTGAATGGCATCGGTGATTACTATATGTTCGAGTTTGTGATCAATCACTTGATTTTCTCCTTGGCATCTTTTAGTATCAAATATAATGGATCATTTGCATTGAAAACATACTTTTCCAGTTTGTCGATTTTCCTTTGAATATTGATTCTTTCATTTTCGCTACCATCAAAAGAATTCAAATTATCTAATAAATCGCTTAGGTCACTTTCAAAATAAAAATTGCGAGACGTTCTAATTCCAAATACATTATAAATGATATTTTCCGCCGACCATGAATAAGTGTCGAACGGTATCACCTCGGCTTTAGGGGCGTTACAAGAGAAGTCCTTTTTCAAAACAACAATTGTAGACGAATCGCCCTGCAATTCGGAAACAAAGTAGTGCGAATGGCTGGCCAAAATGAAGCAACAATTTTCATATTTGTCAAATAGTTTCGACATCGTAGAAATATATTTGAGTTGCCACTCAGGATGAAGACTGATTTCTGGTTCATCAATTAGCACTAGAGTGCGATTGCTGATTCTACTCAGAATGCCAATATAAGCGAATAAAATATGCTTTTCGCCTGAGCTACATAAATCGAAGGATATTTTTTGTCCGTTTTTGAAAAAACAGGCGTTAGAGTATGATAAGTTGTTGACTGGTTGCTTATCGGAAAGTTGGGAAATATGAGAACTACTTTTTGTTAAATCTATTTTAGCGGTAACGGTTTTGCCTTTGCTTTTCCATTGGAATTCAACCATTGGATCAAATTTTAGGATTGAAAAAATTTCGGCAACTTGAGTTGTCAAGCCTTTTTCGATGCAATGGATAAGGTCAAAGGCAATACTGCGGGCAATAGAACTAGTGTATGTCGAATTTGTAGAAGATCTTACGCCATGATATGTGTAAATCCCACCATCTTCATCTTTGTTGAATTGAAATTTATCATTTACCATAAAAGAAATCGCAAGAACTTTTTGAGGCAAGGCAACCTCCTTGTAATCGATTTTCTCTCCGTTTCTTTTAGCAATAATTTGGGAACCTGAAATTCTGTTAACACTATAAATATCATTGCATAACTGATACTCAATGTAAAACGAAGTGTACTGGTAGCGGGGTTTGCGTTTTCTATGACAATCTTGCAAAGTTTCTAAAAAACAAAAAATGTCAATGATGGCTTTTAAGAGAAAACTTTTTCCTACACCATTTTCTCCTAATACGAGTGTTGTATAATTGTGCGCACAGGGGCTTTGACATTCAGCATCTGAGAGGCATATGTTTAGAATTTCTTGTTCTTTGTCAGAAATTTTTATCTGTCTGATAGCGAACATAGATACATCTCCTTACATTAAAATTGGATAGAAAATAGATACTTCAAGGGTATGACAACTTTTAATTTGTACGACAGAGTTCAAATGTGTTCTTTATATTGACATTGCCTGTAAAACTGTAGGAACAATATAGCTCTATTATAGCGAGAATTTTTAATAATTGCAAAGAAAAAGCTGTATCGCCCAAAATCGGGAGATACAGCATTGTTTTTATATGTAATGGTCATGCAGCCTAATTTGTTGTCTGGCCTTGACCGAGCGATTGCTCTGGCATGGTCTAAGGCGCAGTGGTGAGTGCAGGATGCTTCCCGCGTTTGTTTCTTGATTACGAGAATTATTATAGCAGCGACTTGTGTGCAGAATTTAAAAGGCGTTTGAACGATTTTGAAACTTCTTTTGAAGAATTTATGACAGGAGTGATGCAATGAAAGAGATAAAAGAAAAGCCAACCAAGCGCGTGCCGAGAAGCAATGCGGCAGGGAAGATCCCGAAAGCGGCGCTGAAAAAGGCATGGACAGAAGCCAAAGAAAAAAGCCGAAATAAGCTGCGGGAAAGCACCTCCACGCAAGAGGATGGCAACTACACCGCAGCCCAAGACACTGGCACGGTGATGGTCGATACATCCTATTTCGCTATCAATCAAAACACCGATTTCACCGTAGAACAAGGCCGCAGGTTTGCCCGCAAACAGTTTCAAAAATACCGGAAACGCCGTACCGCAGAGCAAGCCGAAGCCACCCGCACCTACGCCGCCAGTGAGCGCGGTGTCAGCCCGAAGCAGGCCAGGCACGGCACGCTGCCCGATGCGGAGCAGCACCCGCGCCGTGGGGCGGATTTGCCCCGACAGAGGGCAAAAGAAAAAGTCGTCACCGCCAAGACTGCACCACGCGATATTCGTGGTGTGACCCAAGGCCAGCGCCAACTGCACACCGCTGCAAATGAAACGGTGCGGAGCATAACAACCCAAGCACAAATGCAGACCCGTACCCGCCAAGTACAGCTTGCCATCCGGAAAGCCGCTGCCAACGCCCGCAAGACCATCACGGCGGTGCGCTCGGCCATACGGAACTTTCTTGCCGGCTTACATAGCCTTGTCACAGTCATTGCCACAGGCATCAGTGTGGTACTTAGTATTATTATCGTAATCAGCCTTGTGGCATTTGTTTCCGGCTCGGCCTACGGCATCTTTTTTGCCGCCGACTCGCCCGGCGCAGATACCATTACCGTGCAGCAGGCGGTGGAAACACTGACGGAAGAATACCGTGATCGACTAGAAGAAATCTCCGATATGGTACAGCATGACCGCCAAGACATTACCGCCAACGATGACGTGTACTACATTCGCTGGCAGGATGTACTGGCGGTCTTTTCTTCGTATGAGGCAGGCAGCGAACAAGGCGCACCTGTTGCGGCGCTGACAGAGGAACAGTTGGATAAACTGCGGGAAACTATGTGGGCAATGAACGCGATGGACTACTCGACCCATGCGGAAACCGCTGTTATAGAAACGACGGACAAGAACGGAAAAGTAACCGCAACAGAGATAACTGAAACCGTCCTCATAATCGAACTGACCCACAAAACCCCCGACGAGATGGCGGCAGATCACCACTTTACCATCCGACAGAATACCTACCTGCAACTGTTGCAAGACCCACAGTATGAGGAATTGTGGGCGGAATTGCTCGGCGGTTTTGCACAGGGCAGTGGAAAACTTATGTCCCCCGACAGCACCCGCACCCCAACAGGCACACTCCAATGGCCGCTGCCCGTTGCGGGGACGATTACCTCGCAATTCGGGCATCGCGTAGACCCCATCACCGGCGAAGCCAGCTCCCACACCGGCACCGATATTGCCTGTGCCGAGGGAACGCCGATCCTCGCCGCCGCAGACGGAACAGTCACCGTTGCCAACGGTCTTGACAGCTGGGGCGGCAGTTACGGCTATTACATCCAAATCGACCACGGCGGCGGGCTGGAAACGCTGTATGCACACTGTTCCAGCATCTGTGTCACTACCGGTCAGCAGGTGCAGTCAGGGCAGGTTATTGGCTATGTCGGGCACACCGGGCGGGCAACAGGGAGCCATTTGCATTTTGAGGTAAGAGCAAATGGAAATCGCGTAAATCCACTACAAAATTTTCTGTGATAGAAATCACTCTATAATTCTGAGTGCTGATGCGACAAGCGAAAAATACAGACTGCCATAAAGGTGTTTAATCCTCAAGGCGCAAGGAAAAAGAGCGTTTATAAAATACATTAAAATCCATCGATTGCACGCTCGACAATCTTGGAAACAAAAATAGACATCACAACTAACCATGTGGTAGCAACGGTTTGAATAAGGTTACTTACTGCAACACAGATAAAGTTGTATCACAAATATATGCATGACTGTCATAGCAGGAATTTGTTCGGATAACTTTTATCATCAAAACATTACCCCATACATAACTGCCGGTTTCCCCCCAAAATTTGGAGCACATTTCCATTTACTGTTTGGGAGATGTTCTGGACGTTATGAAGTCGAAAAGCGCTTCCACCTGCTACAATAGCTGAAATGGCGGTAACTACTGCACAAATAATTTTGGTGAGGTTTTTCTCTTTCGTAATCATTTTTACACTTATCCTTCCCAGTCACCGAAGTGAATTATTCGAATCGAATATCCTTCCGTAGTTTTTAGGCGTCATCTACCTGTGATTAGCGGCCTTTCACCCGGAGAGTGCATATCCCTGCCTCATTACGGTTTTCAAATCATTTTGCCCCAAGTCCAGTTTCTTCCGCAGCTTTGCGATATGCACATCGACCGTCCGTGTCTGAATCGGCGTTGTGATATGCCAAGCGGATGACAGCAGAAGATTCCGAGAACAGATATGCCCGGAATGGTCGAGCAACGCAAGGAATAGCTGATACTCCATGGTGGTCAGATGAATCGGCTGGCCCTCTTTTTTAACGGTACAGTTGGATTCATCTATGGAAAGATTTTTATAGTATCTCATCCGGAACCCCTATCATATCATAGTCATCCATAAGAGCCTGACCAATCGCCCATGCGAGAAAGAATGCTGTGCATACCAGAAAAATCGGAATCCACATTGCGTTGTAGCTTTCTCCGTTAGCGTTATAGCCTTGGTTTTGCCAGAGCGCTGCAGCATGGAATAGAGGATAGAATCCCAGCCACTCGATACCATTTTTCATTCCGGAAAGGCTCAGCAGCGCGGGCAGGCAATAGGTAACTGCACTGATAAAGAGCGCAGTCAGCAAATTCCCCAATTTCTGTCCAAGCCATAAGGTAATCCGGCTCATGCAGAGGCAGGCCGCGAAACGACAGATTAACCAGAAAATCAGCAAATCCGACAGGGTTATAAACTTGGGTACAGCCTGCAAGTCGGAGATACTCATCGCAGGTCCTAGCAAAGAGGGAAGGCCATAGTCACGCAGCACCTGCCACAGGTGAGGCAGAACGGTTCCGAACGATATAACCGCTGCCACGGCGGTACTTTGCCGCAGCTTTGCCTTTACAGTGTATTTGCGGCCCAATGGTGTGCAGGCCAGAATCTCATCCATGCCGCCTTTGCGTTCCATGGCAAACAGGCCGCTGAAGCACAGCGCACACAGCAGCCCCGCCAGAAGTGTATCCTGTACATCGCCGGTGCCGGTAAAGCCGAACAGCTTTTTATATCCGGTTTCATAGACAAGCCATGCACCGGGATTCTCTTTCAGATAGTAATTGATGTTGGACTGCACTACACGCTGATAGACAGAATATTTCTGCTGCAGTGAATTGTAGGCCAGCAGCGCATCACTGCTCAATTCACCGCTGTTGACGCGCTTCTGTGTCTCCAGCATGGGAATAAACTCGTTGCGCTGATCTTTCAGCCAGTCGCGGCTTTCTTCGCTCCACGGGCCGGAAATGTGCTTCATATAATAAGCATAGTAAATTTCGTCCGCGTCTATGTAGCTCTCCGCCGTTACGCCCTGATAGATGCCAAACGCCAGAAACGCTGCCAAGAATACTGCGGCCCCATTCATCAACAATAACTTCCTGCCCTCTTCATGGGTAACAGAGGTCGCACGCGTTTTGCGGGAAAACGTAAGTGCAAAGCTGTGCTTGGCAGCCGGCAGCAGCTGTGCCTTGGCAAATACCGTACAGAATGCCGCAAATAGCGCACCACCCAAAACGGCTGCCGTCAGCCACTCGACCAGCGGCAGGCTGACGGGGCTGCCGAACCAGAACAGGTTCCGATAATTTCCCAGCAGTTCGTTGGTTTGCAGCAGGCTTACCATATTGGCGTATTTTATGACGTTCCAATGGCTCGTGGCGGGAATCGCGGCACGGATCCCGTACATCGCCAAGGGCAGCGCCAGTGCGCCGACCCACCCGGCGACAGCGCGTTTGGCGACAAGGGCAGCCAGCATGACCCAAAGCCCCATCACAAACGCACCCGCCCATTTGGCAAGCAAAAACCGAAGCAGGTATTGCCCGACGGTGATCTGCATGGTGCAGCGCATCAGGGCGGGAACACTTTGAATGGTGCGATTCAGCGAGCCTAAACCGAAGGACGCCGAGCAATAGGCAAGGTTGACCCCATACAGCACCGTAAGAACGACCAATAAGCTGGCAGCAAATGCCGCCAGCTTGGCAAGGGCTGTTTTCAACCGTCCGCCCGGCAGGCTGCGCACAAGGCTCAGAAGTCCGCTGTCGCGCTCCTGCCGCACAAGGATCAGCGCCAGCAAGAGCATAGATGCCAGCAGAATCAAGTCGGTGAACGCATAGCTGATGGCCGTGTACAGACCCTTTTGCGGAAAATAATCAATGGGCGTTTCGGTCAGCCCGGCATAAACCTGTGCGGTCAATTCGATGTTTCTCAGATCGTACCCGGTGCGGTCGTTTTGAAAAATCGAGATGCCGGACAGCTGGTTCGCCTTGGTTTGCACACTCTGCAAAAAATCGCCGTAGCCAGCCACGGTGTTGTACTCGTTTTGCAGTTGGCTGAACAGGCGATATTCGGTGTTCAGATTGTCGGTGAACAGTGTATAGCTTTTGTCCTTGTATTCCTGCTCGTAGGCGTCGAACATCGCAGCGTTCTCGTCGCGGTAGGCTTGCAGGTAGCTGCTGCCGGCGTAGGCCATATCGCGGTAGAAGCCGCCGATCTTGACAAGGCTCTCAATCTCGGTATATTTTCCGTGCAGGTACGCGCCCTTTTCTTCCATCGTCAAGCCGTCGAGCTGCGCGCCGACGGCACGATAGGCTGCGGCGGGCGGCTGGTTGGCGGTGGGGCGGGTGCCCATCCACAGCAGCAAAAGATTGGCAGATGCCAGTATCGCCAGCAGGACGGGGAACACTCTGCCGCCCCAGACCTTGCGGAGTTCAGCAAAAAACAGGCTCATTTGCCGTCCCCCTCACCGAACACATTCAGGTAGACATCCTCCAGACCTTGGTCGGGTGCGTATTTGGCAATCAACTCCGGCACGGGCGCGGCGTCCACGATCTTGCCGGCGCGCAAAAGAATAACCTTGGTCGCCACCGTTTCCACATCCGAAACAACGTGCGTTGCCACAAGAATAATGCGGTCTTTTGCCATATCTGCCAGCAGCGTGCGCAGTCGCACGCGCTCCTTGGGGTCAAGACCCGCCGTCGGTTCGTCCAAAATCAGCAGCTTGGGGTCGCCCAGCAGGGCAGCGGCCAACAAAAGGCGCTGCTTCATGCCGCCGCTGTACGCCGAAAGCCGTTTGTCGAGCTCATCAGTCAGGTTGACGGCCGCGGCTACGCGAGCCACCTCGCCGGGCACGGCGGCGCGCGGGATTTCCTTCAGCGCGGCCATGTAAGCCAAAAAGCGGCGGCCTGTGTAGCTTTCATATAGCCCCTGCTGCTGCGGCATATAGCCGAGCACGCGGCGGAACGCGATGCCCCGCGCAGGGCGGCCGCACCAAAGCACTTCGCCGGAATCCGCCGCCAGCCCGCCGGTGATAATGCCGATCAGCGTGCTTTTCCCCGCGCCGTTCGGCCCCAAAAGACCATACAG
>ERZ1034897.1076-NODE-1076-length-11203-cov-4.110154_pt1 | contig 11203 bp, 3 predicted proteins | sample MGYA00520629_ERZ1034897 | MGnify/ENA primary metagenome ERZ1034897 (study PRJEB33766, sample SAMN09781789) | gut metagenome | biome: gut microbiome | host: Homo sapiens | place: Madagascar | study: EMG produced TPA metagenomics assembly of the PRJNA485056 data... | reverse complement strand
ATATATCCTGCCACTTCGGGGAAGTGGACGCCTTCGGCAATGCCGGGCACCGCGGTACGGACATTCCCGCGCCGGAAGGCACACCCATCTTAGCTGCCCACAGCGGCACGGTGCTTGTCAGCGGCTGGAACAACAGCTACGGCAACCAAGTTTTGCTGGACAACGGCGCGGGCCTGTCCACGCGGTACGCCCACATGACGCAAACTGCCGTTACCGCAGGGGAAGCGGTAACGGCAGGGCAGGTTATAGGTTATGTAGGCAATACCGGCGACAGCACAGGTTTCCACCTGCATTTTGAAGTGATGCAGGGAGGCGTCCGAATAAATCCGTTGAACATTGCGACCCCGCAATGAGATGACATATCATGCTTTTGATTGTTTTTGCTTTTTAAATCTGTCAGTATTAAAAATGTGATTGACAAAAACAGTCGAAAGTCGTAATATCTAATTATATAGCTGTAGTAAAATTCACGCTACAGAATTACCAAACCAGGGGGATTCAAAATGTTCAGAAGGATGTTGGCAATGCTGTGCACAGTGGCGCTGTTGGTAACGATGGCTCCTGTTAGTGCATTTGCGGAATCGGGGGGGGGACTGACACTCCTTCCGTAACAGTTACCTATGATGTTAAGAATGTTACAAAGCCTGACAGTACCATTGCGACGGCCGGAGACGAGATTGAAGTCGATGTCTACGCCGCCAGCAATGGAGATGCTGTCGGGCTTTTGGGGTTTGCGATGTTTTTGGGCTTTGACCCGGAAATCGTGGATGAACCCGATGAAGATAACCTGACAACGGGCGACATTGTCAACGCAAAAACTGAAAAAGGCAAGAATAAGTACGATACGACCTTTGCTATTACCCAAGATGGCAATAGTGTAAGCATCATGGTTGAATCTGGTACTGAAATGTACAAGGCAGGTGCAATCTCTGAAAAAATCACCACGGAGAAAAACCTTTTGCTTTCTTGCAAGTTTAAGGTTAAGGATGCACCGGCACAAAAGACGTTAGATAATCTGATTACAAGCGTAAGCTTTAGCAGCAACGAAATTTATATAGGAGAGAATTACGCGGGTGATAACGAGGGCTCTGCTGTAACACCTACCATTGTTGCAGGCACCACCGTTTCCGCTGACTGGATCCCGCCGACAACCAGCCTGGGTGATAAGACGAATTACTACTATCAGCCGGTAGAGTTTACGGTTTCGGATAATAAAGGTATTCAGAGTGTTACCCTTGATGGTAATGAGCTTACTGCAACCAATGGTGTGTACAGCATGACGGCAGGTGGTCACTTGGTTGTGACCGATACCTATGGTAATAGTGCTGTCTGCGACATTACAATTGATGCAACTGCTTTTAATGCGGCAAAAGAGGCTGTAGCTAAAATCCCCGAAACGGTAAAGTACACGGATAAAGCAACCGTGAATGCAGCTGAAACGGCGCTGGCAAAAGTGGCTGACCCGGCAGCTGTAGCAAAGCTGAGTGAAGAGAAAACTAGGGTCGATGCAGCCAAAGCGGCATTGAGCGATATTGATGCAAAAATCAACAGTTTGAATACGACTATGGCCGCGCTCAAACCGACTGCTGATAATGTGGATGCACTTACAAAGGCTAAAGAAGATCTGGAAGCGCTGAAAGCCTTGGGCGTGACAGAAGATGACCTGGATAAGAATAGCTATGCCAATTTTCAGAAGGTTGACTCGGCACTGAAAGCGTTGGCGGATGAAATAGAGTCTTTCAATAACAAGCTGGATGCCCTTGGCACATCGTTTACATATGCCGATGCAGCCGCACTTTCCGAAGTGGAAAAGCAGGCTGAAAGCCTGAAAAACAAGGGTTATAATTTGGAAGCGAAAGACCCGGAGCGCAATACAAAACTGGAAAACCTGAAGCAGTCCCGCACGAAGGTCGAAAATGCTAAGGTTGCCTTGATTCAGAAAATTTCTGCGGCTTCCTTTACGATTGATTTCAACCAGGAACATCGCAGCGAAATTACCAGCATTCGTCAGGAAGTGAATGCTTTCGTTGCTGCTTCTAAAGCTACCTTTACGGATTCTGAACTGGAGAAATTGACCAAGGCCGAGGCTGACGTTAAGGCGTTGGACGAACGTCTGGATGAAGAAAAGAAAGCCTTGAACGATCTCCCGGAGAAAAAGGACGTCAAGCTTACCCAAAAGAGCGACATCGAAAATGTAGCATCGGAAAAGGCTGCGCTGGAAGCTTTGGAAGCCTCTTTTGATTCTGCGCTGAATCAGAAGCTGGCAGATGCACAGGCTGCAATTGCGGATATTGAAGCTAAGATCAAAGAAGTAGAGCAGAATATCGCGGCCTACGCGGGCCTGAACCCCACGGATGGGGACTCTATCGCAAACTTCAATGCACTGAAAGAGAGCATTGACGACCTGTTGAACAACCGTGGTGTTACCAAGGATGATATCAGCAACTATGCTGACTATGAGACCTTGGCAGCTAAGTTTAAGGCGGCACAGGATGATGTGAATGCAGTTGTTGAGAAAATCAACACGCTTCCGGAAGCAAAAGATGTCAAGCTTACTAGCAAGGCGAAAATTACGGAAGTCGAGCAGGCAATTCAGTCTCTGCAGGGCAAATATGGTAACGGTGTGCCTTCTGCTACACAGCTGAAGCCCTACACGGATGCCAGAGCAAAGCTGACAGAGCTGGAAAAACAGCGCACAGCTATTGTGGCAGAAGTCGAGAACGCACACCTGACGATCGACCGCACAGAAGCGAGTCGAAATGCAATTGCTGACCTGCGTAAGAAAGTTGACGATTTTGATGCTTACGAGCCGAACTTCACAGAAGCTGAACTCAAGAACCTGACGGATGCTGAGAACGCAATGAAGACGCTCGACAGCAAAGTAAATGCAGTTGTTGAGCAGATCAACGCTCTGCCTGCTGCAGATGATGTGAAATTCAGCAGCAAAGCTGCAATCGAAAAGGTTGCGGCAGAGATTACTGCACTGAAAAACAAGTACAGCGATAAGGTTCTGACGGATGCAGAGCAGGAGCCTTATACGGATGCTAAAGCTGCCCTGAATACTCTCAATGCACAGCGCGAAGGAATCGTCGAAGAAATCAGCAATACGGCTTTTGTGATTGATCGTGACCCGGCCAACCGTAAGGCCATCAGTGACTTGCGCCAGAAAGTGACGAATCTTGAGCCTAAAGAACCGAACTTTACGGAAAACGAGCTGAAGAAGCTGACGGATGCCGAGCAGGCTGTGAAGGCTCTTGACGCAGATGTTGAGACTGTTATCAAACAGATCAATGCGTTGCCGGATGCTGCGGATGTTAAGTTCGACAGCAAAGCAGACATCGAGAAGGTAGCAGCTGCTATTGATAAGCTGGAAAAGGACTACAATAGTAATATCCTGACCAGCGCAGAAAAGCAGCGCTATAGCGATGCCAAGAAGGCGCTGGATGATCTGAACACCAAACGCAGTGAGATTGTTGAGAAAATTGCCAACTCCAACTTTACCATTGATTTGACAACGGCAAGTCAGGACGCTATCACGGCAATGCGCCAGGAAGTTACGGACTTTGAGCCTTATGGCCCGAACTTCACGGAGGAAGAGCTGAAAAAGCTGACCGATGCTGAAAAAGCAATGGCAGAACTGAAGTCCAAGAGCAAAGCACTGCATAAGCAAATCAGTGAATTGCCTGCCGGGGATAAGGTCGACAAATATAAGACTTATAGCAATTTGATCGACCAGATCAAGAACGACTTCTCCGAACTGAAAAAGAAGGGCGATAGCCTTTCCGCTGAAGAAACCGGCAAAATTCAGGCTGTGAAAGATGCACTTGCCGCAATCGAGAAAACTCGTGATGATCTCGTGAAAGATATGGGCACCGCATCGGATGCCGCAAATGTTAAGTATAGCGATAAAGATGCTGTAGCTAATCTGACGAAGCGCGAGAATGATTTGAAGGCACAGGAAGTCATCTTGGACGAGAACGATGCCAATGTGAAGCACTTCCGCAATTTGACGACCGCTGTTTCCAATATGGAGAAAGAACTGGCCGATGCAAAGAGCGAGATGGACAAGGCTTTGAAAGATTGGCATTACTCTGCTGACCAGGCACCGTATGATGCAATCCGTACAAAGATGGATGGCCTGAAGAATAAGTATGGTCTGACGGATGCGGACTTTACCGCAGAATTCCCCAACTACAATACCAGCAAAGATCTCGCTGCGGAGGCTGAAGACAAGATTGCTGATGCCAAAAAGCAGTTGGCTGAACTGCCCACTGCCGATAAAGCAACGCTGTCTGATGAGACTGCTGTGAATAAGGCAGATGCCGCAGTCAAGGAACTCCGCAATAAGTATGGTGTTACCGAGAAAGAACTTGAAGATCTGTTCGGCAGCGATTACAAAAAACTGAAGGCTGATGCTGCAAAGATTGCCGAATTGAAGGCTGCACAGAGCGCAGCCAGCAACAATTCTGCCAGCAGCAATAACACAAACAACAACACGGCAAAGAATCAGAATCAGACCGCAGCACAGGAGTACACCTACTGCGAAGCCTGCGGACATAACCACTGGACCAAGACGGAGGAAGGCTACCGCTGCGACTACTGCGGTCACATTACGCTCACCGTCAAGGGGCCTGAAGGCGTTAAGGGCTATGTCGGCAACACTGTTAAACCGGCAGCAAGCACCAAGTCTGCTATTGCAAACCGCATCCCGCAGACGAGCGATAGCTTCCCGTATGCAGTGGTGATTCTGCTGATGGCCGCTGGCCTGCTGGGTGTTATGTTCTTTGCTTACAAAAAGAAGAAACTGTAACTTATAGCGAAACACAGAACGCAGTCTAAGGAGGGCAGTATCCAAATGAAATGTTTGGATACTGCCCCTTTTTGTTTAGCAAAGGAGGAAAAAGTGACATACAGAAAAATTGCGGCAGCCGTGCTTACTATGGGTATGGCTTTCTGTGCAACGGCGGCTATTGTACATGCCGATGAGGAGCCATCTGCCAATATCGCATCACAAGTGATTCAAACGGCAGAAACAGCGCGGGGATTTGATTCAGGCCCGGTAGAGGAAGAGCCTGTGCTGGAAATCGTAGAAGCGGATGTGTCAGGCAGTGCCTTTCAATTCGGTGGCATGGGAATTGATGCCAGCACGCCGGTTTACATATCCGATGAAGCAGACGTTGCTGGGGCTAAAGCTGCATTGATAGCCGGATTGAAAGAACGTCAGGAAACAATCAAGTTGGACGGCTTCAATATTCCCAGAGCTATGATCCGGGATGTTTACAGCCAGGTCTTAAATGAGAATCCGAGCTTTTTCTATGTGCAGGCACAGTTCCAATTTAGCGTACAAAACAGCAATGTTTACATGGTGATGCCCGCCTATGATGCATCCATTACAGATGCGGAAATCCAGGTATATGAGAAAGCGGTGCGGCAAGCATTACGCTGCGTCAACGACAGCATGACGGACGAAGAAAAGCTGCTGGCGCTGCACGACTACCTGGCTCAGCGCATTTCTTACGATTATACCTACACAAAGTATAATGCGTATAATGCCTTTGTGGAGCGCAGCTCGGTATGCCAGGGCTACACCCTTGCTTATGAGGAACTGCTGAATCGACTGGGCATTGCGAACTCTTGCGCGACCAGTGATACAATGAACCATATCTGGAATATGGTGCAGCTTGGCGAGAACTGGTACCATGTGGACATCACCTGGGACGACCCTTCAAAAAGTGAGCAGGATTGGCCGGGCCATGTGGGCCATACCTATTTCCTGAATAGTGATGCAAAGATCACAAGTGGCAATCATCATGACTGGGTGTCCGAACATCTGGCAGAGGATATAACCTACGATACAGGCAAATACTGGCAGGATACCTCCAGTGCAGTGATTTTTGAGGGGACTACGGCATATTACCTGACCTACAATGGCCGTGCGCTTTGCCAACGTGACGCAGACGGAACGCAAAACGAGTTAAAGGTGCTGGACCGCTGGACGCTTGCCAATGGCGGCGGGTATAACTACTGCTTTGGTATGCTCTCCCGTTACGGCAAGAAGCTGTACTTTAACGATCAGCATAATCTGTACAGTTTGGACCCGGCAAGCGGGAACATTGAAGTGGTGTATACCTACACAGACGAAGATGCCGATAAAACACTGTATGGCAGCTATTGCACCAACGGAAAAGCAGAACTGCTGGCGGCTGCGGGTCCCAACTCATCGGATGCACGAACCTTGTTTACAATCGACTTACCGAAAGAAGAATCTGATGAGATTGAAGCGCTGAACGGATACACCATCACAAATGGTGTGCTTACAGGCGTGGAACCAAAAACATCCCCGTTGGATGCCTTACAAAATCTGGCTGGCGGCGAGATCACCGTAAAAGATGCTGCCGGCAACACCGTGGACCCGGCACAAACCACCAAAACGGTAGGGACCGGCTGGACGTTTGGCCTGGGGGATGACGGTGAAACGGGTAAAATCACTGCGCTTATCTATGGTGATGTAAATGGCGATGGCCAGATCACAATGATGGATATGGTGGCGATTCGCAAGCACATCATGCGCGTAAAAATGCTGGATGGTATTTACCTGCGCGCGGGCGCGCCCAGTACACCGGAGGAAGAAAGCCCAACTCCATCCATGCGGGATATGGTGCGTGTGCGCAAGTATATTATGAATGTTTCGGATAAAGTTGTGTGACCAGGAACAATACGGGTCCAAGCCCGTAAAGACAAAAAATTGCAGGAGAGATAAGGAATGAAAAAATTACTTTCGCTTACCCTTGCATTGGCAATGACATTGAGCCTTGCTATGCCGGTAGTAGCCGAGGGCTTGCCCGAAGACACTGCCGCGCAGCAGGAAGTAGTGCAAGAAGTTGCCGATGATGCCCCGTTCGAAACCCCTGAACCGACCGAGCCTACAGAGCCGACTGAACCGGCAGAACCCACGGAGCAGCCCACTGAAGCCCCTACAGCGGAACCCGTGGAAACGCCGACTGAGACACCGGCTGAAACGGCAGAGCCCACAGAGGAACCGGCACCAACGGAATTGCCTGTGGAAGATGGCGAAGCAAACCAATATGATGTATCGTACGATGGTTTTGGGAAAATGGATGCTGTGTATGATGGTGTTGGTTATAAATTCAATAACGATGGAACTGCAAGTATAGGATATGTGGATCGCAACATAGAAGGCAAAGTTGTTGTTCCGAAAACGGTGGAAGGACGCACGGTAACGAGTATTATAGATCGGGCGTTTTATCAATGTGAGAAAATGACAGAGGTGATTTTGCCTAATAGTCTAACCTCTATAGGTAGGAAAAGCTTTCAATACTGTAGAAGTCTTGAAAAAGTTGAACTGCCTGACAGCGTAGTACAAATTGGAGCGGCAGCATTTGAATATACCGCGCTTGGTGAAATTGTGATTCCTGATGGTGTTACAAGCATAGAAGATAACACATTTAGTGAATGCGAGAACTTGAAGAGTGTTTCGCTTCCGAAACATCTCATAAGCATAGGCGAAAGTGCATTTTCAGATACGATGCTATCGAAAATTGACTTGCCTGCAACGCTTACAGATATTGGCAAATGGGGACTGGCGCATTCTCAATTACAAGAAGTAATTATCCCAGATGGAATTACTACAATTTCGCAAGGAGCCTTTCAACATAATAAAATAAAAAAGCTGGTCATCCCGGATAGCGTTACAAGCATTGGGGATCAAGCTTTCATGGAAAACGAAATTGAGCAATTGACAATCCCAAATAATGTTACAAATATTGGTAGACATGCTTTTTATGGTAATGATGGATTCAAAGAATTAATTATTCCAGACAGTGTTACTAGCGTAGGAAGTTCTGCATTTGATGATTGCCATAGTCTGGAAAAAGTAAAACTTTCTCAAAATTTGACGAGTGTTGGTACGGGAGTGTTTACTGGAACAAATATAAATTCGATTGTTATCCCGGAAAGCATGACAGAAATTCCAGATCAAATGTTTTACAATTGCACACGTTTGCAATATATAACGATTCCTACAAGTATCAAGAGCATCGGCCACCATGCGCTTACTCTTCCATACGCATTTGGACTCGGAAAAGAAAACAAAACGTATGTGTACTATGCAGGAGGCGAGGCCGATAAAGAAAAAATCACAATCGGAAATTATAACAGCTTTTTTGACAATGCGACATGGTTCTTCAATAGTATTGGTAAGGATATGACCCCTACCCCGTCTGCTGGTGTAAAAGAGCCTGTCGTTGGTACTGTGACTGCCGAAAAAGGAAAGGTCAGCATTCTGGTTCGCGATGAGGAAGGCCAGCCTATCAAGGGCGCAGCACTTACGCAGCCGGGTGTTGATGCATCCATACGGCGTACAGACGAAAAAGGTATGGCGTCTTTGCCCTATAATTATGGCGAGAGATTTTACGCTGTAGCTTCGGCAACAGGATATTATAACGCTGCCGTAAAAGTGGATAATATAATCGATGGCGAAATGCGCGTCATAACAATGAAAAAATTCGATGCCAACAGTTATGTGTGCACAAGTGTCGTCATTACAGACCCCGTTGCAGGAGAGGATGAGACGTACGATGTCTTGACACCGGGTAACCCAGTAGTAATTTTTGCTGACGATGATAGCCCTGAATCCAGAACAATCATTCCAGAATTCCAGGTGGCGGATGGTGCTGAACCTATTGCAAAAGTTGTTTTGTATCAGGGAACCGAAAAAATAGGCTGGAGCAAATCCGACTGGAAAATTGAAACGAAGTTCAAACAATATTGTGAGCCGGGCATACCATTGTATTTGGTGGCCTATGACGAATACAATATGGAACTTTTGCGTGTTCCATTGCAGATTAGTGTTCAGCCCTATAATGCAATATTTCCAGAGCTTTCTTTCGGCGATTCAAATCTGTCGTTTAAAGTAAGCGAAAATATCCCAGTGTTTGGTAATAAAACGGTTAATATTAATACGAATCTGAAACTTCCGGTTGAGTTGAAAGTTTTAGAGGGCGGGACAAAAGTGCGCCTTTATGTAAACTGCAATGCGATAGACGGCTTGGACGACCTAAAAAGTGAAGCCGAAGGTGATGTGTCGAAACTACTAAAAAAGGGTGTAGACAAAGGTCTAGAAAAACTTGGAAAAGAAAAATGCCAAGATCTATTCGGCTGCTCGTTTGGCATTACTGCGTGCGGCTTTGGTGAGGCTACATTTTCCCCGAATTCTGATGCAAAGGTGTTCAATGTAAGAATACTGGTTGGCATCAGTGTTAACGGTACAGTTACCTACTACTGGGTACCGTGGCCCGTATATATTGAGGGAGGCTTGAATGGAAGTGCTACGGGATCCTTTGCGGTAAAAGCGTTGAAATATACACAACAAACTGGATGGAGCTTTCCATTTGCACCAAGTGGTTACATTGATTTAAACGTAGGTGGCAGCTTTGCAGCGGGAGCTGGAACCAAAAAAGGATTAATTAAAGCATATGCAGAAGGTGCAGGAAAGGCAAATCTTGACGCTTTCTGGGCATTGCCCGATAACAATTGGACGATTGACGCAACGATACGAGCTGATATCAATTGCGTAATCGGTGATTATGCCACGCAGATAAAAATGTTTGAAAATACATTTCCTCTTTATGACTCCAGCTGGAATAAAACAACGGCGACCAATAGCAGCGCATGGACAGATGAAGCTGCAAAAATGTATGATGCATCGGCTTATACCATGCTGGCGCGCAACTATGTAATTAATGCAAGTACACAGACAGGGACAGCAGAATTGGCCCAAGCAGGTGTTTACCCGTATACAACGCCGAGATTGGTTGAATATAAAGGTAAAGATTATCTCTTCTACCTTGACGATGCAACAGAGCGTGGCGATGCAGACCGAACGGTGCTTTGCTACCGGGTAGAAACATCTACCGGATGGAGCGACCCGGTTCGCGTGCAAGATGATGGAACAGGTGACCATGACTATGCATTGATGACAACAGCGGACGGCATATACGTAGTATGGCAGAATACTAAAAAGGTATTTGGGTCTGATATTGATGATTTGCAGACCTGGCAAAAAGCAGTTGGCCTGACTGTTGCCAAGGTTTCAGAAAATGGCATTGATGTTATCGGCAACCTGAACACAAGCAATGAAATTCAGCCGACTATGCTAACTTTAGCTGGTGACAATGGGGACGCTGTTGCTGCATGGGTTGAAAATGACCAAAATGCGTTGGATGGAAAAGGAAACAATACCATTTATACACAGAAATTGAATGGAGAAAGCGCGGTTTGTGCCACCATTGATAAGCCGATTGTCTACATGCAGGCCGGAAATCTGAATGGAAAATTTACAATTGCATGGGGTGAAGATACAGATTCTGATTTGACAACGGAATCGGATTGTGACATTTTCCTGTATCAGGATGGAACAATCACGCGCGTAACCAACAATGAAGTGAATGATGGTAACCCGCAGTTCCTGCAAATTGATGGTGGCAAGTTGATTTGGTACAGCGATAAATCGATTGTACAGCTGGATGACGTTGGTGCAGAACCGAAAGCCATTTTGGAACAAAGCAACCAATGCGCTGAAAATTATCGCGTATCTGCATCCAATGGCCGTGCAGTGTTGACTACGGTAAACAGCTTTACTTTATCGGATGCAAATACGTCTACGCTGTATACTTCCGTTTTCGATGGTGCCAATTGGTCAACACCAACACTGTCCCTTATGACGGATAGCAGCCTTGGCAGTATGGATGTACTGTGCGATTCAAACGGTAACCCGAAATTGACATATACATTAACAGAGGGTAATCAGACAGATTTGTATGCGGGTGCACCGAAGAATCCTGGCATTGTGCAGATTGGGCAGATAGACATGGAAATGTCTGACTATATGCCCGACCAGGCAATGCCGATTAAGGTCACACTTGCCAATAAAGGCAACGGAACCGGAAATGTAACTGCAAGATTCGTAAATGCAGATGGCACATCTGTATGGCAGCAAGATCTTGGCACGATTGGAGCCGATGCGAGTAAAGAATTCGCGTTGGAAAATGTGATTCTCCCGGCAGGCGATTACACTCTGGAAGTATGCACAGATAATGTGGTAACAGCAAAAAGTGAAATCAGCCTTGGAAAAACGGATTTGAGCCTTGGGACGAATGAGTATTACTCCAACGGTGAAAAGCTC
>ERZ1034897.1073-NODE-1073-length-11210-cov-4.954550_pt1 | contig 11210 bp, 9 predicted proteins | sample MGYA00520629_ERZ1034897 | MGnify/ENA primary metagenome ERZ1034897 (study PRJEB33766, sample SAMN09781789) | gut metagenome | biome: gut microbiome | host: Homo sapiens | place: Madagascar | study: EMG produced TPA metagenomics assembly of the PRJNA485056 data... | reverse complement strand
GCCGTGGGGCATTTACAAGGAAAACGACCACGATCTGGTTTACGCTGCGAAAATTCTTGAAAAGGACCACTATGGTTTGGAAAAGATCAAGGCGCGCATTCTGGAATTCCTCGCTGTGCAGTTCAAGCGCGGCGACAACACCGGCTCGATCCTTTGCTTTGTTGGTCCTCCGGGGATCGGTAAAACCTCGCTGGCCCAATCCATCGCGCGGGCACTCGGTCGCGATTTCATTCGCGCAGCCTTGGGCGGGGTGCAGGATGTGGCAGAGATCCGCGGACACCGACGCACCTATGTCGGCGCGATTCCGGGACGCATCATTCAGGGGATTTCTGACGTTGGCTCGAGCAACCCAGTGTTTCTCCTGGATGAGATCGACAAGCTGACGCGCGATTTCAAGGGCGATCCGTCGGCAGCGCTCCTGGAAGCCCTCGATCCTGAGCAGAACAATACCTTCAGCGACCATTATCTGGAAGTGCCATACGATCTGTCGAAGGTGTTTTTCATCACCACAGCCAACGACATCAACCAGATCCCAGGGCCGCTGCGCGACCGCATGGAGATCATCGAGATGTCCAGCTACACGGAATACGAAAAGCTGCAGATCGCCAAGCGCTATCTTGTGAAAAAAGCCATGGCTGCCTGCGGCCTGGAAAAGGGGAGCATTTCCTTCACCGATGGCGCGCTCAGGGAAATCATCACGCGCTACACCCGCGAGTCGGGCGTGCGCGAGCTGGAGCGCAAGATCGAGGCCTGCTGCCGTAAATTTGCCAAGGGCGAATACATCGCAGACGAAGCACTGCCAGCGCGCGTGACCAAAGCAAATGTGAAGGACTATCTCGGTAAGCCGCTGGTGGACCATCTCGCTACAAGCGAGGAGAACGCTGTTGGTGTCGCTGTCGGTATGGCCTGGACGCCGGTCGGCGGCGAGATCCTGCAGATCGAAAGCGTCGCCATGCCGGGCAAGGGCAATCTCATGCTCACTGGCCAGCTTGGCGATGTGATGCGCGAATCCGCGCAGATCTCGCTGAGTTATCTGCGCAGCGTCGCTGCGCGCTACGGCATTGCCGACGATTTCGTTGAGACTCACGACATTCACGTGCACGTGCCGTCGGGCGCTGTGCCAAAAGAAGGGCCGTCTGCCGGCGTGACGATGACGACCTCACTTCTCTCGATGATGACCGGCAAGCCGCTGCGCCAGGATGTCGCCATGACTGGTGAAATGACCCTGCGCGGCAAGGTGCTCCCTGTCGGCGGCATTCGCGAGAAGGTGACCGCTGCCCATCGCGCAGGCGCGAAGATCGTGCTCATTCCTGAGGACTGCCAGCGCGATATCGACGAGATTCCACAGGAAGTGCGTGACGATCTGGAGATTCGTCTGGTCAAGCGCGTCGAGGACGTGTGGGAAGTTGCGTTTTCTCATGTGGACACAGGCAGAAATGAGGTGATCGGATGATCGTTAAAAACAGCAAATTCCTCATCGGCGCTGTGTCGCCGAAGCAATATCCCGACACCGGCTATCCTGAGTTCGCCCTCTGTGGTCGTTCGAATGTCGGAAAGTCATCGTTTATCAATCGCATCATCCGCCGCAAAAATCTTGCGCGCACCAGCTCGCAGCCGGGGAAGACCCGCGAGCTCAACTACTACGAGATCGAAACCGACCGCTCGCCGTTCTATTTCGTCGATCTGCCTGGCTATGGCTTTGCCAAAGCGAGCCAGAAGGAGCGCGAAAAATGGGGACAGTTCATCGAGAACTATCTTCTGAAACGAGACGCCTGTCAGCTCGTGCTGCAGGTGATCGATCTGCGCCATTCACCGACCAAGGACGACATCGCCATGTATCAGTGGCTGCGCTATTACAATAAGCCTGTGCAGGTCGTCGCTACCAAAGCCGACAAGATCGCCCGTGGTCAGTACGAAAAGCAGAAAACCCAGATCCGTAAAGCGTTGGAAATGCCAAAAGGCGAGGAGATCCTCTTGTTCTCCGCAGAAACTGGCCTCGGCGTCGACGCTGTGGAAGCGCTGCTTGAGCCGTATCTGCTGAGCAAAGAATGAGGTTTACAGTAAGAGACACGGAGCGTTCGTGATCCGTCACGAACGCTCCGCTTTTCATTTGCGCGCGGTGTGATTGCGTCGGGAATTATTCTCTGCTATACTTATACAAGACCAAAGGGAGAGGGAGATTCCATGCAAATTGTCATTATTGGCGCTGGTAAAGTCGGCTACAGTCTGGCGCGCATGCTGTCGAGCGACGAGCATGACGTAATCGTTGTGGAGCCGGATATTGAGCGCGGCAATATCATCAATGAAAAACTCGACGTGCAGGTTGTCAATGGCAACGGCGCCAGTCCACGTTTGCAGCGGGCGATCGGGATCGGGAATGCAGATCTGGTGGTAGCGGTGACGGACCGCGACGAGATCAACATGCTTTCCTGTACGTTTGCCAAGCAGGCAGGGGCTAAGCGCACAGTGGCGCGTCTGCGCGATATTGAATACGCCAACGACATCGCTGCGCTGCGTCGGCTGATGCCGGAGGTGGATGTGTTCATCAATCCGGAGCAGGTCACGGCGGAGGTCATCAGCAACTATATTCGTATTCCGGAAGCGAAGAACATTTATTATTTTGACAAGCGCAAGCTGATGATGGTGGAGCTGCCAGTGGCGCCAGACAGCCTTGTCAATGGCAAGGCGCTGAAAGATCTGCCGAAGATCAAACCGTTTCTGATCACGTCGATTTTGCGCGATGGACGATTCATCATTCCAAACGGGAATGAGATCATCCGCGAGCACGATTATATTTTCCTGATGACGCGCACAGAGGATATGAAAGAGATCGAACGCTCGCTGGGTTTCAAGCGCAAGGTCATCCAGGAGGTGATGATCCTTGGCGGCGGGCGCTTAGGCTATTATCTTGCGAAGATCCTGGAGCCAATGGATGTACAGGTGAAGATCATCGAGCAGAATCTCAAGCGCTGCGAATTTCTTTCCGGTATGCTCGACACGACGATCGTCTTAAACGGCGACGTCGGCGATGCGGACATTCTCGCTGAGGAAGGCATTAGTGACGTGGACATTCTCGTGGCGTCTACAGACAACGACAAGCTCAACATTCTTGCCTGCCTTTTGGGCGCGCAGCTCGGCGCCAAGCAGACGGTGACGCAGATCCGCCGCACGGACTATATGCCGCTGATCCAGTCTGTCGGTATCGATGTGGCTGTGGATCCGCAGACGCTGACACGTGAGGCCATTCTCAAGCTCATTCGTAAGGGCAAGCTGGAATCGCTGACGTTGATCGATTCCGGCAGCGCCGAGGTCATCGACCTCATCGTCAACGAGGATCATCGCAAGATCTGCGGTCAGAAGATCAAGGATATCCCGTTCCCACAAGGCGTGATCATTTCCTCCATCGACCGCAACGATGATGTCATCATCCCAAACGGCGAGGATGTTGTGCAGCCTGGTGACCGCATTACGATCTTTGTCGGCAAGCGCGCTGTGCGCAAAGTGGAAAAACTGATCAATATATAGAGGCGACTCAGTGTGAATCGAACGATCATTGGATTTTTAGGAAAGCTCATCATCCTCGTCGGCCTGTCGATGGTGGTGCCGCTGTTGATGAGCGTGTATGACAACGAACATATCATGGACGTCTACCTGACCTCTATCGCGGTGACGCTGGCCTGTGGCGGGCTTTGTCTCGGCATTGGGCACGGGGCGAAAAGCCTGCTGCGCATCCGCGACGGGTTTCTTTTGGTGACGCTGGCCTGGCTCAGTGCGTCGTTTTTTGGCACAATGCCGATGTTTATGAGCGGCTATTTTCCAAGCTATCTCGACGCTTTTTTTGAGACACTCTCTGGCTTCACAGCCACAGGGATCACTGTGCTCGCTGAGGTAGAAAGTCTGCCGCGCAGCATTCTCCTGTGGCGGAGCATGACACAGTGGCTCGGTGGCATGGGGATCGTCGTCCTCTTTGTGGCGATGCTTTCCGGCGTCAGCGGCAGCACCCAGCTTTTGAATGCCGAGGTCACCGGTCCCGTGAAAGAAAAACTCAGCCCCCGCAGCAGCGATTCGGCGAAGATCCTCTGGATCATTTATCTGATCCTGACGCTTTTGAATTTTCTAGCTCTCGTCGTTTGCGGCATGGGGCTTTTTGACGCAGCCAACCATGCCATGAGTACCGTCTCTACCGGCGGCTATTCGACGCGCAACGATGGCATCCTAGCCTTCCCGCAGCAGAGCGTGCAGTGGGTGACGATGGTGTTCATGTTTCTGTCGGCCTGCAGCTTCGCCATGTATTATCGCGTTTTCCGCCGGCGCAGTTTGCGTGTGCTTTGGCACAACGGCGAGTGGCGCTTTTTTGTGCTGCTCGTGCTGCTTTTTTCGGCGCTCATTGTGATCGTGCTCTATCCGAGCGGCGAATACGGCCTGATGGAAACGATTCGCATCGCGCTTTTTAATGTGGTGGCGCTTTTTTCGTCGACTTGTTTTGTCACCGTCGATTATGACGTCTGGCCACCGTTTTTGCAGCTGCTCGTGCTGCTCATCATCTTCATGGGTGGCTGCGCGGGATCGACCGCCGGCGGGGTCAAGCTCGAGCGTGTGATGATCCTTCTGCGCCAGTCGCGCAACGAGCTGCGCAATATGCTGCATCCGCGCATGATCACCAGCCTCAAGATCAACGGCAGCGTAATCCCGAACCGCGTCGTCATCAACGTCGCCATCTATGTCTTTCTCTTCGCGGCCATCATCATCTTTTCGACGTTTTTCGCTGCTGCTGTCGGCTTACCGATGCTCGAAGCGTTCACAACCTCGCTCACCTGCATCTGCAACAGTGGTCCGTCCTTCGGCGCGTATGGTCCAACAGAGCCGTTTTCCACGCTGCCGGCGGTGCTCAAAGCGTATTACTGCGCGCTGATGCTTTTTGGCCGTCTTGAATTGTACACGATCCTTGTGCTCTTTTTGCCGCGCAATATCAAACATTAATCCCAAAGGAGGTGGGCGCATGATCATCCTTGGTCTCGATCCCGGCACCGCCACAACAGGCTATGGCGTCATCCGTATGACCAATTTCAAGATCAGCTGCGTTGCTTACGGCGCCATCATCACAAAACCAGATATGGATATGCCCCAGCGGCTTTCCGTCATCTACGACGACCTGGGACAGATCATCCGCCAGTACCATCCCGACGAAGTTGCTGTGGAGAAGCTCTATTTTGGCAAAAACATCACCACCGGCATCAGCGTCGGGCAGGCGCGCGGCGTCCTGCTTTTGCGGCTGGCACAGGAAAATCTCCCCATCGGCGAATACACCCCGATGCAGGTTAAGCAGGCGCTCGTCGGCTTCGGCCATGCAGAGAAAAAGCAGATCCAGTACATGGTACAGAATTTTCTCAAGCTGCCCGAGCTGCCAAAACCAGACGATGCCGCAGATGCGCTGGCCATCGCCATCTGTCATGCGCACAGCCGCAGCGGATTGTTATAATGGAGGAAACAATGATTGGATATTTAAAAGGAACCGTCGCTGCAAGCGACGGTCAGATCGTCACCCTTATGGTTGGTGGCGTCGGCTTTGAAGTGATGATGCCGAACGACGGCGAAACCCTTTTCACCATTGGCGAGGAAGCCGCCATCTACACCTACATGCATGTGCGTGAAAATGAGATCGGCCTTTACGGTTTTTCCAGCGCACTTGAGAAAAAACTTTTCAATGTGCTCATTGGCGTCTCCGGCATCGGACCGAAAAGCGCCATGCAAATGCTCGGCGTTTCTTCACCACAGGGCATCATCACAGCCATCACCACCGGCGATGAAAAACTGCTTTCCTCGCTCCCGGGGATTGGCAAAAAAACCGCTGCGCGTCTCATTCTTGAACTCGGCGAAAAGATCGCCAAGGAATTTCCGCTCATCACTCAGGATGCGCCTGCTCCTGTACAGAAGAAAGCTGCGCAACAGCCAAGTGCCATTGAAAACGATCTCACCGACGCGCTCATCGCTCTTGGCTATCGCGCTCATGAGATCAAGGAGATGCAGGAAGCCACCGACGTGCTCGAAGAAACCGACGTGAACGCAGCCCTTAAAAAAGCGCTGCAGTATTTTGCGAGAGGATAAACCATGCTTGAAGAACGCATCATTTCCCCGAGCGAAAGCATCGAGGATGTAAAAATACAGAAAAACCTGCGCCCGAAACGTTTCAGCGACTACATCGGCCAGGAAAAAGTAAAGACCAAGCTCAAGGTCTATGTCGAAGCAGCGCGCGTGCGCGGCGAAGCGTTGGACCACTGTCTGTTTTACGGACCCCCAGGTCTCGGCAAAACAACCCTGGCACAGATCATCGCCAATGAGCTCGAGGTAAATATCCACATCACCTCCGGCCCGAGCATCGAGCGCGCCGGTGATCTTGTCGCGCTCCTCACCAACATCCAGCCGTACGATCTGCTCTTTATCGACGAGATCCACCGCCTCAATCGCGCTGTCGAAGAAGTGCTCTACTCTGCCATGGAGGACTATGTCCTCGATATCATCATCGGCAAAGGACCAAGTGCGCGCAGCCTGCGCATGGATCTGCCGCCGTTCACGCTGATCGGCGCCACAACCCGTGCCGGCAGCCTTTCTTCGCCACTGCGCGATCGTTTTGGTATCATCGAGCGCCTGCAGTTTTATTCCACTGATGAGCTGGCACAGATCATCGATATCAACGCCCGCCATCTCGATGTACCCATCGAGTCTGACGGTGCGCGTCTCATCGCCAGCCGCTCTCGTGGCACGCCGCGTATCGCCAACCGCCTGCTCAACCGCGTGCGCGATTTTGCTCAGGTAGAAGGAGAGGGCGTCATCAATGCAGAGATCGCGCGCTACGCCCTTGATCGTCTGGAAGTCGACGAAGCCGGACTCGACAAGCTTGACCGCGACTTACTCATGACCATCATGGAGCAGTACAAAGGCGGCCCTGTCGGCCTGGATACCCTCGCTGCCAGTATCGGCGAAGAGCGCGTTACGCTCGAGGATGTCTGCGAGCCTTATCTCCTGCAGGAAGGATTCCTTGCGCGGACGCCGCGCGGACGCGTCGCTACAGAAAAAGCCTACAACCATTTTGGCCTGTCAATGCCAAAACGCATGCAGGAGCAAAATCAGCAGGAGACATTGTTTATCAACGAAGAGGGAGAAGAGACAACAATAAATGAAGACAAGTGATTTTGATTACGAACTGCCAGAAGAACTCATTGCCCAGCATCCCGCTGCACAGCGCGACCACTCGCGCCTGCTCGTGATGGACAAATACACAGGCGCCGTCGAGCACCGCGTTTTTCGGGACATCGTCGATTATCTTCACGCCGGCGATGTGCTCGTGCTCAATAATACCAAGGTCATCCCTGCGCGCATTTTTGGCGTCAAGGAAGGTGGCACCGCCAAGATCGAAGTGCTGCTCCTAAAGCGCGACGACGATCTTCCGAACACCTGGGAGGTTCTCGTGCATCCTGGCAAGCGCGCCAAAGTCGGCACCGTCATCGATTTTGGCGAGGGTCGGCTCAAAGGCGAAGTCATCGCCAATACCAGCGCCGGGCGCAAGGTGACGTTTCACTTCGACGGCATTTTTGAAGAAATTCTCGAAGAACTCGGCACCATGCCGTTGCCGCCGTATATCCACGGGCAGCTCGAGGATCAGAACCGTTACCAGACCGTTTATGCAAAAGTGGATGGTTCCGCAGCAGCGCCAACGGCAGGCCTGCATTTTACCACTGAGCTGCTCGAGACGCTGCGCCAAAATGGTATCGAGATCGAAGAAGTGCTGCTCCATGTCGGGCTCGGCACTTTCAAGCCAGTGAGCGAGGAAGACATCGAAGACCACAAAATGCACTCCGAATACTACGAGATCAGCCAGGAAACCGCAGACCGCATCAACAAAGCCAAGGCCGAAGGCCGCCGCATCATCTCCGTCGGCACCACATCCACCCGTGCTCTTGAGAGCGCTGCCAAAGATGGCCGTCTCCAAGCTGGCAGCGGCTGGACAAATATCTTTATCTATCCCGGCTACAAGTGGCAGATCATAGATGGCCTCATCACCAATTTCCATCTGCCGAAATCCACCTTGATGATGCTCGTCAGCGCCCTTTCTACGCGTGAGCACATCCTTGCCGCTTACAAAGAAGCGGTCGCACAGCGCTACCGCTTCTTCTCTTTCGGCGACGCCATGTTCATCAATCCAGGAGACAAAAATGAGCTTTGAATTTACCATAGAGAAAAAATGCAGCCACACCGCTGCCCGCCTTGGACGTTTATCCACACCTCACGGCGAGATCGAAACACCAACCTTCATGCCCGTCGGCACTCAGGCCACTGTCAAGACCCTGACGCCTGACGAGCTCAAAGACGCAAAATCGCAGATCATTCTTTCAAATACCTATCACCTGTATTTGCGGCCAGGGCATGAGCTTATCCGTGAGCTCGGTGGCCTCCACAGCTTCATGAACTGGGATCGCCCGATCCTCACCGACAGTGGCGGCTTCCAGGTTTTCAGCCTCGGCGATCTGCGCAAGATCACAGAAGAAGGTGTGCTCTTCCGCTCCCATCTCGACGGTTCCAAGCATCTTTTCACGCCGGAATCTGTCATGGAGATCGAGAACGCCCTTGGCGCCGACATCATCATGGCCTTTGACGAGTGTATTCCGCACACTGCCGATCGCAGCTACACGAAAAATTCTCTCGAGCGCACCGCTCGTTGGCTCGAGCGCTGTGTCAAAGCGCAGAAAGATCCAGCGCACCAGGCTCTTTTCGGCATCGTCCAAGGCGGCATGTACGCCGATCTGCGCAAATTCAGCATCGAGCAGATCGCTCAGTTTGACCTGCCAGGATTTGGCATTGGGGGACTCAGCGTCGGTGAACCAAACTACGTCATGTATCAACTCCTCGCAGAAACCGTGCCATTCATGCCCGAGCATAAACCGCATTATCTCATGGGCGTCGGCAATCCGGATAACCTTGTCGAAGCCGCCGGCCTTGGCATCGACATGTTCGACTGCGTCCAGGCGACGCGCATTGCCCGTCATGGCGCATTCTGGACTCGCCAGGGTCGTAAGAGCATCAAGCAGAGCCAGTATCTCAAAGACCTCTCGCCACTGGAAGAAGGCTGCGGTTGTTATGCCTGCCGCCATTTCAGCAAAGCTTACATCCGTCACCTTTTTAAGGCGAATGAAATGCTCGCCTATCGCCTCATCTCCATTCATAATATCCATTTCCTCAACAATCTCATGGAAGAGTTGCGGCAGGCAATCCGCGAAGACCGCTATCCAGCATTCAGAGAAGAATTTTTCGCGAATTACCAGCTCTGAGCAACGTAAATTGACACATTCTCACAATCTCCAGCCACAAGAACAGCGGAGATGAGAGAATGTGTTTTTTATTTTGTTGTGCGCTGGACATACAAGTGTCCGCGAGAGATAAAAGTGTACGCCCTTCGTGTATTAAATTATTCAATCGACGGACGCCTTGTTGCGTCTGGTCATTGTAAGGTTTTTGTGCAATAATTATGTTTATCGGTTGAAAGGCCGAAATCATAAAACGAAAGAAGGGGAGTGGCAGACAGTTTCCACACCGTCTGCAAATAAACATGAGTATCAAAGAAGCTTTTCACAAATGGAACAGCATCAGCCTCGTTAAGCGTATTCTCTGCGGACTGATCATTGGTATTATTCTCGGCCTTGTTGTTCCACAGGCGACAGGGATCTCAATCCTCGGTGATCTCTTCGTCGGCGCCCTCAAGGGCATCGCGCCAATCCTCGTATTTTTCCTGGTCATGAGCGCACTTTCCAATATGGCAGAAGGCCAGCGCACCAACATGAAGGCCATCGTTGTCCTTTACATTCTTGGTAACCTGACCGCCGCCATGGTTGCAGTATTTGCCCACTATCTGTTCCCAGTCACCATGACCTTTGCATCTGGAACAGACGTTGGTGATGTCGCTCCGCCGAGCGGGGTTACCGAAGTCCTCACAAATCTGTTGATGAACCTCGTTGATAATCCAGTCAACGCCATCGTTAACGCCAACTACATCGGTATCCTGTTCTGGGCCATCATTTTTGGTATTGCATTGAAGAAAGCAAGCGAAGGTACCAAGAACGCACTGGAAAATGTTTCCGATGCAACCTCCATCGCTGTACAGTGGGTCATCAGCTTTGCCCCATTCGGGATCATGGGCCTTATTTTTACCACCATCTCCGAACAGGGACTCGGCGCCCTCGTTGGGTATGCCAAGCTCATTGTCCTGCTCGTCGGCGCCATGGCCGTCGTCGCTTTTGTCGTCAATCCAATCATCGCCTTCATCTGCATCCGCAAGAATCCATATCCGCTTGTACTTACCTGCCTCAAAGAAAGCTTTATCACTGCTTTCTTCACCCGCAGCTCAGCAGCGAACATTCCAGTTAACATGGAACTCTGCAAAAAGCTCCAGCTTGATGAAGACACCTATTCCATTTCTATTCCGCTCGGTTCTACCGTTAACATGGCCGGCGCAGCCATCACCATTTCTACAATGGCTCTCGCTGCTGCCACCACTCTCGGCATCGAAGTTTCCTTCGGCACAGCGCTCATCATGTGTGTGCTTGCAGCAGCCAGCGCAGCAGGTGCGTCTGGCGTCGCTGGCGGATCCCTGCTTTTGATCCCACTCGCCTGCAGTCTCTTTAACATTCCAAACGACATTGCCATGCAGGTCGTCGGCGTCGGTTTCATCATCGGCGTTATCCAGGATTCCTGCGAGACCGGGATCAACTCTTCCACCGACGTACTCTTTACCGCCTGCGCAGAAATGCGTGATCGCAGACTCCATCCAGAACGCTACGTTGGAAAACCAGAAGCACTCATGAAAGTGCCAAAAGGTGAAGCGTAAACAAGACCAAAGATACACAGCCTTGTCTGTTTCTATAGGAGACAGCAGGGCTGTGTTTGTATTTGCAGCGAAAATAGACAGGCTCTGGAAAAATAGCACCAAAATCGGCAAAAGTGTTAAAGTTTCGCTTGCAATCAGTTAAGGAACGTGCTAGTATATACACATCGTCACAGCGGCGCTGAAAAGCCAACAAGAAAATTCGTCAAAAAAAGATGAAAAATCTGTTGACAGAAAGTGCGAGAGATGATATTATATATGAGTCGTCGCGAGAGTGGCGGTTGTTCTTTGAAAATTAAACAGCCAAGCGAAACAAACCAGTGCTTTGAAAAAAGCA
>ERZ1034897.1072-NODE-1072-length-11225-cov-7.547628_pt1 | contig 11225 bp, 8 predicted proteins | sample MGYA00520629_ERZ1034897 | MGnify/ENA primary metagenome ERZ1034897 (study PRJEB33766, sample SAMN09781789) | gut metagenome | biome: gut microbiome | host: Homo sapiens | place: Madagascar | study: EMG produced TPA metagenomics assembly of the PRJNA485056 data... | reverse complement strand
ACCTAAGAAGAAATGAAGAAATCAATCATTAAGACAGTCGTGCTTGCTGCGCTCATGGCTTTGCCAATGATAGCAAAAGCACAAACTTTCGCTGGTATCACAGCCGAGCAGATTGCACAGAACACTCCTGAAGGATGGACTGCTGTTGCCCTGCCACAGTTGCCTGCCATCACATCGGCAAACACGTTCAACATCAAGGATTATGGTGCCTCGACATCTGCTGCAGACAACACCAAGGCTATCCAGAAAGCACTCGATGCTGTGCCTTCTACCGGTGGTATGGTCGTGATTCCTGCCGGTACATGGATGTTTGGTAGTGCAGACCAGATGACAAGCAAGACCGAGGTACTCAGCATCAAGTCAAAGACTGTACTCCACCTTTGCAAAGGTGCTACATTGAAACTCGTAGAATATGGAAAGGCACCAAATAACAAAACAATCTTTATTGGTTGCAAGAATAAGAACCAAAGCGACATTGTTATAGAGGGTGAAGGTGAAACTTCTATTATTGACGGTCAGGGAGCCCGCTGGTGGAAGGCTCGCGACAACAAGGAGAAATTCAATCCGGGAGCGATGATCCGTTTCGAGAAAGGCAGCCGATTCCTGATTCGCAATCTCAAGGTCCAGAATACTCCGGGTGTCAACATTACCTTGAGTAACAGCAATGGAGCCAACAATGGTACTGTTCATGATGTAACCATCTATAACCCTTCTTCAGAAACCAAGACTGAACAGCCTTCTCATAACACAGACGGTATCTCTATCTGGGGGCACCACATGAACATCTATAACTGCAACATCAGTACAGGTGATGATAACGTAGTTTGCGATGACAATGCACAGTATATCCATGTTTGGAACTGCGACTTTGGTACAGGACATGGTGCTTCTATCGGTAGCTACACCAAGAACATCAAGCATGTATGGTTCGATAACATCACCATGAACGGAACAACAGCAGGAATCCGCATGAAGACGGGTATCAATAGCAATGGTACACTGCGTGGCGGTGGCGAGGAGGATTGGAAGTTCACCAACTTCCCCATGACCAAGGTTAAGAACCCATTCTCTATCGACTGCTACTACGACAAGAACTACAACAGCGATCCTGCCGTAGATAAGGCAAATGCCAGAGCTCTTGATAGTACTACCCCAACCTACAATGGCATCCTGCTCCAGAACGTGAAGACAACAGATGTTTGTACAGGCAACGCTATCTTCCTGATTGGTCGTCCTGAGAGCCACATCAAGAACGTGACACTCGACAATGTACAGATCAAGGCAAAGAAGGGTATCGACATCCGTTTCGTAGATAATCTCGTATTCAAGAATAACTCCAAGATTACCGTAAGCAGCGGTTCTATCTGGCTTAAGAAGTATGACTCCACATACAAAGACGAGTGCGGTGCTACATCTACCGGTTCTACAGGCATTCAGCCAATTGCTGCCATCGCCAAGGTAAACAATAACAACATTTACGACCTCAGCGGTCGCATGGTAAAACTCAATGCCAAGGCAGAAGACCTGCAAGGTCTCAAAAAAGGGATCTATATCTACAACAACAAGAAATACGTAGCTAGATAATTCATTTAAACATCGGTAACAATGAAAATAAAATCTCATTCACTCCTGTGCATTCTCGCCACCATCGCATTGAGTTCTCCGCTCTCTGCACTGAGCGTGAATGCCCAAAAGGCGGTATCCAAGACATGGAATCCGAACCTGAAGAACGGAATGTACCGCAACCCGGTTATTGACGCCGACTACTCAGACCCTGACGTATGCCGTGTGGGCAATGACTACTATATGACATCTTCTTCCTTCCAGTGTTTCCCAGGCTTGCAGATTCTGCACAGCACCGACCTGGTAAACTGGGAGATTATCGGTGCTGCCCTACTCGATGACTATCCGGTTTTGCCTGAATACCAGGGTACCGAACTGGATTGGCGCAAGAAGGTTCAGCATGGTAACTACGTGTGGGCACCCTCTATACGCTATCACGACGGATGGTTCTATATCTACTGCGGTGATCCAGACCAAGGACTCTTCATGACCAAGACACAGGATCCACGTGGTCCTTGGGAGCCTATCACCTGGGTGATGAAGGGAAAAGGTCTTATCGACTGCTGCCCTCTCTGGGATGAAGACGGCAAGGCTTATCTTTCACATGGATGCGCCGGTTCAAGAGCCGGTATCAAGTCAGTGCTCTTCGTAGCTCCGATGTCACCTGACGGCACCAAGGTTATCGGTCCTTCACGCATCGTATATGATGGTCACGAAGACCAGCCTACCATCGAAGGCACCAAGTTCTACAAGCGTAACGGCTACTATTACATCATGAGTCCTGCGGGCGGAGTGAAGTATGGCTGGCAGGTAGAACTGCGTTCAAAGAATCCATACGGTCCTTACGAGGAGTATGTAGGCATAGCACAGGGAAAGAACAAAAAGGTAAACGGCCCTCACCAGGGTGCATGGGTAGATACCCAGAACGGTGAAGACTGGTTCCTCCACTTCCAGGATAAGCACGCTTATGGTCGTGTGGTTCATCTGCAACCAGCCAAATGGGTAAACGACTGGCTCGTTATCGGAGACGACAAGGATGGTGACGGCTGCGGAGATCCTGTTCAGCAATGGAAGAAGCCAAACCTGCCATCAAGCGGAAACTTCCAGCCTAAGGAATCGGATGATTTCAACAGCGTAGATTTAGGTCTGCAATGGCAGTGGAACGGTCCTTACAGTCAGTACTGGTACTTCTGTGATGCCAAGAACTCCAAGTTGCGTCTCTATGGTGTGCAGCAGGCTGAAGATGTAAAGAACCTGTATGATTTGCCAAACCTCCTGCTCCAGAAGCTCCCTACCGAGAACTTTACTGCTACTGCCAAGGTGAAGTTCATACCTAACCGCACCGAGGCTTATAAGGAGAAAGATAAGGTATTGGGCGAAAGCGCCGGCATGATTATGCAAGGCATGGACTATGCGGCACTCAAGTTTGTTGATACCAAGGAAGAGGGTGTTGTTTTGCAATATGTAACCTGCGAGAAGGCTGAGAAGGGAAAGGCTGAGAAAGTGGTGAAGCAAGTAGCCATCAAGACCAGCAAGCAGCCTCAACCTTACACCGTGAAGTATGCCGTAGATGACATTCCTTCATCCCGCATCGCTACCCAGGATGTATGGCTCCGCGTGAAGGTTCATAGCGAAGGCATCGCCAACCAGATAAAGGCTATCGCAGAATGGAGCTACAGTCTGGATGGTAAGAAGTTCACCAAGATAGGCAACCCTTTCACTGTGCGTGAAGGCAAGTGGATTGGTGCCAAGCTCGGTTTCTTCAACACCCGCACAGCCAAGAAGAACGATGCTGCCTTCTTCGACGTAGACTGGATTCATTTCGAAAAATAACGCTTTCCAGCTAACGCGTTATTTCAGAGAATATTTTGGGAAACAAAAAAATCCCCCTCATTGCAAATCAATGCAGCGAGGGGGATTAATCTTTATGAGTAATCTAAAAATTCTAATCTTTCTTTTCTCCTGTAGGCTTAGCCTTTACTGTCTTCTTAGCAGGAGCCTTCTTGGCTGCTGGTTTAGCTGCAGGTTTGGCTGCTGGTTTAGCTGCTGGTTTAGCTGCTGTCTTCTTGGCAGGAGTAGCCTTAGTAGCCTTTTCACCACGGAGCTTCTCTGCCTCCTTCTCTATCTTTTCAATCTTAGCCTGAAGACGGACAATCTCCTTGTCCTTCATCTCAAGCTCTTCATCCTGATTCTTGATGGTAGTAAGCAGGCCCTCAAGCTGATCGTTATCAACATCAGCAGGATAGAGGTCGTTTACTCGGGTGATGAAGTCGCCAAGAATGTTCATATAGTTAGTGAAAGCATCGAAAGGACTTGAATAGATACCTCTGTCAAGACCCACATTGCTTGGCTTGGTAGTCATGAAGCGGAAGTTGTTACTTGCCTGCAGGTAATCCCAGTCCTGATTGATACGTGGATCGTTGGCGATACGTACACGGTCTGCCACACTGTAAAGCTTGTTGAAAGCCTCACGCTGCATCGGGTTACCCAACCATGAACTTACATCACGCTCCTCGTCTACCCAACTCAAAGTATCAGGCACATTCACCTCGCCTACCGACTTGATCTTCTTGCAGATTTCTGTAGGTGTTGAGAAGGTGATGCCACGGTCTTTTGCACACTGAGGCAAAGCCTTCATAAACTCGAGGATGTTGCTTGACAGAGGCTGGGCAATACCAAGAGCAGAAAGCTCCATGAAGATATTGATAACCTGCTCCTCCTCTGGAAAGGCAGCAATCTGGTTCATATAGTTGTCGGCAAAGAGTGGATAACCGTCCCAATCGCTGTTGCTGAAGCGCAGAGAGATATCATCACTCAGGTTCACATCGCGCAAAAGGAGCTTCAACTTAGGGTTCAGGGCGCAATGGTAAACATAGTGAGGAGACTTCCAGCCGAGCACGTGCTTGGCACCCTCGGTGAGCATACCTATGAATCCCATGTTGGCAACATCGTTACCGATATCATCGCTGTAGATGAGCGAAGAGTTGCGCAATACGGTAGGCTTCTTTCCGAAATATTCCTCTATCTTGGTGCACTGGCGCATCACCTCATCCTTGAAACTTGCCTCATTAACCAGAGAAGCAAGACCGTGAGAGTAAGGCTCAGCCAGGAACTCTACGCAACCCGTATTGTTGAGCTGCTGCAGTTTCTCCAAAACCTGAGGAGCGTGAAGTTCCAACTGCTCCATACCTACTCCCGAAAGAGAGAAAGCCACCTTGAAATACTTGCCGTTCTTTTCAATCATCTCCTGAAGGGCATTCAAGGCTGGCATATAAGAGCGCTCAGCAATCTCGTTGATGCTACGGTCGTTCTCGTAGTCATCATAGTAATAATGGTCGGTACCGATATCAAAGAAGCGGTAGCGTTTCAGATGGGTAATCTGATGTATCTCGAAATATAAACAAATTGTTTTCATACTTTGAACTTTAATTTTTGAACTTTGAACTTTATGATTAGCCCTTTAACATTTAACATTCAACATTTAACATTCAACATTAAACATTACTTCCACCCTAAGGTCTTGAGGTACAGATCTTTGATGCGGGCTCCCACTTTCTCCCAGGTAATCTGGTCAACCTCTTTCTTGCCTTCCTCTGAGAGATAATCGAAAAGACTCTCGTTGTGACAGATGCTGTAGATGGCATCGGCAAGGGCATGGATATCCCAGTAGTCTACCTTGATACAGTTGGACAGGATTTCTCCACATCCACTCTGCTTGGAGATAATGGTTGGTGTGCCGCACTGCATAGCTTCCAAAGGTGAGATACCAAACGGCTCGCTCACAGATGGCATCACGTAGACATCACTGTCTTTCAGACATTCATAAACCTGTTTGCCGCGCATAAAGCCAGGGAAGTGGAACCGGTCGGCAATGCCTCTTTCGGCAGCGAGATAAATCATCTGATCCATCATATCGCCCGAACCTGCCATACAGAAACGCACATTGCGGGTACGATGCAATACCATGTTGGCAGCCTCTACGAAATATTCAGGTCCCTTCTGCATGGTAAGACGTCCCAGGAAGGTTACTACCTTCTCCTTGCCCTTATGATTTGGGCGTGGAATATCCTGCCACTCCTGCTTCAATGGGTATACGGCATTGTGCATGGCGAAACACTTGCGTGGATCCTGGTGATACTGGTGAATCACCGTCTGGCGGGTCAGTTCGGATACACACATGATGCAGTCGGCATTATCCATACCGTCTTTCTCGATAGCGTAAACGGTAGGGTTCACCTTTCCACGGCTACGGTCGAAATCAGTAGCATGAACGTGGATGCACAATGGTTTGCCACTCACGCGCTTGGCATGAATTCCGGCAGGGAATGTAAGCCAGTCGTGAGCATGGATAATATCAAATTCTTCTGAACGGGCTACAACTCCGGCAATGATGCTGTAGTTGTTGATCTCGTCATGGAGATTTGACGGATAACCACCGGCAAAGTCCATACAGCCGAGGTCATTTACATGCATATAGTTAAAATCGGCATAGATGTGGTCACGGTAGCGGAAATAATCGTCCGGATTCATGATATTGCCTACGCGCTGCTGCACATAGTCGTGATTAACATCGCGCCAGGCGATAGGCACGCTGTTCATTGCCACAATCTTGCAGGCACTGCGGTCCTCATCACCGAAAGGATGAGGCAGACACAATGTGATATCAACATCGCCCTGGGCATGAAGTCCCTGGGAGATACCAAAGTTGGCAGTTGCCAAACCACCAAATACGTGAGGAGGATACTCCCATCCAAACATTAAAACTTTCATATAGCAGTCCTCCTATTATTAATATTGATATTTTTCAAGTAACTCGAGCGCACGCAGAATCTCAGCCACATTCATGGCGAAAGAGATGGCACCACGACCTGCGAATGGAGGGTTTCCATCGAAGAGTTCGCTGATGGTACCGAGACAGTGGGAAGACATTTCGTCCTCATAACCTACCATCTGGCGTTCGATAAAGCTCAAACGGGTACGCTTATAGAGTTTCAGACTTGCCTCCATATAGAAGCCACCGAGCCATGGCCATGCCGTACCCTGATGGTAAGCATAGTCGCGCTGGGTCTGCGGACCTACATAAACAGGATTATATCCGCCGCTCTTTGGCGAGAGTGAACGCAATCCCTTAGGAGTAAGGAGTTCGCGTGTACAGATATCAAGAACCTGCTTCTTCTGGTCTTGCGACAATGGAGAATAGTCGAAAGCCACTGCAAATATCATGTTCGGGCGAACGCTCCAGTCCATCATATTTCCATCAACATAATCGTAGAGATAGCCATATTCATTGAGGAAGGTATCGAGGAATGCCTGCTTGGTCAGCTCAGCCAGAGCCAGGAGTTTCTGCTGGCTGTCTTCTTCGCCTACTGTTGCAGCAAGAGAAGCACAGAAGCACAAGGCGTTATACCACAAAGCATTAAACTCTACGATATATCCGGTACGTGGAACCACTGGTCTGCCGTTGGCAGTAGAGTTCATCCAGGTAACAGCCTTGTCCTTACCATCGGTATAGAGCAATCCGTTCTCTTCGAGCTTCAGGTTCGGATGCTTGTTATCCTGGATAAAGCTGATAACATCCTTGATAAACTGTCCATACTTCTTGAAGCATTCTTCCTTGCTGGTTTCCTTGGCATACTGCTGCAAAGCCCAGATAGCCCACAATGGCACGTCAGGCTGCTCTATCTCAGCAATATGAACGCTGACCGGCTTGCCTTCCATAAACTCGTAGTATCCCTTCATGGCAGTCTTCATCACCAGTTCGAAGTAGTCATCTTCCTCGATAGAGAGGGTGAGACCCGGAAGAGCGATGAATGTATCGCGGGCTCTGCACTTGAACCAAGGGTAACCTGCCAGGATATAACGGTCATCGTTCTTTTCACGACGATGGAACTGATGAGCCGCATTGACCAGACAGTGGAAGAAATTGTCACGAGGCGAACGCTCATCCACTTCCTTGTCGAAGAGTTTCTTCAGGCTGACCGCCTTGATTTCTGATGTAGAAGCAGCAAAGACGATGGTTTCGCCTTTCTTGATATCCATTTCAAAATAGCCAGGAACATAGAGGTCTTCGTTAGAAGCATAACCTCTCTCCTGCTCCTTTGGATATTCCACGCCACGATACCAATCTGGACAGAATTTAAACTCGTTCTTCTTGGAGAACTGCATATAGAGATCAGGATAACCTGCATACATACAGGTCTTGATGCCATGATCTACCTCAGCATAATCACGAGATGCGGTAGCATTCTCATGAGTAAACTGACGGACACTGCGGAAAGCCAGAAAAGGACGGAAACGAAGGGTTGTAGCCGAATGGCCGTCTACCAACGTATAGCGAATCAGAATGCGATTCTCATAATGCTGGAATACAACTTCCTTTTTCAGGATAACACCACCTACGCGATAAAGGGTAGTTGGCACTTTATCACAATCAAACTCACGAATGTACTTGTGGCCCATCGGACTGTAGTTGTTGCCCTGATACTTGTGCAAGCCGAGGTTAAACTCTGCTCCATGCTGAATCACCGTAACATCCAGCGAACTCAAGAGCACATGATTCTCATCGTCCAGTTCTGGAACCGGCACGACAAGTAATCCGTGATACTTGCGGGTATTACAGTCTACAATCGTTGAGCACGAATATGCACCCGAGCGATTTGTTCTCAACAACTCCTTAGGCAACGACTCTTGAAGATTCGTCATAAGGGCCTTTTCGAATTTTAGATAACTCATAGATCTATATTAAGGTTCTATATTTTTTGTTGACTATATTAATTGCTTTCAAAGGTAACACTGCTTGATTATTTCGAGAAAAAGCATTACTTTTGCACTCAGTTTTCAGTTTAAAAGATTTGTACACATGGCAGCTAGAGGAAAATACGATAAAGAAAATATAGCAATGCTGATTGCTAAGCTATGGGGAGGCATCACTGATGACCAGTTCGATTTACTGAAAGAACATCTGGAAATCAAGAAGTATAAGAAGAACGAAATCATCTACAAGAACGAGGGTACTCCCGAATATGCACTATGTCTCATAGCGGGAAAAGTGAAGATATACAAAGAAGGTATCGGTGGCAAGAGCCAGATTATCCGTGTTATCAAACCGATTGAATTTTTTGGTTTCAGAGCCTATTTTGCGGATGAGATATACAAGACGGCAGCCATGTCGCTGGAAAACTGCGTCGTTGCCCAGTTCCCGCTGGCAGTTCTCATGAAACTGATCTCCAAGAGTTTCAACATCGGCTTCTTCTTTATCAAATATCTCAGTGTGGAAATAGGTAAATCGGACGACCGTACCGTGAACCTCACCCAGAAACATATCCGTGCCCGACTTGCCGAGGGACTGATATTTCTGAAAGACTCTTATGGGTTAGAAAAAGACGGAAAAACTCTTGACATCCGATTGAGTCGTGAAGATCTGGCAAATCTCTGTAATATGACAACGAGCAATGCCATCCGTACGCTCTCAGCCTTTTCGGCAGAAGAACTCATAAAAACTGAAGGAAGGAAAATCAAAATCTTAAAGGAAGAAGAAATCATAAAAATAGCAGAACTCGGATAAAGTTCTGCTATTTTTTATTTATATGTTTTACATTATACGTTTTTCCTGATACATTTCACTTATTACGGGCATACTGGTTATACGGGTATCAGGAAGTTGATAACCTCCTGAATTACAGTAATCTGGAATGGACCTACCGGTGTATTCATCAATCTGCCATCAATACCTATCAGGGCATGCTGGGCATCGAGCACCTCTACCTCTCGGGTACGGTAAGGATGCACACTCTTATGGTTGAGGAACTTACCTTTCACAAAAAGATAGATTCCCTCGAAGAGCTGGGTTGTCTTAGGATGAGATACCACCGACACATCGAGCAGTCCGTTATATGGCACAGCATTCGGAGTCTGTCCATATCCTGTTCCATTGCCTATACACATCGTCATCACTCTACGCTTGATAACATCCGAATTGATTTTCACATGCATCTTATAGTCCAGACGCTGGAATATCATCAGGATGAAGGAACAGAGAAACGACAGGGTACGTGAACCGAAGATATGATGGGTTTTTCGTCTCAGGTTCATGATGGCGGCGATGAGTCCGATATTGATACAGTTGAGGAAATAGCGACGGCATTTCTCCCCCTTCTTGTTCACATAGCGGATACAACCGAGGTCAATCTTTCTGATACGACGTTTTTTCAGCGACGCCACCGTCTTCTCGATATCGCTGTCGCTGAATCCCCAGAAGTGGGCAAAGTCGTTCATCAGTCCGTTAGGAATAACACCCAGTGCCACATCTTCTCTTTCTTTCGGATCTATCTGCATCAGACAGTTTACGGCATCATTGAGCGCAGAATCTCCACCTACGATGACAATGGTCTTATAACCATTGTTGATAAACATTCTGATGAGCCGTTCTACGCTCTTCTGATTCTCGCTCTGCACAAAGTCGTAATCTACGCCCTGCTGCTTGAGCACCTTCTCTATTTTTTCCCAGCGCTTGTTACTTCGCCAGCCTCCTCTAGGGCAATAAAGCAGCCCCCATTTATTCTCGTTTACCATTGTCTCTTCTTTGTAATTTGAAAGTTGTATAAAATATCACTTCCGCCCAGCCACCGTTGCATCCGATTCCATCGGATGCCAGCGCCCTAGCCAGATTCCAGGCCGCAGCCTAGCTCCTCATCAGCTCCAAAACCGTCTCCACCTTTTTCTCCATTGGCTGCAATGCATCTACCCAATGGATAGTAAAGCCTCTGCGCTCCATACCTCTGAACCACGTCATCTGCCTTTTGGCAAACTGATGGATTGCAATTTCCAGACCGCGATACATCTCATCGTATGAAGTCTTACCAATCACATATTCTGTAATAAACTTATATTCCAAACCATAATAGATGAGATTTTCGGCAGGAATACCACGATCTAGCAGCCCCTTGATTTCATCTACCATTCCCTCATCCAATCGCTGTTTCAGTCTGCGGGAAATCTTCTCCCTTCTCGCATCGCGGTCGATACTGACACCGATAATCAGCGAATCAACCGGTGGGAGTTCACGTTCGGGCATCGGATGCTCCAGATTATAGCTTTCTATCTCTATCGCCCGGATAGCTCGCTGTGCCGTATCCACATCTGTGCGATTGTGCATGTTAAAACCCGTTTTCGCCTTCAGCTCTTTCAGTATCAGCGTAAGTTCCTCTAAACTCTTATGAGCCAATGACTCACGGAGTTCCGGGTTCTGCGGAACAGGTGAGAGATGATAACCTTTCAGCACCGACTCAATATAGAGTCCTGTACCTCCACATAATATCGGTAATGCCCCTCTCTTCTGAATATCCTGATAGGCATCATAAAAATCCTGCTGATATTCAAAGAGATTATATTTCGTACCAGGCTCACAGATGTCAATGAGGTGATAAGGTATCTGCTTGCCATGGATGGTATAGTCAGCCAAATCCTTACCCGTACCAATATCCATGCCGCGATATACCTGCCGGCTGTCAGCACTAATGATTTCAGCACCCTTGGCAGGGGTACCCGACAAATGGGCACCCAGGCTATTGATCCTGGCTGCAAGAGCGGCAGCAAGACTTGTCTTACCACTCGCCGTAGGTCCCAATATGGTTATCATCGAATATTTCATGCCGCAAAGTTAA
>ERZ1034897.1070-NODE-1070-length-11244-cov-43.299401_pt1 | contig 11244 bp, 13 predicted proteins | sample MGYA00520629_ERZ1034897 | MGnify/ENA primary metagenome ERZ1034897 (study PRJEB33766, sample SAMN09781789) | gut metagenome | biome: gut microbiome | host: Homo sapiens | place: Madagascar | study: EMG produced TPA metagenomics assembly of the PRJNA485056 data... | reverse complement strand
GGGCGGCAGCAGAACGGGCGGCAGCAGAACGGGCGGCAGCAGAACGGGCGGCAGCAGAACGGGCGGCAGCCCACATCTGGAAACTGTCCCCGAGAGAAATGGAAATTGTGAAATCTCTTGCAAGTGAGGAGTAAACATGAGTTTTTTGTCGGCTTTGTTTGGAGCGCCCCGGGCCAGCGCACGAAGCCCCACCAGGGTGGCCGAGGCCCCGGTGGTGGTGAGTACGGGCATCCCCACGACGATGGCCTTCGGAAAAGATTTTGCCGAAAAACTGTCCGTGGTGTACGGGTGCATCAACATCCGGTCGGATGACCTGAGCTGTCTGCCCAACTACGTCATCAACGACCACACTAAAGAGCGGGTGCCGCACGACATCCTGTACCTGCTCAACACCCGGCCTAACGAAATGATGTCGCCGTCCATCCGGCGAAAGCTGCTGGAGCGGAGCATCCTGACAACCGGCAACGCTTACGACTGGATCATCCGAGATCCCGTGACCCGGCGGCCGGTGCAGCTTATCCCGCTGACCGGCGACCTGGTACGCATCCACACGGACAAGCGGCGCTCCCTCTGGTATGAGATCACGGACCCCATCACCTACGAGGTCTACATGGTCCCTCAGGAGGACATTTGCCACTACCGTGGCCCCACGCTGGACGGTATCACCGGCGTGTCGGTGCTGCGATATGCGGCGGAAGTGGTGGACTCCGGGCTGGCGGCGCAGTCCTACAACAAAAATTTCTACGAGAACGGCGGCCGCCCGTCCGGGATCCTAACCGTGGACGCTGACCTTTCCGGCGAGCAGTACGACGAGGCCACCGGCGAACCCACGGGCAAGAGCCTGAAAGACGCCATTCGGGAGGAATGGGAAAAGCGGCAGAGCGGACCGGACAATGCCGGACGCATTGCCATTCTGGATCACGGCCTGAAATACCAGAGCCTGACCATCTCCCAGAAGGACGCCATGTTTATCGAACAGCAGGCCCAGACCGTGGAGGACATTGCCCGATACTTTAACGTCCCGCTCTACAAGTTGCAGCACGGCAAGCAAAGCTACAACTCGAACGAACAGAACAGCATCGAGTATCAGGGCTCCCTGCGACCCCGGGTGGTGGCCATGGAACAGGAACTGACCTACAAGCTCCTGACTCCTACGGAGATCGCCCAGGGCCTGGAAATCCGGACCAATATGATGGCGCTGCTTCGGTCCGACTCCCAAAGCCGGGCCCAGTATTACGAAAAAATGCACAACATGGGCGCTTACTCCATCAACGACATCCTGTCTCTGGAAGATATGCCCAACGTGGACGGCGGCGACGAACACGTTGCCAGCCTTAACTATGTGCCTCTGAAAGACTGGCCCGAACTCAGTAAATCCCGAAATGGAGGTAAATCCGATGATCCTGAAACTCTCCGGTGAACTTATCCCGGACGACTGGGCGGAAATCTACCGGGAATTTAACATCAATTCCGGATATTTCTGCGCCAGCGACATCCGCTCGGCAATAGAATCCCTGCCGGAAGGCGAGGAACTGGTGCTGGAGGTGAACAGCGTGGGCGGCAGCGTGGACTCCGCTGCGGAAATTTACTCCATGCTGGAGGCCTGCAAGAACCCGACCCGGGCCGTTATCCAGAGCCTGGCCGCTTCGGCGGCGAGTTACTGTATTCTGGCCGCTGACCGGGTGGAAATCACCCTCCCGGCCCAGATGATGATCCACTGCGCCAGCCTGGGCAGCTTTGGCAACAAAGACCAGCTCCGACACGATGCGCAGGTCCTGGAGGCCACTGATGCGTCCATTTTGGACGTGTACTGCCGCAAGTGCGGCGACAAGGCCAGCCGGGAGCATTTGCAGGAGCTGATGGAGGCCGAGACCTACCTGACAGCCACAGAATGCCTGGAACTGGGACTGGTGGACGCAATCACCGGCTCCGGGGAAGAACCCAAGGCGACGCTGCTGGCGGCCTCCGTGATGAACAACACGGTGCGGGCCATGCGGACGCTGCCGGACATCGGCGACCTGATCGCCAAAAAAAATGCCGAAACGGCTCAGCTGGACGACCAGCTGAAAACCGAAAAATCCCGATACAACAACGACTAAGGAGGAACAAAATGCCTAAAGACATCATCGGCACCTCTCGTGCCAAACTGAACGACCTGCTCGGCCAGCGTGCCGACCTGCTGGCGGCCGCAGAGACCGCCAGAGAAAAGAACGACCTGCTGGAGGCAAAGTCCAAACTGGACGCTGCCAAGGCTCTCAACAGCCAGATCGACGACCTGAAGGCTCTGGTTGATGAGGCGGACCGGTATGACATTTCCCACGCCGCCAAGTTTGGCACAAGCAAGAAGGACCTGGAGGAAATGGGACGCAGCCTGATGGCCAGGGAGCGGGTCAGCTTTAACGTCTCTGACGTGCTGAAAACTATCCGCACCAATTCCACTCTGTTCACCGGCGAGCTTGTGACGCCCACCGGCGGTGGCAGCCAGATCAACGACGGCTTTAATGCCCAGATCTCCGAGCTTATCAACCAGGTCCGGTCCGAAAACTTCGAGGGGCTGCTTGCCTGGGAAGAGCCTTATATGCTGACCACCCAGACCGCCAGTGCCGGGAAACCTGCAACGGTGGCCGGTACGACCCGTACCGCCAGCGACCCCAGCTTTGCCAAGGCAAAACTGTCCCCGGTGGAAGTCCAGACCACGTCCTTTGTGGACCGGAACATCGCCCACCTGTCTCCCACGGCCTACGCTGCCAAGTGCCAGACCTACGCCCTGCTTGCCCTGCGCCGGAAGGTCAACGAGCTCATCATCAACGGCGACGGCCAGGTCTCCCCGGATGTTTTTGGCATCACCACCGCCAAGAACACCAAGGGCAACGCCATTTTTGCCACCAACACCATCACGGCGATCGATGAAAACACCCTGCACGACATCGTGTTTGGTTTTGGCGGCAGCGAGATGGTGGCAGGCAACGCCCGCCTGATCCTGACCAAGGCCAACCTGGCGGCCCTTGGCAAACTCCGTGGCACCAGCGAGAAGCAGCGGCTCTTTGAGATCACTGCTCAGGGCAACACTGGCACCATCAAGGACGGCGGCCTGGTAGTCCCGTACACCATCTGCAAGGACATCGGCGACACCAAACTGGCCTACGGCGACCCCCAGGCGTACCTGCTGGGCCTGTTCTCTAATTACAGCATCCGGGTGGATGAGAGCGTCAAGTCCGTGGAGCGCATGATCGCCATCCTGGGCGACGTGCTGGTTGGCGGCAACCTGACCTTTGACAAGGCATTCACCATCACCACCATCGGCGGCTAAGGCTATGGAGAGCGTGACCATCGAGGACCTGCGGCTCTATTGCCGGGTTGATGATGAGGCAGAGGAAATGCTCCTCTCCCAGCACGCTGACGCCGCAGAATCCAAACTGACGGCGGCGGGCATCCCCATCACGGACCGCAACCGTGACCGGTATGCGCTCGCCGTAAAAGCTATGACACTACATTTTCTGGACCACCCTGGGGACGCACTGCCCCAGGGCATCCGGGAAATGATAAACGATTTGAAATTTACAAAATGAAGGAGGAAATCAAATGGCAGTAGTACAGGGCCTTGCGTCCATTGGCATTGACGTAAAAATCAACAGCGTGTCTATGAACTTTGTTACCAAGATCGGTGACATCGGCGGCACGCCCAGCACGCTGGATACCACCTGCATGCTGGACACCATGAAGCACAGCAAAAACGGTGTCCAGGACGCAGGTGCCTGGGAAGTCGATTACCTGTTTGACAACAGCGACGCCGCATCCGACTACCGTGTTCTCCGTGCCCTGAAGGGCCAGCAGAACGTTCCCGTTGAGGTTAAGTTCCCGGACAACACCGTCTTCAAGTCCGCCGGTGAGGTATCCACCTATATCACCGGCCCCGGCACGGACCAGATCATCGCCGCAAAACTGTCCGTGGCACTTTCCAAAGACTGGGAAGTCACGGATCCCGCTTAAAGGAGGCCGGATAAATGCGTAAATTTATCACGGTGCATACCGAGACCTGCGACGTGCAGCTCCGGCTGACGCTGGGCGGCCAGAAGTCCCTGAAGGCCAAGTATCCCGGCAAGGATACGCTGGACATTATCATGACCGCCGCAACGGACGCCGAGGCCATGGCGGCTGTTTTGCAGGAAAGCCTGCATTTCGCCGGAAACGAAAATCCCAAGAGTCTGACCGGCGAGGAACTCTACGACACACTGGTGGACGAAGGCTATTCCGGCCAGCTGGACTTTGCCACCCTGGCCATGGACATTGCCAAGGGTGCGGGCCTGCTGGAGGACAAGCAGAAAACCAAACTGCTGTCCATCCTGAAGCGCAGCGTTGACGGCATCTTTGACGCCCTGGACAAGCCCGAGGATGCGCCGGAGGAAGCCGAAAACCCCACCTGACCCCTGGCGAACCGTTAACAGAGGAACGTCTTGAGCTGCTGTCCTGGGCGGCCGGTGTCTCCCCCCAGGACAGCGATGACTGGACCTGGGGGGAGCTTTTGCATTCCGTGGAGGGGATGCAGCAGCGCCAACTTATTGAGCAGCGAGGGCTGGCGACGCTGCTTTACCGGTACGGGCAGGCGTTCTCCTTGGTCAATTCTCAGGGGCTTCCGGACATTTGGGAGATTTTCCCGCTCTGGAATGAGGCGGAAGTCAACCAGATGCAAGTGGCAAAAATCAAGGCAATCATGATGCGGCACGCCGCCAGAAAGGGGCACCACGATGGAAGCGGCTAAACTTCGGCACAGAATCACCATCCAGCGGCCCAAGCAGAGCCGCACACCATCCGGGCAGGTCATCGCCGACGGGTGGGAGGATGTGTGCTCAATTTGGGCACAAGTCAAATGTACCACGGCCCACGCCGTCAACGCTGAGGGCGTCATCGTCTACGAGGGTCTGTACAAGTTCTTCATCCGCTGGCGGCCGGGCCTGACCGCCGGAATGCGGGTCAAATGGGGCAACCGGATATTTGAGCTGACGGCCCCGCCTGCGGACTGGGAAAGCGAGCATGTGGGCCTGACGCTTATCACAAGGGAGCTGGTGGACTATGGCAAAAAAGCGTAGATACGGAGCCGTGACGGTGTCGCTGCCGGATTGGCAGGACGCAGGCTCCGCCATGCGCTGGGTGGGCACCGAGGGCGCCCAGGCCGTCCAGAGCTCCGCCGAGGGCTATCTGGCCCTGGCCCGCAGCGAGGCCCCAAAGAAAACCGGCGACCTGGCCCGTGGCATCATCGTCCGCCCGGGCTTTGAGCGCACTTCCGGGGCTAAGATCGTGGCCGAGGTCTGCATGGACCCGAACAAAAATGACAAGTTTGTAAAAACTTCCAAGACCGGGAAGCGGTATTACTACCCGGCCAGCCAGGAGTACGGGTTCCGCACCCGGCTCTCCTCCGGGCGATACGGCAGCCTTGCCCAAGTCCCCGGAAAGTATTATATGCGGACCAGTGCCGTGGAGTACAGCGCAAAGCATGAGCAGAACGTGTCTGCGGCTTTGGATAAGTACCTGGAAGAGGAGGCAAAGCTATGATTATGACGGCCATAAATCAGGCCATCGAAGCGCAGGTCCCATCCCTGGCGGGAAAAATTTTCCCCATTGACGTGGTGCTCAACGAGCAGGAGCCGCCGCTTTGCGTAGCAGTTTCCTCCGGGAAAACGGCTTTCCGGGCCATGTCCGGGAAAATCCATCACTACAGTGAAAAAATTACCATGGATATTCTGGCCCGGACCCAGGACGAATGCTCCGACCTGTACGACGCCATCGAGGCGGTGCTGTACACGCTGCCCCGGAGCCTGGGCATCCTGCGGCTTGCCTGTATGCAGGGGGAGCCGGACGCCAAAATCCTGCCGGAGAATCTCATTAGGCGGACCATGACCATCGAAACCGACTGGAAGGAGTGAGAACGTGGCCATTGTAAAAAATATGCTGGTCCGTATCGGCCTGGATGCGTCCAGTCTGACCGGCGGCATGAAAAAGGCCAAGGAAAAGGTCACGTCCGACCTGTCCGAAGTCGGAAAAAGTTCCGAAAAACTGAACGGCCTGGGAACCGCTCTTTCCGGCGCTTTTGACGGCGCTGCGGAAGACCTGGAAAATGCCCAGGCCCAAATGAAGCAGCTGACGGCATACTCCACGGCTCTGGAAACCAATATGGAGGGCGTATTCCGCAGTGGCGGAGGGGACGCCGCCAATGTGTTTGCTGCCCTGAATGCGGAAAATGACAAAGTAATCAAGAAAATCGAGACGCTGCAAGGCCGAATCGAGGTCCTGAAGGTCCAGGCCCAACTTGCCGCAGAACAGGCAGCACAGTCCGCCGCTCAGACAACGGATGCCCTCGGTAAAACCGAAAAGGCCACGGAAGCGGCGACCAATCCCGAAAAGGTAAACATTTTCCGCCGGGCGTGGGAACAGCAATTTGGATCGGTAGAAAACATCGTCCCCAGCCTGAAAAATGTCGGAAAAGCGCTTGCTTCGATTCCCTGGGCTGGCATAAAGCGCATTCCGGCGTTGACAGGATTAAAAGAAGACTTGCAAGCCGTCGGCTCTCGTTTGAAAACGGTAGGCTCTCACCTGAAAGAGATTGCAAAGCATCCCATCAAGTCGGCGTTTTCCGGCGTCAAAAGCGCTGCATCGTCTCTTCTGGGTGTTGGCAAGCATCTCCTGGGCATCGGCAAAAATGCCGCTACTTCGGATAACGGCATCGGGAAAATTGTTTCCTCCCTGAAAAAGTTCGGCGGGCTGGCCATCGGCCTGAAACTGGTAAGCTCCATCTTCGGACGGCTGCGGTCTATTGTCAGCTCCTACATCTCCGAGAACAGCGCCCTGCAGGCCCAGGTGAACCAGCTGAAAGCAAGCCTCGGCCAGGCGCTGGCCCCGGCCATCAACCTGGTAACAAATGCGTTTGCGCTGTTGATGCCTTATGTGGTTGGCGTCACCAATGCCATCGGGGAGCTTATCACCAATCTTTTCGGCTCCGGATGGACCACTGTGGCAGACGGAGCCAACGCTGCCGCCAGCGCCACCAGCGGCGCAGCGGATGCCCAGAAAGAGTACAACCAGCAGCTGATGGGCTTTGATCAAATCACCAAGGTCAGCGACAAAAACAGCTCCGGCGGCGGTGGCGGCTCATCCTCCACGACAACCCCGGTGGAAGGAAAACTGCCCAGCTGGCTGACGGATTTAGGTACAAAAGTCAAAGCGGCCATCAGCGCAGGGGACTGGGGCGGCGCTGCTACCGCAATCACCGACAAACTCAACGGGCTTATTTCCGGTATCGATTGGGGCGAATGGGGTACAAAACTGGGTGGCTATCTAAATTCCGCCCTGACGTTCCTCTCTACGGCGATCACCACTTTTGACTGGCATTCCCTGGGTTCCGACTTGGCTGAAAGTGTAAACGGGATCCTGGACAGTGTGGACTGGAGCAACCTGGGCGTTATCCTGGGCGCAAAATTCCAAATTGCCGTAGATACTCTGGGCGGCTTTTTTGAAAAGCTGGATTGGACTGCGGCAGGAAACAGCCTTGCGGATAGTTTTTCCGGCCTCTGGAACTCCATAGACTGGGAGCAGGTCGGAACGACGTTCTCGGATGGGGCCGTTGGCATTTTTACCTCCATCAAAACCACGATCCAAAACATCGACTGGTACCAGATGGGCCGGGATATTTCCTCCTCCTTGGCAAATATCGATTGGGGCGGCATCATGAGCAACCTGGCCGAATCGATTGGCTCTGCAATCGGCGGCGCATTGTCTTTGGTTGCTGGCCTTTTTCAGGATGCCTGGGACAACCTAAAATCCTGGTGGTACGATAACGCTTTTGAAAACGGAAACTTTACGATTGAGGGCTTGCTTAACGGCATCTGGGAAGGCGTCAAAAACATAGGAAAATGGATAAAAGAACACATTTTTGACCCGTTTATCGAAGGATTCAAAAAGACGTTTCATATCCATTCTCCGGCACAGGCCCCGGAATTGGTCGAAGCGAGTAAAAACGTCGGCCTCGGCATTCTGGAATCTTTGGCTGCGCCCTTTAAGAAAATTAGAGACTGGGTAAATGAGCATATCCTGGACCCTCTGAAAAAGGCGCTGGGCATCGATGAGGACTCCCCGATTGCGGAGTTTGTCCTGGGTGTAAAAAATACGGCCAGCGAATGGTGGGACAACGTAAAATCCTGGTGGTCCGAAAAGACGAAAAACGGGAAAGAGGCCGTTGGCGACTTTACGGCCAAAGTAAAAAATACAGCTACCACCTGGTGGGGCAATGCAAAGTCCTGGTGGCGCTCCATGACCAACAACGGCACCGCTACGGTGGGCGAATTTACCGCCAACGTCCGCAATTCTGCGGCCACCTGGTGGAGCAACGTCAAGGCCTGGTGGGCCAGCAAGACCAGCAGCGGTGCTGCCTCCGTGGGCGAATTTACCGCCAAACTGAAAAATACCGCCTCCACCTGGTGGAGCAATGCAAAGTCCTGGTGGAGTACCCAGAGCCAGAACGGGCTGTCCGTTTCCGCCGGAGTGAAGCTGTTTAAGGACGGCTGGAATACCCTGAACGACTTTATCGGCTCCGTGACGAAAAACATCAAAATCGGCATCAACTGGAAAACCGAGGGCCTGAACGCCCTGGAATCCGGCATCAGCAAGTATCTGTTCGGCGGCCGGGGCTTTCCCCTGGGCTTGCGCTTTGCTGCCAAGGGTGGCATCGTAAACACGGCAGCGCTGTTTGGCAATACCGTGGTCGGCGAGGCAGGCCGGGAGGCCATCGTCCCGCTGGAACGCAACACCGAGTGGGCCAACATCGTGGCCGGAAAGATCGCCGACGTGCTGGGGAATACGCCCAACGGCGGCGGAAACAACCGGCCCATGAACATCAATCTGCTGCTGGATGGGCAGGTAGTGGGCCGTGCGTCCGTCAACTGGATCAACGGCCAGATTGCTTCCACCGGCGTGATCCCGCTGAACCTGTAAGGAGGTGCCCATGGAAATCTATGATCGCTTTTTGCAGGCCAGAGGCACGGCGGCCCTGGAAACCGTGGAATTGTCGTCCATCTACATCGACGACGAAGAAATGCCCTGCCCGGCTTTGTCCGGCATTGAAATCTCCCACGAGAAGATTTGGAGCAACGACACCGGCAGGGTGGCAGCGCCGCCCTGCAACATGGTGGGCACCATCCTTGCCATCAAGCGGACGCTGACCATCAAATGGCCGGTGCTGACACGGGCGGAGGCGGCCAAAATCGACGCAGCATTGTCCAGCATGACCTCATTCCACAAGCTGCGCTATGTGGACATCGGCGGCAACGACACGACAATCTATGCGTATTTTGGCACTCCCAAGTATACGATCTACAGCTATGTGCCCAGCATCGCCTACGTGGAAAACGCAAGCGTTTCTGCCATTGAACAGTGAGGAGGACTTATGCAAGCTATTTCTGAGACCGCTGCGGCCCTCCTGGCGAAGTTTACGCCGGTACAGCTCCGGGTATATTTGGGCGATACGCTCCAGACCATGAACATCCTCTCCGCATCCTACACGGCCACCGGCGGCGGCAGCGAGCAATTTACCATCGGGTGCAGTTGTTCCGCCCAGGCCACCCTGCAAATCGCCGGAGCGGCGGACCTGGAGGGCAAGACCCTGAAAATCTGCTGGGCCATCAACGAGGAGGAGTACCCGCTGATGGTCGGCACCGTCACCGCAGAGACCTACACCGGCGGCGTGTCCGAGCTGCAAATGGCGGATGCCATGTCCCAGAAGGGGGCCGAGGCCTACGCCCCGGCGGAGGCCGTGCTGGCGGAATGCACCCTCAAAGCGGCGCTGGAAGACTGCTCCGCCCAACTGGGCACAACCCTGAACGCAGACATTGCGGCCTTGGCCGAAAAAATCACCCTGGAAACCGGCGTGGGCAATCTGCCCTCGGACATCACCATCGCCGCAGCGGCAGGCCAAATGGCCGCCCTGCTGGGCGGAAGCGCTGCCATCGACCGCAGCGGTGCGCTGACGGTGCTTCGCTTTACGGGCTCCGTGGGTACGTCTGACGCTTATGCAGGCGGCGACAGCCTTCGGCTGAAAGCCTACCAGGTAACGGGCCTTATCTTCCGGCGGACGAACACCGTCACGGTGGACGTGCCGGGAGCCGGGGCCCAGACGGTGGACAGCACCGTGGATTACCCGGCAGGCACCACCGGGGCCCAGATCGTAGTGGAAAACAATCTGGCCACCCAGGCCCTGACGGACAACGCCTGGGCGCAGATGCAGGACCTGAGCTTTTATTCCGGCAGTTTTGAGATTCCCGGCGGCCTCCTGTATGAACCGTTTGACCAGATCGACATCCGGGCCACCGGCGGAACATACCGGACGCTCATCACACAGATCTCCCTGAGCATCGACGGCGGTGTCCGTGGCTCGGTGGTGTCGGCCGGTGCGCCGGTGTACGGCGGGGCCAAAAACGGCTATATCACCAAGCGCTTGCAGGATATGGCGAAAAAGGTTTACACTCTGCAAACCAGTGTGGAGGGTCTGTCCTCCACGGCGGCCACCCAGGACGGAAAGATCAGCCAGATCGAGCAGACGGCGGAACATATCACGGCCTCCGTGGCCGAGCAGGGCAAGGCCCTCTCAGATTTGCAAATCAAGGCGGGCGAAATCAGCGCCACCGTGACCTCCATCGTGGAGAACGGCGTGGACAAGGTAACGACCTCCTTCGGCCTGACCATCGACGAATCCTACGTCCATATCCAACGGTCCGGCTCAGAGATGGAAAACCGGCTGGATGAAACCGGTATGTATGTCATGCGAGGAAACGAGACCATGCTCCAGGCAAACAAGGACGGCGTGATCGGCACGGATATGACCGTGCGGAATTACCTTATTATCGGCTCCCATGCCCGGTTTGAGGACTACACCGACGATGACGGCGCAGCAGGGACCGCCTGCTTCTACATTTGAGGGGAGGGTAAGTATGCCATCTTTTAATATTCCTTCCGGCGTGCCCAGCCTGTACCTCATTGTAACCTATACCGTGGGCCAGTACGATGTTGTGGCCAATACGACCCCTGTCTCTGTGTCCCTGTCCCTGCACCATGCGGGGCTTTCCGTGGGAGCCGGTACGGATGACTGTGCGCTCACTATCGGGAGCCAGACCTACAAATGGACCGGCCCGGACATCTATTCCAGTGGCGGCGGGACCGTCTCCCTGGGGTCCCATCAGTTTACCGTCCCGCATAACGCAG
>ERZ1034897.1063-NODE-1063-length-11289-cov-19.692541_pt1 | contig 11289 bp, 10 predicted proteins | sample MGYA00520629_ERZ1034897 | MGnify/ENA primary metagenome ERZ1034897 (study PRJEB33766, sample SAMN09781789) | gut metagenome | biome: gut microbiome | host: Homo sapiens | place: Madagascar | study: EMG produced TPA metagenomics assembly of the PRJNA485056 data... | reverse complement strand
GCCTCGTCTAGCACCGTCGATCTGAGCGATATCCCGGGGCAGTACTGGTCCAACGCCAAGAAGCTTCTCAAGTCGCGCGGCGCCGATCTTTCGAATGCCGTGGTCCTGACTGATGATGGCTCAACGCCCGTCGTCGATGCCAACTGGGTCGTTACTTCTGCTTACTATAACGACAGCGGCAACCTCGAAATTCAGCTCACGCACAAGAACAGCTCGGGCAACTCGTCCGGCGGCCAAAGCGGTACCGACAGCTCGAGCTCCAATACGCTGGAGGACTTGAGCAACAAGGCACAGGAGTTGGGAGACAAAGCGCAAGAGCTGGGCGACACGGCGCAGAACCTGGGCGACACCGCTCAGAACCTGGGTGATATGGCGACGGATGCCTGGAACGCACTGCAAAACGGCATCTCGGGCGCGCAGGGAAACTAGCTGTTAAGCGGGCTACAGTTGCTCGGCCGGACGCTCGGGCGAGCTAAAGCCCGAATCAAACGTGACGACGCACGAGACGTCGGGCCGGCGCTCGTGCACGATGCGCGTGACGAGCTCCAGCAGCTCCTCGTCGGATATGTCAAAGCCGTCGGGACGCACCAGGTCAAACGAAACGAACCCGTCGTGCTCGTGCAGGTCGTGGATGGAGAGCGCGGGATCGATATGCATGACGCCGCGCTTGACCCAGCCGCGCAGGTCGTCGCCGGTGGTGGCGATGGGGTCGCAGTGCAGCGTGATGCCAATGCCCATCTGGCGCTTGATGTCGTGCTCGATGGTGTCCAGGATCTCGTGGTGCTCAAATGCGTCGCCCTCGCCGGGCATCTCCACGTGGGCGCTGGCAAACTGACGACCGGGGCCGTAGTCGTGCACCATGAGGTCGTGTGTGCCCAAGACCTGGGGGTACGACATAATCCTGTCGCGGATTTCCTGGACGAGCTTGGGGTCGGGCGCTTGTCCTAACAGCGGGCTGATGGCGTCGCGCACCAGGCCCAGGCCGCTGATGCAGATGAAGATGCCCACACCCAGGCCTGCCCAGCCATCGAGGTCAAAGCCGGTCGTCTGCGAAATAAGCGCCGCCACCAAGACCGAGCCCGAGGTGATGACGTCGTTTTTGGAGTCCTGTGCTGTGGCGATGAGCGTCTCCGAGTCGATGCGGTCGCCCAACGTGCGGTTGAACGCGGCCATCCAGAGCTTAACGAGCATGGACAAGACGAGAGCGGCTAAGGAGAGCACCGAATATGCAGTGGGGGAAGGCTTGATGATCTTAGTGACCGACTCGAGGATCAGGTTGATGCCGACGGCGCAAACCAGGACGGCGACGAACAGACCGGCTAGGTACTCGTAGCGGCCGTGGCCATAGGGGTGGCCTTCGTCTGCCGGGCGGCTGGCAAGGCGGAACCCGAGCAGGCTTACGATGTTGCTCGAGGCATCGGAGAGGTTGTTGAAAGCGTCGGCGATGAGGGAGACGGAGCCGGCGAGCAGGCCCGCGATGCCCTTGGCCAGGCACAGGGTGATGTTGAGGCCAATGCAGACGAGGCTTGCGGAAAAGCCCGCGTTGGTGCGGCAAGATGCATCGACCGGCTCGCTCTCGCTGCCGGGAACAAGCGTATGTACCAGCCGATTTACAAATAGCATAGCGGTCGTCCTCACAATCATGTTTAAGGGGATAGTGTAGCTCGCGCGGGGGCGCCGTGCACCGATGCTCAGAAAATGCAGCAATAGTCTGCCGGTGCTAACGAGCGAGCCTTCTCGTCTGCCTGGGTGGTCCATTTTGGGCCACATGGGTATGGGCATGTGCCTGTTTGCTCGACATACTTAATGTCGACAGCCCCTGTGCAAAGGAGGACGTTTCCATGGACGAGATGTTTGCCATTAAATGTCAAAACTGCGGCGGCCCTATGTACTCGCACCAAGCTAAGCGCAGCTTTGAGTGCGCTTATTGCGGTGCGGTCATTCCGTGGCAGGCGGACGCCGGAGAGCCCAAGAGCGCTTTGGGCATTCGCCATACGCCGTTGACGGTAGTGGATGGACTGCTCAAGCTCACGCATGTGTCGCAACTCGAGCGCCCGGAGGACCCGGACTGGTATTTCTTCAATTCGCACTGGCGCAATCAGTCGGTCCTGGAACATCTGCTGTGGGAGGACCGCGGCACGGCGCAGGAGTTCCAAGAAGCGACGCACGTGAGCATTCCCTGCCCCTTCTGCGGAGCGTCCTTTGAGGGCGAGTCAACGCAGCGTGTGTTTGAGTGCCCGTCCTGCGGCAACAAGATCGGCATTGCCGACCTGCTCAAGCCCGGTACGTTTAGCAAACGTCTGACCATGGGCGTGGGTGCGGAGTATGTGCCGGAGCAGGGTATTCCCTGCGAAATTTCGCCGCAGCAGGCACGTGCCAACGCGCTGCAGCTGGTGCGCCAGTACCCGGATGCCTTTGCCGGGCACGACGTGGAAGACGCGATCCATAACGACATGATGCTCTTCTATTTCCCCATGGCGCTGGCGGACCTGCGTATGATGGCGAGCTTCCCGGGCAAGGGCCTGAGCAAGGAAACCCTGGTGTACTACGAGGTGCTCGACTGGGCGTATCCGCGGGCAAACTATCTGGATGTTCGCCTTATGGGCATTTTGGAGCCGTGGGACTTTGCCAAGGTTGGGCCGTTTGACCCGGCCATGCAGGAAGGTGACTTTCGCGTTGTCTCCGTCGATGCGTCTACCAAGGACCAGGTGGTCATTGATAAGTTGGCGCTCGACATTGCCGGCAACGATGCCGAGGCGGTGCTGGGGCTCAATAAAAAGAGCATCCGCACTTGGGCGCGCAAGGCCCGCAAGCATAAGGACGGCCTGGTGATGGTGCCGGTGTACTTTGTCGATCGTCCGGCGACGGACAGCCGCGATGGCGAGCAGGTGCGCATTGCCGTAAACGGCCAGACGAGCCGCGCGGCAGCGGTGGTGTTTAGCGACAAGCGCGAGACGCATGTGGTGGCGTCGCTCAATCCGAGTCTGCATCTGTCCGGCGAAAGTACCGTGCATGCCACGCCCATCGAGGTCAAATACGTTAAATCGCCCTTCCTATACCAGATCGTGCGCCGTGGAGGTGGCGAGCAACCGCGCCAGGTTGCAGCGGCAGCTGAGGGTTCCTACCGAGAAGAAAAGCCCAAACGCAAGGGCTTGCTCGCTGCGATCTTTGGGAAGTAGGGAAGCGCAGCGCGGGACGGCTCGCACGCGTGCGGGCGTTTCGGTCGCACGCGTGCCGCTACCCTTGCGCTTCGCCATTAGTCGCTTCGTTGATGGCGCGGTACTCGGCACTCAGCTCGCGCGCCAGCTCTTCCTTGCTTGGAAGATACGGCAGGTATTTGGCGGCAAACACTTGGTCGTTGTCTTCGGGCAGCGTGTACTCGACGATCGAATCGCTTTTGTCCGCGCAGAGCACGATGCCTATGGGCGGATTGTCGCCTTCGTTCATGAGCTCGCGCGTGTAGTAGTTCACATACATTTGCATCTGGCCCAGGTCCTGGTGCGTAAGATCGTCCGTCTTAAGGTCGATGAGAACGAAGCAGCGCATCAGATAGTTGTAAAACACAAGGTCAATATAGAAATGGCGCCCATCAAAGGTGATGCGCCTTTGGCGCGCCTCGAAAGCGAAACCACGGCCAAGCTCCAGCAGGAACTTCTGAAGATGCGTGATGAGCGCCTGCTCTAGATCGCTCTCGCGAAACGCAGTATCGTCCGAGAAACCTAAAAACTCCAGTACATATGGGTCGCGGATGATATCCTCGGGGCGACGAGCCGGGGCGCTCTTTTGGATTTCCTGGGTGACGGCCTCCTTGTCCTTGCTGGCAAGCAGGCGCTCGCGGAACATGGTGTTGATCTGGCGCTCGAGCTGACGCGTGCTCCAGCGAGAATCGGCACATTCGTTCATGTACCAGGTGCGAGCTTCGGGGTCGGGAATGCGCATCAACCTGCGGTAATGAGTCCAGCTCAATTCGCTACGCAGTGCGTCGCGAATTGGAAACGCAAGAAAGAACTGACGCATATTGCGAAGGTTTGCGATGCCAAAGCCTCTTCCGAAATCCGCGGTAAGCCTTCTGGAGAGGCCTGCAATCAATGCCTCCCCATATGCTGCGCGCTCCTCTCCGCCCTGCTCGTCAACAATGCTCTTGCCGATCTCCCAATACGCCTCAACCATCGCAAAGTTAACGGCGGTATAGGCCTTGTCGCGAGCGGCGTTGAGAATCGAGGAAACCTGCTTGTAAAAAACTTCTGGCACGATTGCCGATTCCCCGCGGTTTACCAGTTCACTCATCAATATCGTCCGACTTTCCTCTTGTGGAATGCATCTTTATCGCATTTAGTTTAAAGCCTCGCGCGGACACGAATTGCTGTGCTGTCTAGCACCTTCGCATGGGAGCCTTGCGGTGACTAAAATGTGGCAATAGAGACAGTTTTCACGAACCCCACGGGAGTGACACGCATGGACAACAACACCTTGCTGTTTCAGGACAAGGGTTCGGGTAGGTTTAAAGACGTCAAGATCTACCCCAACCGTATCGAGGTGCTCAAGAAGGGCACTTTCGGCGGCAAGCACACCGAGATTGTCTATCTTAAGGACATCACGGGGGTCAACAGGATCAAGGGCCGCGACGTTTTTCTGCGCAATCGACTGTTGACCGCTTGCGTCTTTAGCCTGAGTAGCCGTGCGAAGGCCCAGGAATTTGTGAACGCGCTGAACATGGTGATGTAGCCTATAGCGGCGTTCGGTCCAAGGTAAAAATCGGGGCGCAGAACGGTATTCTGCGCCCCGATTGAGTTGATGCGCCCAAAAAACTGGCTTGCCTATTCGTTAACGTCCTCGGTATTGTCGCGGTCACTGGCAAGCATTGCTGCGCCGGCGACCGTCGTCGCTACAGCGGCGGCAGCGAGCCCGGCGGCAACGCCAGAACCGTCGCCCGTGTTGGCGAGCTTTCCGCCCGAGCTCTTGCCCTGGTCTCTCTTGTTGCCCTTGCCGTTCTTGTCGGCGCTGCCTGCGTTGGAACCCGTGCCGCTGCCGTTGCCGCCCGCACTGCCCGAGGCCGCTACGGTAAAGCTTGCGGCTCCGTCGCTGGCGAGCGTGTAGTTCTGCGCCGCGTCGCCCAAGAGACCGTTCACGCGCACCCAGTACGTTCCTGCGGCAAATGTTTCGCCCTCGGCCATTGCCGTGCCCGGAGCGCCGTCCGCGTCGTGCACAAACTCGAGCTGGGCCGTGCAGGCATCGGTTTCGAGCTTGCCCTCGAGTGATGCCGCAATCTTGGCGCGCACGTCTTCGCCGGCCTTAAGGCCTTCGAGTCCCTCAAAATGGGGCGTCAACGCGCGTGGATCGATATCGATGGGCACTGGACCCTGCAGCTCCGTAACGGTCTCATTGCCCAGGGCATCGACATCCACATATTCGATGGCAAAAGCGCTTCCCGAAGCCGCTACGTTGAGTACGTTGCTGCTGTCGACGAGGCGGAAATGGCCCTCGCCAACGATCTTGCCATCCTGGAGTGAGGCGTCGCTCAGCGAGTCGCCGTACGTCATGCGCATGCGGGTCGGGAGGTAGTACGAAGCCGTCTGCTTGTGCTGCCCATCGTAATTGTAATTGCGCTGATAGATGCTCCGGGCCAGTGCCGCATCAACAAAGTCGGATGCGATGATGCCAATGTGCTTGAGGTAATCTGACTTTGTATCCTCGGTGCCGCTGGGGTTGATGTACGGGCTCTTATACAGATGCTCGTTGACCACTCGTGCCGAGGTAAAAGGATTGCCTCCGTGCGACAAGCCCGTGCAGCTGGTGTAGTTAATAGACCAGCAACGCTCCTGGACTGGCACCGTGGCCCCGTCATCGTCCACGACGTCCACCTTGTTGCGCGTGCGCCCGGTCGTTTCCTTCAGCGCATTATCGACCCAGCTGAGCTTGTCGGTTCCCGTGAGTTTGTACTTGTCCTGGGCGTATACCTTGGTGCAATAGGGCTCTTTGTCGCCTGTTTCCCCCGCGGCTTCAAAGCCCCGCACGTCTTGGACGAGACACATAGTGGTGCTGTCGGAGTGAGCCTTGATCCTTTCATCCCATTCGGTAAGGTCGAGGCCCCACGTGTGGCCGTCTACGCTGTTGCCGTCGAGCCTAAATCGACGCAGCAGGACGATCTTTCCGCGCACCTCGCCCAGCGTGGGGACGTGGCTCGACGTGTAGAACAGATCGGGGTTATCGGCCATAACCTTGGCGAAAGCCGTCGTAACACTTTCGTCGGTAGCCTCGTCGTTGCCTCGTGATACAAGCATGATGAGCGCTTCTGTCGGGTTTTCGTTCAAAAACGTTTTGAAGTAGCCTATGACATCGGAAAGATGCATAAAGTACGCGTCTTTTTTGAGCAGGTAGTAATCCCCGTGGTCGATACCGGGGTCGTCGCCCTTTCCGAGCCGGATATCAAAATAGCGAATGCCTTCGAGCAACTGCGTGGGAATGTAATCCTGCTGGCATTTTACTTGCGAGGATTGGGGCTCAGTGTCGTTGTCCACGCTGCAGGTGCCCGAATCGTGCGTACCCGGGATGCTCAGCTCGTCGAGGAACTTGTTGTCGTTGACGTATTTCATCCAACATGGCCCATCGACGTAGCTGCTGTACGTGATCCAGTCGAGGCTGCTAACCGTGGCATCGTTCTTTTTCATGTCGTAACCGATAAGTTCGAGCTCCCACGGAATGCTCTTACTCTTATGGCAGATCTTATTGTTGTCCTGGTCTTCGCCGTCCGATTCTATTGCCAGGTACTTAATGTCTTTTTTCTCGGTTTCTTTCTCGACCGTGCGGTCTCGGATGATATAGGTTCCGTTTGATTGACGCTCGAACGCAAAAGCGCGGCTGGGCTTGTTGTCATACTCGCCGCCCCATACGTGGATGACCTTTCCATCTTTGTCAGAGTCGTCGTCGACCGACCAAATGCTGTAGCCCGTCTTTTTATGCTCTTCGAAATTGAGCAAGGTGCGGATAGCATACCAGTTTGTATCGTCATTCTTGGTCGTTACGTTCTCAAGGATGAGCTTGCTGGACGTGCCGTCGTTAAACAGGTGACAGACGTTGCCGCGAACGTTGCCGTCTTGGTTGACGCTCGCGGTGCGAAAATAGCCCGCGGGGCGAAGGCGAATGACGAAATTACCGAGGTGCTCCGCCGGTTTGGGCGTGTCGTCTGCAAATGCCGCTCGCAGGGGAATGCCCGGTGCCGCGGTTTCTGGCAGGCTTGCAAGCGGCGACAGCGCCGCAAGACCTAAGCCCAGCGTAAACGCTCGGCGACTGATGGCATGATGTTCGGCCATGACTCCTCCATTCGCAGGGTGCGGTTATGCGATAGTTTTGGTCACTATACTGCCCAGATGTTTAAAGATGCTGGTTTAATTGTCTGCGCGGCGCAATAAATCGGTGGGCGGACGTGTTGGGGTGTTTATCGTTTTCGTACTGTTGCCACATTTGGGGCGGTTCCGGCGTCCGGCATCCTCGCGTTCGTCGGCTACCGGCATAAGAAAGGGAGGGTCGATTTACCGGCCCTCCCTGGGTACGAAGCGCTGGGGTACCGTCGCTTGTTTGCACTGCGACCGTGTTTCCCGTTGCGCTCGCCAGTCGCTTAGCGCTTGATCTCGATATCGTCGAGCTTGACGTCCATGGCCTCGGTCTTGGCTTCGGCGATGTCGTCGGCAAACTCCAGAGACTTCATCATGGTCTTGACGGCGTCCTTGTGCTCCTCGACATTGTCGATGCTCACGTAGACGCTGCCGCCGCCTGCTTCGGTGAAGTACTCAGTCGTCACGCCGCCCGAGTGTGTATAGGAAGCGTTGCGCCAAGTCTTGCCGTTGTACTTGACGGGGTCATTCTCGGTCCACTCAAAGTTGGCCTTCCATTTGGCCTCGTAGTCGAACAGCTCGTCGGCGTTCTTGTCGGAGTCGAAGACAGGGATGAAGCGATCGCTGGCGTGCTCGCTCTCGGTGAACTTAAACTGGGCCCTATCGGCGGTGTCGCCTGCGACGTCCGTGATTTCGACGCCCTCGGGCACCTCGACCTTAAACCAAATGAAGTCGGTCCTCATATCCACGGCTGGCTTTTCTGCTCCGCCGCCACCGCCACTGCCGGTAGCGCCGCCGCTTCCGCCGCAACCCACCAGGGCAACCGCGGCAAGGAGACTGATGCAGAGTGTGAGAATCGCAAAGGCCTTCTTTTTCATGGTCGTGTCCTCCTCGATCTGTAACCGCCCATGGATTACCTGCCTTTACTGTACGCGCGAGCGGCTCGTTCTGGTGGGCCATGTGTCCCATTCTGAGGGTCGGATTTGCGCCGACAAGTGGCAATATGCGAGGGCGCAAAAGAGGGGAGGGCCGATGCTGTCGGCCCTCCCCGGGTTGGGCGCCCGTTGTTTTAATGGGGCGCGCCTACGCGGGTTCGCGTAGGCGCGTACGGGTGCCCCGTTACTTGATCTCGATGCTCGAAATCTCGACTTCACGTGCCTCGTCAACTGCTTTCTTCATGTCGTCGGGGAACTCGATGGAGTTGAGAAGCGCCTCGGCTTCTTTCTTGTGCAGGTCGAAGTTCGCGATGAGAACGCAGACGCTTCCCGGCTCAACGTCGGTAAAGAGATAGGTATGGGTGCCGCGGTTGTCCTTGCACGTTCCGGTGAGCCATGTCCTGCCGTTGTACTCGACGGGGTCGCCAACTTCCCACTGGAACATGCTGCTCTTTCGACCTTCATCGGCAAGAGCCTCTTCTGCCGTCATCTTCTCTTCCCAAACAGGTATGAAGCGGTCAACCGTGGTGTTCTCGTTCTCGGGGAAGGTGAGCTGGACCCTGTCGGCGTTCTTGCCGGCGGAGTCGCTCACGCCAACGCTCTCGGGCATCTCGACCTTAAACCAGATAAAGTCGGTCTTCTTGGCGACGGGGGCCTTTTCCTTGCTCTCGCTCTTGGGGGCGCTGCCGCCGCCCGATGCGCTCCCGCCGCAGCCGACAAGGGCAAACGCGGCAAAGAGGGCGATGCAAAGGGAAAGGATCGATAGGGTCTTTTTCTTCATGGTGGCGTCCTCCTTGTCTGCCAGGGACATCGTGTGCCGCGGATCGCTGGGGCAGCGGCTACGCGCACACGATGGCTTTGTTTGCTGTGCGGTTATTCCTCCATTCGTCGTCCGGTGCCGTGATGAGCGTTGCCCCAACATGGGACTCCTTATCTATATGTATGCCCCAGTTGCCGTCGTCCGGGAGTCTCGAAAGGTGGGCCATGTGTCCCATGTTTGCGTTGCTGTCGCCTATCGTGTGCCATAGAAATCCGCGATGGCCAGGTGCGCTGACGCTCGAGTACTTATGGGCTAGACTTAGCACCATTATGTGATCGATGCGGTTGGTCGGCGGTTGCCGCCCGACCGATGTATATGACTTGAAGGTGCGTGCGCATGAGCCAAGAGATGATGGATAAGACCTGCCGCGGATTTGCCGAGGCGCTGGCCGCGCGCGAGCCGGTTCCCGGCGGCGGTAGCGCGAGCGCCTTTGTGGGCGCGCTGGGCGCCTCGCTTTGCGGGATGGTCGCCCGCTATGGGGCGACCAATCCCGCGCTTGCTGGTCGTGCGGATGACCTGACGCGTGCGTTTGCCCAGGCTGATGAGTTGGCCCAGGAGCTTGTCGAGTTGGTTGCCGAGGACGTTCGTGCCTATGGGCAGGTGTCCGCGGCGTACGGTATTCCGCGTGACGATCCGGCTCGAGCGACCGCGATTCAGGATGCGCTGCATGTGGCCGCTATGCCGCCGTATCGCATTATGGATGCCTGCGGGCGTGCACTGGCGCTGCTCGAGGACATGGCCGACAAGGGTTCGCGTCAGCTGCTGTCCGATGTGGCGTGCGGCGCCGTGTTCTGCCGTTCCGCTATGCAGGGCGCGAGCTTGACGCTCTTTGCGAACACCACGTCTATGAAGGATCGCGCTCGTGCTGAGGAACTCGAGACGGCGTGTGATGAGTTGCTGGACACATGGTTGCCGCGCGCCGATGCGCTGGCGCGCCGCGCCGCCGACGCTGCAAGGAAGAGAGGATAGCCATGGCTGAACTGCTGAAGGGCGCTCCCGTCGCCCGCGCGTTGACTGAGGAACTTGCTGCTCGCTGCGTGGCTTTGCGCGAGCGCGGCGTTGTTCCGACGTTGGCTATCGTGCGTGTGGGTGAACGCGAGGACGACCTATCCTACGAGCGCGGTGCGCTCAGGCGCTGCGAGAAGGTTGGCATTGAAGCTCGCCGCGTTTTGCTTCCCGCCGATGTTTCGCAGGACGAGCTGTTGGCGGCCATCGAGGACATCAATACCGATTCGTCTGTTCATGGCTGCCTGATGTTCCGCCCGCTGCCCGCCGGCCTTGACGAGGACGCGGTTGCCGCGGCACTCGATCCTGCCAAGGACGTTGACTCCATGACGCCGGTTTCGCTGCTCACCACGCTTTCGGGGCGCGGCGAGGGTTTTGCCCCCTGCACAGCCGAAGCCGTGCTTGCTTTGCTGGATCATTACGGCGTTGAGCTGGATGGAGCTAAGGTTGCTGTGGTCGGGCGCTCGCTGGTGATCGGGCGTCCTGTTGCCGCCATGCTTACGGCGCGCAATGCGACCGTGACGACGTGCCATACGCATACGCGCGACCTTGCTGCCGAGTGTCGTGCTGCCGACATTGTGGTTGCCGCCGTTGGACGCGCGCGTACGATTGGCGTGGATGCGGTTCGCGAGGGCCAGACGATCATCGATGTTGGCATTAATTGGGACGAGGCCGCTGGCAAGCTGGTGGGTGACGTCGATTCTGATGCTGCGGAGCCGGTCGTTAACGCCATCACGCCCGTGCCGGGCGGCGTGGGCGCTGTGACGACGGCGATCCTCGCCAAACACGTGATCGAGGCGGCCGAGCGCGCATCGAAATAGGCGTTTTGGGCTGTTTGAGGGGCTAGCTCTGTACCCCGTGGACAAAAAATGCCAAATATGAGTACTGTTGCCAAGATAGTCACATATATTTTAGGTCAAATAGGCTCTCTAACGATATTTATTATCGATAGAGAGCCTATTTTATTGGACCTATGAGGAATTACATCATCTAATTTTTGAACAAATGTAGACTTTCGACACCTATACGTAGCAAAATTGCTGTTACTAAATTGGTGACAGTACTCATATTTGGCATTTTTTGACCACAGGGGTTGCCAGCGCCGTGGTTTCGCCCTTTCTGCGCCGAAGCGATACACTGTTATCGTTTGATTTCTTCGCTCAAGGAGGATGCGCATGCCGTGCACAACGATTTTGGT
>ERZ1034897.1061-NODE-1061-length-11297-cov-23.437822_pt1 | contig 11297 bp, 8 predicted proteins | sample MGYA00520629_ERZ1034897 | MGnify/ENA primary metagenome ERZ1034897 (study PRJEB33766, sample SAMN09781789) | gut metagenome | biome: gut microbiome | host: Homo sapiens | place: Madagascar | study: EMG produced TPA metagenomics assembly of the PRJNA485056 data... | reverse complement strand
ATCTTCTGATAGATGTCTAGGGCATAGATATCCGTCATGCCGCTGATGTAATCCAATACTGCCATGAGGCGTTCTTCCAGACTCTCGTTCTCGATGTCGTACTGGCTGCTTACCCGGCGCAGAAGCTGCTTGGAGTAGAAACGGGACGGGTTGACGGCGGCATCGATGAATACCTCCATCAGCGTGGCCATGATCTTGTAACCCGAAAGCTCGATGTCGAGAACGGGCTTGCTGGCATAAATCTTCTTTCTCGAAACCTGGGTACAGGTGATGTAGGCATTGCGCTCGTGCTCAGAGATGTGGTCGATGAGGGCTCCCTCGAAGGTGCCGGCAAGAATCTCTTCCTCGTGGTCGAGGAATGCCTTCACACATTCGTTCTCCAGTTTGCCAATCACGCAGGCTCTCATGTAAACCACCTGCTCGTTTTCATCGGTCAGTTCCTCGTCGATGATGCGCTGGCGAATCTTGTTTTTCGTGATTTCATCGAAGAAACCGAGCAATAAATCGGCGGTTTCATCGAAGGAAAGAATCTTCAGCTTGTGCGAATCCTCGATGTCCATAATCTCATAACAGATGTCATCGGCTGCCTCTACCATATACACCAGCGGGTGGCGGGCATACCTCAGCGGTTCGCCTTCGGCAGACAGGCGGCGGATGCCCAATTCATCGGCAACCTTCTGGTAAGTAGCCGCTTCCGACGTAAAAAAGCCGAATTTACCGTGGTCGCCAGCCAGACTGCTGGCAAAAGGATATTTCACGATGGCGGCAAGCATCGGATAAGTCATCACAAATCCACCCTGGCGGCGGCCCTTGAAGCGGTGCGTCAGGATTCTGAAGCCGTTGGCATTACCCTCGTAATGGGTGATATCATCCCAAAACTGCGATGAAACCGCCGATTTTAGGTTCTGGCCTGCTCCTTCGCTGAAGAAAGTCTGGATTGCTTTCTCGCCGGAATGGCCGAAGGGAGGATTGCCCAAGTCGTGTGCCAGACAGGCTGCGCTCACGATGGTTCCTATCTCTTCGAAGAGGGTATCCTTCAGCTCCGGACGCTTCTGGATGATGCGGTGGGAGATGTCGTTGCCCAGCGACATGCCCACGCTCGATACTTCCAGGCTGTGGGTGAGGCGGTTGTGTACGAAGATGCTGCCCGGCAGCGGGAATACCTGCGTCTTGTTCTGCAGTCGGCGGAACGCCGACGAGAAGATGAGGCGGTCGTAATCGCGCTTGAATTCAGAGCGATCGTCGTGGCGTTCGGCATGCTTATGCTCCTGTCCGAAGCGCTTGTTTGATATGAGTTGTTTCCATTCCATAATCCATCTGCTATATAAGTGATTCTTACTATCCTTTCATTTCTGATGCGCAAAAATACATGAAAGTGCGCATAAATCAAAATAAAAAACAATAAATTATATCATTTTCACTTATAAAATGCGATTATTCGCCTAAAAAGCAGTATTTTTGCAGAAAATTCTAGAATTATGCTGAAAGTAAAGATTATCAATAAGGGGCATCAGCCTCTCCCTGCGTTTGCCACACCTCAGAGTGCGGGCATGGACTTGCGTGCTAACATCGACGAAGCCATCGTACTCCATCCTATGGAGCGCCGACTGGTTCCTACAGGGCTTTTCATGGCTCTGCCAGTGGGTTACGAGGCACAGATACGTCCGCGCAGCGGTCTTGCCCTGAAGCATGGCATCACCGTGCTCAACACGCCGGGCACCATCGATGCCGACTATCGCGGCGAAATCATGGTGCTGCTCATCAACTTCTCGCAGGAAGACTTCGTCATCAACGACGGGGAGCGCATCGCCCAGATGGTGCTTGCCAAGCACGAACAGTGCGATTTCATCGAGGTTGAAGAGCTGGATGAGACCGAACGTGGCGCCGGTGGATACGGACATACCGGAGTGAAATAACATCAGAACAGAACATTAAAAAATAGAGAAAGCGAAAGGGAAAGATATCGTGAAGAGAATTTATGGAAATAAGGGCTTCTGGGTGGCTGTGGCGCTGGTAGGCGTGATGGCCTTGCCTTCGTTGGCCCGTAAGAAAAAGGTGCAGCCAGCGAAGCAGCAGACTGTTTGGGTGGATTCGCTTTCACCCAACGACCGCAAGCGATTTGAATACTTCTTTACCGAGGCGGCACGACAACATGCGGCGGGCAACCTAACTGCTGCCTTCGATCTCTTCGAGCATGCCCGGAAGATAGACCCTCGTGCGGCTGAGGTATATTTCTACCAGTCGCTCTATTATACCCAGTTGAAGAAGGATTCCCTGGCGCTGGAGTGCATGAACAAGGCCATCGCCCTGAATCCCGATAACCTGACCTATGCTGAGCGCCTTGCCCAATATTATATAGGTATGGGACAATACGACAAGGCCATCGGTTCTTACGAGGCACTCTATGCCAAGAACCACAGCAACACCGATGCCCTCCGCATCCTGGCGCAGCTCTACCAGCAGCAGAAAAACTACCGCATGATGCTCAACACCGTGGGCAGACTGGAGACGGAGGAAGGCGAGAGCGAACAGCTTACCCTGACCAAGATGCGCATCTACGAGATGATGAACGACCCGAAGGCGGCTTACAACGAACTGAAGACGCTGTCGGAGCAGCATCCCCTGGACATGGTGTATAAGACGATGCTCGGCAACTGGCTGATGCAGCACAACCGGCAGAAGGAGGCATTCAAGTATTTTACCGATGCCCTGAAGGAAGAGCCGGACAATGCCTACGCCCAGATGTCGCTCTACGACTACTATAATGCCACCAAGCAGGAGGAACAGGCGCACCAGATGCTCGACAAGATATTGATGAGCAGGAAGACGGATACCGAAACCAGGATTATGATGTTCCGTTCCTATATCCAGACCAACGAGAGTGAGGGAGGCGACTCTACCAAGGTGCTCGCCCTCTTCAACAAGGTGCTCAACCAGCCGGAACCATCATCAGAGGTTGCCGAGTTGAGGGCTGCCTATATGAGTTTGAAGCAGATGCCTGCCGATACGGTGAATGCGGCATTCCAGAAGGTGCTCGACATAGCACCGGACAACGTGAACGCCCGCCTGCAGCTTATCCAGAGTCTCTGGAACCAGCGCAAGTATGGCGAAGTCATTACCCAGTCGCATGCAGCCCATCAGTATAATCCCGAGGAAATGGTTTTCTACTACTTCGGAGGAATGGCGTATTATCAGAAGAACGACGAAGACCATGCACTCAACGAGTTCCGGCTGGGAGTGGCGCAGCTCAATGAACAGTCGAACAAGGATCTGGTTTCCGATCTCTATGCCGTGATGGGCGACATCCTGTATAAGAAAGGAAGAACAGAGGAGTCGATGGCTGCCTACGATTCCTGTCTGCAATGGAAGGACGATAACGTGATGGCGCTGAACAACTACGCCTACTATCTGAGCGAGCAGGGCAAGGACCTGCACAAGGCAGAATCGATGAGCTACAAGACTATCAAGGCGGAGCCGAACAACGGCACATATCTTGACACCTATGCCTGGATTCTGTTTATGCAGGAACGCTATGCAGATGCCAAGACTTATATCGATGCAGCGCTGAAAAACCGCGATTCCACCGAGAATAATAGTACGGTTCTTGAACATGCCGGCGATATTTACGCCATGAACGGAATCACCGATGAAGCCGTGGATTTTTGGAAGAAAGCCCATACCGACGATAACCCGTCGACTACGCTTGATTGGAAAATAAAGAACAAACAATATATCTCTGAAGAAGAATTCCAGAAAAGGATGAATCCGGCTGTTGCCGAGGTGAAGAAGCAGAAAACCACCGGCAAGGCTACGGGCAGAAAAACAAAAAGAGGTAGAAAGAAATAAGAAAGGATAAGAAGAAAATGAAAGTGATGAACAATTTGAAGATGGCAGTGGCTGCCGTGGCTCTTCTGCTGATGGCTTCTTGCGGCTCTACCAAGAAGATGGAAGGAACGGGCAAGGTGAATGCCCAGAACAGGAAGACCGAGACCAAGGCTGCGGATGCAGCAGAGGTGGCTTCGATGAAGAATCTGGCTTTCGTGCAGAAGGTTGCCGACAACCAGGTGTATGCCAAGAACATCGTGGGCAATATGACGTTTAATCTGCAGGCGGCAGGCAAGGACATCACCGTGCCAGGCAAGCTGAGCATGCGCAAGGACGAGGTAATCCGCATCCAGCTCTTTATCCCAATACTGGGTTCCGAGGTGGGCAGACTGGAGTTCACCCCAAACTATGTGCTCATCGTAGACCGCATGCACAAGGAATACATCAAGGCAGACTATACGCAGGTGGATTTCCTCAAGAAGCAGGGCATCAACTTCTATTCGCTCCAGGCACTCTTCTGGAACCAGTTGCTCGTGCCAGGCGTGAAGAAGGTATCAGATTCCGACCTGAAGAAATTCTCGGCAAATCTCGATGAAACCGGCGAAAATGTGCCTGTTTCCATCAGATATGGCAACATGAACTACCAGTGGAAGGCGAATAGAAACAGCGGAAGAATCGCTGAAGCCAACGTTACCTACAAGGATAAAGGCAACGGCGATTCGCGACTCAACCTGAAGTATAGCGACTTCAAGAGTGTGGGCGTGAAGATGTTTCCTGCCACCCAGCGCATGACGCTTACCACCATCCTGAACAACAAGCCTCAGGAGGCAAAGCTCAACATTGAGATGAAGAGCGTGAAGACCGATGACAAGTGGGATGCCCAGACCGAGGTATCGGGTAAGTACAAGCAGGTATCACCTAAAGATGTACTTGGTAAACTCATGAGCATGTAATCGTATGATTGCTGGAAATAAACATAGAAATCATTCCTATTCATCATGAAGCGAATCATATTATTCATATTGGCAATGACGTTCTCGCTGGCGCCTTTTGCACAGCATCATGTGCAGAAGAAACCTGCGAAGAAGACTGCCGTTGCCTCAAACAAACAGCACAACAGAAAAAAGCCGGCTGCCAAGGCACCTGCCCGAAGGGGCAAGCAGCATGTGCAGGTTTCTACCAAGGCTCCAACGAAGGCAGAACGCAGAGCTGCCACCTACAGCAATGCCAACATCAGGGGATTGCAGGGACAGCGTGCCAGTATCCAGAAGCGAATCAGGGAACAGGAGCAGGCGTTGCGCAAGAATCAGGCCGACGTGAAGAAGCGACTGGAAGACCTGATGGCTCTGAACGGCGAAATAGACCAGAGCCAGAAGAAGATTGATGGAATCCAGAAAGATATCCACCATATCGACGGAAACATAGGTATTCTGCAGGCGCAGTTGAAGACTCTTCAGCAGCAGTTGCAGGACAGAAAGAACAAGTATATCCGCTCTATGCGCTATATGAGCAGGCACCATACGGTGCAGGATAAGCTGATGTTTATCTTCAGCGCCAAGAACCTGACTCAGATGTATCGCCGCCTTTCGTTCATCCGCCAGTATTCTTCCTATCAGAAGGTGCAGGGACAGGCCATCCAGGCAAAGCAGAAGCAGGTGAACGAGAAGCATCACCAGTTGGAGAACGTAAAGGGTCATAAGAACACCTTATTATATAAGGGCAAGCAGGAGAAGACGGCATTGGAAGGCAAGCAGACGCAGCAGAAGGAGATGGTGCAGGGACTGCAGAAGCAGCAGAAGACCATCCAGGCTGTCATCGCCGACCAGCGTCAGAAGGATGCGGCCATCAATGCACAGATTGACCGATTGGTTCAGCAGGAAGTGGCAAAGGCTCGTGCCCGTGCTGCTGCCGAAGCAAAGCGCAAGGCTGCTGCTGCCGCTGCAGCCAAGAAGCGTGCTGAGGAATTGGCCCGCAAGAAGGCTGCTGCCGAGGCTGCCGCAAGAGAGAATGCCCGCAGAATAGCTGAGGCGAAAGCCCGTGAGGCTGCTGCCGAGGCGGCAAGAAGAAAGGCTGCCGAGGAGGCTCGTGTTGCAGCCGAGGCTGCAAGAAAGGCACAGGAAGAAGCTGCTGCCCAGGCGGAGGCGAAGGCGAAAGCCAAGGCGCAGGCTAAGGCTCGTGCTGCAGCCGAGGCGGCACAGCGTGCTGCCGCAGAACAGGCGGCTCGTGAAGCTGCTGCCGAGCAGGCTGCAAGAAAGGCTGAAGCTGACCGCAGGGCTGCCGAGTTGAAGGCGAAGGCGGATGAGGAGCGTCAGGCTCGTGAGATTGCTGCTGCCAAGAAGGAGGCGCAGGAGGCGGCAACCCTGAGCTCGGTAGACCGTATGCTGAATGGTGGTTTCGAGGCAAACCGTGGTCGTCTGCCGATGCCTATCAGTGGAGGTTATCGCATCGTCAGCCATTTCGGTCAGTATAACGTGCAGGGCTTGACGGGTGTTAGGCTTGATAACAAGGGTATCAACATTCAGGGCAAGCCGGGTTGTGTGGCTCGCAGCATCTACGATGGTGAGGTGAGTGCCGTATTCGGCTATGGTGGCATGTGGAACGTATTGGTTCGTCATGGTGCCTACATCTCAGTATATTGCAACCTGAAATCGGTAAGCGTTCATAAGGGACAGAAGGTAAGTACCCGCCAGGCATTGGGTGCCGTGGGTTCTGATAACATCCTCCAGTTCCAGCTTCGCAAGGAGACTGCCAAGCTCAACCCAGAGGCTTGGTTGGGAAGATAAATGCATGAAAATTATGGAGCCGGTAGTGTTTTTACTGCCTGGTTGCTGTAGATGAAGAAAAGAAACCTCCAATCGATTGGTTCGATTGGAGGTTTTTTATTGCTTGCAAGAGAGATGGTTACTTGCAATTTACCTGATGACGTAACAAAAGCTTTTTCTCATGTAACTTTTTAATATCTTTTAGATATTATTTGAGAGCTAAATCAATTTTAGGTTGTAATTTTGCACTCGAAATTTTGAAATAAATATAATAACTAGAAAAGAAGTTTTATAAATATGAAGCATTCATGAAAAGATGTATAGGGCTATTCTTATACTATTGGCTCCTTATCATTTTGCTTACTTCTTGCATTTATGAAGACTATTCCGGTTGTCCGCAAAAGGATGGCCGTAAAATGGTGCGGATTAATGTGGATTGGCATTTGTTTGATAAAGAGGTGCCTACTGGTATGACGGTCATGGTGTTTCCCTGGTCAGGTGGAGCTCCGCAAACTGTCTTGACTAATGAGATAACTCATGCCGACTTTTCCTTAGAACCAGGAAAATATCATGTACTGGTATTCAACCAGAGTACGACCGAGTTTGGTACACTCGACTTTCTGGGAATGGACTCTTACGAGACAGCGCGAGCTGTGGTACAGCATACAACATCGCGCTGGTATTCGCGTGGAGATGATGAACAGATAGGGGTTCAGCCCGAGTGGCTTGCCTCTGATAAACTCGATGAATTCGATGTTTCTGGAGACTCTTCTGAGGTTACTTTAACTCCAAGGAATGTGCTTTCGCATATCCAGGTCAACGTGAAAGTTCCAGGTATAGGAAACCTGTATTCTGCGAGAGGATCCTTAACTGGTATTTCAGAAGGATTTCTGCTGGGACAGGGGAAGCCGCTTCAGAGTAAGGTGACTTATCTTCTGGAGACCTGGACGAAAACGATAGATAAGAATGATGCGACACTAGGAACGTTGAAGACATCGTTTAAATGTTTTGGACTACCAGAAACCACCCATTCAGATGCTGAAAACAATAAGTTGTCTCTTTCTGCTTTGTTGATAGACAAAAAGACGCAGGTAGATCATCAGTTTGCGGTAGGAGATAAGTTTAAGAAAGATGAAAATTCATCGGAGTTAGGTTATGTTATTTCTCTCCATGTAGATGTTAAGGTGCCGAAACCATTACCTGAGGTGAAGCCTTCGGAAGGAAGTTCTGGCGGTTTTGACGTCACGATCAAGGATTGGGGTAAACCTGAGGATATTGATATGGAACTGTAGAAATAGTAAAGTGATAAGAAACATATAAAAATAGTAAAGATAGTAATAATAGATTAGTTTAATTTAAAACAGATATGTATAAGAAATTTTTTATGGGTATTGCTGCAATGGCAGCGTTGACATTGGTAAGTTGTTCAAGCGATGACTTGAATAGTTTTTCAGACAATTCTTCTAAGAATGAGGCTATCAGCTTTGATGGCTATTTGGGAAGAAGTGCAGTTGCTGTAAATGGTTCACGTGGTAGCGTGCTGGAGATTGCTGATCTTCAGAAATCAAAGGATGGCTTTGGTGTATTTGGTAACTATAACTCTACGGGGGGGCAGAACTTTGGTTTTAATTTGTTCAACAATGTGAAGGTAACTTATGATGCATCTGCTGAGACAAAAGCGTGGACATATTCTCCTCTTAAGTATTGGCCAACAGTAGGTCATGTTGATTTCTTGGCTTATGCTCCACGTGTAGATAATAAACAATTAAAAGGTTCTTCTATTGATTTTACTGTTGAAGGTGATGCTGCTAACCAGAAAGATTTGTTGTGGGCTAATGCTATTGGTCAGACAAAAGGAAATGGTAAAGTGACATTTAAATTTGCTCATGCTTTGTCTAGACTTGGTTATACAGTAAAGTTAAATGATGATTATACAGATACAACTATTAAATTGAATAAAATTACATTGGCAGGATCTAATGATGGAACAAAACAGGCTTTCTATAAAACGGGTACCATCGATTTGTCGTATACTTCTTCTACTGCAAGTTCTACTACAAAACTTTGGATGCCATCTGAAGAAAAGCAGGATTTTGAATGGTACTCTGGTGATGATCAGTTAAGTAAAACAACTGCTGTTGATAATCCTAAGACAAAATATTTGTTTGTAATTCCGCAGAATTTCTCTGCTTCAGCACCTGATCAACTTTATGTTATCGTAGATTACGCTATAACCTATAGTGATGGGACAACTGTGAATACTAAGGCTTATAAGCAACTTGATAAGGAATTCTTGCAGGGCAAGGCATATACAATCAACTTGACCATTGGTCTGACTCCAATCGAATTCAATGCTGATGTTACAGTTTGGGATGAAAGTGATGTGGACTACAATATTCCTTTGGAGTAATCGTATCAGATAAAAATAATGAATTTAAAATTATCATAAGATGAAGTTTCTTCGTTTAGCTTTTTATGTTTTGATAGCACAGCTGGTATTATCTGGTTGTGCCGGCGAAGCTGTGGAAGAAACTTCATCTTCTTCATCTTCTGAAATCAACTTTGATGCTTATTTGGCTCGGAATGCTTCAACCCGTTCTGAAGTAACCGATAATACTCATCTCAAAGGGACGGGAGGTAACTCCGGATTTGGTGTCTTTGCAAGATACAAGCATACTAATGAGGAAAACTCATCTCTGATGCTGATGAATAATGAACGCGTAACCTGGAATAAAGATCAAAATCATTGGGAATATACAAATACCCGATATTGGCCAAGTGAAGGATTTGTGGATTTCTATGCCTTTGCGCCTTATAGTGATCAACCAAAACTGGTAAACAAACCTGGGGGTACAGAACCTAATCCAACTTATATATTTTTTCCTTCTAATATGTCTCCTGTAGATTTGGTGTGGGCTAATGCTAAGGATCAGACAAAGACTGAGGAACCTGTTAAATTTACTTTCAATCATGCTTTGGCTCGTTTGGGCTTAGATATCAAAGCCAATCAGGATTTAGAGGAAAATGGTGCAGTTATAACAGTTGAAGAGGTGGATCTATATGGCTCCGAAGATTATAAAGGTGTCTTTGATATGGTGGGCTATCTGAATCTGAAAACGGGAGACTGGCATGTCGTCGAGAATGAAAGTACTAGATGGTATTATGCTTGGACACCAACTGGCAAAGTTGGCAAAGAAGATGGCAACGAAGATGGCGAAGGAAAAGATCCCGTATTAAAGTTAAGTGCATCTCAGTTAAATCATACAACTCCTATAATAACAAATGATCCCAATTCTTATATCTTTATAATCCCTCAGACGAAGTCCGAAAAGTTTCATCTAAAGATAACTTATACGGTAACGCAGGGGGATTTTGTGGAAGAGGTGACGGCAAGTAAAAATCTGCTAGAAGTTCTTGATCAGTCAGGAACTAGTAAACCGTCTTTTACGTTTGAAAGAGGAAAAGCGTATGTCTTTCATTTGAAACTTTCACTTGATCCTATCAATTTCAACGTAACGCCTAAAGTCGAGGATTGGAATGGGGTGATAGATGAAACAATGCCTTTATAAGGATAATCTGGAATATGAAACGGAATATTTATAGTTATAGTAAGTTATGGATGATTTTCTTTGTCTTGATGGGTGCAGCCTGTACCAATCAGGTGGAGGATACTATTCCTGTATCTGGTCAGCCTATTGAGTTTTCTGTGCAATCAGATTGGAAGGAAATTCCCAATACTCGCTTGAATGAGGGTATAAAGAAATTTAAAGCAGGTGACAAGATTCAGATTTTCGGCTTCCATAAGTCTTCTTCAGGAGTCGAGATGAAGTTTATGTATCGTGTAAATGATCCGAAAAAACAAAGAGGTCAGATAGTAACCTTTGATGGTACAAACTGGAATTATTCACCCAAGCGTTTCTGGCCTAAAGAGGGAACGCTAGATTTTTATGCCAGTTATCCAGAGTACTCTGTTCTCAATGAGAAAGATAAGATGACTTATGTGCAGCCGGATTTCAATCCTTTGGGAGTTGATCTGTTGTGGGGCTTAGCTACCGATCGTAAGTGTGCAGAGGCGGAGACCGTACCGATCTGGATGGTGCATGCCTTGGCTAAGGTGAATATTAGTTTTGACGGTTTTTCGGATGAAATCGGATCAGTTATAGTCTCGGCTTACAAAACTGGTCGGTTCTCTGGAACATTAGATGGTGGAATCCCCGATTGGCAAGTTGATGATAAAACGAATATTGATGCTGTCTTTTATAAATATGGAGACAAAAACCTGATAATAAATAATTCTGTTACCGTATTTATCTTGCCGGGTAAGATTACGGGATTCCAGATGTTTGATGTTCCTGGTAATAGGATTAATGCTTCTGATGAAATTTTTGATAAAATCCAGAATCTTACGTTTAAAGCAGGAAAGGTATATAATCTCACGATACATGGAGCACAGAAGAATACAAATAGCCGTTCTATAGCGATGTCTGTCCGTTGTGTTTCGGAATAGCAAAGAAATAACTTGAATGTGCTAGGACGTAGCGCTAATAATATAAATATTATTAATTCAAGTTTCGCAAGTAAGCCCCACACGCCCTGAAAGGGCAGAAGCTCCTAGCCCAGGGCATCGCCCTGGGTGTTTATGGACGCAAAACTGTCGCCCTGTAAGGGCAAAAGCTTTCAAATACCTAGCAATATACAAAGCTTTTGCCC
>ERZ1034897.1060-NODE-1060-length-11305-cov-6.990044_pt1 | contig 11305 bp, 10 predicted proteins | sample MGYA00520629_ERZ1034897 | MGnify/ENA primary metagenome ERZ1034897 (study PRJEB33766, sample SAMN09781789) | gut metagenome | biome: gut microbiome | host: Homo sapiens | place: Madagascar | study: EMG produced TPA metagenomics assembly of the PRJNA485056 data... | reverse complement strand
GGAGAAGATCGAAAAGCTGAAGGAATCTCTGCAATACTCCGCGCGCGAGTACGGCGAAAGCAGCGAGAAGACCAACGGCTGGAAGGTCGCGCTGAACAACGCCGAGGCGGAGCTCAGCAAGATGCAGCGCGAGCTGGATCAGAACACAGACGCCATCAAAAAAATGACGCCTCCACTGGATAAGGTGAAAAAAGCCCTGGCCGAGACGAAGGAGCAGGGCGGCGGCGTTAAAACAGCGCTTGCGAATCTCAAGGAAGAATTCAGCCTGAACACCGATTCTGCAAAGGGCCTCGGGACGGCTCTGACGGACATTGCCGGGAAGTTCGGCGTTCAGCTCCCGGACGGTGCTGCCAAGGCCGCGGAGGCCCTGAACGGCATCAACGCGGGCGCAGCGCTTGCTGTGACGGGGCTCGGCCTGCTGGCGGCGGCTATCGTAAAGGTTGAAAAGCAACTGATCTCCATGACGAAGGAGTCGGCGGCCTACGCCGACAACATCCTTACTCTATCGCTAACGACCGGCCAGACGACCGACCAGCTTCAGGAGTTCTCGTATGCCTCGGAGCTGATCGATGTGTCGCTCGACACCCTGCAAGGCTCGCTGACCAAGTTGACCAACAACATGCAGGACACTGCGAACGGCACCGGCAACGCGCAGGCAGCGTTCCAGCAGCTCGGCGTTTCCGTTACCGATGCGGACGGGCACCTCCGGAGCGCGAACGACGTGTTTTACGACGCCATTGACGCGCTGGGCGACGTGACGAACGCCACCGAGCGCGACGCGCTGGCAATGGACATCTTCGGCCGCTCGGCGCAGGATCTCAACCCGCTGATCGTCCAGGGCGCGGACACGCTGCGCGAGTATGCGCAGGAGGCCCACGACATGGGCTACGTCCTCGACAACGATGCGCTCGCCGCGCTTGGCGCCGTCGATGACGCATACCAGAGGCTTCAAAAGACGCAGGAGGGCGTGAAAAACCAGCTTTCCGAGCAGTTCGCGCCGTACCTGACCGAGTTTTACGAGAAGATCACAAGGCTCATCAAGGACGGCGGGCAGGCGCTCAAGGATTCCGGGCTTGTGGATGCGTTTGGCATGATCCTTGAGTCTGTCGGCGACCTCATCGTGCCGACAAACGAGCTTGCCGAGGACTCCGTCCCGAAGCTCACGCAGGCGCTGCGGCCTCTGGCTGAGGTCATGGCCGGGATCGCAGACACGATCGACTTCATCCGCGGGCTTGTTGCATTCAATTCAAATCCAATCTGGAGTGCTGATAAATGGAAAGGCTTGTCGCAGATGGGCAAAGCGGCCGGCTTTGGCTATTCCTACGGAAACGGCAACCACACCCAGACGCTGAAGGAAAAGTGGATGCAGACCGACACCAACTACGCAACCGGCGCAAACGGCTACGGCGAGTACTTCGGCAACGGCAAATACTACGGCAACCGCGACGCATATCTGTATGCGCTCTGGGAGGAGGAGCTGAACTCCGGAAAGCCGGTCGGCTCGTTCGAGGCGTGGAAAATGCAAAAGGGCTATAACGCTTCCGGCACGGACTTCTGGCGCGGCGGCCGGACGCTGATCGGCGAGAACGGCCCGGAGGAGGTCGTGCTCCCGCGCGGCAGCCGCATCCTGACCGCACAGGAGACGCGGCAGTCTGGCGGCGGAGACACCTACTACGTCACCATCGAGGCCCGCACGGTAAAGGAGTTTAACGACATCGCGCGCATCGCCCGCAACAAGCGCAGAACAGACAGAATGGGGGTGGATAAGGAATGAGTTTCCTTACGCTGAACGGAATTAAATCCGGTGCATTTGATCCAAATAGTCCAACTACTAACTTTCATACATCGTCAACGGTACAGTATGAATCTGGCCAGTATCTTTGCGTTCAGTTCGAAAAAATCCCAGATTCGTATAAGTTTAAAAGGATAATCAGTATAACAGCGAGCTGTTATGTCGTTGCCTTTGTTTACAATGATTCCTATGCAACTCTACGTTTGGGCTCAATAGATAGGCCGATCGATCCAGAAGCCATTACCTATACAACTGGGGGACGCGATCTAACAAATACGTATGGCCGCGTGGGTGTCGAAAAAAGAAATTTGCCGTGCTATGCTGCCGACACGTTTATCATGGACAGGGATAGCAGCGAAAATGAAGTTCGATACTTTTTAGACAATGGCGCTATCTTTGACGCTCATATTTACTTAATTCTTGCAACAACGCGCCATGCACGGAAACCACAGCTGAAAGTCGAATTCGACGATTCCAACGTAACGCTGAACTTCACGGATGTTAACTATACGGGATGGGGCGCTGGTACGGAAACCAAAATTTCATGGCTCGCACTTCCGAGTTCGAAGGTGACGTACACAGCAGTAAAGCAACAAAGTGCAAAGGTGCAATGGAAGCGAAAAACAGAAAACTCCATACATGATATTGACATTGCCGCTACGCAACCCGATGAGAATAGTTCTAGCTACATTCTCGTTCCGCCTGGCGTGCTCCCTGCCGGGGATATTATGTGGCGCGTTGTCGCAACAGCAAACAACGGTGTGACTGTTACATCGGAATGGTTTGAGCACAAGGTATACGGTGTAGCAATTAAATCGGCGAGCCCTGCATCAGGGTATGTTGCAAAAACAAAGCCAAATGTGTTCACATGGATGCTCAGCCAAATTAGAAATGATTACGGCGACAGCTATACCCGCCTCCCACAAAAAACAGCAACCTTCCGCTGGAGGTCTTCAAGCAATTCCGCAATCCACACAATTCAATGCGGTGAAACGCCATCTGTTACTATACCTGCCGGAACATTCACTACAGACACAATTCAATGGCAGGTAACGGCGGCCACTGCGGAAGGTATTTCCGCAACATCCGAATGGATGGAACTCTCAACAGTGGAGGTGCTGTCCAGCGCTGAAGCGGTTTCCCCGAACGGCGAGGTCGTGGACAATGCGAGCCCAACAGTTTTTAAGTGGGCTCACATAATCTCAACCGGAACGCAGCAGACAAAGGCCGAGCTGCAATTATCTGCGGATAAGCAGACATGGAACGCGCTGGCAACCGTGACCGGAGCTGAAACGACATACACTGTCCCTCCGAACACGCTCGGCAGCGGCACGAAATACTGGCGCGTGCGCACATACAACACCGACAACGCCGCCGGAGCATGGAGCGAACCGGCCGAGTTTATATGCGTCGGCGCGCCTGCCGCGCCTATCGTGTCCATTCGGGCGCAAACGCCACGCCCAGTGGTTGGCTGGCAATCTGCCGAGCAGCTTGCCTACCAGGTCGAGCTTGCAGGGCAGCCCACCAGCAGCGTGTACTATGGCACCGAGAAAACGTGGACGTGCCCGACGTATCTTCCCGACGGTGTATACACTGTGCGCGTGCGCGTGCAGAACGAATACGGGCTGTGGTCGCCGTGGGGCGAGGCCGCGCTTCAGGTCGTGAACGTCCCGGGCGCTGCGCTCTCTTTGACGGTCGAAGCCGAGGACGCGGCGCTGCTGACCTGGCAGACCACCGGGAGCTATGATTTCTTCCTGATCTACCGCGACGGGCGGCTCATCGGCCGCACAACGGAGCGCAGCTTCACGGACGCCGCCAGCGTCGGTGCCGTGCGATATCAGGTGCGGGGCTGCTACAGCAGCAGCGCGAACTATGGCCTGTCCCCGGAGGTCGCCGCAACCATCGCGGTGCAGTACATCACGCTGTCCGATATGGATACCGGCGCGATCCTGCCGCTCCCCTACTCGGAAAGCGCGCATCGGACGACGTCGCGGACGCGAAAGCAGGAAGTCCAAGCCGTCCAGCTCGCCGGTCGCGCTTACCCGGTGATCGAGCGCAGCGAGCACATGGCGCAAAGCATCTCGGTGGCCTGCGCGTTTTACACGCAGGAGGACTGCGCGGCGCTGGAGGACATGATCGGCCACCTTGTTACCGTCCGCACGCCGGAGGGCCGCATGGTCACCGGCTGCCTGGCGCAGCTCACGGAGCGCACAGACGGCGGTTTTTACAGCGTGTATACATTTGCCGTTGATCAGACGGACTGGGAGGAGGCGATCCGCATTGATGCGTGATGTTGCATTCCGGATGAACGTCCTGCGCAATGGCGCGCAGCTGACGCAAATGACGTGGCCGACCGACTCCCCTCCCAACATTTACGTTGACAAGGACGCGGAGATCAAGGGCAGCCTGTCTGCGACGCTCTGCCCGTCCGAGAAGGCCGATCTGCTGTCGGACGAGCTCCAGCCCGTGATGATCGTAAACGGCGTAGAAATGCCGCTGGGCGTCTTCCAGGTGACGACCATTGACGACACCCTGACGGAGTTCGGGAAGCTCTGGCGCATCGAGGCATATGATCGCTGCTGGCGCGTGCAGCAGAGCCGGACGGAAAACATCCGCCACTTTTCGGCCGGCACACCGTATCTGACGGCGGTGCAGCAGCTGCTGACGGAGGCAGGGATCACGCTGATCCTCGCCTCTCCGTCTGATGCCGTCCTCGCGACCGACCGCGAGGACTGGCAGGCCGGAACGGATTATTTGGCGATCTGTAACGATCTGCTGGCAGAGATCAACTATAATCCCGTTTGGTTCGACGCACGCGGCGTCTGCCGCCTGGAACCGTACAGCGAGCCGAACAGCAGCCGCATCGATCACGCTTACAGCAGCCGAGACGTGCAAATGCTGCCGATGGCAGACGAGCGGACGCAGGCGGTCGACCTGTTCGACCGGCCGAACGTGTTCGTGCGGATCTGCTCAAACCCGGATCTCCCGGCACCGATGACTGCAACGGCCGTCAACGACTCCCCTACCTCCAGCACGTCCACGTTCAAGCGCAAAATGCGCATTGTGGATGTTGCGACCGTGAAAAACATCGCGAGCCAAGCGGAGCTCCAGGCGCTTGTCAACAAGCTCCGCAACGAATCGATGTTTGCCACGAAGACCATAACGTTTTCCGGTCTTGCCGAGGGCGGCCACGGAGTCGGCGATGTGATCTCCATTGATGATGCAGATATCGGCGGAATCTACGAGGAGACGGCATGGTCGCTGACGCTTGCAGCCGGCGAACTGATGGAGCACACGGCCAGAAGGGCGGTGATCGCCTGATGCTGGATGGAATGACAGAGTATCGGCCGCGCGCGGCGCAGACTGAGGGAAGCCTTTGCCTTGCGACCGTCGCAGAAAAATACACGGACGGCCTCAGCCTGATTTTTGACGGGCAGGCTGAGGCTACGGCAAAACACTACAAATGCAACACCGGGCTCACATTTGCAAAGGGAAACCGCGTCGTGTGCCTCCGCTGCTCCGGCAGCTGGGTCGTGGCGTTTGCATTTGGGAATCCGAAGTAACGGTGTCCAAGTCGGACACCGATGGAGGGCATAGTTTATGATCACAATCAATGCGAATTTACGCGAGCCCATTTTCCTGCGCCATGCCGGCGAGGAAAACGCGCTGCGTGTTGCCTTCGACCTGCAAGAGTTCGAGGCGCACTGGCCGGGCGGCGTGCCTGCTCTGCTTGTCCGGCGGCCAATCTCCAGCATGGATGCTGCTGCCTACCCTGTGCCGCTGTCTGTGGAGGGCAGGACGGCGTTCTGGACCGTCAGCGCATCAGACACCGAGTGCTCCGGATACGGCAAGGCGCAGCTCCAGTGGCGCGTTGGCGGCACGCTCGCGAAGTCCTGCGTCTACGACACGGTGTGCGCGCCGTCTCTGCTTGCAGGCGACGCGCCACCCGACGCGCCGAGTAAGGCATGGTTCGAGGCGATTCAGACGCAAATCGGCGACCTGTCCAAGCTGACCACCAAAGCGAAGGAGAATCTTGTTGCCGCGATCAACGAGGCGGCACGCACGGGCGGCGGCTCTGGCGGCGGCACGATTGATATGCGGGTATCCGGCGGCTACATCCAGTATTCCAACGACGGCGTGACATGGGAAAACCTGATTGCCGTTTCCGACCTCAAGGGCGAGGCTGGCCCGCAGGGTATCCCAGGCGCGGACGGCGCACAAGGCCCCAAGGGAGACCCCGGACCGCAGGGTGTTCCGGGTGAAAAGGGCGCTGACGGAGCGAAAGGCGAGACTGGCCCGAGGGGTGCTGCTGGCGAGAGAGGCCCGCAAGGCATTCCGGGAGAGACCGGCCCGCAGGGCGAGAGAGGCCCGCAAGGCCCGAAGGGAGACAAAGGCGACCCCGGCCCAAAGGGTGAAACCGGCTCCGGCTTTGTTGTAAAGGGCTATTATGGCACGGTCTCTGCGCTCCAAACCTCTGTGAAAAATCCTGCCGTTGGCGATGCTTACGGCGTTGGCGCGTCCGAGCCGTATGACATTTACATCTATGATGGCGTGACGCGCACTTGGATAAACAACGGCCCGTTGCAGGGTGCGAAGGGCGACCCCGGCCCCAAGGGTGACAAGGGCGAACCCGGCGAACAGGGGCCGAAGGGCGATACCGGCCCCATCGGCAAGACCGGCCCGCAGGGTGAGCAAGGCATCCAAGGCCAGAAGGGCGACCCCGGAAAGGATGGAGCGACCGGCCCTGCCGGAAAGGACGGCATCACGCCGACGATCGGAGCAAACGGGAACTGGTATCTCGGCGACGAGGATACCGGGAAGCCGTCCCGCGGTGAAAAGGGCGATCCCGGTGCAAAGGGCGCTGACGGAGCAGCCGGTAAAGCCGGCAGCGACGGATACAGCCCGGAGGCGACGGTCACGCCGATCAACGGCGGCGCGAAGATCATCATCAAGGACAAGACCGGCACGACATCCGTAAACGTAATGAACGGCGCACAAGGGCCGAAGGGTGATGCTGGCCCACAGGGCGATGTTGGCCCCAAGGGCGACAGCTACACACTGACGACTGCGGACAAGTCGGAGATCGCAGAGGCAGTTGTTGCAGGCGGCGTACAGGCGGAGCTTGGCGACGAGCCTGTATCCCTCGGCATCACCGGCGCACAAATCGGACAAATCGCCAAAATCACGGCGGTGGACACCAACGGCAAGCCGACCAAGTGGGAGCCGGTGGATATGGAGGGGGGTGGTGGAAACTCCGGTGGTGCGAGCGATTGGACGTTGTTGGCAGATATTACGCTTTCAGAGGATTCAGCAGTTATTAAAATCGACAAAACCGCGACGGGCAACTCGTTTTCGATTCGTGAGCTGGCGTTTTTTGGTGGCGTAAAGTGCGACGCAATAAACAAAAACCTGACGCTATCGCTTAACGGTAAAATTGGATACGGAAATCCTACGTTTGGTCTTGGAGAAGTTCTTAATGCTGCCGAATCTGGTATCGAATCCATTGCAGCATATGTAAACGTGCTTCCTGAATTTGTTCTTTCGCGCACGCAGCACAATCCGTACAACACATATATGAACAGTTACGCACCATCTTTCTCAGCCTCGGCGTTACGCAATGACTCGGTAGCTGCATTTCAAGGCATTGGAAATCCGTTAACTGTTTTTGCGATTGCGCCGTGGGCGGAGGGTAAAAGTGGAGTTTTTAAAGCGGGTACGTCGTTGAAATTTTACGGGAGGTGACGGTATGAAAATATGCGAAAACGGAGTATACCGTGAATTGACGGCAGAAGAAATTGAAGAGATGCAAGTTCTACCGCCAGAAATGCCCGCGCCGGAGCCTACGCCCGAGGAGCGCATTGCCGCGCTGGAGCAGGATAACGCGGAGCTGCGCGAGGCCATCGAGGCACTGATAAGCGGGGTGACGGCATGAGCGATTTGAGAGAGCGAGTTGTCGCGTACAATGTGGAAATCAAAAACGCGCTGCAAACCATCATCGATGCGCTGAATCAGGGGCAGAGAAAGAAGCTGCTTAGAAATGCGGCTGTTGCCGCGATGCTCAAGCGATATGGCGTGGAGGTGGGCGATGCTTAAAACGGTTTACAAAGACGGCAAGCCGCTTGTGGTCGGCGGCAAGGTCGTGCGCGTGGAAACCGCCGCCGCAGAAGGCATACAGCACGCGGAGATTCCGGACTATGTGAAGGCGGAGGCGCTTTCGGTGGCGGAGAAGGTCAGGCGTGTCTTGAAAGACGACAGCATTGTATTTGCGGCGGTATCCGACTTTCACCACGCCGGGCCGCAGACAGACGGCTGGCAGACGAACATCAACGCCGGAAATCTGCACGCCTGCATGGCGCTCAAGGTGCTGGCGTACAGCCTGCCGAGGCTCGATTTTGCGTGTATGCTCGGCGATGTGACGTTCGGAAACGCAAAGACCACGACCGAACTGATGCAGGCACAGTTTGACGAGATCAACGGCTGGCTCGGTGAGGCATGGCGCGATGTGCCGCAGTTCCGAACGGTCGGAAACCACGACACCGGAGAGTACAGTACGCTTGTCGGCGCGGCATTCCTGAAAAACAACATCGGGAAATACAACGAGGGCGCGGTCTACGGAAGCGCGGAATACGGCTACTGCTATCGGGACTTTCCGGACAGAAAGCTGCGCGTGATCTGTCTGAACTCCTGTGAGGGCGAGACGACGGGAGGCGCAAATGCTCCGAAAATCTTCTCCGATGCGCAGCTGATGTGGTTTGCGGAGACGCTGAGTGATGTGGGAGGCAAGGCCGATGCCGCCAAGTGGGGCATCCTCGTGCTGGCGCACTATCCGCTCGATCTGGGCGGCGCGTATCCCGCGGGAAACATCGTAAAGGCATATGCGAATGGAGAAGTAGCCGTTGTCGGAGGAGAACGGATCAATTTTCAGGGGAAAAACGCGGCGAAGTTCGTCGCAAATGTCCACGGGCACAATCACTGCTTCCAGTTCGGAAAGCTCCACAGCGTGGAAAACGGAAAAGGCACACAGTTTGACGCATGGCGGATGTGCACGCCGAACGCCTGCTTTTACCGCAACAACTCCGGCGTCGTCACCATGTACGGGATTCCGTTCGGTGATCCCGCGGCCTACGACAAGACGGCCGGAACGGGCAAGGACACGGCCTTTAACATCAACGTCATCAATCCGTCTGAGCAGGTGATCTATTCGTTCTGCTACGGCGCAGGAACGGACAGAACCATCGGGTACGCGGCAACGGTCTATCACAGCATCACGAACACGCTGACGCATGTGACGACGAGCAATGACGCAATCGCTGTCGAGGACGGCACGGAATATACGGCGGCGCTTTCGGCGGTGAGCGGCTACACGATGGAGACGGTCTCGGTCACGATGGGCGGCGTGGATATCACGGCTTCTGCCTACACGGAAAGCTCCGGTGCCATCCGCATCGCGAAGGTCACGGGCGACGTGGTCATTACGGCGAAGGCTACAAAGGTGGTGTCGTATCATAACCTTGTCCCGATCGCTGTGGACACGAGCGGGGCCTCTGCGCCGTATACGGATGGGCAGATGCTCAGCTCCAGCGGCGTATTGTCGGCAGACAGCCATTTCACAACCACCGGCTTTATCCCATTTGACGGCGGCGCGGTTCATATTTATCGCATCGGCGGTGACGGCATTGCATGGAACGAATATGGCGCAAGGCTGGCGTGGTACAATGCCGACTTTTCGCTGAAGGGGGACGTACTTGGCTACAATCAGCTCGGGAACAGCATCTATTACCCGACCAAGGTGGAGGACCCGAACGCCGCTGGGGCATTTTCTACGGACGAGAATGTTGCACCGCCGAAGGGGGCGAAGTATTTCCGTGTGTCTGCCAAGGGCAAGGGCGCGGATCTGATCGTAACACTGGACGAAGAAATCACATGACGGGCAATGCCCGCGAGAAAGGAGCACAAGATGGAAGACGGGATTCAGGCGCAGATCGCCTCTGTGGAGGCGCGATGCAAGAGCAACTCGCACAGGATCGACGAGCTGGAGGCAGACAACAAGGCGCTGCATCAGCTGGCGACCTCGGTGGAGGTTCTGGCCACCAAGCAGGAGACGATCGAGGAAAACGTGAACGAGATCAAGGCCGATGTGAAAAGCCTCAAGGCGCTGCCGGGAAGCCGCTGGGAGGCGGTCGTGAAGGGCGTCATTACCGCGCTCATCGCGGGGCTGATCGGCTTTGCGCTGGCAAAACTGGGGGTGGGTGGATGAAATGCCGAAGATCGTGAAGAAGTCGCGCGTGACAAAGGGCAAGATGGCGCGGGAGCTGGTCTACTACTGCCTCTGGGCGCTGACGGCGGCGCTCGCGTGGGCGATGGTCGTCAAGACGGCGGCGCTGCTGCTCGACCGGACGTGCGACCTTTCGGACGTGCTGGTGTTCGCGGGCGCGGCCTTCGGCGGGGAGCTGCTGCTCCTGCTTGTAAAACGTGTATTTGCAAAACCAAATGATAAAGACGATGGAGGTACATACGATGGATAATATCAAGAAACGGCTGGGGAATCTGCTGAGCGTGAAGTCGCTGGTGACGCTGGTGCTGACGGGCGTGTTCGCCTATATGGCGGTCGTTGGCAAAATCTCGCAGGACTTCATGACCATCTACGCGGTCATCATCGCGTTCTACTTCGGAACGCAGAGCCAGAAGCTTCAGGATGCGGTGGACGAGAAAGGAGGCGGCGCGGGAGATGCCGGTAATTAAGGACGCTCTGACGAGCTGCAACCACAGCAAGGGCGGCTGCCGCCCGAAATACATCGTGGTGCACTACTTCGGCGCGCTCGGCACCGCCGCCAGCGTGGCCGAGTGGTTCAAGAATCCGCAGGCCAGAGCCAGCGCCCACTATGCCGTTGACGAGGGCAACACCATCTACCGATGTGTTAAGGAGTCCGACATTGCGTGGCACTGCGGAGACGGCCAGAAGCATCCGGAGTGCCGCAACTGGAATTCCATCGGCGTGGAGGTTCGCCCGAGGAAGGTCAACAAGGCGCGTCTCGGCGCGTATGATACGGACTGGTACTTTGATGAGCAGACGCTTGAAAACGCCGTGTGGCTGATCAGGCGGCTCATGAAGCAGTACAACATCCCCGCCGAAAACGTCATCCGGCACTACGACGTGTCCGGGAAGATGTGCCCGAGGCCGTTTGTTGGAGACGATATTAACACCCACTACAACACGTCCGGCAACGTGCAGTGGGCGCGATTTAAAGAAAGGATCGATGATGAAGTGGTAGAAAAATCGAAAATGATCGTGGACGGCAAGGAGGTCGCCGTGGAGCGCATCCTGAAAAACGGCACGAACTATGTCAAGGTGCGCGACATCGCCGCCGCGCTGGGTCTGAAAGTCAGCAATAAGGGCAATATCGCCGTGCTGGAGAGTAAGTAAGGAGGACATATGCTGCGGGGGCTTCCGAGTCTGGGCCGCAGCGATTGGGAGCATTTGATCGACGAATGGATTCTTTCGGAGCGATACCG
>ERZ1034897.1057-NODE-1057-length-11317-cov-13.230332_pt1 | contig 11317 bp, 10 predicted proteins | sample MGYA00520629_ERZ1034897 | MGnify/ENA primary metagenome ERZ1034897 (study PRJEB33766, sample SAMN09781789) | gut metagenome | biome: gut microbiome | host: Homo sapiens | place: Madagascar | study: EMG produced TPA metagenomics assembly of the PRJNA485056 data... | reverse complement strand
TGGTACCTCCTTGCAAACCATTCTTATTATAGCAAAACTTCAAAATCATTGCATCCTTTTCTTGATTTTATTCATGTTCTTTGATATGATACATAAGCATAAATTGATAGCAGCATACAAAGTTAAAGGATATGCGTTACAGCACTAAGCGATATGAGTAAGCTAATAGCTGATAGCGGAAAATATCATTGTTAACACAACCTTTAAAGATTTGTACTGTTATTGTTTTATGAATGATATAAAACAATAGGAGGAAGAATTATGTCAAGAAACACAGGAAGCATTTGGAAAAAGTCTCGTCGTCTTGGTTTCTCAGTTTTAGAAACTGGTGAAGAATTAACTCGTCGTGATACTATTCCAGGACAACACGGTTCACCTCGTCGTCCAAAATTAACAAACTACGGTATCCAGTTACAAGAAAAACAAAGAATTCGTCACACTTACCAATTAAGTGAAAAACAATTCTACAACACTTACTTAAAAGCAAGTAAAAAAGCTGGTTCTGCTGGTGAAAACTTCTTAGTAATGTTGGAATCTCGTTTAGATAACATCGTTTATCGTATGGGATTTGCACGTACTCGTCGTGCTAGCCGTCAGTTAGTAAACCACGGACACGTATTAGTAGATGGTAAGAAAGTAGATATCCCTAGTTTCCAAGTAAAACCAGGACAAGTTATCGAAATTCGTGAACGCGCTAAAAACTTAAGCGTAATCAACGAAGCTTTAGAAGCTGCAACAGCAACTGTTGATTTTGTTGAAGTAAACAAAGATGCTAAGAAAGGTACTTATGTTCGTTACCCAGAACGTAAAGAACTATTCACAGCTCAAGAAATCAACGAATTGTTAGTAGTAGAATTCTACAACCGTTAATCTTAGGCATAGAACAAGAAAGAAGCGAATTGATCGCTTCTTTTTTTTGTGGATGTGTTTTCTTAATTCATGTATTTTATCTGTTGATCAACGTAGAAAATCAACTTTTTCAGCTACAAAGCCATAGTTTAGATATACCCTGTCATCCTTCTGGTATTTACGAGAATGAATACGACCATTAATTCCTACATAATCTCCAATCTTACACGAAGCACTTACAGTTTCTGCAAGACCTCGCCATACTTCAACGACCACATCATCACTTTCATAAACACCTTCTGAATTTGGAAAATTACGCTGCACTCGAATTGGAAGCTCACAAGTCTTTAATCCATTGCTAGTCTCCTTTAATACGGGCATGTCCGTAATTTTTCCCACGATACTAAACGCATTCATAATTGATTATCCTCCTTCAATTCTGACCACCATTTTCATCACCATCCTTCTTCAAATGTATTGTACAAACATCCCTTATATAAAACAAACGACCTATTTTGTCTATAGGTCGCTATTTTGTACATATTTCTATTGTTTTCAGCCTCTAATTTGGCTAAAATAACGCAAATTAGATCAGATAGAATCATTCGGAAGAATTTTTGTCACACACACATTTGAAAAATCTAAATCATCCAAATTAGAAAGAACCTTGTCTAAAGACATCTTTTGAATGCGATTTAAACTATCCATATAATCAAAATTTTCAAAATGACTTCTTAATAAATCATTAGCTAAACCATCAAAATGATTTAAGCCCCTTAAATTATTCGCTATAGCCTGCGCACGCAAAGATTGATAATCTTCATTCGATATTGTCTTCTTCTTCACCTGCTCTTTTACAAGCTCAATAAAAGCATCTGGATTTGTTGTTTGTGCATAAAACAAGACATAACTATGATCTGTAGTAAAGTCAGCTTCTGCTCCTACAAATTGCGTAAAGATTCTTTGATCCAGCCATTCTTGAAATTTAGGATTCAAAGGCCCCATTAAAGAATCTAGCCACATATTGACCGCAAAATCCTTTTCTATACTCTCCATAACATTTAAACAAGGCTTCATTTTAAAGCCAACACACACAAAAGGCTGAGAAATATCCATTGTATCTACAAATTCTTTGCGATTGACTTCCATCGGTTCTTCTTTAAAAACACGCGAAATCTCTTTATCACACTTACTTTCTACGTCCTTTTGACAGTCTTTGATCCATTCCATAATTTCGTCTGTATCTTTTCCAGTGATGCCTACAAGACATAATTTACTTGGATCATAGTTCAACTCATAAAAATATTTAAGATCTTCCATACGCATATTTTGAATATCTTTCTTAGATCCTAATACATCTACTTTCATTGGATGATTCTTATATAAAGAGATTAAAGTCTCCTTAAAAAGACGCTGTTCAGGCGATTGTTGATACATATCATATTCACTTAGAATAATTCCCTTTTCTTTTTCAATCGTTTTGTTTGTCACGTCTAGATTCTCAACAAAATCAAATAACAGCTTTAATGGCTGTTTTACATCTGCTGTCGTTGAAAAATAAAATGCAGTTTCCGTATATGAAGTATAGGCATTTGTAGAACACTGCAAACCCGCAAACAATTCACTAACATCTTCTCCATCTAAATAAAACATTTGATGCTCTAAATAATGAGCCAATCCACTTTTATGATGAACAAGTGTTCCATCCACATTTTGATCTATGTCAAAGCCACCAACTTTTGCTCCCAAAAGAAAGAGTGATCTTTGATAATCCGGCTTATGCACAAGTAAAACTTGTAAGCCATTTGGTAAAGTTTCTTTCGTTAAATCCAAATTATAATTCATTTTCATTCTCCGCAACAATGGCTACTGATGCCAAATTCATTTGTAAAGCGACACGCGAAATATCTTCCTTAGTCACCTTCATAATTCTTTCAATTCTTTGTTCTGTTGTTAGTTTACGGTGCAACAAATCATCTAAAAATGCTTGAGCAATTAAAGAGAGTGCCTGATCCAACCCACCAACAAGACGATCTTTGAATCCCATTTTCGCAATTTCTAAATAGGCATCGTCATAATCCATATTCAATAATCGATCCATTTGGGTTTCTATTAAATTCAATACTTTAGTAACATCTTTACGATTTACTCCCGTATGAATCAATATCGCACCATCAAAACGAATGATTGATGAGCTTATTGAATAACAAAGGCTATTCTTCTCACGAATCTCATCAAACATCAAATTCTTTTGACTTTGTCCTAAAATACTACACAAAAGCAATTCTGCCTCATAGTCTGCACTTGAAATATCCACCGATGTAGAATAGACTTGCGAAATACAGGTTTGAGAAATATCCTTTTCAAATGTCTTATAACTCGTTTCTACTTTTGGAAGCAATGTTCTTTCTGAAATAAAAGGACAATGCGAATCCAAAGAATCAATAAAATCATATAGTTCTTGATCAACATATCCACAAATGTAGAAATGTTTAGCCATATCCATATAGAGTGTATATATTTGTTTGACATCTTTTAAAGTAAGCGTTTCTAAGTCCTTTAAACTTCCCTGTACAGGAATCGAAATCGAATGCTTGTCATGAGCCATTTCAAAGGCATACATACAAGATAAATTGGCTGGGTCATCCATTTGTGCTAATAATCTATTTTTCAATAAATATACAGACTCTTTGAAGTTTTCTTCATCCAATACCGAATGAAATAAAGCTTGATCCATAATATCTTTGATTTTATTTACATAATTCTCATCTTCAATCCAGTCTGGACGAACAAATTGAAAACGCACATCCACTTGAATTAAATCCCCGAAAGATGTTAATCCGTAAGATATTTTCGTACCATAAGCTAGATTTAGCGTAGAAGCTAATTTCTGTTTTGAATCCATCTTTTCTGTTTTTGCCTTCATCATATATACAAGAACATTGAGTGCTGTAATTGTATTTCGATTAAAAGGCATCATTGTTTTACAAGAAACATAGACATCGCTAAATTTTTGCGTTTGAATATAGTTCATACAAGAGACCTCCTTGAAAAATATATTATTGATTTTACCACAAAAATAAAAAAAGCCCATCAAATCATGTAAAATGATTTGTATGGGCGCTTTTCATTTGCCAAGTCTTGTTTACATCTCTATTTAATTCTATACTTCAATTATGGACACTACTTATCATTCGAACATTCCAATTGAAACTCTATCACTTTTAGATTGTGATGTTCGAAACTTTAATTTCATTCATCCCATCAAAAACATCTTCTTCGATAATATTGAATACATTCGAAAATTAGATGCTTCCGGTAAAGCTCGTCCTTGTATTTTAGACAATGTAGAACGTTCATTACTTTGCCACACATGTTATCTTGGCTTTGATCAGTTTGAATGTCCCGATTGTGACAACTGGAATATTATTCCACATTCATGTCATTCCAGGTTCTGTAATGCATGTGGTGTTAAATATGCCAAACAGCTTGCAGCCAAGGCTACTTCTTTTTGTCTTGACTGCCCTCATAGACACATTGTATTTACTATTCCTGAAGAACTTAGAAACTGGTTCAGACAGGATCGTACTCGACTCAATCTATTGTTTGTTGCTTCTAGAAACACCATTTCCATTCTTACCAATAAATCTCTTGCTGATAAACTCAAAAAGAAAAAGCTATCTGATACCCACTATATATTCAAAGACATTCCTGTTCGTAATGAGTTTGGTATGATTGCCACTATACATACTTTTGGAAGGAACCTTAAATGGAATCCACACATCCATTGCCTTATTCCTGAATTGATCTATTCCTTTAAAAAGGATAAAATCAAAACATTTCATCATTTCAATTTTACTAAACTTAGAAAAACTTTTCAGTTTGAACTAATTCGACTCATCCAGGAAGCTGGTGGATTAATGAAACCCGAAGAAAAGAACAGACTCTATAAAGATCATCCTAAAGGGTTCTATGTCTATGCCAAATTCAAATCAGATGACAACGATTCAAACGATACTTCGGCTAATAAAAATAGTAAAGATATTCAAGGCTGCGTAAACTATTTCATTCGTTACGCTGGAAGACCTGCCATGGCTGAAAATAGAATCACAGAATACAATAAAGAATCAAAGACTGTCAGCTGGTTCTACAATGATCATAAGGATGAAAAACGTCATGATGTCGCAGATAACGTGATTGATTTTATAAACCGCCTTATTATACATATACCGGACTATCATTTCTTAACTACTCGATATTATGGATTCTATGCCAACGCTTCTAAGAAAGCCCTAGATAAAGTGCATGCACTTCTTGGAATCAAAAAGAATAAGGATTATTCTCGTGAAACAAGAACTAAAGCCCTTAAAAACAAACTCAATAAATTCAAATACCGCACTCATTTAATAGATTCTTTTAATAGAGACCCAATTCAATGTAAATGTGGTGCCATTATGCAGTATACTTATACATATAATCCATTGGAGGACAAGAGAAATGACAGAACATACAGAAAAAGATGTATTGATGAAATGTACAAAATGCGGTTACGAAGAAGAAGTACCTAGATGGTTAATCGACGAATTATTTCCAAATGAACCTGAAGAAAACTATATGATGCACTGCCCTGAATGCGATCATAAGATGATTGTAAAAAAATAATTCAACAACTTCAGATGAATACAAAATGTTGGCTATTTCAATAGTCCTTTTTGTCGTTCCTGACAATTCATACCTTGTGATATTTTAGCACTATTTCACATACCATATTTCTCTGTTCCGAAACCAAAATCTTAATATAAAAAAAAGGTTAGAATTGAATTCTAACCTACATGAACATATGCGATCAATGCATTACCACAAGAAACCGACTCTATTACTGTTTGATTGCCTAGCCATCCACCATGAACAGCCATTCCGTTTCCAAGATAAATCGCAACGTGACCTGAATAAACAATAATGTCACCTGCAACTGGACTTGATGTAATGCGTCCTAAACTTAAATATTGTTCAGGAGAACCGTGGAAATTAATTCCTACAGCGGCTAAAGCATTTGTGACTAACATAGTACAATCTTGGCTTGCTCCTACTTGTGCTCTAGCTGCAGCCGCAATAGCTGAAGAGTTTACACTTGGAGTTGATGGTGCATAGTTATTGTTGTAACTATTGTTTGTAGAACCACCTGTTGTATTCTGTGAAGGAGCTTGTGTAGTATTTGTACTTGTGTTTGTACTTGTATTTGTGTTTGTTGTAGTACTTTGAGCCGGTGTACTTGTAGTGTCTTGAGTTGAAGAATCCTGAGAAGGAGTTATTTCAGTCGCAACACCATTTTCATCGATCTTATATCCATCTTTTTCGGTATTCTTAATTAAATTACCATTTTCATCGAATGCGTATTTAGTTCCATCAATATCTAAGAATTTATTCTTAGTGACTTCACCATTTTCTGCATAATAATAATCCTGACCGTTGATTACTTGCCAACCAGTACGGAAGATTCCATCTTCCCCAGTGAAATATGTTTTTCCGTCTACATCAAATTGACCTGTAGCCATCTTTCCATCTTCACCAAAATAATAGTCCTGGCCATCGATTTTTTGCCAACCCGTTACGCAATTTCCTTTGTCGTCAAAATAATATTTTGCGCCATTGTCTTCAACCCAGTTTGTTGAAGTCTTGTTTCCTTTTTCATCGTAGAATGATTTACCATCTTCACTCCATCCATGAAGAAGAATACCTTCCTTTTGGAAATTATATTCACTGCCGTGAATTGTAACAGTGCCTGTTGCTGCAGTTCCATCTGCTTGGAAATAATATGTTTCATCCGAAACATTTTGCCAACCAAACTGCATTTCACCCTTACTATTGAAATAGTAAAGTTCAGTATCGATTTTTGTTAAACCAGTAGCTGTTTGACGATTTGATTCTAAAATATAATAACGATCTGCGCCTTCACCATGCCATCCTGGTTGAACTTCTTTGGCATACATTGTCGAAACAATTGGACCAGAAGTCAATAGACATAGGCTTACAGCTAAAATTTTACTATGTTTTTCGATAAAATTCATCATATCACCTCTTCGTTACAACATCTGAAGTTTAACAAGGATTCTTTTTTGTTGCAAATTTTCGCTTAAAAATCATTTGCACTTTTTAGTAATTTATTTCTTAATTTTTCCTTAATAAGCTTTATATAAAGCACTTGAATCTAAAATGTGGTAAATTGTGTGATTTTATAAAAAATTGTACACAATTTAGTAAATGCATAATATTGTCTACAATTCATGAACAAAATCATCATAATCCGCAATCATTTTTGAAAGCGTATACAGTAGAACTATAGAAACAATCAGCATACTTATAAAAAGTCCTAAAGAAAGCCATTTTAAACAAGAAATTACCAAATATACACTTTTTGAATTTAATGCTTTAACAACCCAAAGCAAGCCCCAAACGTATTTAATTCCATTAAAAATAACGACAATTCGAAACTTTTTTATCAATAATATGACTCCTGCAATAGCCAAAATGTCTATTAGTTTTATACAACTAATGAGTTTAAATACATTCAAAGTTGGATTTGAAATCACATAATATAGGATACGAATGAAAACACTCGATTGATACATACCTAGTGTTGACTGAATATGAAATAAACTCTCATAATCCGTCACAAAGAATAATTTACCAAACAGAATGAGCTGCCATACATTCTGCCACAACCAATATAAACAAAGAAAGAAAATAAAAAGAAAGATTCGCTTTTCAAACGAATCTATGCATTGATCAATCGACCTTAAGATTTTCAAGCCAATCCTCTCCCTTAAGCTCTTCATGCGTACTAAGTCCTGGATAATCAAGTTGACGCAATACTTCATATACAATAATGGCAGCACAATTGGACAAATTCAAGCTTCTTGCGTTTGCGACCATAGGAAGACGCATACAAGTATCTAAGTGGCCTTTGAGGATTTTTTTGTCTACACCCGTACTTTCTTTTCCAAGCACTAAATAAACATCGCCCTCTTCTTTTGTGAAGTCAAATTCACTTGGTGCCTTTTTTCCATAGCGAGTCATAAAATAATAATGTTCACATGGATTTTCAGCCACAAACGCATCCCAATCCTTGTGAATATGAATATCGGCATCTTTAATATAATCCATTCCCGAACGACGCAAATGTTTTTCATCTAACGAAAAACCCAATGGTTCAATCAAATGCAAACGAGAACCTGTAGCCATACAAGTTCGAATGATATTTCCTGTATTTTGTGGAATTTCCGGTTCATACAATACTACATGCAACATACTTATTTACTCCAATCTTTCAAAAACTTCTCAAGCGCAATACCACGATGTGAAACACTATTTTTCTTTTCTTCACTCACATTGGCAAGCGTTGTCTTAAATGCAGGATAATAGAAAATAGGATCATAACCAAATCCATTTTCACCCTCCAATTTATCGTGAATCAAACCTTCACATTCACCACGATATACATGTTCTTTTCCATCTTCATCAATATAGGCAATAACACACACATAACGGGCTGTACGCACCTTACCTTGTACTTGATCTATAATATATTGATTCTTAATATCATAGCTTGTATCTTCACCTAAAAAACGAGCGGAATAAACACCCGGCTTTTTATCCATCGCATCCACTTCCAAACCTGAATCATCACTAATGACAGGTTCATGTAGTTCATTAAATAATGTACGAGCTTTGATCAATGCATTTTCTTCAAAAGTTGTTCCATCTTCAATAATATGGATTGTATGATCTAAATCTTTTAAACATTTCACATCACAATCCTTCAACATCGTCTGAAACTCTTCCACTTTATGAGCATTGCTCGTTGCTATCCAAATTGTTTTCTTCATAAATTATCACCGATATATATTATAGAAAGAAAAAATAGGGTTTTCAATAAAACTTATAGTAAAATAAGAATCGTTTTTGAAAGGATGATTTATTTTGCATAAGAAACAATGGATGCCACTTTTAGGAATGACAATTGCCGCATTTATTTTTAACACTTCTGAATTTATGCCCATTGGCCTACTTACAGATATTGCCCAAACTTTTTCCATCACCCAAACACAAGCCGGTGCAATGATTACTATCTATTCTTGGGCTGTGATGCTACTTTCTTTACCATTAATGATTTTAGCTTCTAAATACAACTTAAAGAAAGTCTTACTTACTACACTCTTCTTATTTGGACTAGGGCAAGCCATTAGTGCTATTTCTATGAATTTCGCTATATTAATACTAGGAAGACTTGTCGTAGCATGTGCTCACGCCGTATTCTGGTCTATCGCAAGCGTCATAGCTGTAAGACTTGTCAATGAAGATAAACGTGAATTTGCGATGAGCATGATTGTTACGGGTACAAGCGTTGCCATGATTGCCGGTTTACCACTTGGAAGAATGATTGGTTTATGGATGGGATGGAGAATCACATTTTTGATTGTAGGGATTATCAGTATCCTTCTACTACTTTTTCAAACACACTACTTACCTAGTCTTGAAACAACTTCTGCCTTTACTTTATATCAATTACCTACACTATTAAGAAATAAACAGCTAATTACCATTTATGGTATTTCCTTATTATTTGCGAGTGCCTACTATACGGCCTATAGCTATATCGAACCCTTCTTATCACAAGTCGCAATTTTATCCAATACAACAATTACACTTGTACTCTCTTTATTTGGTGTTGCCGGAATCGGTGGAAGTATCTTATTCTCTAATTTCTACAACAAGAATAGAAAGAGATTCATCTTAGTTTCACTATTCTCTCTTACACTTGTTTTATTCTTATTAAAACCAAGTACAGTATCCATCATCACACTCTTGTTGATGTGTATTGTATGGGGAACTAGTTCTACTGCATTTAATGTGGCTTGCCAATCGGAAACAATGTTGGCAACTGATGAAAATACAAGTTCTGTTGCAATGTCGATTTTCTCAGGCATCTTTAATCTAGGTATTGGATTAGGATCTTTTATCGGAGGACAAACCATTAATTTGATTAACATTCAATCCATCGGATATGTTGCAGGTATAATCAGTATACTTGGCATAATCTTTTATATAAGCCGACGCTAATATATGATAAAATAAATGAGTTGGAGGCATTTATGGAATATAAAAATGACAATAAATTTTATTTTGAAATTGAAAAAAGAATTCCTGGCCATTTAGGAAGAGCCGGAATTATACATACACCTCATGGTGATATTAAAACGCCAGCATTTATGTGTGTGGGAACACATGGTGAAGTTCGTTTTGTTTCTATGGAAGAATTAAAGAGCATCCATGCTCAAGCCATGTTAAGTAATGGATATCATTTACGAAACATTTCCCCAGAGATTGCCGCTAATGGAGGCTTATCTGCATGGTCAAAATGGGATGGTCCAACCTTAACGGATTCCGGTGGATTTCAAGTCATGTCTTTAGGTTCAGGTTGTGGAAAAGTTGTCAGCATGAAACGTGAAGACAACATGAAAAATACGGAAGAAGAAAAACGTTTAGCCCACGTTACAGAAGATGGAGTACACTTTCATGATCCATTTACAGGTCAAGAAGATTTTATTGGTCCTGAAGAAAGTATGCAGATCCAATGTCGTATTGGAGCTGATATCCATATGGCTTATGATGAATTAACTTCTTTAGCGGATACTTATGAATATAATGTTGAATCCTTGGCAAGAACTGAGCGTTGGGCAAAAAGAAGTCTTGATGAACATAAGAAACATTGTGATGATCTAGGCTATCACCAATCTTTGTATGGAGTAATTCAAGGTGGTCGTTGGGAAGACCTTAGAAGATCTACATGTAAAAAGTATGCACAAATGGATTTTGATGGTTATGGATTAGGTGGTGCCTTCTTAAAAGAAACCTTAGGCGATATTTTAACTTGGTGTAACGAAGAACTACCAGAAAACAAGCCAAGACATTTATTAGGTTTATCTCATCCAGATGATATCTTGATTGGAACTGAAAATGGTGCAGATACATTTGATTGTGTAGCCCCTACAAGAGAGGCAAGACATGGAAGATTGTATACAATGCATGGTCCTATCAATCTATCTAAATATAGAGATAGCGATGAAATCATTGATGAAGGATGTGATTGTCCAACATGTCAAAGTAAAATCACATTAGGCGAATTAAGAAGACTTTGGAAATCACAAGACCGCACAGAATCTGCCAAATATTTTGAACTAGCTTCGATACATAATCTTCGTTTCATTATTCGTCTTACAGAACAGGCTAGACAAGCTATTTTAGATGGTACATTTAAAGAATTCAAAGAATCTTTCTTAAATTCATATTATGGGAACAAGTAATTGTTCCTTTTTTTTAAAGAAAAAGAGAAATCGAACGATTTCCCTTAAATGGCGCAATAAATTTGGATGGGGTTAGGTGAATTTGCTCTCCAAGAATTTAAGGG
>ERZ1034897.1054-NODE-1054-length-11344-cov-3.544424_pt1 | contig 11344 bp, 9 predicted proteins | sample MGYA00520629_ERZ1034897 | MGnify/ENA primary metagenome ERZ1034897 (study PRJEB33766, sample SAMN09781789) | gut metagenome | biome: gut microbiome | host: Homo sapiens | place: Madagascar | study: EMG produced TPA metagenomics assembly of the PRJNA485056 data... | reverse complement strand
TCACGGTGGCGGCTCCTGCCGATTTCGTGGCTCGCCAGGTGATCGATATCATGGGCAGCAAGCTCATCAAGCGAGGCATCGATCTGGCCGCCGTCAAATGGGGCGACCCTCAAGCGGCTACCGGTCAAAGCGTGCGTCAGACGGCAACCATCGTTGAAGGCATCGACAAGGAAACGGCCGGCAAGATCAACAAGGATATCAAGGCGCAAAAGCTCAAGGTGAAGGTCACCATCGAAGGCGATAAGCTGCGTGTCTCCTCCGCTTCCCGCGATACGCTTCAAGAGGTTATCGCATTCTTGAAGGGCCAGGATTACGGCCAGCCGCTCCAGTACGTTAACTATCGCTAAGGATTTCCGTGGAAACCGAAAACGTGTTTGAAATCGAGAGCCCTCGCGTCGCATTCGTCACCATGGGCTGCGCGAAAAACGAGGTAGATACCCAGCGCATGCAATCGCAGCTCAGCCGTCGCGGCTTCGTGATCGAGCAAGATCCCGTAGCCGCCGACGCCGTGGTGGTGAACACCTGCTCGTTCATCCAAAGCGCCACCGAGGAAAGCCTTGAAGCCATCTTCGAGGTTGCGGGCATGCCCAACGTGGCTGCGGGCGCTGCGCTCATCGTCGCCGGCTGCATGCCCGCTCGTTACGGGCAAGACCTGGAATCCGAGCTTTCCGAGGCCTCCGCATTCGTTCCGTGCAGCAAGGAAGACGATATCGTTCAGGTCATCGCCCAGGCGCTTGACATTGATGAGGCGCACCTGGAGCGCATGAAGGCCGCCATGCTCGGAGCCGTGCCCGAAGGCGCAATCGCAATCAATGGCTCGCGTGCCGTTTCGGCTTACGTGAAGATTTCGGATGGATGCGACCGCTTCTGCTCGTATTGCACCATTCCCTATATTCGCGGCAGGTATCACAGCTTCGACTACGAAACCGTACGCGCGGATGTGGCCGATCGCGTGTCTGAAGGGGTTAAGGAAATCGTCCTGATCGCTCAGGATACGGGGCGCTGGGGTCAGGACTTCGAGGATGCTTCAAGCCTGGCATGGCTTGTGGGCACGCTTGCTGATGAATTCGCCGATACCTGGTTCCGCGTCATGTACATCCAGCCCGAGGGAATCACCGACGAGCTGTTGCATACCGTCGCCGAGCATGACAACATCTGCTCCTATTTCGATATCCCCCTTCAGCACGTTCAGCCGAGCATCCTGAAGGCCATGCATCGCAAGGGTTCGCGCGAGGAGTACGAATCGTTGGTAGAAGGCATTCGCCGTATCGTCCCCGAGGTAACGCTGCGCACAACGCTTATCGCGGGCTTTCCAGGCGAAACGGAAGAGGATTTCGACGAGCTTTGCGATTTTGTCGAAGAGGGTTTCTTCGATTACATCGGTGTGTTCGCGTACTCGCGCGAAGAGGGAACCCGCGCATATGATCTGCCTGATCAAGTTGACGATGACGAGAAGGCGTACCGCGCGCAACGGTTGCGTGACCTCGCGGACGATGTTTGCACGCCGCTCGTAGCCGCCCGCGTCGGAAAAACCATGGACGTGCTCATCGAGGGCAGGGAAGAGGACGGTCAGCTGTTCGGTCGCGCAATGTGCCAAGCCCCCGAGGTCGATGGCGTAACGTATGTCGACAACGGCGAGCCCGGCCAGGTCGTCCGAATCGCCATAACCGATACGCTGCTGTACGAAATGGAAGGCGAATAGCCCATGCACAAGCTGCAAGTGGAAGCCGCACCGCAAGCTGCTACAAGTTTGTGGACTCCGGCTAACATCGTGACGCTCATCCGCATATGCTTGGTCCCCGTGTTCGTCGTCGTGCTCTTGAGCCCTTGGCCGCAGTGGTTTCATCTGCCCGATTTGGCGGAACATTCCAAAAGCCTTATCGCCGCCGCCATCTTCGTGCTGATCTCTTGCACGGATTGGCTTGATGGGTATTTGGCGCGAAGCCGTGGCGAGGTCACCGACTTCGGCAAGTTTATGGATCCGCTTGCCGATAAAATCCTGGTCATGGCAGCTCTTTTGGCATTGATCGAACTTGGGTCGCTACCAAGCTGGGTTGCGCTCATCATCGTTGCGCGTGAGTTCATCGTCTCGGGCGTGCGCATGGTGGCGGCCAGTAAAGGTACCGTTATTTCCGCTAGCTGGTACGGCAAGTTCAAGACGGTGTTCCAGATGATCGCCATCGTGCTGTTCACCATCAAGGACAGCTACATGATGGGCACGCTTGTCGAGGCGTTTTCTGATGTGATGTGGGTTATCAGCTGGATCGTCATGGCTATCGCCTTGCTGCTGACGGTGGTGTCGATGCTCGATTACATTTCCAAGGCCCGCGATCTTATCGGGTTGGGACCTTCCAAGCGAGCAAGGCGCAAGCAGAAGGCCGAAAGCATGCAAAGCGAAAACGCCGAAGGAGCGCATGCGGTGAAAGCTGCCGATATCGAGCATCTTGCTGCTCAAGTCGTTTCGCACGCCAACGAACGCGGCATCACCGTGGGCACCGCCGAAAGCCTTACCGGCGGGATGATCAGCGCTGCATTGACTTCGATTTCGGGAAGCTCGGCTGTCGTGCGGGGCGGGATTACCAGTTACGCAACCGGAGTGAAATCCGATGTCCTCGATGTGCCCGAATCGGTTATCAGCGAATTCGGCGTGGTCAGCACGCAGGTTGCCCGTCACATGGCGCAGGGCGCCCGTAAAGACCTCGCCTGCAACGTAGCCGTAGCCGTTACCGGTATCGCGGGCCCGTCCGGGGCGGAACCGGGAAAGCCCGTCGGGACCGTCTGCTTCGCCTGTGCAAGTGACGCCGGAATTACTGCTCAGCGGAAGCATTTCGAGGGTGATCGCAACCAGGTTCGCATGCAGACTACCTGTGAGGCGCTGCGTATGATCGATGCAGCGGTATGCGGGCGGCAGCAAGCATCAAGCTAGGCTTGCCCCTTTGCGTACGACGGCGCAAGCGATACGCTGAAGCGTCGATAACAGCAACCAATTGAACAGGTTCACCAGACGACCATGTAAGGTTCAGGTGAACCTGTTCGGTATTTCGGGCAAGGGTTGTGTAAGAAGCTAGAGCTATGATGGTAATAGTCGTACCGATGTTTGTATTTGGTACTTGACTATGAAACAGGCGTTCGTATAATCAATAGCGTTGCAAAGCGGCGCAAAGGAAGGGTAACCAGCGCATGAACGAAGAAAAAACCAAGATGCTCAAGGTCACAACCGACCAAATCGAGTCAAAGTTCGGCAAAGGCTCCATCATGAAATACGGAGATGGCGGCCATGACCTGAACATCGGCGCTATACCCACCGGCGCATTGCCGCTTGATGCCGCGCTGGGTATCGGCGGCGTTCCGCGTGGTCGAATCATCGAGGTGTACGGACCTGAGTCCAGCGGCAAAACCACGCTTGCGCTGCAAATCCTCGCCGAGGCGCAAGCACTCGGCGGTGTCGTGGCGTTCATCGACGCGGAACATGCGCTCGATCCGGTCTATGCGGCTCGACTTGGCGTGGATATCGATGACGTCCTTATCTCCCAGCCCGATTTTGGCGAGCAAGCGCTCGAAATCTGCGATATGCTCGTTCGCTCGGGTGCAATCGACTGCGTCGTCATCGACTCCGTCGCGGCATTGGTTCCCCGAGCAGAAATCGAGGGCGAGATCGGCGATACCACCGTTGGTCTGCAAGCAAGGCTCATGTCCCAAGCTCTTCGAAAGCTTGCCGGCTCGCTTTCCAAATCGAATACCACGTGCATTTTCATCAATCAGCTGCGTGAGAAAATCGGCGTGATGTTCGGCAATCCCGAAACCACAACAGGCGGTCGTGCTCTGAAGTTCTTCTCCAGCGTTCGAATCGACGTACGTCGCATCGACTCCATCAAACGCGATGGCGAGATCGTGGGAAACCGCGTTCGCGCCAAGGTCGTCAAGAACAAGGTTGCGCCTCCGTTTCGTCAGGCAGAATTCGACCTTATGTACGGTGAGGGCATTTCGCGTGAGGGTTGTATCGTCGATATGGCGGTTGAAGCTGGAGTCGCCAAGAAATCCGGTGCTTGGTACACGTATGGCGAAGAGCGCCTGGGACAAGGACGCGAAGCGGCGAAGCATACGTTGAAAGAGAATCCCGATTTGCGAGAGGAACTGGAAACGAAGGTTCGAGAGGCGTTCGACATCCCGATCATCACGAAAGAGCAGGAAGACTTCGATGCCGTCAATCCTGTAGCAAAGCCTAAGGGCAAGAAATAGCCATGATTGATGCAGGAGCGCAAAGCATTGCGAATTTGCGTGCGCAGATAAAAGCCATCGAAGACGGTTCGAGTGTGCATGTGCGTTCTGAGGCCCACGCGCTGCAAGCCGAAGGCAGCCCTTCGCGCCCCGACAAACGCGAGTGCAGGGAAGATGCCATCACCGAAATCCAGCAAACGCCAGTGTCTTGGTCTGCGGGGTGTACGACCTTAGGCGATTCCGAAAACGATAAGCAACCCTTCGGGGGGTCAATGCAATCGGATGCAGATCGCGATCAAGCAGATTCGGCATTTGCGAAGATCCAACGATTGCTGTGCATACGCGAGCATGCCAGCGCCCTGCTGTATGAGCGGCTGTTGGCAAGCGGGTATGAAGATCGTATCGCTTCCGAGCAGGTACAACACGCAATCGACTGCGGGCTTGTAAGTGATGAACGCTACGCAGATGTTTTGGTTCGAAGCAGACTGTCTCAGGGAAAGGGCCTGCGCGGCATTGCGTTCGAGCTTAAGCAGGCTGACATTGATCCCCATAACGTGCCAGCGTATCAGGAAGCGCTGTTCCCCGATTCAGGCCCCGATGAGCTAGCCCGAGCATTAAGCCTGCTTGCCGCTAAACCGCCGAAAGCCAAACGAATCCGCGAAGCCGCATATCGAAAGCTCGTGCAGAAAGGCTATGAATCAGGTGTAGCAGCATCGGCTGCTCGAATATTCGCGGAGCAGTATAATTGCACCACCCTCGAAACTTGTTAAATCTCGACATCTTCAAATTAAAAAGCCGGTTTCTCCTGTAGAACCGGCTTTTTTGTTCACTTGCTCTTTTCCATTTGAAAGAGAACCTTTATCATGAAAAGCAAGCCTGAGCTATCGTGCCTTATACGGCACTGTTGGAATATATAAACAAATGTATACGTCCAATCGTTGCGCACGTACGCTCATGCCCGGTTATGCCGGGATTTTTTATGCAATGGAACCTATAAAACCCACAGTACCCGTCCAAACTCGAAAGGGGGACAAGCATGGAATCCATCATTTGGCTTATCGTTGGCGCCGTCGTCGGCATCGCCGCCGGTTTCGTCATCAATAAATTCGTCGCCAAATCCACGGCCCAGCGCGCTGCCGACGAAGCTCATACCGTTGTCGAAGACGCAAAACGCCAGGCGGAAACTTTGCGTCGCGAAGCGGTTGTCGAAGCCAAGGACGAAGCATTGCGTCTTCGCCAGGAGGCCCAGGCAGAGAACAAGGAGCGCTTGAAGGAGGTGCGCGCTGCAGAACAACGCGTCAATCAGCGCGAAGAGTCTCTTGATCGCCGCGTTGAGTCGCTGGACACGCGTGAGAAGTCTCTGGACTCCCGAGAGCATCAGATTTCTTCCATGCAAGGCCAGCTCGACCGCCGTCAACGCGATCTCGATGAATCCGAAGAGCAAATCGGTATTCGCTTGCAGCAAGTCGCGGGCATGACCGCCGACGAAGCAAAGACCGAACTGCTCGATACGCTCAAAGATGAAGTTGCGCATCAGTCCGCTGCCATCATCCGCGATTCCGAGGCCCGCACCAAGGCAGAGGCGGACAAGAAAGCCCGTTCCATCCTCAGCCTTGCCATCCAGCGTGTCGCTGCGGACCATACGGCGGAAACAACCGTTTCTGCAATCCATATCCCTTCTGATGACCTGAAGGGTCGCATCATCGGTCGCGAAGGTCGAAATATCCGCTCTTTCGAACAGCTTACTGGCACCAACCTCATCATCGATGACACGCCGGAATGCGTCACCATCTCCTGCTTCGATCCGGTACGCCGCGAAATCGGTCGCGTGACCATGGAGAACCTCATCGCTGACGGTCGTATCCATCCCGCCCGCATCGAAGAAATGTTCAGCAAGGCCGAGAAGCTTGTGAACCAGCGCGTACAGGAAGCCGGCGATCAGGCTGCATTCGATACAGGAATCCATGACCTGCATCCCGAGCTCGTGCGTACGCTTGGACGTTTGCGTTACCGTACCTCGTATGGACAAAACGTTCTTAACCACTCGCTGGAAGTTGCGTATCTGTCCGGAGTCATGGCGTCTGAGCTTGGCCTTGACCCTGTTCCGGCAAAGCGTGCGGGCCTTCTTCATGATCTCGGTAAGGCCGTCGACCATGAAGTCGAGGGCAGCCATGCGGTCATCGGCGCCGACCTTGCCCGTCGATTCGGGGAAAAGCCGTCCATCGTGCATGCGATCGAGGCGCATCACAACGACGTCGAGCCCAACAGCGTCCTCGACGTGCTTGTGCAAGCCGCCGATGCCGTTTCCGCGGCACGTCCCGGTGCTCGTAAGGAAACCCTGGACGCCTACATCAAGCGTCTGGAAAAGCTTGAGGAAATCGCTAATTCCTACAAGGGCGTTGAGCGCACTTACGCAATCCAGGCCGGCCGCGAGGTTCGCGTCATGGTACAGCCTGAACTGGTCGACGAGGCTCAAACCACCGTTTTGGCTCATGATATCGCCAAGCGCATTGAAGACGAGATGCAGTATCCCGGCCAGGTGAAAGTCGTTGTCATCCGCGAGAGCCGAGCTATCGGTATCGCAAAATAACGAAAGGCGTCAACTATGGGCGACGGCAACCTCGCCTCGTTTATCGAAGACATTTGCGGAGAAGGCCACCTTCGAGTCGAAACCGATCTCGGAGGTGGCTTCGTTCGTTTACGCAGCTCGGAAGCAGAGCGCCGACAAGCGGCGCAGGATATCCGATCTTCTGAGGACATCATCATCGAAATGCTTCGAAATGCACGCGATGCTCACGCGTCGAATATTTTTGTAGCTTGTACCCGCGAAGGAACAACCAGGCGAATCGTCATGATCGACGACGGGGACGGCGTTCCGAAGCACCTGCAGCGCACGGTTTTCGAACCGCGCGTTACCTCAAAGCTTGACTCCATGCATATGGACAAATGGGGCATACACGGCCGAGGCATGGCTTTGTATTCAATCGCGGTGAACGCCGAATCTGCAACGATTTCGGCATCGGATTCGGGCGTTGGGTCGGCATTCGTCATACAAACGGATCTTACCAAGCTCCCAGAAAAAACCGACCAATCGAGCTTTCCGACGTTCGAACTCAATGAAGCAGGGACGGTGGCAGTGCGCGGCCCGAAGAATATCCTACGAACCACGTGCGAATTCGCCATCGAATCTCGTGCTGCCGTCAATGTGTTCATCGGTTCCTCAACGGATATCGCGGCAACGCTGTATGCTTTTGGGCTTGGCAAGCTTTCCGCGGAAGAGAGGCTTTCCGGTGAAAACGATCCCCGATTGCCAGTGTGCAAGCGCCTGTCCGCATGCTCGAGTCTTCCGGCGTTTCATCGAACCGCTGAATCTCTTGGGCTATTGATGTCCGAACGTTCTGCTCGGCGTATTCTCGATGGCCAGATCGCACCGTTATCCCCATTGCTGGCAAAAATCAAAATCGAAGGTGTACGGACAACCGATACCCTCGGAAAAGAAGGAGCCGACACTCAAAGAAAAGCTGCTACACCCCGACACGCAAAAGGATTGAAGATTGCAGACGAAGATGCTGCCCGTTTCGCCCGCCAGGTATCGCAGGCGTACGCAGAGTTGGCCGATGCATATTATCTTGATGCGGGCGTCGAACCGCACATCAGGGTAAGCAAAAATGTCATCCACATCACTATACCCGTGCTCATGCAGTCTTAGCGCAGGCCCTCCACATCATGTTGCGGACGGATTTCGTTATAGCTAGAATTTAACTTGCATTTGAATACGCCGAAACACACGTCAAACAGAACACGAAAAGGTGAATGCATGAATGCCGAACAACAAGCCCCGGAATCAGGGTGCCTGAAAGTTTCCTCAAAATCTTCCCCCGCATCAGTGGCAGGCGCAATTGCCGGCATGGTGAAAGACGGCGTTGGCGTTGAAATCCAAGCTGTCGGCGCCGGCGCCGTGAATCAAGCCGTGAAGGCGATCGCTATCTCTCGAGGATTCTTGTCACCTATCGGCATCGAAATCGCCTGCATTCCTTCATTTGCCGACATCGTGATCGATGGCGAATATCGCACGGCTATCCGCTTCGCCGTAGAGCCTCGATATACGCACGGCACGCCAATCGCCGATTCCGCTCTTGGCGAGTAACTTCATTTCACATAGCGCTGTTATTCTCGATTCGATCGGAACTATATCCATATGCACACACCATTCATGAATATGACTTTTTGCGTCCGCACCTTCGGATGCCAGATGAACAAGCATGACTCCGAACGCATTGCGGGCATGCTCGAAGGCCTCGGCGGCCTTATGGTCGACACCGTGGAGGAAGCCGATATCCTGATTTACATGACATGCTGCGTGCGCGAAGCGGCAGATACTCGTTTGTACGGTCAGGTTGCATCGTTGAAGAACATTCCCGTGAGAAGCGGGTCCCCGCTAAGCAAGAGAATCATTGCGGTGGGTGGCTGCATCGGCCAACGCGATGGTAATGAGCTGACGAAAAAGCTCCCTCATCTTGATGTGGTCTTCGGCACGCATAATTTAGCTTCGCTGCCGCATCTGCTTCAAGCAGCTATAGAAGAAGGCGGTCATCAGGTTGAGGTGCTCGATGCTTCTTCCTCCTTTCCGACCGAACTCCCGACAAGCCGTGAACATTCGTGGGCTGCGTGGCTGCCCATTACCATTGGATGCAATAACTTCTGCACGTACTGCATCGTTCCTTACGTGCGCGGTAGGGAAAAATCGCGTCCAATTGAAGATATTGTCGCCGAAGCGGAACGTTATGTAGCAGCTGGTGTGAAAGAGATCACGCTGCTTGGTCAAAACGTCAACTCATATGGACGCGACCTGTATGGCAGCCCTCGTTTCGCTCAAATCCTCAAAGCTCTTGACGAGACGGGCGTTGAGCGCTTGCGTTTCGCCACCAGCCATCCCAAAGATCTGTCCGATGAGGTTATCGCACAGTTCGGCTCGCTGCGTTCGCTTATGCCGGCACTGCATCTCCCGGCGCAATCCGGCTCTGATCGTATTTTGCAGCTGATGAATCGTCGCTACACCTCGGCGCATTACCGGGAGCTCGTCAGCAAATTGCGCGATGCTTGCCCCGATATCGCCCTGTCTACCGACATCATCGTAGGATTCCCGGGCGAAACCGAAAAAGACTTCATGGACACGGCTCGTCTGGTCGATGAGGTCGGATACCACCAGGTATTCACCTTTATTTATTCCAAGCGAGAGGGGACTCCTGCTGCAAGTATGGAGGATAACACCCCTCATGAGGTGATTCAGAAACGATTCGATCGCTTGGTCGATATCGTTCAGGCTCATGCTTTCGAGAAAAATCAGCTTGACCTGGGAACGACCATCCCGGTTTTGGTTGAGGGCTCATCGAAGCGAGACGAACTGCTTATTGCCGGTAAAAGCCCGAAGAACCAAACGGTACATGCGCCGGTTCCTGCCGGCAAAACACCCGAACAATTAGCTGGAAGCATCGTCAACGTTCAAATCAACGAAGCAAAAACCTGGTATTTGGCCGGCGATATCGTTGAATAACGCCTCAAAGGCTGCTGCAACCGTGAACGCGGCGGCAGCAGCTCTCTCACAATCCGTGATTTGCGTGGTAGGCCCTACTGCTTCAGGGAAGACCGATGTCGCACAACTCATCGCAACGCGTTTGGATGGGGAAGTGGTAAGCGCCGACTCCATGCAGGTGTACCGCGGCATGGATATCGGAACGGGCAAACTTCCCGCGAGCGAACGACTGGTACCCCATTATGGCTTCGATTTAGTCGATCCTGGGGAGCCATTCTCCGCGGCTTTGTTCCAAACGTATGCGCGTCAGAGTTTCGTAGAAATCGAGTCAAAGGGCAAGCGCAGCATTTTGGCTGGTGGTACTGGTTTTTACGTTCGCGCAGCCATCGATGCCTATGAGTTCCCTGATGGCGAGCAGATCGATAATCCAGTCCGAAATCACTGGAATGCATTCGCTGCAGAGCATGGCCCCGAACGGTTGTGGAACGAACTGCACCAACGCGACCCAAAGAGCGCCCAGTTAATACCTCCGGCAGATGTCAAACGTGTGGTTCGCGCTTTTGAGCTGCTTGAAACAGGAGATAGCTACGCCGTTCAAAAGCAACGGCTCCAATCCTTACCGCAATGGGTCCCCGCAATTTTCGTCGGGTTAGCGGTTGACCCCGATATTTTACGCGCACGTATTCGAACACGTGTTGACTCCATGGTAGCCAACGGACTTATCCAAGAAGTGGAAACTTTGCTTGCATCTGGCTTTCGCGATGGAATCACTGCGCCGCAGGCGATCGGATACAAGGAGATAGTTGCTGCACTTGATGGCCGAACCAGCATGGAAGAGGCAATCGAATCCATAAAGGTGTCCACGTGCCGATACGCCAAACGTCAGCGCACGTGGTTTAGAAAAGATTCGCGGATTCATTGGCTTTGCGCAGATTCGGGGGATACCGCCGCACTTGCAGATGATGCATTATCCTTGATTGATACACTGTAACCCATATATTACCTTCTTAAAGGAGCGTGCGTAAAACCTCATGGAATTGGATTTTGTTAAGCTTCACGGTCTTGGCAATGACTTCGTTTTCATCGATGATTTTTCACGAGATATCGAGCTGACGCAGGAACAGGTCGCTTTGCTGTGCGATCGTCATTTCGGTATCGGCGCGGATGGCGTGATTATGGTGCGCCCTTCGAAACGCTCCGAATGTGCTGCATACATGCACTACATCAACGCTGATGGCACGCTAGCTCAAATGTGCGGTAACGGAGTTCGTTGTTTTGCGAAGTATCTCGTGGACCGCGGGTTCGTACTTGCAAGCGATGGCTCCTTCGTGGCCGACACGTTGGCGGGTCCGAAACCGATCAGCTTTGATGTAGACAAGCATGACAAGTTGACCTTTGCAACCGTTGATATGGGCCATCCTGTTCTCGACCCGCAAGATGTACCGGTTGACTTGCCCGCAAACGCTCAGACTGAAGAAGGTACAGGTTTCGTAAAAGACAGCGCTATCGAATCTCCTTGGGGGGCGTTTGCCTTTACGTGCGTCTCTATGGGGAATCCGCATGCTATCTGCTTCATCGATGATTTCAGCATAC
>ERZ1034897.1049-NODE-1049-length-11408-cov-8.053642_pt1 | contig 11408 bp, 17 predicted proteins | sample MGYA00520629_ERZ1034897 | MGnify/ENA primary metagenome ERZ1034897 (study PRJEB33766, sample SAMN09781789) | gut metagenome | biome: gut microbiome | host: Homo sapiens | place: Madagascar | study: EMG produced TPA metagenomics assembly of the PRJNA485056 data... | reverse complement strand
ATGATAAAATATGGGAGAGATCATAGCAGATATACTAGCCAAGACAATAGTAACCATTATAAAGCTTGGCATAGTTGGAGGATTGCTTATGATACGAATAAGACTGTCTAGCAGCAGCATGTTAGATAAGTGGATAGTCGCTCATTTGGATTGGAAGTCAGCAATAATAGTATAGATATTATGCGGCTTTATAGGGATGATCGTTGGTAACATCTTGGCATACTGTTTAGGATATGTACCAGTCACGACATTACAAAAGATGGTCGTGGCTTTCCTGGGAGGAAGCCTTATAATATAAATAAGTTTAATCCTCGTAGTAGGAATCAAAGCACTAACAAATCAAAATAACCATCCAGATACGGACTAAATCCTCATAGTAGGAACAAACAACATCAGAAAGGAGGAATGGATCATGACTGCATTAGGAATATGCAAGGTCGAGTTCTATAAATCAAATAGATTGCTATTCAGCATAGCAGGAGAAACAGAGACATATAAGACATTTATAAAGACAGACCCTTAGACAGTGCTTATCAATAAAGCATATTTTATGAGCCTTGTTAGAAATATGATCTTGCCATACGATACCAATGACTGGGATAAGTGGTTAAAGGCAGCAACTCAGGGGAGTGAAAAGCCATTCTTCCTGACATCAAGATCAGCAAAGATGCTGACAAAAACAGTAGAATCCTGGTCGCCAGCAGTAATAATCAAAAACCCGACAAGGTTGAGTGATGATGAGTTTATCAGATATTGCTAGGAAGCATTTAAGAAAGCTCAAATATCAGTGACCCCATTGTAGATAATCTTTAAATAAATATAAATCATATAGGAGGACTTTAAAATGAAGACTACAAGCACTACAAATCAGGTATTGAAACATAATGATGGAAAGGTATACTTCCCGATAGCCAAGATAACATTTGAGGTTCAAAAATCAAATGCATCAAGTAAAGGAACTCGTGTTTAGAGATACGTTCTTTTTGAGGCAACAACAGAGAGGTTTATGACAATAACCTCTAAGAACCTGAGAACAGCCTTGGCAGAGAACTATGACATCAGAGGATTTGCCAGCAGCAACTTAAAAATGGCATCTTACTTCGTTAACGTTAGAGCGCTTAACGAGGCAGTAGATCAGAAGGAGCAGGGAGGAGACATCCAGGAAAGATGGCTAGTTTATAAGAAAGAGATTAGAAACCTGACAGGATACTATTATATCGTCAGTGAGTCAGGAGAGAAAAGAGTAATAGAGAGCAAGGATTTCCAGGCATTCTGTGATAATCATGTGATGATCGGAGTTAAACGTGGCATAAATAGGCATGGAGAAATGACTTGGATGATTTAGAGCCAAATAATCCAGAGTGTAAACAACTCCTTGGACGATATAAGCATAATGAGTCCTAAGAAGCTCAAATCCCCAGAGGAAGTCTTGGCAGAAATACTGACAGACGAAGAGGACGAGCAGGACAGCTAAAGAACAGAGACATAGAATAAGAGACAGAGACATTCCCTAAAATCAGTTAGTTGGTTAGTTTATTTATAGACACCTCATCATGCATAAGCATAAAAACAAGTGCATGACAGTCCACCTTGGTAAGGACATATTAACCAGATCTGCCCGGAGACGATTAACATGTGATGAGTTCAAATCTCATCTGGACTGTTTGGAGCCTTGACATAAAAATCATAGCTCCATATTGCTTCCTATTTATCTTCGGAAGGTCAGCATCATTTAAGGTGCTGACCTTTTGGTGTTTATAAGCATAAAAACAATAAAAGATACATAAAAATAACAAATTGATTTTTATTTCATAAAAATCGTTTTCTCTATTGAAAAATCATCATAGTTGCGTTAAAATCAAGCAACCTGAAAAGAGAGATTTTTTCAGGGGAAAAATCATGGCAATAAAAAAGAGAGGATGACAAACAGTGAGGTATGCAATCATCAGACTCGACCTTGGTGTAACCAGGTTGGGAGTAGGTTGGACTTTGTTTAACACCGAGAACAAGGCATTCGAGGAAACAAAGCCGCGAGATGTAAAAAAGCTTCTGCTGAGAAAAGGAGTAAAGGGCTTAACCGTTGATAACCTTGGAGATCTGACCGTAGACACTGATTTTACGGAGGACCTTGCAGCAAAGAGTGGTGTAGGCAACTACCGCCTGTGTTTAGGTGGTTTCAACCCGAAAGAAACTCGACAAGTCTTCATAGTCGTTTCTAAGCAGCTTTCAGAATTTGGCGATCTGTATGAAGTCATCAGTCAATATTATCAACATCTCATTGTAGATGAGGATGAACTGATTAACTGGCTGGAACATGGCGACATTGTCGGAGGCATTGACTACAACCCTCTGCATCATACGATCGACCTCAAGCCTGGAGTACCTGTGCTGCAGTTGAGCAGGCCAGAGACTAACGACATCATCGGACTTGCAGGATGTCTGAAACCTGTTGAGGCAGAGCAGGCGGGAGAGCAAGTTGAACAGGCTGAACAGGTGGAAGAGCCTAAAGATGCTGGAGAGTCTGTTGAGAAAGCAGATGAACAGGTTGAACCAGCAGAGGAACAGGCAGAACCGGCAGAAGAGCAGGTAGAACCTGTTGAGAAATCCGAGGAATCCGAGGCAGAAGCATATCAGAAATCCGAGGACGACTCGGACAATATTCATCATAGCAACGATGAAAAATCAGAATCCGAGGATCCGAGCCACTTGTCAGAGAGTAAAATGGACGAAGCAGAGAATAACTCTGAAGAGCCTGATGAAAGTTTAACATGTATGGAACCAGTTACTGCTGAAGACCTCCTGAACATGTTGAACAACAGTGAGAACCATGAGGATAACAGCAGCAACGACAGTGAAATCCCTGAAGTAAGCATGGAGGATCTCATCAGCAATCCTCAGGAACCCGACCTCAGCAACATGGAATCTGATGATAAAGCATCTGACAGTACTGAACCTGCAGAGAAGCCTAAGCCTGCCAAGAGAAGCCATCATAAAAAGAGATAAACATGTCAGACAAGCTGACATCTATGCTAAACAATGTTTAGCATGTAGTTAAAACTTCATAAGCATTTTATATAAAGGTCATGCAGCGACAAACATTGAACTGCGTGGCCTTTATTTTTTTATAAACAAGTGACAAAACCATGAATCATGAGTTATAATGAAAACGAACATACTATCAACATTAAACATCATAGCCGTTTAATCAAGGTTTTCAGCATAAAAACGGGATTACATTAATAGTAAAATTTATAGGCTTCAAACAAGACATTTAATTATAAGAGTAATAAGATTTAAGATAAAAGAAAAACCTTAAATCAACAAAGTAAGAAATAATGATAAGAAATCATGGAAGTCAAAACAGGAAACATGGCAATATAAAATAAAGACATCATCAAACAAATTCAATGAAATGTAAGCAAGGAGTGATCTTTTATGAAAAGAAAAGTAAATTTAGCATTAATCACCATAGGCATCGTAATTGCAGGAGCAATCTTAGTAACTGGAATAACAAGATTTGGGAATAAAAATAAGACAGAAGTAAATAGCAATGAGACATCTACGAGCATAAGCGAACAGGTTGAACAAACCCCTGAATCAAGTGCAACATCAGACATTGAAATCATTGAGGACGAAACATCAATCAGTGATGATGGTTTAACCTCATCTAATGCAGGAGGCAATAGTGATCCAGTTGAAGTTGAGGTCACTGAGGACGGCGTAGTAGCAGATAAACCCGAACCTTACCCTGATGAATGGAGCCTGATAACTCAGCCTGAAGACAGTGAGAACAGTGCTGAAAGTAATGAGACAGTGATAAAAGACGTAGGACCTACCGTTGATATAGAAAATGACCCGTTAAATGAGGGAGAGGACAATATTTTAACAGCAGATGACCTACCATCTGGACAGATGTCTAAAGAGGACTTCATTAAGATGGTTCAGGAATCAGGAACAACCTTGCACTAATCAGTTGAAATAAGAGGTGAATGACAATGAGAGTTTAGTATAGTAAAAGTCATAAAATATTAAAATCATTTTTAACAGTTTGTTTGGCAGCAGTCATGAGTTTATCAGCCTTTGCAGCCGATAGCATAAATTAGGGAAACATAGAAGGCAGTAATGCAGGAGGCTCAACATCCGACAGCAGCACTCATAGAGTCAATGGTGGTCATAGCATAGGAGATCAAGGATACAGGATCTATATAGCCTCAAATAATGAGAACAAAGTTATATAGAACGTAGTGGATGTTTATTTTAACAGTAATCCAGAGGATAAGAGCAATAAAGTTACAATGAGAAAAACTCAAATAGGTAATAGTAGCATGAATGTTAGAATGAGTGCTGCTGATCTCGACCTTTCAGACATGCCCCAGCCTACAATAAATAGTGGATAGTCATTCTATGGTAATGGAGAAGCATTAAAGAAATGGATGTTAAGTGAATAGTCTAAACTGGATGGAAACCTGACAAATGCCTATTATGTAATGTATAAAATCTTTGCAGATAGAGGTTTAAATGTAGATGCAGTCAATGACGTTCTTGAAGGCAAAGCGAACTTATGTGTAGAGGGAGTATACTGGTTTAGACCAAATACAGCCTCAAATGAAGTAATAAAAGACAGTTCAGGAAATGAGTTCTACCTATACGGAACCAGTAAGAACATTGCTCAGTGGTGCTTAAACCATGAAGATCAGTTAGGCAATGACATAGGTGGCTACAGCACTTCCCTAGTATCTATAGTCTGGCCTCATGCCTTAATACTCGTGAAAGATGAACCAGTATACGGTTTAATAAACCCCGGATCAGGTTCAGAGAGATTAACTCATAGTCAGATTCTTGAGAACAAAGGGTATGGGTGTCAGATCTACTATTCAGATTAGTTCATCGAAGACCAGCACACATGGGATCATAGTTTAAGTGTCCCCGGCAAGGCCCCAGAGATGAAGCCTTTACAGAACATAGATACATCCATAGCCCGTCCAATAAGCATAGTCAAACTTTATAAAACAATCCACATCGACAGCAGAGGCAATAAAACAGAGAAGTTTGATGGCTGCTTCATCAGAAATGAGAACTGTAGAAAAATACTAGTCGAAAATGAGAAACTCGGAGAGAAGTCCTATGTAGTCGAAGGTTGGAAGACCTCAACAACCACCAGAAGCATTACCGACTGGAATCAAGTTCCTAATGTAATCAACCAGGGCGCAGCTCCAGGCAGTAAATACGTCAAGACACCTGCAAACACTTTATACGTATTATTAGTAAATCGTGAGAGAGAACCTTAGGACCTGGTCAAACTGGATCTACGTGAGAGCGAAATCACCCGATAGTTTAACACATCTACAGTTGAAGGCTGGGAGGACAATCAAACAATCAAGTTTACATGGCCATCCATGGCAGGTACATGCGATGCTGAAGTAGTGACAGGTCATAATGATTATGACGACAATGAAGATGGAGTAACAGATCGTACCGAAGACATCAAAGAACCCTGTAACAGAGCCTATGAGACATTGGACAAAGACTATAACTACCTGTTTAAAGCATCAGAATCCATAGATGAAACAATATTTACAACAAAAGATCCATTCAAGAGTAAGATAAACCAGAGTGCATCAGCAACAGGAACAATAGCTAGTACAGATGCAGGCAGCAATGAGTTAAATGATGTGACAGAAGATTTCATAATCTGGAGAGGTGATGACATACCGACCTTAGCCTCCTATATGAAAGACACATCAAATAGTGAAATAAGCAGTTTAATAGGAGTAGCCTCATAGACCCCATAGCATACCCGTCTCGACAGTGATTATCAAAAGTCAGTAACCTTAGCAATAGACCTTGATAGAGAAAACAGTGACCTTATCACCTCAGGAGGTTGCAGCATCCATCAAGATCATAAAATTGAGGTAGAGCATCAACAGGATAGAGATCTGACATATCAAGGAACCGCAGCAGTGGAAGTTTATTAGGGCCATGAGAAAGAGACTCAGAACGAAGTTCCATAGTTAGAAACATTAGGATATACAAAGACAAAAAATGGAATCATCCAGGGTAGTAAGATCGTGATAGGCAAGAGTGACTATCAACCAGCAACATACTATCCATATATAAGGATGACATATCAGAAACCAGGAGACCCTTCAGAGTCAAAACAGAACGTCAACATATTAAGCCAGTACATAAGTTCTATGACAGGAACATCAAGTGTTTAGTTGGAATGGAATACAAATAGTAAGAGTGGCTATAGCATGTACGTAAAGTCAGACCAGTGGAGCAACCATGCAACGGCAATAGACAAGTATGGCAAGAATATACTTATACCGGGAGGCGCGATCATAGCTATTGGAACAAAGGGCAACAGCAGTGAGTATCCAGATCTGACCACAACCTTAAAGCTTACCATGTATACGCCTTTTATACCTGCAGATAGCATAGAGGCAATGCAATCCTATGATCCAGCCTGGACAGAGGGCTATTATGACAATGAGTTCAGCAACCTCGTAGGAAACACAGTAACAAACTTGAATCAGATGAGATTACAATTATACATGGACAACCTGGACAGTCTTGGAAGTAAAAAGTCAGTCAACATCAAGAGTTTAACAGCATTAAACGGAATCCCCGTAGTCCCTGGCAAAACATTAAGTCCGATAAATAAACTAATAGCATCAACAGAAAAGAAATATTATCTCCATGATGATAGTGACGGACTTGACAGTAACAAGCTAGACATAAGCGGCGGAGGAGTTCAAATCAGCAAGTACCTAGTTTAGGCGGATCCTGAGGGCAACATCCTATTAAACGGCAGTGTGATACTGAAAAAGACAGAGGGAGTAGACAAGCTCTAGGGAACGGCCAAGACATTAGATCAGTATACGAAGGTCATAAGCAACTTCGTAAACTCCTTGACAAGAAACGCAGGAGATGACAAATCATAGGCATGGGCTAAAACTGACGGAACGTGGTACAACGAAGCACATCCAGGAATCGGAATTGAAGTATTAACCACATAGATCAACATCAATGTCAACGGAAGAGATGGAATGAATTGGAGATCATGTGTGGTCGACCCGAATCTCTGTACAAAATAGACCGGCACAGCAGATAGATTCAATACATGTAATGTGTTGCAGTATTGCATCAATACAAACAACAAGAGCAACATAGGCAGTATATTAGGCCAGAGCATAGGCATACCACATGCGGACCAGTTACTAGTTTAGCAGGCATTTTTAATCAGCAATGTGACAGTACAAGAGAATGACTAACACATCATAAAATGATGTGAAGAGAGATGAGGACGTAAAAAGAAATAAGTTTATCAGGAGGACAGGACATAAAAGTGTTTTGTCCTCCCTTTATTTATATCATAAGAGAGAAATCATTTAAAAATAATATAGGCATAAATAGTAAAATGAAAAGACCTTAATTAAGACATTATTTATATAGATAGTAATATTAAAAAATAAAAATGATGATACAAATATAAATCATCATAATAAAAGGAGAAGACATAATATGAGTAACATTGAAATAAGAACAATCTACAAGCCAGACGGAATATACCTGAGGACAACAGCATACGGAGGAAAAAACTAGTGGAAAGGACCTTACAATAAAGAAAACCTCCCTAATATTTATGATAAAGACAGTACAGCAGGTAATCCAGTATATAGAAAATTTGAGGACATTCCACGACCAGAAAAATCCTTGCAATCAGTTCGACCAGACGTGGCAGCAGAATTCATGTGCCTTGATAGTGAAAAGGTTTATTATGAAAAACATGGAGAGGCATACTTAAAACCAAAGGACATTCAGTTCAGTATACGTCAATATGCTTGGTTTAAATGCAGCAACCCAAACTGCCAGTACATTTGGAAATCAACAGTAGATAGTAGAAATAGAAGAAAATACATTAAAGAGGAAGAGACACAGTCATATATAAGTAGAGGATGTAAAATATATACAGATAGTGAAACAGGAAGGAAATATGTATATGAAGGAAGTAAATGTTCATTATGTTACAACAATAGAAACGAAAGTATTTATGAAAAGTACTTATACCAGTTAATTCAACCAGAACTATCAAAAAGGGGGTTTACATTAGAGAAACACTTATTCTTAAGTAGATTTGATAGTAACTATGCAAACAGTAATAAAAACTAGATGCGATAGTTAATGAACTTTGACCTATACATACCTCAAATTAGAACATTTGTTGATTTCAACGGAGGTGTACATGGAAAAGATAATAAAGTCAAGACAGATAATGAGAAAAAGACCTGGGCATACAATCATGGGTTTAATTTGATAGTAATCAGCTGTGGGGAGATAGAAACATCAGTACCAGAAAGTATTGAAAAAGCAGAACATTATATAAAATATAAGATACATAGGGAGAGAAAATATAGTCCAGCAAACGGATGTAGTGGAATAACGCCAGGAACTAAAAGAGAGATAGCCTGGGCAGCAGAACAGATACTTAAAGAAATCGGAAGTACATGCCGACCCCTATACTACAATAGAATAAACAATAGGTATCAAGTGGATAGCAACATGAACAACTACTACAACAACAATCAGATACAGGAGAGACCTATAGCATTTGACAAAGCAACAGGAAAATTCAAACTGAGAAACGACCTGAGATAAAAGACATAGAAAAAGAGGGACAACAACATGCCAAACAGTAAAACATACCTTTTAAACAGTGAGTTAAAATATCTGACCTTGAGAGACCCGAACTTACAAAAGCGATTCAAGGACGGTCACCTAAGAGCAGTAAACACATTGCCATTACCTGGCCAGTCCCTACAAGAGCAGTACCCCATAATATCAAAGCAGTTTATCAGGATGATAGATGAAAACATGAGTAATCTTAATCCGAAAGACCTTAAAACATCAGAAAAACATAGAGCCTTATGGACCTGTCAAATCTGTGGGAAACAGTTCACCTCCACAATAAAGCTAGTAGTAGATCATGGAGAAGCCACCTGTACCTCCTGTAAGCAAAGAAAGAAAATGAAAGATCTAAAAGAGAGAAACAGGAAGAAATCATCAGCAAGCAGATGATCAGGAGGAAAACAGGGGAAGACATCATCAATAAGTAGCTGACCAGAGAGAATAAAAGGACATAAAGTTTAATAAATTCAAGAGACAGTATCAGCATTTGATCATCAGCCACATAAAGCGGCCTTGATCTGCATTTGATACTGTCTCTTTCACATTATAGGCATCAATAAAACAAATAATCATAAATAGTAAAAAATAAAGACATCAATTAGATCATTATTTATATTAAGTAGTAATAAAAATGATATAAAAATCCGTTTATTTATATCATGCATTAACAACATCAACAACATCAACAAATCATAATAAGATCATAAAAAGAGAGGGATTCATATGAGCTTAAATCTTTTAAAAGTACTTGACATCCATAAGAATGAAAACGAATCAGTAGTAGAGATGCTAGTAACACCAGATCAGGATAAACTGACATCTCCAGATGAAGAGTTTAACAGAGCAGTATGGATGAGGACATCAGATATAATCAATCAAATAAACGCGGGAACAATGGCATTGACAAACATGACATTAGATATATACGGAGAGTTCCATCAGACAAAGAGTAATGCCATGAACATGATGGACTAGGCCAGGAGATACGTCGAGAGCGAACTATAGCGAGAGATAATAGACATCATAAGATTCGTGGCAACAGGATTCAGTTTATCAGGCATAGTAACCTATAGCAAAGATCCCGAATCAGTACCAGAGGATCTAATCAACGAACTGAAACAGACATACGAAACCTATGAAACTCGTTTCCGTAGAAAGAAAGATCGAAAGACCTTAATCGAAATCATGGAAAACATACAGAGAAACCCTGATCAAGTTGGACTAACCAGAGAAAGTTTATACTACGTCAGAACCTCCGATGCATATATCATCGGCAGTAAAGAAAACATCCTCCCTGCAATCAGTGACATACTAATAACAGAGATCAAGAATAGACGTGGCAATCCATGCATGAGCAATCTCGAAATCATGCAAGACCTCAACATAACCTTAGCAGACATGCTTCAAACCCGTCAGATAGAGTTTAACAGTAGCATAACAGCAGGGGAGATCAGAGAGGAAATAGCAGAGACACTGAGGAACAAGGGAGGACATCATCAACGAGTTGCTGATAGGAGGACAAATAAAGGAGCAACCCTAACCGAAGACAAATCCAGTTTATCAGGCTGGCTAGAACATGGCGACCTCAATATAAGCAGACTTCAACAAGCAGCAACCTCAGGAGCCAGATAGATAACCTCAGGAGCAACAAGGCTAGGCCAGGGAATCAAAACCTCGTACGACAGCATTGACAAACAAAAGATCAAGCAAGATTTAATAAGAAGTCAGCAGCAACTAGAAAAGACATAGAGACAATTAAATGAGACATTGAGAAAAATCAATGCAGATGAGAGAACAATAGAGGCCAAGAAATCAATAAAGAAAGGCATAATAAATATGTTTAAGAGACATACAGACGAATAAAAACATAAAAACGAAAAACATTAAAAAGAGAGGGACATTATCATGAAAACATCAAACAAGAAAAAGACTTTAATATTAGTAACATTAGGATGTTTAGCAGCCTTGATAGTATTTGAAATCCTTCTGGCAAAGTACATAGAAGTAAACAACATAAACTTAAAACTAAACAACTTCATCAGCATAACGCCATATAATCATTACTATGCAGATGGATATAAATATTAGAGTGGAGATCTGTATGCTACAAACTATAAAATCATCCTGCCAATAGTAGCAGCAATAAAAGCCATATTTAATCTTTACAATATAAGAGAATACATGAAATCCACGACAAAACCTCAGAGAGTAATAAAATACTTAGATGTAGTGCTATTTGGTTTATTTGCATAGTAGGACATCGCTCATGCAATCCAGATGCTAACATGCGGATACGCCACAGATTACATTCTTTTCAGCAATGACCTCTGGGTGTGCGACCTGCAAGATGTTATGACCTTTATGTAGATCATAATATTTTCAATGACCTGGCCAGTGAGAATCTACTATCTCATAAAAACAGATGAGTTAATCATCTAAAAACAACATAAACATAATCGGACAAGCAGATCATAATCAGACAACCTGAACATAATCATAAAACCCTCACGACTTGATTTGAGAGACCCTTATAACATGATTAAAAAGATAAAAGATCGTAGTATAAGAAAGTCAAAGTCCTCAAAATCAGAGTGAGGGTTTAACTGTTGAAATCATAAGTAAAAAACAAATAGTCAGTAGACATAAAACAATCTAAAAAATCACCTGGTTTCAGCATTATGAGAAAGTCTAAAACTTTACTTTGCGATATTAAAAAAGAG
>ERZ1034897.1048-NODE-1048-length-11409-cov-20.939933_pt1 | contig 11409 bp, 26 predicted proteins | sample MGYA00520629_ERZ1034897 | MGnify/ENA primary metagenome ERZ1034897 (study PRJEB33766, sample SAMN09781789) | gut metagenome | biome: gut microbiome | host: Homo sapiens | place: Madagascar | study: EMG produced TPA metagenomics assembly of the PRJNA485056 data... | reverse complement strand
CTTTCTTTGAGATGGAGTTGACCTTTCTAATGTTATCATTATTTATAAACTACTATTGTATCTGTTGGTATGTTGCCTTTATATGTTATTTGCAGAGTTGTTTTACCTCTATAAACATCTATTGCTTGTGGATGCTTATAACTATCTAAGGAACCTACACCTGCAATAATGAATAATACACTAAATAACATGCCTAGAGCAGTTATTTTGTCGGTTTGTTCAGACATTATAATTAATACAATTCCTAGAGAGCCTACTATTACCAAAATTGAACTTAGTATAATCATAGAATTTGTTTTATAATTATTTGATTTGATGCAAAGCATTCGTTATCTTGATAAAATTTAGCACCTTTTGGTATAATGCACTTAACAATAGCAGCACTATAACTTGCACGCACTTGTAAAAACTTTATTGCGCGGTCAAGTGATGTATATGAATGAAATGCTTCCTCTATACATATATAGCCCTTCTCTATTAAGTCATGTGTATGTAAAATTACAGTTTCATTTAAATTATTTAAAATATACTCGAAACCGTAATAAAAAGATAATAATTTATTACCTTCTAAAAGCACAACTTTGTAGCAAGTAATATCCTCTTTTGCAGTTTGTTCTGGATTCTTTGTTACTAAACACATTTTTCAATTATTATTATTTGGTTTGATACCATGTTCCTGCTACTAATATAGTATTCAGAACCTTTAGGCACTATACATTTGACTATAATATGTGGGTCACATACAGATAGTATTGATTCTTCTTTTGCTGTAGCTAAATTTCTATAAGAGTGAAACCCTTCTTCTATTAGGATAGTACCATTTTTCATAAATATAGGTTGTAATACTTGTATTGTGTATTTCTTATTTAGTTCATATGGGAATCCAAACCAATAAGAGGTAATTTCCGTATCTTTAATATTAACAACTTTATAGCAAACAATATCTTTTTCTGCTATATATTTTCTTGTGTTATTTGTTATTAGACACATCTTCTATTATTTTTATTTGGTTAGACACTATAACATTATTGCTTGTGTAATATTCAGTACCTTTAGGAAGAATACATTTTACTACTTTAGTTACATAGACATGATAACATTTAAGTTTAAGTAACTCGGCATCTTGTAAATTATTAAAAGAATAGAAACCCTCCATAATATATAAATTATCATCAAATAGTTCATAAATACGTAGTCGCCTAGATAATTTATACAGTTTATTATATTTATACCGGAAAGGCTGCCAAATTGCATGTATTTTGTTATCAGTAATGGCTACAACTTTATAAACTATAATATCCGTATTAGCAGTATATTTTGTTGTATCTTTTAATCTTAAGCACATTTTTTTATTCTTTTTAATATAATTATCGTATTTGATACTACTTCTTGAGCTTCATTAATATAGTATATAGAATTTTTAGGTATTACACATTTTACTAATATGTAAGGAACTGCAAGTCTATCTACATTTAACCACTTAGGCACTATTTTATAAGAATGAAATCCTTTATTAATTGTATAGTGGTGTTTATATTTTTTTACTTCAATATTATGTATAGCATAGTACTGATTATATTCGTACTCAAAATCATATATCATAGAGATACAATTATTTAAATCTACACTCTCAACTATTTTATATACAGTTAAATCCTTTTCGGCATACTGCATTATAGGAACATTTTTGCTAGTCCAACACATAATTTTTATTATTAGTTATACGAAAAAAGGCAACTACTCTTACGAATAGCTGCCTATAATAGCAATGCATTAGAGAATCGAACTCTAATAAAGACCGTCTGCATCAAGTATGTTCCCCTTTGGAACACACTTTTAATTTAGTAAATTTAAATAACAGGAATCATACAACTTGGCATTAAATAATTGCCATTAAAAACTTTCTTAATTAGTCTTTTAATCATATTAACCTCCTTTCTTTAGTTTAAAAAGTTCAACTATTTTCACAAACTATTGAACCTATATATTGCGTATAGAATATTTCATATTAAATAACATAGCTATCTTCACAGACCACTATGCTCATACCCTTTAAAATTATGCCATGTCCGAGGTATAGGATTCAAACCTATAGTCTATAGTTTAGGAAACTATTGTTTTATTCAGTTAAACTAACCTCATATAAATTAATGAAATATTCCGAAGAAATTGCATCTCCTAATAATCTTACAGCTTACCTTTTAGGTTTTTTAATAGCATGCCTGTACTTCATAGGAACAAAATATTTCATTAATATAATTCTTCACAGTGAATTACCCTGTATAAGTGCCCGCGGATTTTACAAGGATTTCGGTGATTTGGATTAGCTACTCCTCTTCCCATACTACGGGCGATCCTTGTTGAAACGTGTTGCAACACTATTGTTTCAAATAATTGCGGGAATAGAGGGAATCGAACCCACACCTAAAGATTAACAGTCTTTTGCTCGACCTTCGAGCTATATTCCCATAACTAACCCGATTTTCACAAACCAAGTTAGTCTAGTTTCTAATCGGATGATTAAAAACAACTGAAATAAAAATTTAAACTCTAATAAGTTCTATCTTCACAGACTAAACTCATATTTAATTATTAATGTAGTAAAAAATGAAATGGTTGTGCACTCAATGGAACTTGAATCCATGACCCCAACATTAAAAGTGTTGTGCTCTGCCAACTGAGCTATGAGTGCATATACTCCTAATTTCACAATTAAGAGTATTTACATACTACACTTAGTATTTTTATGATCAAAGTACAAAGCTGTAACACATAGGAGAATCGAACTCCTATTCCAAAATCGAAAATTTTGTGTCCTGACCATTAGACGAATGTGCTAACTTATAAGTAGTTTAACTTAATGTTACTTTTTATATTTTAGTTTAAAATCATCATATAGTCCATATTTTTTAAGATAATTTCTAATTGTAGTTCTATTAGATCCTAAATTTTCGGCTATTTGGTGTATAGAAGTGCATACGTTTATTTGTTCTTTTAAAGAATTTAATGATAAATCACATTTTTTAAATTCTCCATTACCTAGTGTTTGTAATGCATTTTCTATTTCACCTAATCTAAGTTTTTTAAGATATTCATTATAGCATTCTCTACAACAAAACTTTCTAGTACGGTCTATTCTATCACTATAAAATTCTTTTCCACAATTTTTACAAACACACCAATGACTTTTATTATTTTTTCTTTCTGCCATTTCGGGAGTAGAATTTTTAGTAGAATTTCTTCCTCTATAATTATTTGTTTTAGCATGACAATTAGGGGCATAAAATTTGTAAATTTTCTAACCTATTATCATTATAGTCTCCATTTATATGATGTAACTCTAAATTTTCAGTATAACCGCATATTTCACATGTTGATTTCTTTAAACCAGCTATAATTAATCTTTCTTTTAATAAAGAACTAGAATATTTTACACCTTTTTGTAAAATATTTTCTAATGGTATTATTGCAGTCCTTTCAGTAGCTTTTAAACCTTTATTCCATCTTTGCCCTGTAAACTGTGTTGTATCTATTTTAAACTTATCTAGGTTGTTTTTTATAGTTTTGTAGTTACCTCCAACAGGTTTTAATCCTAGATTACGGCATACTTGTGCAATAGACTTTGCACCAATGCATGCTTTTTCCATTATTTCTTTTGTATATTTCATATATACAATTATATATAATGGAATAGGAAACCAAAATAAAAGTTTAAATATTACAAAGGAAAGTTAAAATTAATATTTGTACCCATTCCGGGACTCGAACCCGGACAAGCAATACTGCTTAATGGTGTTTAAGACCATCTCCTATACCAATTCGGATAAATGGGTATTTGCTATACTATATTTTATCAATACTAAGTTAATGTAGAGGATGCCAGAATCAAACTGACTCCAATAGCTCCAAAAACTATTGTGCTAATCGTTACACCAATCCTCCAAAACAAAGAGTAATTTTCACAAACTACTCTTTTTATAAGATTTCGCTAAATCTTAGTAATTATATATCTAAAATGGCAAACTACCAATATTTATTAACAAATCTTAACATATTCTTCATAAGCTATATTAAGCTTGGCTGCCTCTTTGCATTTGCCTTCCCAATATAGCTCTATACAACGTTCAATAACCATATTCTTTATTAAACGTATAGCTGTAGTAGGTAACGGCTTACCAAGAAGCTTCTTAAAGTTATGTTTTAGGTGTGATTTATCGTTGCATTCATCACACATTTTCTTTGCTTCCTCAATAAGATATACTAAGGTATCCTTATAGATAGGTTTGCATGGATCAAACTCAAATCCCACACGTAAAACATTAATGCCTGGAATACCTGCATTGGCACGTATAACTGTTGGTAAATACCCAGCATATGGAATGCCCTTAAGAGCTTTTATTAATTCCATAGTATTATATCTACCACCTTGCATTCTTAGCTTATTTAGCTTAATACAACATTCTGTTATATTTGTCATAATTACTTCTTGTTATAAAGTTCAATACTCTTTTCTAAACCCATTTCATGTACGTATGAAAAGAATTGAGCGAATGTATAACCTCCAGCATTTATTTGTTTAACCCAAACAAGAGCTTTAAGTAGCTGTGCCCACTGGAGTGCTGTAAATTCATCAAATTTATCTTCTTCAGCAAGCTGTATGGCTTCAAGCATAGCCTCATAAGAAGATTTGCTAAATACATTAAATGTTCCATCAGCGCGTTTGTATGTTGCAGAAATATTAGTGTTAGAAAGCAAGCGATCTGTATTAGCTTGAAAATCGTCCATACAATGTTTAGCACGCTTATTCAAAGCAAACAAGATTGTTTCTTTGTATGCTTCAAGGAGCTTTTCTTCCGAAACTTCGGGCATTTGCTCACCTGTAACTGTAAGAGTTTTTACAATTACAACACCATTTTCTGTGAATTTAATTTCGTCGTTCATAATCTTAAAGTTTTTTAAATATATTTAAATACTTGTATTTGATACATATCACCAAGATAAGTAACTTCTATGTGTGCATCTATTAACACTACTGTTTTCATATTTCTAGTGCACATAATATTTGCTTTTTCACATTCATTACTTAATACTATAGCTTCTAATATATCTGTAAATACTATACTTTTATTATCGTAGCTATTCACATCTTTAACACTAAGAATGTAGATGTTTTAGAATGTATTGTTTTAATCATTGTTTATTATATTCAGCACCGAGTGCTACAAGAACTGTTATAAAGATGCTCCAACCTATTGAAACACCAAAGAGAGTGTGTAGTATAATAAACACGCTCACTAAGAAGGCTATAAAAAACATATCTTTAAATAGATTTACAAGGACATATCTTTGAAGTTTGCATATACTTAGTAATGCAAGTACTTGTGCCTTTAGTAACTTTGCAGCCTGACACACTAACGATTGTCGTACCATTATCCTTACTTGTTGTTCTTAATTCAGAGCAACCTTTGTCTGTTAAGAAGGCAATTACTATTTCAACTTCTTCTCTTGTTAATACTATAGGAACTTCAAGCTCCCATTCTTTCTCACAGTTTCTTACTAATTTGTAACTTTGCATATTATTGGCTTATTTGAATGATGTCTTAATTTAATCTCTCTATCATTTATTTGAAGTATAGTGCAGTAATTTGCTGATACAAGTTCAGAATAATACTTATCTCCTTTCATAGTATAACCTGTATGTTTACTTTCAAGAAATGCACTAACAGCTTCTTTTTCTGATGGACTTAGTTGACTAGGAATTATTAGTTCCCAATCAACTGTAACTTATATTGTTCTACCTCCATACTATTTCTGTTTTACCCTCATAGAGAGGAATTTCTACACTAGTTAATGGCACTAATCTGTCAAAGACTTTAATATACGCTGTTTTCTTAAGAACTATCTCTTCTTTAACAAGCATTTCTTGAAGTCTTGAATGATTTTTAGCGAGTTCATTATGATGAATACGCTGTGAGAGTGCATAGTTATCTGAACTACATACTCTCGATGCATTAAACCTTGGTCTAGACATATTGTTCATATTTAGGATATTCTTTTACTGCTTCTTCGTATAGTGTTTGTACATTAAATGCAACAAGACTTTTGTACTGATTAAGTATCATTGTATACAAATCGTCATATGGGTTTATACCAAATCCATTTACACCATATTTGTCACCTTTATGTTCTTCCCAAAAAGGTATTGGACGTGTATTCAAACCCCAAATACCTCCTAAGAATACATCTTTAGGTGTTAACTCTTCTATACTATTAGAACGTACCATTCCATACGGCTGTGGTGCTAAGTTTTTATTTTTAAACCCATTTGCCCAAGCTAGTTTATGTAATTTTACTAACTTAGTTAATGAATCACATTTATATATGGCATTTAGGATTTGTACACCATGTTCTAATTGCTGCTCATAAGTAAGAGCCTGCTTTTTAAGTTCAGCAAGCTCTTTTTTATGAAATATTCTGTTGAACAAATTATTCACTTTCATATTATTAATGTTTGTAAGTTCCGATTATCCATACTATAACACCTATAGTAAAGAGAACTGTAGTAAATGCATTATGCCAAATAAGAAGACTAGCGAATGTCAACATAATAAGGCAAATAAGTATTAAAATCCACAAAGTATTTTCTAATGTTTTCATATTAATTTTAAAGTGTTATTTTATAGTTTTGTTTACTCCAATTTTTAGCAACATATATTACATTTTCAATAGCTTCTGCTACAATTTCAGAAGTAGATTTTACATCTTTAGGTAGTTCGTGTTCTATTTCAAATGTAATATTTTGCATAATAGATTCCCAAGATAAGCCTGCTATTTGCATTAGCTTTTCTAAATTAACAGATTTACTATTAATAGCTCTAGCTGAATTATTTAAACCTGTAATTTCTATTGTTATTTTCTTTTCCATAATTTTTAAAATGTTTAGAACTCCAGTTAGGTTATAATCCTAATACAGTATTCTTATTCACTGGAGACTTGAACTATAGAGAGATTGCTCTATTCATTGAGCTATAAATGTTGTTACATTTATATTTTTCTTTTATTTAATTCTTCTTTTAAAAGTGGTAAATAATATTCTTTTCTTCCTTTATATTTACTTGTAGAATGATTTTTTCTAGTGCTTTTATTAATCTTTGAATTTCCTCTATTGTCATTTTATGTATATATTTAACACTACCCCTATTAGGAAGATACATTCCTTGTTTTGACAATCTAAGTAATTCTGGGTCTTCAATACTAGCTACTTGAATTTTTTCAGGTTTTGGAGGTATTTTATTTAATAATCTACGTTCTATTTCTCTTAATTTATTATCTCCAAATATTATATTGTTTTCAAAATCTTCAAAATATGACATAATCTTCAGTATGAATTTAAAATGTTAATAATGTTAGAACCCTATGTGAGTTACAACCTCACTACAATGCTTTTATTTAATAGGGCTAATTCCAACCTATTTAGTTTGATAGCATAACTAAAATCGGTACTAATAATAATAAAGACCTCAATATACTTACTATCCTCATATATTGTCTGTTGTACGGTCATAATAATTAATACTAATTAGAGGAAGGCGTTTACATAATACAAATTTGTTGTTTGGGTGGACTTGTATTATAATTTAATTTATCCACATAAGACTAATGTTTAGCTAATAATATTTGAGTGAGCTTTAAAGCAAATCCCACTCTGCAAGTGCTTCTTCTGGTGTATATCCACAAGCTTCAATACACCAACTAACTTCTTTTTCAAGGTTGTACACTTTTGCAATTTCTAATGCTTCTGATTTCTTCATTTTATTCTATGATTAAGTGATTGATTTCTGTATATTTAATGTAAGTAGTGAAGATGTTATTAGTAATATCAACACCTTTCTTATGAAATACTAGTTTATCACCTTCATTTATTGCATAAAATCCGTGATTATGCACACCGATAGTAAGAAAGCCGCTACTATTTTTCATGGCTTTCTTTAAATTGCGTATACTCATTTATTTATTACTTTGTTTTGTTTCACAGAGCCATTATTAATACTATCCAGTGATTAATAGTTTCTCTCTGTGTTTCGTCCAGCCTCATCGGTGCAATTTTTAACATCTTCTGGATGACGAGATAAAAATCAGGAAGCAACCTAATTCTAGTTCTAAATCCTCTGTATAGTTATGCCTTTAAGTCCATTATACAATGAGAGTTCACACTATTACATTAGTGTTTACGTCTTATTCCATTATCACTTACTTAGAAATAAGAAATTTTTACAGGTATTTGTGAATAACCTCTAGAATATCCTCTGTTAATAACTCTTCTTTATGAAGAGAGAAAAAATCATCTATCCTAGTGATGTTTTTTACTTTTGATTTTAAGTTAAAAAATACATAAAATAGTGCTCTTAAGTTTGTAAATCTTCGTACAAATGAAAATTCGGTTACTTATATAAGTAGCACACTTAGTTTAAAAACTGGTACTATTGGCAAAATGATAGTATGGTGTGTTGTGGGTCTAGTGTCATTCTTTCACACTTGTCGTTCATATCTCACCATCTTAAATTGTTACAAAATCAACATTAGCATTTTTATAGCTAATATTTGATTTTTAAGAAGCAATATAACCTACAATATGTGCACATATAGTAACTACATATACACATATAGTAGATTTATTTGATGTTCTAAAAAGTGCATAAAACATACCTTGAGCACTACTAATATTACCTTTCATTGGGTTCATATCAGCTTGCAGTTAACTACTAGGTAACTCGTAGTGCTCTTAGTACATTATAGCTTGAATGATTATTTGTCATTAGTAACCAATAACATTCATCATTTGTATAATCAGTAAGAGGCGTTAAAGTATGATAATAACCTTGCTTAGACTCTAACCAATATGTGCCTTTTTTACGGGCACGTACAGTTATAAGTTTATTCTGTGACAAAGTCATATGTCATAACAGCTTGTGGGACAAGCTTAGACACATCACGATTACCATCATTGTCAAAGCCTACAGTCTTGATAACTTCACGCTTTGTAATCTTGACTTTCTTACCAAGAAGCTGCTCAACACACTTCTGAGTATCAGTCTTAGTGCACTTGCCAGTAGCATCGAACTCTGCCTTACCACGCATCTCATTAAATGCATCAATGGCAGTACCCTTAGGCATAAATGGCTGTGCGTCAGTACGAACAGCAACCTTAGAAATCGGATCCATTTCATACTCGAATACGATACGAGTAAATGAAGACGGGAACCAATTAATAAAGTTCTTTTGACCGTCAGCCTTGTCTATCTCAATAACCAAGAACTGATAATCCTTACCTCTGAATGACTGAGTACCCATAATGTCTGTAGTAATTGCAGCGGGGAATACTAATACATCACCTTCATTGAAACCACCAAGTGGGTCATAAGGTGCACGAAGATTAGTTGTAAATACTGTACCACCCATTGTGATGTTAGCAGCCTGATTGTTCTGATTCAAACGATCATCTTTTGTCATTGTTTTGATCTCCTATAATTTAAATTGTTAATACTCGTAGTCTTTAAACCACCACACTGTTGTGCTAATTTGTAATACTCGTTTATACACGGCTATTTTAAACTCACTTATTGGCTATTTTTATGGAATAAAAATTTATTAACTCACCATCCTCCAATAATGAGAGATTGGTTTACTAAAGGAGAGCAAATTAATGCTCTCCTAATTTTGCTAAAGCCTCTGCAAATGCGTCTACGTATTCATAGAGGTAATCTTCTTTTTCTTGTTCAGTCATAATTTTACCTTAGCTGATTATTAGCAAGTTTATCAATAATAAGTCGCAAATGGTCTGCAATATCTTTATCAAGATTTTGTTCTGCAATCCATTTAGCTGCTCGCTTGTTATCCACTCCATTCATAGCATTCATAGCTACGAAACTTATCAAATCGTTAATCTGTTTTGTCGTCATAATATGAACAATTCCACCACACAAGAGCTGAATTGAGAACGGCTTAAAGTGTTATAAATCTGTACTATATCCCTCAAAAATATCAACGTAGAACTCTCTGGTATCAAAGCAAGTATGTGCTCGTTTCGTAAACTCTTTAAGAGTTTCATTATAATAAGACCTAAGGAAATATTTATCAGCAACATTGCGCTTATTAACGATAAGTGCAATGTATGTAGAACCGTTGTTAGTGAGAGGAACATCTACAAATCGTCTAAGTCTAAGACCATCAAAAATTGAAAATCTTCCAATTTGGTCGATAATCTTCTTGCAGAGTTCTTCATTTCCACTTACTAACCCTTTTACGTCATTAAGACTGACTTCATTAGGTGAAATATGTAGAGATTTTTTACCACGGCGTAAAGCTATGAAATCCTTATTGTAGTTATGTTCGTTAACTGGCAATTCAAAATTAACTTCTACAGAGAAATCTGAATAATTAATTTTTGTTGTATTCATAATTTTTGGAGCGATTACCTAAGTATCGTGAGGTTTAAGGAGTTAATAATATAAGGCAGAGGGATTATCCCTCCGCCCTTTAGGAGTTTTAGCCTATCTTGTTAAAGCCAATTAAGCAGCCGTTGTAAAGATGTCCTTTAACCTTTTCGGTGTCAGCAGTCTTACCACGGAAGTTAAGCTTAACAAGTTGAATTTTCTCAGGTTCTGTGAAGAATGTAGCAACCTTTTCGAACCAATCTTTAATGGTCATAGTCGGTTTAGCGTTCTCGCGTGCAAACTTATGAAAATCATCATTAGGTGAATAAAACTCGTTAAATGTGCCGTTCTCATTGTAAGTTGTAATGTTGCTGCGAAGAATATCCCACTGAAACATTGAAATCTCAAAGAGGTCACGACCCCCAACACTAAAGACAAGAGCAAAGAAAGCTTTGTCTGAAAGTGTGCTGTCACGCTTTTCGTAGTGAGCATTATCTACAACCCTAACCTTGAAATCAGTTGGTAGTTGTTTATTCCAACCAGCAGCCATATAGCCGTCAATAATCTTTTCAAGAGGAAGGCGTAAGTTCTTGTTCTCTGCATTTCCGTTACCTAATGTCATAATTTTAAAGTGTGTTAAATGAGAGCGGAATTGCCCTCGGACTGCTTTTCTAAGCAAGACGAAATAGCAACGTTTCCTTGGAAACCTTGCGAAAAGTCATTCGGTATCTTAGTGTCCGACCGAAAATGGGACTTCCACAGATGCTGAGCAGTTTTGCTGTGGACGGCAGAGAGATTGCCGATTCGATATAAATATTTATTTATATCTAATTTATTATAATTGCTTATAATGACTGGCTATTTTAATATTTATTTTCCACTCGTGACCCTGGAGGGGTCAAAACGAGTAGTGGACCACTAATACACACATATTGTATCATTACACACATATACTGTTAATGTATTATTTATATAT
>ERZ1034897.1047-NODE-1047-length-11415-cov-5.193926_pt1 | contig 11415 bp, 9 predicted proteins | sample MGYA00520629_ERZ1034897 | MGnify/ENA primary metagenome ERZ1034897 (study PRJEB33766, sample SAMN09781789) | gut metagenome | biome: gut microbiome | host: Homo sapiens | place: Madagascar | study: EMG produced TPA metagenomics assembly of the PRJNA485056 data... | reverse complement strand
CCGACAGAAGCAAAGAAAAAGAATAAATACAAAATTTAAAATCCATTTTTAAACGATTAGAACAATGATTTTAGTTACAATACTTATCTATTTCTGCATATTGCTGATATTCAGCAAAATCACATCTCGTAAAGCAAATAATGAAACCTTTTACCGGGGAAACCGCAGGTCTCCCTGGTACATGGTGGCCTTCGGAATGGTGGGCGCATCCATCAGCGGCATCACTTTTGTCAGCGTTCCGGGAATGGCATACAAGATGAACATGACCTACCTGCAGATGTGTATCGGTTTTATCTTTGGTTATTTCATCGTAGCCTTTTTCCTATTACCTATATATTATAAGCATAATTTAACGACCATCTATTCTTACCTGAAAGATAGGATGGGCAATCATTCCTATAAGACCGGCGCTTCCTTTTTTATCATTTCCAAAATCATAGGAGCCGCAGTCAGATTTTATGTTGTATGCATCATCCTGCAAAAGTTTGTATTAGACAATTTAGGAATTCCATTCATATTGACAGTTCCCGTCATGGTCATGCTGATATGGTTTTATACCCGCAAGGGTGGAATCAAGACATTAGTCTGGACGGATACGTTCCAAACTTTATGTATGTTTTCTGCCTTAATCCTGATTATTTATTATACCATCAAATGCCTGGACTTCACTCCGATGGAGGCTTACCATGCCATTTGTAACAGTAAATATTCGCAGATATTTGTCTTCGGCGATTGGGTTTCAAGACAGAATTTCTGGAAGCAGTTCTTAAGTGGAATATTCGTGGTCATTGTCATGACGGGACTTGATCAGGACATGATGCAGAAGAATCTCACCTGCAAGACGCTTCGTGATGCCCAGAAAGATATGTGTACGTATGGCTTTGCTTTCGTACCAGCCAACCTGCTGTTTTTAGCATTAGGCATATTGCTGATATTATTGGCACAAAAGCAGCAAATGCCTTTCCCTGAATCACCGGATGATCTGTTGCCGATGTTTGCAGCATCTGGCTACATGGGCAATATGGTTGTCGTATTTTTTACTATCGGTATTGTGGCAGCCAGTTTTTCCAGTGCCGACTCCGCCATTACGGCGATAACAACCAGCATTTGCGTGGATATCATGGATTCTCCGAAGGATGAAAAGCTGCGAAAATATACACATCTTGGCGTCGCCATTCTGTTTGTTATTTTCATCATCCTCTTCAAACAGATCAACTCAACAAGTGTGATAGATGCCATATACATTATCTGCTCTTACACCTACGGACCCCTTTTGGGAATATTTGGATTTGGAATCTTCACCAAACGAAGAGCCAATGATCAAGTAACTCCCTATATTGCGATTTTGAGTCCGATTATCTGTTATGCAATCGACTGGTATTCATCCCATCATTTGGGCTACAAATTGGGCTATGAATTATTGATGCTCAACGGACTCATCACATTTAGCGGATTATACCTGTTTTCGCATAAAAATAACGCAAAAATCTGTGCGTAGTCAGCCCCACATTTCGGGAAGTTTCATAGTAGTTTTATTTTTGCGTGCCCACGCAAAAATTTCTCCCTGCCCACGCAAAAAATCAAGTAGGAGCATGGATAAAAAAATCCAGCAGGATATAGGATAGGAAAGAAACAGTTCAATTAGTCATAAATACAATCAGGAAAGATAAATTTCGTCTTTCCTGATTTTTTTTTCTGAAAGTTTGCATATTAACAAAAAAAACTGTAATTTTGCACCCGATTTAGACAGATAACATTTTGAAAATGAGACTGAAATAAAAAATGAAGATAAAATTGTTTTTAGGGATATTAATGGTCATAGGCTTTATGACTAATATCTCAGCAGCCAATCATTCTCACCTGCATGTTGTCTTATTGGGTGATTCCAATACGTTCATAGGTGGAGATGATTGCGACAAAGACAGAGGTTGGAGCAAATGGTTCAAAGAGAGATTTTCCCCTTCTACCTGTAAAAGTTATGCCAGGAGTGGCGCTACTTGGACTAATTGTTCTAAAACAAAGATAAATACAGAGGAATATTCTGAGAAGTTGACGAATAACAATGTCATTTTCAATCAAGTACTGAGATTGATTCAAGCAACTAAAGAAGGTAAGGAGCCTCAGCCTGGCCTGATTATGATTATGGCTGGAACGAACGATGCTTGGTTCAAATCTTCCAGACCTCAATTGTTTTCCAAAACTCCACAGCAGGTTTTTTCTGCGACTTCCAATACCGTATTAAGTAAACCGATTCATCAGGTGACCTCCCTTGCAGAATCTATCAGATACAGTTGCGAAAAGATAAAGGAAGCTTTTCCTGACGCACAGATTGTATTGATAACACCGATGCAGATAGGCAAGCCTGGCGTTACAGGTATTCACAAAATCGGTGACATCATAGAAGAATGCGGCCATTATATGAGCCTATCAGTTATCCGCCTGGATTATGAGGGAACCATTCAGGGGGCAAGAGAAATCAACAATAGGATTTTTACGACAGATGGAGTCCACACCAACAGCAAGGGAGCCAAACGAAATGGTTACTTCATTGCCAACCAATTAGAAAGTCTGTTGTTATATTAATAGAATCAAACAGACACTCAGTCAAAATAGAAAGTTTTACAAAACAAAAATAAAATTTTTCATCTTTGCATTCTTACCAGCCTTTATGTTGTGCTATCTGTTAGCCTACTTGTTGGATAAGAAATTCTTCAAGACTGGCGAGCATCCAGCAAATGTACGCAATGCAATACTTGTACTGTTCTCACTGATATTTTATGCATGGGGCGAACCAGTATATGTTTTCCTGATGCTGTTCAGTGTCATGATCAACTACTTTGCCGGACTTGGCATAGACAGTCAGCAATCCCACCGCAAAAGGGCATTGGTAATCGGTTTGATATGCAACATCCTTTTACTCGGCACTTTCAAATATGCGGGATTCTTTGCAACAACACTCAATTCGATAGGTATTCCAGTAGGCATTCCGAAGATTTCACTGCCTATCGGTATCAGTTTCTATACCTTCCAGTCCATATCCTATCTCATAGATGTATATCGCCGTGAAGCGCCAGCCCAGCGCCGTTTCCAGGACTTGCTTCTTTATATCTCCATGTTCCCGCAGCTGATAGCAGGACCTATTGTCAGATATGATATTGTGGCATTGGAAATCAGAGACAGAAAGGTAAGACAGTATGACATCGTAGAAGGCAGCTATCGTTTCTTGATTGGATTGGGTAAGAAGGTGATTCTTGCCAACCAATTTTCAGAGATAGCAGACCAGTTCCTTGCCAACGGACTTCAGAATTTATCCACCTTTGGAGCATGGGTGGGCATATTAGCCTTCACGCTTCAGATCTTCTTCGACTTCTCAGGATATAGTGACATGGCAATAGGCTTGGGCAGATGTTTAGGCTTTCACTTTGCAGAGAACTTCAAGCATCCTTATTGCTGCACATCCATTTCAGACTTTTGGAGAAAATGGCACATGTCATTAGGTAGTTTCTTCCGCGACTATGTGTATATTCCAATGGGAGGAAACCGACGTCACCAGCCTCTCAACATCTTTGTTGTCTGGTTCTTGACCGGTATGTGGCACGGAGCCAGTTGGAACTTCATCATCTGGGGTCTTTATTTCGGTGTCATCGTGATTGCCGAAAAATATACATTGCTGAAGGTGCAGGATAAGATACCTTCCTTCCTGCTGCATATATACAGTCTGCTGCTCGTCATCATCGGATGGGGAATTTTCTATTTTGATGACTTTACCAAGATGCAACATTTCTTCGGTGCGTTCATCGGAAATGCCAAGAACGCATATGACTTTGCAGCAGAAAGTGCATGCATGGACAATTTCTGGTTATGGGTGGCAGGTATTCTGTTCTGTCTTCCTGTATATGATACGGTGGCGAAGTGGTATAATAGATACCTGCCAAACAATACAAGGATGAAAAAGAATATCACCCTTGCAACTCGCACGGTGGTGTCCATCATCCTCCTCACGCTGAGCGTAGCCTTGCTTGTGGGAGCCACCAACAATGCCTTCATTTACACCAGATTCTAATATAAAATATACAAAAAAATGAAAAGATTATATACAGTCATAAATACTGCATTATTCTGCTCTTTCTGCGCTCAGGCTGTGATGGCAGAAACCCATTCCACATGCTATAAAACCAGAACGGGCATCATCATCAGCAAAGAGAACAACCAGATCAGAGCATTGGAACCTTTTACCGGTTTGGCAACAGGAGGAACATGGTATTCAAATGCCATCAACCAGTATCGGGACACACTGAAGCATCATGTAAGAATTTATAGCATGATCGTTCCTACCTCTGCAGGTCTATACTGTCCGGAAGAAGCCAAAGAATGGGTCCGCGATGAAGAGCCGGTCATCAATAATATGTATCAGCATCTGGAGAAAGGCGTAGAAATAGTAGATGTATATCCAGTACTCAAGCAGCACATGGATGAGGATATTTATTCCCGCACCGACCACCATTGGTCTCCATTAGGAGCATACTATGCAGCCCGTGAATTTGCTCAGAAAGCACAGGTAAAGGTTCCTAACCTGAACGATTTCGAAGAGCGTACCATCCATAATTTTGTGGGAAGTATGTATCATTATTCAAAGGACATCACAGTAAAGAACTCTCCGGAGAAATTCATTTACTATATTCCTAAAGACAGCAATTATGTCACCACCTATGTCGGTCACAACATGGGTAAGAATAGGGTAGTGACAAGCCTCACAGACCCATTCACTGGACCATTCTTCATCAAATACAAGGATGGCAGCAGCAGTGCATATTGCACCTTCATGGGTGGCGATTTGCGCACAACGCATGTCAAGACAGATGTAAGAAATGGAAGAAAACTGATGATCATCAAAGATAGCTATGGCAATGCCTTGCCAGGATACCTTTTCGGTTCATTTGAGGATATTTATGTAGTAGATTTCAGATATTTCACAAAGAATATCGTCAACTATGTCAATGACAATCAAATCACAGATATACTCTTCGCCAACAACTTGCAGCATGCCTATGCAAAATCCACGGCAAGAGGCTTCGAGCGAATGTTACGCCAATAACGCAAATGAAGAAATAAATAGATTGTGATATTTAACTATTGCATTTAAAGTCATGAAACAGAATTATATATACATATCAATCATGAGTATGGTGTTCTTAGGATTCACCATCGTTTTCCTGTTTTTCCCTCGGAGCACATACTCTGCACTTGAAAAGAGAGAGCTTGCCAAATTTCCAAAATATTCACTGGAAAGTTTGAAGTCGGGTGAATTTACCAAGAGCATCAATTCCTGGTTCAGCGATAGTGAACCTTACCGTGATGTGTTCATGTCTATGAGTATGCAGGAAAAGGATCTCATCAGTATGTCTGTAGGAGAAGAAAAAGTGACCTTCCATGCATCAGCAGATGCCACTGAGACATCGGGTCCTACAGATGAAGAACTGGAATTGGGGGAAAGAAACGTAGGTAAATACAAGAATAATATTACGGCAGAAGAGAATGCCAAAATCGCCAACCGTGGTATTATCATCGTGGGTAAAGGAAAAGAAGTAAGAGCTTTGATGGCTTATGGCGGCAGTTCCAAGGGTGGTGTGGATTATGCCCAGTCTGCAAATGAATACAAGAAGGTATTCGGACCAAAGGTAAATGTATATTGCATGGTCATACCGACTGCAGTAGATTTCTATTGTCCGGATAAGGCTAAGGGATGCTCCAATGAGGAACGCCCAACCATCAACAATATCTATGCTCACTTAGACAAGGATGTTCATGCCGTAGATGTCTATACTGCACTGGGCAAACACGTGGCAGAAAACATCTTCCTCAGAACCGACCACCACTGGGCACCTCTTGGAGCTTTCTATGCTGCCCAGCAATTCGCTAAAGTGGCAAAGGTCCCTTTCAAGCCGCTTTCAAGTTATGAAAGAAAAGTGGTACATGGATACGTAGGAAGTATGTATGGTTATTCTCATGATATTTCCCTGAAGAATGCCCCGGAAGATTTCGTCTATTATGTTCCAAAGAACGTAAAATACGAAACCTATTATACGGATTATAAAATCAACCGCAACTACGAGGTCATAGGCGAAGGAAAACCATACAAAGGCATCTTCTTCTATAAGTATAAAGACGGCAATGGTGGCGCCTACTGTACCTTCATGGGCGGTGACACCCGAATTACTCGGGTGAAAACCAATGTCAACAATCATCGCCGTGTCATGATCCTGAAGGATAGTTTCGGAAATGCTCTTCCAGGCTACCTGTTCTATTCTTTTGAGGAAATCCATGTAGTCGATTATCGATATTTCACCAAGAATATGCGCAAATATGTCAGTGATAATAAGATAACTGATATTCTGTTTGCCAACAATATCTTCAATGCATATTCTAATAAGATATGCAAGAAATACACGAGATTCCTCCATCAGAATGGCACCATCTTGCCAAGCAACAGTTCTGTAAGCACTTCATCCAAGTCAACAACTGCAGATTCTGCCAAAAAACAGAAAGGCACACACGCTACTCCTGCTTTGAATGAAACGCTTGATGCAAAGAAGGATTCACCTAAAGAACAGAGCAGTCATCATGATGCCAACAAGAAGCATGATAAACAACATGACAATCAGCATGTAGAAAAACAGAAACCGGAATCCGTGCCTACAGAATCTGGCGACAAGCAACCGGCAGAATAAGATGAAAACAGGAAGCTATTTTGAGACGGCAATAGTCACCATCTGTCTGTTGTCCTTTACCGCATCATGCAAAACGGAAAATAAGAAGACGGAATATACGCCTTGGGGAACGGTGATAGAGGATGGAGAGACTGGTGATGCTGAGGCTTCAGACTCCAGTTCCTCTGCCAGTAACTTCTCGCTTGCTGATATAGAAAACAATGGAGAACTGATCATGCTGACCCTGTCAGGTCCTTCCACCTATTATGATTATAAGGGAGTGGGCTTAGGTATGGACTACTTGCTCTGTGAGAAATTTGCCAGTTCCATAGGCGTTTCGGTAAGAGTCGAACTCTGCAAGGATACGCTTGACATGATCAACAAACTGAAAAAGGGCAAGGGTGATTTAATCGCTTATCCGCTTAAGAAGGGGAAACGCAACGATATTGCCTATTGCGGTGCCTACCAGACATCGAAAGAGAAAGATTCTGACCAGACGACCGCCTCAGTCCAATGGGCAGTCAACAAGGGAAACAAATCTCTGGAAGAAGCGTTAAACCATTGGTTTACGCCCCATATCTTGGCTAACGTCCAAAAGGAAGAAAAGAGGATACTTTCAGAAGGACTTATCATCCACAAAGTATATGCTCCTATGATCAATGCAGCAGGAGGCGTCATCAGCAAATACGACCATTTGTTTAAGAAGTATGCCCCTATGGCACGAATCGACTGGCGACTGATGGCAGCCCAATGCTATACGGAGTCAGGTTTTGATACCTATGCAAAATCATGGGCAGGCTATTGCGGACTGATGGCCATCATGCCTGGCACTGCCAAGGAATTAGGCATCCCCGTTTCCTCACTCACCAATCCGGAAATCAACATCTCCGCTTCGGCTACGTGCATGGCGAAATTCGAGCGTATGTTCCAGGATATAGGAGACCCATTCGAGCGTCTGAAATTCCGACTTGCAGCCTATAATGCTGGACCATGGCATATCCGGGATGCGATGGCACTGACACGGCAACACGGCAAGAATCCGCATCGCTGGGATGATGTGGCAGAGTCAGTACTCAAGCTCAGTGATCCTACCTATTATAAATTGCCAATCATCAAATGTGGCTATATGCGTGGAAGTGAGACCGTCAATTACGTTTCCAAAATCATGCAGAGATGGTCAAGCTATTGTGGATCAGCAAGAGGAGGAGTTTCTACAGGAAATGGTTTATCACCTGATTTTGACCATTCCATACCGCAGCGGGCCACCAAGAAGTACAAATATCATGTCTGACTCCAACTGGTTGAGAACAAACCTCATAGTTTGTGAAAGCATATTAACTTGTTGCAAAGTATATGAAATAATGCAGGAAATCCAAGACAAATCTTGGTTTTCTGCATTTTTTATTGTAATTTCGCCAACATGAAAAAGATATTTTGTTTGACTATATTATTGCTTTCCGTCTTAAAGATATCTGCATACGATTTTCTTAGGGCAGTAAAGAATGAGATACCTGGAGGCTATAACTTCTGGGTTTATACACCAGTGGATTATTTCTATACGCAGGAGCAAACGCCAGTGATTATCTTCCTTCATGGTGCCAGTCTATGCGGTCGCAACCTTGAAAGAGTAAGAAGATACGGACCGCTGGATGCCATTGTGAAAGGCCGAGATATTGATGCCCTGACGCTTGTGCCTCAAAACCCTGGAGGTGCTTGGAGTCCCAAGAAAGTGATGGATATGCTTGATTGGGTAAAGCAGCATTATTCATGTGACACCACCCGTGTTTATGTTTTAGGCATGAGTCTGGGAGGGTATGGAACAATGGATGTCTGCGGCACCTATCCCGACCGTATTGCAGCAGGAATGGCGCTCTGTGGCGGTTGTTCCCTGAAAGACGTAAGCGGTTTGGGGAAACTTCCATTTTGGATTATCCATGGTACAGCCGACAGAGCTGTTCCTGTAAAGCAATCCAAAGTAGTAGTAGATAAATTAAAACGTGACGGAAATGATACGCGCTTGATTTATGATTGGTGGCAAGGTGCCAATCATGGAATGCCAGCCCGCGTTTTCTACATGAAGAAAACCTATCAATGGCTTTTCTCCCACACGCTGAATGATCCTGACCGCCCTGTAAATCGTGATATAGACATCAGCATGGGGGATGTAAGGAATGCTTATGATGGTGTAAACCGTAATGCGCCGAAACCCGAGCTCATCGATGGTCCAAGCGTGATCAAGAATGAGGGAAATGAGTATTAATGGGGGAATAGGAACGATTGATAATTAATTGAATTTATATTTGGCTAATTTAGATTTTCTTTGTAATTTAGCAGCGCAAACGTAAGACATGTAAGAATATGGCTAAAATAGTAAATAAATATCCAGTAGGAATACAGACTTTTGAAGAAATCCGCACGAAGAATTATCTTTATATAGATAAGACTAAATATGTTGTTGATTTTAGAGAAAAAGGTATGAAATATATCTTTCTGAGTCGGCCAAGACGATTTGGAAAATCTCTTTTTGTCTCTACGCTTCAGGCCTATTTCGAGGGAAGAAAGGAACTTTTCGAAGGATTAGCCATTGCTGATTATGAGAAAGAATGGGTGAAACATCCTGTTTTACATTTTGACATGAGTGGAGCCAAGCATTTTGATGCAGATGCTTTGAATAATTATCTGAATCTGGAACTTTTACCCTACGAAAAACTGTATGGTAAGGGCGAAAGCGAGATTTATCCTAATGAAAGACTGGAAGGAATCGTAAAACGTGCTTATGAACAAACGGGCGAAAAGGCAGTAGTCATCATTGATGAATATGATGCACCTTTATTAGATGTGGTGCACGAGAAGGAGAACCTGCAATCTCTCCGTCGCATCATGCAGAATTTCTATAGTCCTCTGAAAAAGCTCGACCCATATCTTCAGTTCTGCTTCATCACAGGTATTACCAAGTTTTCGCAGCTCAGTATCTTCAGTGAGCTCAACAACCTTGACAATATCAGTATGTTCGACCAGTATTCCGCCCTCTGCGGTATCAGCAAAACGGAGCTTACAACGCAGATGAAACCGGATGTTGAGGCATTGGGCAAAGATCTTGGCATGACGTATGAGGAATGTCTGGCAGAGTTGACACGATTCTATGACGGTTATCATTTCAGCGAGAGATCAGAGGATGTCTTCAATCCGTTCAGCCTGGTAAAGGCGCTGAATGCGCGCAAGATAGCTCCTTATTGGTTTGGTTCTGGTACACCAACTTATCTTGTCAAGACGTTGCAGAAGTATCATGTCAATGTAATGGATATTGAGAAAAAGTCATGTGATGTAGATGACTTTGATGTTTCACCAGAAATGATGACTTCAGCACTTCCGCTGCTATATCAGAGCGGTTATCTCACCATCAAGAAGTATAACCCTATATTGCAACGTTATACTTTGGAATATCCCAACAGAGAGGTTAAAATTGGTATGCTCAAGAGTCTTGCACCCAACTATCTTTCACCAATATCTCTTGACAACAACAGTCTGGTCGGTGATTTCTTGGAAAAGCTTTATGATGCAGATGTAGAAGGAGCAATGGTTCGCCTGAAAGCATATCTTGCCAGTATCTCAAATCGCTTGAGCAATAAGAACGAACGTGATTTCCAGACAGTATTCTATCTCATATTCAACCTGATGGGTGCCTATATGAGAGTAGAAGAAAACAGTTCGATAGGTAGGGCAGATGCAGTAGTGTATATGCCTGATGCAGTATATGTTTTCGAGTTGAAGTATGATGGCTCTGCCGAGGATGCAATCAGGCAGATAGATGACAAGGGATATTTGATTCCTTATTCTGCTGATGGCAAGCGCCTGTTTAAAATCGGCGTGAATTACGATAGTAATCAGCGAACGATAGGTGCGTGGATAATCAGGGAAGGTCAATAAAGCCCTTTCTTCAAAATCAACTATATTTGCAGCAAAGTTTTCGCATATATTTGGGTAAATGGGGTGAGTCTTGCGACTGGACCCCATCTATTTTTTATATATGTAGGTATTATAGCCATTTGATTCGTAATACCAGAAAATGATTTTGACCAGAAATGACCATGACCGGGGATGACCGGAATTCTTTAAATCATTTCCGTTCATGTTATAATCCAACAAAGCCCCCAGCTATCTCAGCTGAGGGCCCACAATCCCTTATAATCTAATGAAAAACATACGATATAAAAAGAAATATTTGAGAAACGGAATTTCTATCCTAATACTTTGTTTACTTACGCTATCCCATACAACTCGAAATTCCAAGCGAGGTTGCAAGTGCCGTAAGAATGCTGATAGCGATTTGAAGAATGGTCTTCCATGTGTCTGCTTTCATTTTACTCATTTTGATTCGATTTTAAAAGGTTAAACTTAAATTCTTTGTGTGTTTCACATGAGGTTAATTTTCCCTTGGTCTGTTAGGACTTCGGGAGGAGTGGGGCGCCCTTGGATGAGAGAACGATGGAGAAATCACCGAGATCGCCGAGGCGGATTTTCTTGCCTTCAAGGAGCTGCTCTCTCATGCAATCCACGGTCATGTCGAGAATGGCGGGTTGGCGTTCACTGAACGCATGGTAATGCTGTAGTTAATCATACTTTTGTGTGTTTTGATGGTTGATATTTCAATTACCCAGAAGCCTCATTTCTTGCCCTTATTTTGGTCGTCATTGACGACCGGCGCCTG
>ERZ1034897.1046-NODE-1046-length-11416-cov-9.177185_pt1 | contig 11416 bp, 8 predicted proteins | sample MGYA00520629_ERZ1034897 | MGnify/ENA primary metagenome ERZ1034897 (study PRJEB33766, sample SAMN09781789) | gut metagenome | biome: gut microbiome | host: Homo sapiens | place: Madagascar | study: EMG produced TPA metagenomics assembly of the PRJNA485056 data... | reverse complement strand
TCTTAATTTAATTTTCCAAAAATATGGAACATTTCCTTCTACTTATGAGATCGTTGGATTTGACAACTCTCCGATTGCCAGCGAGGCAATCCTTCCAATCACAACCATCGGCCAGCAGATTGATGTGATTGCAAAGACTGCCATGGATCTTCTTGTCCAACAGATGGAAGAGCAGAAAAAGCGTGTTCCCAAACCATTAGGTGAACCTGTTCATAAACAAATTGCCCCTGTATTAATTCGCCGTAATACAACAAAATAATTTTTTTTCATGATTGAGAACGTTGTCTCCAGCGCCAGGACCTGATTACCGGTTCCGGCGCTGTCTTCTGATATCTGCAGATACTGAGTAGTAATCCTAGCAGGATATAAGATGTCAGCATACCTGGTCTTCCTGTTGTAAAGAATGGACAGTAGATTCCCATCTCACCGACTCCTCCCAGATTTTCTAATATAAAAACTACTGTCTGAATCAGAAACAATGCTGTACATCCTGTTCCCATCACCATACCAAGCTGGTTCTTCTGATTTAATGAAATCTTAGCAAACCGAAAGATCAGAATCACCAGACAAAGAACCAGTAGAATACCTGCCAGTATTCCATAAGCAGCTACCACACTGGCAAGCAGATGGACACTTCCGTCTACGTATTTCAGAAGTTCTTTAAACTGCGGATTACCATGAAATGCTGAGCTTCCGGAAATCATTTCCCGAATCATATTGACTCTTGGGAAATCTACTGCATAATCACCGATCGAGAAAATAGCCGCTATACGCTCTTTCTGGTAAGCCATGCCAAAACACCAGATGCCTCCTGCAAGCAGTACCGGTATCAGAACAACAACTACTCCGATTCCCGTAAGTACTGCTTTTTTACAAACCTGAAACCAGCCTTTGTAAACAGCCGCCGCCAGAACCACACAATAAACCAATTCCAGTATCATTGCCGCGATCAGACTCTGGCTTCTTATAATCAGGAAATATGTTGGAATGACCATCCAAAGGATTGCCTTTAAAATTCCTCGGTATCCCTGACCTCTGTAACTATATAATACCGCTGCAAACAACGGAATTGTCAGCCAGAGTAAATCAATCAGATTCAATCCAATGCCGAATGGCATTCTAATATATCTTGTTGATCCATTCATTTTCAAACCGGCAACCTGCAGTCCAATGAAAAGTAACATCTGATATGCGATCAAGCTTGGTTTTGCATAAACCGCAATCCTCGTATAATCCATATAGCAAATACCAATCATCAGCACAAGTCCAAGCAAAAGTGCCGGCAGTTCCAGCGACGTATGCCAACTGGATGACATTCCTGTCCAGAACAATTCTTCTGTTTTTCCTGCACTCTGCTCAATACCTAAAGCAGTCTGATACATAACACTTCGTAAAAGATAGCCCGCAAGACTTAGTCCAATGATCAGCGCAATCATTCCCCACGCCATTGTCGGCCGATGGATTCTATCCATCTCAAGCCCGACTTCTACCGGATCACCCATTTCTCGAACCGCAGCTTCTTCTGCTTCTGTCTGACTCATTCCTTCACTTAGGAATTCTGCTTTCTGATCCTCAATATGATCATTGATCTCCTGTTCTATCGTCCCTCTTGCCATCTTACAGCGAATCTGTTCTGTTAATGTATGTAAATACTCCTCTCGTCTCATCAAACATCACCCTTTCTAACAAACTGCTGCATTCAGCACATTCACTACAGCCGATGAATAAATTTTCCACTCTTCTTTCTTCTCTTCTAAAACTTTCCTCCCGGTTTTCGTAATACTGTAATACTTACGAACCTTACCACCGACCTCTTTCTCATAAACTGTCAGATATTTCTTATCTTCCATTCCATGAAGCAATGGATATAACGTTCCCGCCTTTAATTCAAACACATTCTGGGACTTTTCTCTTAAGGTCTCGATCATCTCGTAACCGTACATATCCTTTTCAGATAAAAGCTTTAATAACAACATCGTTGTGCTTCCTGATACCAGACTTCTGTCAACTGCCATAACAATTCCTCCTAATCTTCTGATTTTACGTTAACCGTACACTTCTTAACATTCTCATTGCAAAATGACGCGCACCTCTGCAATCCTGCCGGAGGCTATATCAGCTGGGGGATTGACTCCCAGCTGATATATCGGTTATCTATATATCTTGGCTTGATTATATATCGATTATCTATATATGTCAATAAAAGCTTCCAAAATTCTTTGCATTTTTTGTTTTTTGGATACAAAAACTATACTCTATGTGAAAAATATGTTATAATTTGTGTACACATTATGCAGTATAAATACATACTAGCCATACAATTCAAGTTGTTGAACTAATTTAGGAGGAGAACTATGACTGATTCTGTTACAAATAAGATCATTTTAAGTGCCGACAGTACCTGTGACCTGGATCAGGAACTAAAAGAACGTTATCATGTACACTATTTTCCACTCCACATCATTTTGGATGGAAAAGATTATAAGGACGGCATTGACATTACACCAGAAGAAATTTATCAGAAATATTACGATGAAAAAATCCTTCCAAAAACAGCCGCCGTCAATGTTGCGGAATATATTGAACATTTTAAACCATGGGTCGATGAAGGCTATGAAGTGATCCATATCAATCTTGGCAGCTCACTTTCCAGTGCTCATCAAAACTGCTGTATTGCTGCTGAAGAGCTCGGGCATGTTCATGTGATTGACAGTTGTTCTCTCTCCACCGGAACCGGACTTCTTGTAACAGATGCCGGTCGGATGATCGAGCAGGGATTGAAAGCGGAAGACATTGCCGAAGCTCTTCGCGAACGCACAAAGCATTGTCATGCCAGCTTTATTTTGGATACGCTGACATTTCTACATGCCGGTGGGCGCTGTTCAACGGTCGCTGCTCTCGGAGCAAATGTTTTGAAATTAAAGCCGTGTATCGAAGTCAGCACAGCAGATGGCAGTATGAATGTAGGAAAGAAATATCGTGGAACGCTTGATAAAGTTCTTGTGAAATATGTAAAAGACAAACTTGCTGCTTATCCGGATATCGATCCATCTCTGATCTTTATCACGCACTCAGGAATCGCCCCTGAATACATTGAACTTGTTAAGAATACGCTTGAAGAAACCATGCATTTTGATGAAATCCATATAACGAAAGCAAGCTGTACGATTTCCAGCCATTGTGGACCAAATACGCTTGGAATTTTATTTGAAACCTACTAAGGAGGAGACGCCTATGACGAATACAAAACCAGTTTTTCATGGAAGTGATATTGAGAAAATCAGTGAGTATTATCATATCGACCAAAACAGTATTACAAACTTTGCCGGAAATGTAAATCCACTTGGACTTTCCCCTTCTGTTAAGGAAGCTGTTGCGGCTCATGTGGACCTCTTTTCTTCTTATCCTGACCGGGATTATAAATCGCTTCGCAACACAATCGCTGAGTACTGCGATGTTCCTGCTGATTTCATCCTGCCGGGCAACGGTTCAAGCGAACTGATTTCACTTTTGATTGAAACAAGAGCACCGAAACACACTCTGATTCTTGGTCCAACCTATTCTGAATACTCCAGAGAACTTTCTTTCTCCGGAAGTACACAGGACTATTATCATCTTCAGGAAGCGGAAGATTTTGAATTAGATGTAGAAGATCTTTGCCGGACTTTATTAAACGGATATGATTTTCTGATTCTCTGCAATCCGAACAATCCAACTTCTTCTGCCATCTTAAAAGATGAAATGCGTGCATTGCTTTCATTCTGTGCAAATCGCGATATCTTTGTCATGATAGATGAAACGTATGTAGAATTTGCACCTTCCGTTCAGGAAGTAACCGCTGTTCCATACACGAAAGAATTCTCTAATCTCATGGTACTGCGCGGTGTATCAAAATTCTATGCAGCTCCGGGAATGCGTTTTGGATACGGCATTACCGGAAATAAAGAATTCTTATCTCAGATGAAAGAAAAGCAGATTCCATGGTCCTTAAACAACCTTGGAGCATATGCCGGCGAGCAGATGTTCAAAGATACTTCCTACATCCGTCAGACACGCTCATTAATCCTGACGGAACGTGACCGGATGTTTCTTGAATTAAAAAAGATGTCTTCTTTCAAGGTTTATTTTCCATATGGAAACTTTATCCTTGTGAAGATTTTAAAGCCAGAAGTAACTTCTTTCGATGTATTCGAAGCTTGTATAAAAGAAGGACTTATGATCCGCGACTGCTCTTCTTTCCAATGTCTGGATGGCGAATTCGTCCGCTTCTGCATTATGAAACCAGAAGATAATGACCGGCTCTTAAAAGTATTGAAAACAATTTAATGATACCAAGATCAAAAGGTCTTTCTTAAAAAGCGGGAGAATCTAATCCAACGATTCTCCCGCTTTTCTTCTTATTCTTTCTTTTGTTTTTGTACTTCCTTGCTTTTTCTATGATTCTACAGCTGTTTTCTAACAACAAGATAATCATCTCCATTCCGATAATATGGACATTGATAGTGCTGATTTGTCATCAGACGGATGTAATCATCCTCATCCATATTCTTATCACAGAGATAACACTCATATTCCTCGTCATAAATATAATACGTGCATGTTTCACAGCTGGTTCTTGACTCTTTCCCCAATTTCCTCTCTCCATTCCTCGCCCGTTGCAAGGGCCTGTAGCATTGCATTCTGTTGCTGTTCGTTCTATGAGCTGGCAACTCTTTTCTTAGTATCATACCATGCTTTCATAGATTGCGTCCACTTTTCTGTCTAAAGCAATTTACATTTCACTTTATATTCGCATTTAATAGCCTGTATCTTTTGTGTTTTATTTATTATTTTCTGTATATTTCAATTATTTTTAATATTTTTCTGATTTTCTATTGACAAATGCCCATCTGTGAGTTAATATAGAATCAACAAAAGGAAACGAAATAAAAAACAAAAAAGGAGGACAAACCACCAGACACTTAATCCTTTCATTAAAATTAATTTTAAAGAAACAGAGGTATAGTCCAATGGGAAGGTAGATTAAATCCTTAAAAATCTAAAGAAAGAGGTACAGACCACCAGAAAGAGTAATTTAAAAAACGGAAACGATATTTAAAGAGAGAGAGGTAGAATCCAATGGGATAGTTCATTAAATCATCAAACAAATAAATTGAAAGAGGTAAATTCCAATGGGACGATAAGTTAAAATCCAAAATAGATAAAAAAAGAATCGAAAGAAGGATATTCCAATGGGATAATTAAAAATCACTATTTGAGATAATAGTTTCAGATAGATATCAAGTAAATAAGGAGGAATATTCCAATGGATGGAATAACAAAGTGAAGATCCACTGTATAGCGTAGGTGCATACGGTGGATTTTCTTTTGTCTCTTTTTCGGTGGATATCCCGGATAATCAAATGGGATAACAAAAAGGGGCAAAGCTTTTTATGCTTCCACCCCATCACTTAAAAATGTTTAAAGTCTTAATATATAGTCTTTTTATTATCTCTTCACAAAGTACTCTTCATACCATACGAGGAACGTATAGATTGTCCATACTTTTCTCCAGTTATCAGAATTTTCTCCAACATACTCATCAAAAATCGCATTGATTGCATCTACATCAAAGAATTTTTCTGCAATATCACTGTGGAAGAGGCGCTGAACGTCCTGATTGTATCTCTCATCAGCCATCCAGATACGGATTGGTACAATGAATCCCAACTTCTTACGGAATGCAATTTCTTCTGGAAGAACCTTCGCAGCTGCTGTACGGAATGCCACCTTATTCTGCTCTTCATTTACTTTAAAGCGAGACGGCATACGAGATGCGATATCAAAAATTCTTCTATCTGTCAACGGCATACGGATCTCAAGTCCGGCTGCTGTACTCATCTTATCAACATTCAGGTAAATATCACCTTCCAGCCAGATCTGAATATCTACATCAGACATCTTTGTCAATGGATCAAGACCTTCTGTCTCCTCGTAGATTCCTCGTGCAAGTTCAATTGGCAGTACATCCGGATCGTATTTCTTAAGAATCTTCTGCTTCTCGTCTTCTTTCATGATATTGGTATTTCCGACATAAAAATTCTTCAGATTCTCACCATAACGTTCTGCGTTTCTGTACATATTATAACCACCGAAGAATTCGTCAGAACCCTCTCCGGAATAACAGATCTTCGCATGTTCTGCTGTCGCATTACATCCAAGTGTAAATACAATCGCAGATGCATCTCCAAGCGGCTGCTCCATATTGTACATAACATAAGGTACAATATCAAAGAACTGCTCCGGAGTAATGATACTTCTGGAGAATTTTCTTCCAAGAAGCTGTGCTGTCTTCTCTGCAAGTACAGATTCATCAAATCTTTCCTCTTCATAACCACAGGAATCTGCCTGCTCTGCGTCAGACATTGCAAGTACATAGGAAGAATCAACTCCACCAGACAGGAATGATTCTACTTTTTCATCCGCTGTTTTTACCTCTGGCATGATTTCTTTCAGAGTATTATGAATCTCATCAGCCCAATCTTCCAGAGTCTTGCTCTCATCCGGATGAAATTCCGGTTTCCAGTATCTGTGAATCTCAAGCTTTCCATCCTGCCAGATCAGATAGCGTCCCGGCAACAGCTTTTTCAGTCCACGGAAAAATGTATTCTCTCCGGCAACATAGGTCAGACTTAAATACAACTGAAGCATCTCTTCATTCAGTTCTTTCTTAAATCCCGGCCGATCAATAATATCACGAATCATTGTTCCGTAAAGAAGCTCTCCGTCTTCTGTCTCATAGTAATAGAATGGTTTTGTTCCAAACTGATCTCTCAGACAGAAAAGCTTCTGCTCTTCCTCATCCCATAAGGCAAATGCAAACATTCCGTGCATATGATCTGCCATCTCGCATCCCCATGTCTGATATGCCTTGATCAAAATCTCATGTTCTCTTTCTTCTCTGGAAAGTGTAAGATCAATTCCAAGTCTCTCACAAAGCTCTTCCCAGTTACGAATATGTCCTCTGTATGTTTTTACAATTATCATCTGTTAACAACCTCTCTTTTGTCACCATCTTTAGTTTTTGAAAATTGTTTCTTCTCCCACTTATATCCTACGGATATCAACAACTTTCACGGTTCAATCCTATTCTATCACACTGACTTTTTCTTGTAAATTCTCAACTATCACTCTGATACCAATCACAGTCTGAAACATGTATAAGATATGTATTTTAGTCAGAATGCATCTCACCTTCATTCGCTTCTTCTATTTTCACTTCTTCTACTACGCCACTTCCTGCTATATCTGCATCAACATAACCAAAACGAATTACTGCCTGTGGCCAGTTAAGACTGATTCTTGGTTTTTTTCCTTTCTCCGCACCTGCTTTTTCAATCAGATCAAGTAATTCTTCCAGAACTGTTTTTGTCAGATAACCTCCACGCCAATGAAAAGTCAGAATTCTTCCCTTCTTTGCCATCTGAAATGCTCTTTTGTAAACTTCTTCCGGTTTTGTAAAAGACAGTTTCTTTTCTTTATAATAGAAATGATCTCCGTCCATACACTTCATAGCCGGAGCGATCAAAGGCTCATGATCCCGGAAAATTGATTTATCTTCCAGATTGAAATAATCATAACGGATTTCTTCTCCGATCGTACAGTTTCTTGTAAGTGTATTATCAAATGTCGCATCTAAATGATAATATTTTCCATTAATCCGCACGATATTCCATGTATGACGGTATTTGATTCCCTTATCCGGATTATTCCCGCAAATAGCGATCATACACCAGACTCCAAGCTCATCGCACAGCACTTTCACCGCTTTTGCAATCCCCTCACAAACTCCGACACCCTGTCCTAACGGACCAATAATCTCATGTGAATAAGGTTTCTTCAATTTATCATATTTTACATTTTCGCAAATGAAATCATGAATGTATTTTTCTTTCTCTGATTCTGATAATTTCTGCGCCGGTCGTGCAAGTTTCTCTACTCTGGATTTCATTGCCTTCTGATGTTCTTTCACCTTCGCCCGGTCAAACAAATATTCCGGCAGAAACTGAATGTTCGGCGATTCCTGATAATAACGATACTTAAATCCCGTTGCCCAGAAAATCTCCGGATGATCCAGGCGCATCTGGAAGAATACATTATACAATTCTTCTCCGCTCATGCGCGGTACCTGAATCTCCTTCTCCATCTGCAAGACGCCCTGGCAGATTGCATGATACGCCGCCTGCTGCATCTTATTCATCTTACTATAATAAAATGGTTCCATACTTATCCTCTCCGGTCAGCAGAAAATTCTTCTATCTGAACTTTTCGTTTTTTTCCTTTCTTTTCCCAGATCATCAGACTGATTTTGTATTGGAGTGAATCTCTTGATGCAATAAATGGTTCCTCACGAAATATATTTATCCGAAATCCCTGTTCTTCTAACTCTCTTTTCCTCTCCGATGCTCTCTTCTCAATCTTACGATTCTGATTTTCTTCTTCATCTGTGAATTTTCTTCTCGGGTAATTTGCTGCTGCCATCTTCAATTCTTCCATCAGAAGATCTGTAACTTCTGCATGACGCTTTTCCTGCAGCATCCCGGCAATCTTTTTTGCACTCCGCTTCCATGGATGTTTCTGATAAAACTTTAGACATCTTAGTAACTTTTTATCTTCTACTGTCGCCGCAAGTTCCTGCATTACTTGATGCGCTTCTGCTGACGGTACCCACGGATTTTCCCTCGGAACTACATATTGTTCTGAAACTGCCGGGTAACAGCAATGATTCAGCGGCGGAAAGTCTGCCAGTACAGCTAGTTTCCGCTCCGTCTGATTACAGTATTTTGCTCCCAGATAATCCAGTTTATCCCGTACAATTGCAATCTTATATTCTATCTGACGCAGATATTCCGCACCTTTCACCCAGAAATGTCCGATTTCTCCATAGTCATATAAATGTACTTCTTCACTTAAATCCTCAAAAAAAATCGTAACCACAGTCTCACCCTGATGAACTACAAGGACATAGGACTCCTCCGGTTCTTCTGTTACACTTAACTCCGCTTCTAGTTCACCTTCATAATCCTCTCTATACTGACCTGTCATCCTTGCATTTTCAAAGACAAGAAAGCTCTCTACCGCATCGTTCATCAAATAAACCAGCCGCAGTTTTTCTTCTGTAAAAAGCAGTTCAAACTGTCCTTGTTCCAGCACTTCTCCTAGTTTCAGAAATGCTTCCGGCAATTGAATTTCACTCATTTTCCGCTCCCTCAGTACATTTGTCTTCCAAGCACTCACGAACCTTGTCTTCTTTCAAATCCTCACCGATCACGATCAGAATCTCCTGTCCTTCTTTGATTGGATTAACTGTCATCTTCTGTGTTGTCGCATTCAGCTCCATCCAGTCACCGGATTGATTCTTCATAAATCCTTTTACACGGAACACTCTTCCGATATCATTAAGATTTTTATTGTTTTCTTTTTCAGAATCATCTGTGCATCCACGTTTACCAAACAGCTTTTTCACAGCCGGGACCAGTTCTTCTTCTGTCCGATTCAGATTCATAAAATATAAGGTCTGGAATCCATCCTTTTCTGCACCTTCCGGTCTGCGAAACGACTCAATCTGATAGCTGCTGTTCTGAATCTGTGCAAAATCTTCCTCTGTCAGCATATCCCAGTCTTTTGCGATCACTTCTTTTTCAATTCTTCTGGTACATCCAATGCGTTCAAGAGAACGATTGACATGTGAAATAATTCTGTTTTCCTGTTCTTCACAAGCATTGTCCTTATCCAGCCTGCTCAGCACGATCACACCCGCATCCGCCGCCTCAGATCCCAGCAAATATTCCGCCTGATCTGACAGATTTTCTTCCAGTCCCGCATCTACGATTGTGATCACACTTCCGATTTCGTACCACCGATCCAGAGGTTCTTCTCTTAATCCATCAAAAAATTCATCCACGTCATAGATTCCCGACGGCTCCACGATTACTCTGTCATATCCACACATTGCCATAGAGATCAGCTTTGTCTTGAATCGTCTGCGGTGTGTCTCTTTATCACACCCTCCGGAAATCATTTCCAGTTCACATTTCTCTCCCTGCAGCTCCTGAAGAAGCATCATATCCACATTCACCGCACCGAAATCATTTTCCAGAATTCCAATATTCAGACCCTGACGAAGCAGGTAAGATGCATACTCTTTTATAAATGTTGTCTTTCCCGCTCCCAGAAAACCTGTAATCAAATCTATCTTTACCATGATTGTTCCTCTCATATCTGATATACTCGCACAATTTACTCTAACTATAATACCACAATCTTCTTGTATTTCAAGAATTCCTTACGGTACATTTACTGTTGAATCCACAGCCTGTTTTTCCTATAATAAACTTATCAACAACGAAGGTTAATTTTCATGAGATTTTCAACATTTTCATCTCATCAAAACACACTTTTTGAAGATAACGCTTACGAAACGGAGAATTTATTATGGAATTTCAGAAGATCAGTTCCCCTTCCCTGAGGGATCTGTTTATTGAACAATTAGAACATCTGATTCTTTCCGGCAAGCTACAGGTCGGAGAGAAACTTCCACCGGAACGCCAGCTTGCTGAAATGATGCAGGTCAGCCGTGCGGTTGTCAACAGCGGGATCAGTGAGCTGGAAAAGAAAGGATTTCTTACCGTAAAACCCCGCAGTGGAACTTATGTAGCAGATTTCCGAAGAAAAGGAACTTTGGATACATTGATCGCGATCATGAATTACAACGGCGGACGCATGCGTGATCAGGAGATTCGTTCCATCTTCGAAGTCCGCATTGCGCTTGATACACTTGCTGCACAGCTCGCCATCGACACGATCAGCGACAAAAACATCCAGCGTCTCCTCGAATTCGTTAATCAGATCCGTGATGCACAGGATGTCACCACTGCCATTGAAGCTGCTTACGAATTCCAACACGAGTTTGCCCTGATTTCCGGAAATACATTGATTCCACTTATTTTCCAGTCTTTCCGAGCACCGATTTTTAATATGTGGGAACGTTATTGTGAACTCTATGGGATAGAAGAATTATATCGAAGCAATTATAAGACCTGGACCTATATCCGCGACCGAGACACCCAAGGCGCCGTCACCTGGATCCGAACCTCCATGCAGGACTGCATCAACGGAGAACATCAGATATACTATGAATTGTAAATTTGTATTTAGACGTTTGAATTCTGAGTAATGAAGCAAAAACTTTTGTTGGATGAGGGCGTGATGTGGACTGAACCTGAGTCTATCTTCTCGTTTACGTGCATCAAATCAAAACTTGTATGAAGTCTTTCAGATTCGTCCCGTTGAGCAAACAAATCTGTTTGGAATAACGAAGCAAGGATGGTGCTATATTGTTGAGGACACATGTAAGGCAGGAGCGTTCCGAATACAC
>ERZ1034897.1045-NODE-1045-length-11417-cov-9.232353_pt1 | contig 11417 bp, 10 predicted proteins | sample MGYA00520629_ERZ1034897 | MGnify/ENA primary metagenome ERZ1034897 (study PRJEB33766, sample SAMN09781789) | gut metagenome | biome: gut microbiome | host: Homo sapiens | place: Madagascar | study: EMG produced TPA metagenomics assembly of the PRJNA485056 data... | reverse complement strand
CGGCCACACCGTTGGTTCCGGCGTTGTTTCCAAGATCGAGAAGTAATTTCTTGCTTTGAAAAGCAATACTAAGGGCGCTGTCCGTAAGGGCAGCGCCCTTTTTTGTATTGGAAACCGATGCTTGTAGGGGGCGGCGTCCTCGACGCCCCGCGGAAGAGGGCAAGAACCCTCCCTGCAATAGAACACATCCCGCTGCGTTTGTGCACACCTACCAAACGCAGTGGGATTTTTTTGCGGAAAAAGTCAAATAGATCCTATAAGCCTATTGACATTATAGGTAAATAGGTATATTATACAGGCATCGGGTTTGAACAAATGCAAACCAAAAACCAGAAAGGGGAACGCTGCCATGTCTGCTATGTGTTGTTGTCGTATGTACTGTCACCGGGCATGGTCTATGGGGCGCACCAGCACCCCTATGTGTTGAACCTGACCTTCGTCCGGGAACTTTCGTTACGAAAGCCCGGATTTTTTTGTACCCAAATTTGTTCATGACCCGATAGGGAAGGGGAGACTTTCGTGGATTGGAATGTGATCGCACAATACCTGCCACTGTACAAAAAGGCCGCGTGGCTGACCCTGTGCCTTGGCCTGGCAGGCATCGTGATCGCAATAGTCGTCGGGCTGGTCTGTGCGCTGGTCCAGTATTACAGGGTGCCTGTGCTGCGCCGCATCGTGGGGGCCTACATCGAGCTCAGCCGCAATACGCCGTTGCTGGTGCAGCTGTTTTTCATCTATTATGGCCTGCCGAAAATCGGCATCAAGACCAATGCCGAAATCTGCGGTATTGCGGGTCTGGCGTTCCTGGGCGGCAGCTACATGGCGGAGGCGTTCCGCAGCGGGTTGGAATCCATTGAGCCGATTCAGACCGAGAGCGCCATGAGCCTGGGCATGGACCACGCGCAGACGATGCGTTACATCATCCTGCCGCAGGCTATGTCCATCAGTGTGCCGGCGTTCGTTGCCAACGTCATTTTCCTGCTGAAGGAGACCAGCGTGTTCAGCGCCATCAGCCTGATGGACCTGATGTTCACCGCGAAAGACCTCATCGGACTGTACTACAAAACCACCGAGTGCCTGTTCCTGCTGGTGGTCTTTTACCTGCTGATTCTGCTGCCGGTGTCTCTGCTGGGCAGTTGGCTGGAAAGGAGGCTGCGCTATGCCGGATTTGGGGCTTAACGTACTGCTCAAGGGCAAAAACGCGGCCCGCCTGCTGGGTGGCCTGTGGGTGGCCCTGCGCATCAGCCTGATTTCCGTCGTCATCAGTATCCCGCTGGGCATCCTGCTGGGTGTGCTGATGAGCGGCAAGAATCCCATCGTCAAAGCTATTCTCCGCGTGTATCTGGAAATCATCCGCATCATGCCGCAGATGGTGCTGCTGTTCCTCGTGTTCTTTGGAACCACCCGTGCCTGGGGGTGGGATCTCTCGGGCGAGACAGCGTCCATCATCGTTTTTGTGCTGTGGGGCACAGCGGAGATGAGCGACCTCGTGCGCGGGGCGCTGATCTCCATTCCCAAGCACCAATACGAGAGCAGCGAGGCGCTGGGCCTGACGAAGGGTCAGACCTACCTGTACATCATCATCCCGCAGACGGTGCGCCGCCTGATCCCACTGAGCATCAACCTCATCACCCGCATGATCAAAACCACCAGCCTGGTGCTGATGATCGGTGTCGTCGAGGTGTTGAAGGTCGCGCAGCAGATTATTGAAGCCAACCGTATGTCCAGCCCGAACGCTGCGTTTGGCATCTACCTGGTGGTGTTCCTGCTGTATTTCCTGGCCTGCTGGCCCATCAGCCTGCTGGCATCGTACTTAGAGAAAAAGTGGAGGTAAAAAACCATGGCAGAACCAATTTTGACTGTGGAGCATCTTGTCAAGGGCTATGGTGAAAATACCGTTCTGGACGATGTCAGCCTGGCTGTCCGCCCCGGTGAAGTCATTGTGGTCGTGGGCCCCAGCGGCTGCGGAAAAAGTACGCTGCTGCGGTGCATCAACGCCCTGGAACCTACCCAGAGCGGCCGCGTGCGGCTGGGCAACGAGACGGTTGCCTACGGCGGCAAGGGACTTACCAGCCTGCGGCAACGCATTGGCATGGTGTTCCAAAGCTATGAACTGTTCCCGCACCTGACTGTGCTGGACAACGTGATGCTGGCCCCCCAAAAGGTGGCCAAGCGCCCGAAAGCCGAGGCGCAGCAGGAGGCCGAGACCCTGCTGGACCGCGTAGGTCTGCTGGGCAAGGCCAAGAGCTACCCGCGTGAGCTGTCCGGCGGCCAGAAGCAGCGCGTCGCCATTGTCCGTGCGCTGGCTATGCACCCCGAGATTTTGCTGTTCGACGAGGTGACGGCCGCCCTGGACCCCGAGATGGTTCGCGAGGTGCTGGACGTCATGTTGGATCTTGCGAAGCAGGGCCGTACGATGATCATTGTCACCCACGAAATGCAGTTTGCCCGCGCGATCGCCGACCGGGTGATCTTCCTGGACGGCGGCAAAATTGTAGAGGAAGGCACGCCGGAGGAGTTCTTCGACCACCCCAAGACCGAGCGCGCCCAGAAGTTCTTGCGGACCTTCACGTTTGACAGCGTGAAGTGAAAATCGTTGTAGGGCGGGGTGCTCTCACCCCGCCGCACATAGAGGAAAGTATATAAAGGTTAAAAGGAGTGTACCATCATGAAAAAGTTTACCAAAGTGACCGCTGCGGCATTGGCCGCGACCCTCAGCCTGTCCCTGGCCGCCTGCGGCAGCAGCGCCAGCACCGATGCAGCCTCCACCGCATCCGCTGACGGCGTTGTCTACCGCACGCTGGACGAGATCAAGGCCGACGGCACCATCAACATCGGCGTTTTCTCCGACAAGAACCCGTTCGGCTACGTTGATGAGAACGGCGAGTATCAGGGCTACGACATCTACTTCGGCAACCGCCTGGCCGAGGACCTCGGCGTAAAGGTCAACTACGTCTCCACCGAGGCCGCCAACCGCATTGAGTACCTGCAGACAGGCAAGGTGGACGTCATCCTGGCAAACTTCACCGTCACGCCGGAGCGTGCCGAGGAAGTAGATTTTGCGCTGCCCTACATGAACGTCGCGCTGGGTGTTGTCTCCCCGGATTCCAGCGTCGTCACCACGCTGGACAACTGGAACGCCGATGACCAGATGATCGTCATTTCCGGCACCACCGCCGAGACCTATCTGACCCAGAACTACCCCGACATCCCGCTGCAGAAGTACGATTCCTACGCCACCGCCAAGAGCGCCCTTGAGAACGGCGGCGTGGCCTGGGCCAACGATAACACCGAGGTCATCGCCTTCGCAAAGCAGAACCCCGGCTACACCGTTGGCATCCCCTCTCTGGGCAGCCAGGATACCATCGCCCCGGCCGTCAGCAAAGGCAACGAGACGCTGCTGAACGCCATCAACGACGAGATCAAGGCCCTGGGAGAGGAGAACTTCTTCCACAAGGACTATGAGGCGACCCTTGTTGACACCTATGGCACCGACTACGAGAACAGCCTTGTTGTCGAGGGCGGCGTGACGAGCGCCAACTAAATAAGGCTTCTCCCTGAGAGAAGCTGTCCGCGAAGCGGACTGATGAGGGGCAGGCTTGCCAGGCAACCTTTGAATGGGATGCAGCCGCAAGCTCGCCCCTCATCCGGCCCTGCGGGGCCACCTTCCCCCAAGGGGGAAGGCATAAAGAAAAGCGGCAGACTATGCACGGTCTGCCGCTTTTTCTATACAGGCTATTCTACCCGAAATTCAGCCTTTACGCGGGCCAGCATCTCCCGCTGGGCGTTGGCCTCGGTGTCGTTGTCCACGCTGCCAAAGGCACGCTGGGCGGCGCTGCCGGGGCCGGTGGAGCCGTACTCGCCGAAGCGGGCAGTCTTTTCGTTCTCGGGGTCACGCCAGTTGTCCCAGCCGTCGGTGCAGACTTCGTCGCTCAACACGCAGTCCAGCCAGTAGCAAGCCGCGTCAGCCCGCCAGGGGCGGCCCAGATAGACGCTGCCGGGCGCGGCGCTGCCCTGTACGGTGCAGTTCACAAACAGGTAGCCGGGCTTGCCAGCGGGCGTGCTGGGGGCTGTGATGTAGCAGGTGCCGGTGGCGTGGTGCCACGGCTCAATGCGGCAGCGGTCAAACACCGCGTTCGCGCCGCCGAAGATAAAGTCGATGTTGCCACGGATCGTGCAGTTCTTGTAATACTGCACGGTGTCCAGCCGGGGCGCGTTTTCCCGCGGGCCGCGGAAGCCGTGCTCCTCCCGCTCTTTCAGGGGCAGGGGAGCAGTGAACAATGTATCCTGGTTGCCGTAAAGGTTTACGTCCTCCATCAGCACGCGGCTGGCGTCGGCGTAGACCGCCAGCGCCTGCCCTGCCTTTGCACCATCCCCGGCGTTGTTCTGCACGGTCAGGTTGCGCACAACGGCCCTGCCGCCGCCCAGAAACAGCGTTTCACTGCGGAAGGTTCCGGTCTTACTCTCGCCCGGCCAGGGATCACGGCCGCCCACAGAGGCTGTGAGTACGGTCGCGTTGCGGTACTCACCCTCGATGATATAGTCGGCCAGTTCAATAAAGGGCCGTTCCGCATAGATGCCGTGCTTGATGTAGAACCGTACCGGCTCATTGGGCGTATCGGCACAGGCGGCCACGGCGTCGGTCAGCGTGCGGTAATCGCCGGTGCCGCCCTCGTCCACTACCAGTGTTTTTCTCTGGATGTCAGCCATCAAAAGAATCCTTTCATAAATGCAATGTCGCTAGCCGCGCGGGCGGGTACGGCCTCTTCGCGCAGCACCGGCAGGGTGGCCTGGGGCAGTTGGCGCAGCATGGCGAAGGCCCCGGCGTAGTCGGTGCGGCTTTCTTCCAGGCTCGTGTGCAGCAGGCCGCCCTCGGCGTCAAACGCCTGGCCTTTGAAGTGTACGGCGACGATTTCCTCGCCCAGCAGCTCACCCATGTCGTTCCAGATGCGTGCCTGATCGTGCACGTTCTCGGCGTTGACAAGGTTGCTCATGTCAAAGATGACTTTCAGGTTCGGGCTGCGCATCGTGTCCAGAATATGCCGCGTGGCGGCGGGGGAGTTCATGCTGTGCAGCGTCACAGGCTCAATGCCCACCGTGACGCCCAGTTCCTCCGCCGTGGGCAGAATCTCAGCCAGGCTGCGGCAAAGCAGTTCCTGGGCTTCCTCGCGGGTCGTACCGGCGGGCTGCTTGGACATGGCGGTCGTCTCCGTGCCAATGCACCCGGCCCCCAGCGCCTTGCAGACGGCCAGCTGGCTCTTGAAATCTGCCGCGTTCTGCAAGCGGCTCTCATCGTTGATGGCAAGCTCCACATAGGTGCCCAGCACGGCCACCTGGATGCTGTGTGCTTTCTCGGCGGCAATAGTGTCGTCCACCAGCGCGTCGGTCACGTCGGCATAGCTCTTGACTGTCGGCACGCACTTTTTGTAGGCCAGCTGTACGGCGGCAAAACCGTCGGCAGAGACCTTGGCAAACAGTTCGTCGGGCGTGCCCTTGCCGTAGTCATGCAGGCGGGCACCCACGATAAATTTCGGCATACAAACCCCTCCTTACTGTTTTTGGGCGGCCAGGATCTCCGTGTAGGCCAGCAGCAGCGGGCCTACGCCCTTGGCGTCGTTTTCCACGATCGGCTCACTGAAATAGTAGGCCAGGCTGCCGTCACGGCGGGTCGCACCGCCAAGACCTGCCACCAGGCAGATCCCGCCCAGCTGCAGCGCACCGTCCGCGCCCACGCCCAGGTGGCGGTCACAGGTGCCGTAGAAGGCCTTCTCACCGTAGGCGGCATAGCGCTTAGGCAGGTAGCCCAGCCGTACGCCCTTGAGTACCGCGTAGGCAAACAGCGCACTGCCGGAGGTCTCCAGGTAGTTGCCCTCGACGCCGGCCTTGTCAATGACCTGCCAGAACATACCGCTCTCGGCGTCCTGGAATGCGATCATCGCATCCACGGCGTCCTTCAGCATCGACATGATGGCGCGATACTCGTAGTACAGCATTTCGTCCATGCGTTCCAGCACATCCACCATCGCCACCAGGAACCACCCCATGGCGCGCAGCCAGAAGTTGGCGCTGCAGCCGGTGACGGGGTCGGCCCAGTACATTTCGCGGCTCTCGTCGTAGCCGTGGTAGTACAGGCCGGTCTTGGAATCCTTCATGTGCTTCTGGATGTTCATGAACTGCTTGTAGCTGTCAATGCAGCCGTGCATCCCGTTGCAGCGGGTCTCGTACTCCATGTAGAAGGGCTGGGCCATGTAGGTGCCGTCCAGCCAGACCTGGTTAGGGTAGATTTTTTTGTGCCAGAAGTTGCCTTCCTTGGTGCGGGGCTGGGTCTCCAACTGGCCGCGTATCGTTTCAATCGCGTCGCGGTAGCGCTGGTCGCCGGTCAGGTCGTAGAGGGTAAACAGGTTCTTGCCCTGGTTAACATTGTCCAGGTTGTATTCCTCAGGGTCATAGGTCTCAATGAGGCCGTGATCCTTGACGAAGTAATCGAGAAAATTCTTGGAGAAGGTCAAAAACTTCTCGTCACCGGTGGTCTTGTACAGGCTCAGGCAGGCGGTGATCATGCAGCCGTCGATGTAGTTCCACTTATTGGGTTTGCCGCTGCGCACTTTTTCAATGTTCCACAGCGGGGCCTCGGCGGTGGAACCGGCAATCAGGTAGTCCACATAATGGCCCAGGGTGGACAGGATTTCTTCGTGGGTCATGGCTTAGTCCTCCTCATAGCTGTCTACGTGGGTGAATTGCAGGCGCTCGCCCTCGTAGCCGGTGATTTCAACGTTGTGCAGCTCGATCTTGCGCACATTTTCGGCGTGGATGCCCACCTTGCAGCTGGCATCCGCACCACACATCATGGCAGCCTGGCCCGCCTTGGCGTCGGGCGCAAAGCTGATCTTCACATTGCGCATCTTTACGCCGCCGATGGGCTGCTCCGGCAGGCCGCTGAACCAGCAGCCCGCGTACTGGGCATCGGTGGCAGTGATGTTCTCCATTTCCAGCGTGCCCAGTGTCGGGGTCATCTCATCCACCGGCAGCGGGTCGTGGGTCTGTACATAGTCGCTGCGGCCGTCCGGGTCGCAAAAATAGAACATATTGATGACAAAGGGCGTCAGCACACCGTCCATAACGACGTCGCGGAACACCAGCCCGTCAATGACGGCATACTTGCCGCGCCCACGGCGGGTCTTGACGCGCAGGCCGCGGTCAGTGTGATCCATCAGGCACTGGGTAACGGTGACATTCTTGACGCCGCCGCTCATCTCACTGCCGATGACCAGGCCGCCGTGGCCGCGGCTCAGGCAGCAGTTGCGGATGACAACATTCTCGCAGGGGATATGGCGCTTCATCCCTAAGAACAGCTTGCTGGATTTCAGCGCAATGCAGTCGTCGCCCACATGGATATGGTTGCCGATGATATTGACATTCTTGCAGCTCTCGGGGTCGATGCCGTCAGTGTTGGGGCTGCTGGAGCTGTTGCGGATGCGGATGTTCAGAATGTCCACATTCTCCGAGTAGGTCGGGTGGATGGTCCAAGAGTAGCTGTTGCAGACCTGCACACCGTGCAGCACCACGTTTTTGGCGCCGTTTGTAAAGAACAGACGGGGGCGGTAGGCAATATTCTTCTTCTTCGGGTTCTGGTACCAGTCGCCGTTCTGGGCGTTGGCGTCAATCGTGCCCTCGCCGGTGATGGTCACATTCTCGGCGTTGATGACGTTGATAAGCCCCGCAAAGCTGTCCAGGGGGTTGCCCTCCCACAGGGCCAGGTAGTGCTCGTCCTTTTCGTTGTGGCAGGGGAGGACACCGGGCAAAATCGGATAGTCGGTACGCTTGGTGCCGCCCAGCAGCGTGCAGCCTTTTTCGAGGTAGAGCGTCGTGTTGCTCTGCAGGAACAGGCTCTGGGTGCGGTAAGTACCGGCGGGCACATAGACCGTGCCGCCGACTGGGCAGGTGGACAGCGCCGCTTGCAATTTGGCAGTGTTGTCGGTCACGCCGTCCGCTACCAGGCCGTAGCGGCTGGCATCCACAAAGAAGCTCTCCTCAGTGGTGGTAAATTCCAGCGTGTCGGTCACACCGTCGATGGTGACGGCCACCGTGTAGCTGCGGCCCGGCTCCAGGGAGTAGAGCGAGAAAACGTTGGTGTCACCATCATAGACGGCGTCGCCATCCAGGGCAACCGTGTAAGGAGCCGGTGCGCGGTAGCAGCCGGAATTGACCAACTCAAATACCGCACTGCGCGCCATAGAACGTACAAGCGTGATTTTCATGTGAAAACCCCCAAATGATAAAAATTTGTATAAAAATAGTTTGAAAAACAGCAAAAATTGTGCTATTCTAGTAAATAGAACAAGAACCAATCGCCGGGCGCATGGCACCGCGGCAGCAAGGAGCAAGCGTTATGGTTTCGGAATATGTCTACTCGCCCCATGTGGACTTTTTTATTGACCGCGTTGACCGCGATACCGGCTACGAGATGGCCAGTTTCCACATCCACCATAAGTATGAGATTTACTATGAGATTGAGGGCAGCCGCCGCTATTTTATCGAGGATGCCGCCTACATCGTCAACGCAGGCTGTGTTGTGCTGATTGGCGAGAACCAGATTCACAAGACTGCCTCGCTGGGGGACACGGCCTCCAGCCGCATTGTTGTGAACTTCAGCCGGGAATACCTGGGCAAAATCACCGACATATTCCCGGAGGTGGATTTCTTCTCGTTCTTGAACGAGGAGCACAACCATCTGCTCTCCAACATCACGGTCAAGCAGCAGAACCATATTCACAATCTATTGCAGCAGCTGCTGGTTTTGCAGGAAGAAACCTCCCCGGAGTCCGACGCCATGCGCAAAATGCTGTTGGCCACGCTTTTGCTGGAACTCAAGGATCTCTGCCGCCAGCAGCAGGAGCAGGGCGGTGAGAACGGCCGCGTCAGCAACCATATCGTGGACCAGATTCAGGCCTACATCGCCGAGCATTACGCCGAGAAGCTGACCCTGACCGGCATCGCCAGTCAGTTCTATATCAGCCCCTACTACCTGAGCAGACTGTTCAAAAAGTCCATCAACCTGAGTCTGATCGAGTATATCAACGGCGTGCGCATCAAGGCGGCGCAGAATCTCATCGAGAAATCGAACGAAAGCATTTCCGACATTGCGGAAAAGACCGGCTTTATGACCACCGCCCATTTCCGCCGTGTGTTCAAGGAGGCCACGGGGCTGTCCCCGCAGCAGTACCGGCAGTATTATAAGCGCGTGAATAAGTAAGGTTTGAAACATCCGCCGCCCTGATATGGGGCGGCCTTTTTTGTTTGCACAGTTGCAGGGGCGGATGCTTGCATCCGCCCGCGGGACGCCGAGGACGCCGCACCCTGCAAAGCTATCAGTAAAACTCCGTTCCCCTGGCAGGGGAGGGAAGTGTCATTTTCAAAAGAAAGGCTGCCCCGTACCCCATGGTTGTGGTGCGGGGCAGCCGTGGTTTAAGTGGGTTTTCGGGCTGCCAAAATGGCGATTAGCCCTTCACGGCACCGGCGGAGATACCGTCGATGAAAGCATCCTGTGCGCAGAAGAATACAATCAGCTGCGGGATGATGGAGATGAGGGACAATGCCAGAATACGGTTCCAGTTGAAACCGCTGTCAGCGTCCATGGACAGCTTGACGAAAATGGACATCGGGTATTTGCTGGGGGTCTGGACGTAAAGCAGGGGACCCATGTAGTCGTTGCAGCTCCACATGAACTGGAACAGACCGCAGGCCACCAGAGAGGGGCTCAGCATCGGGGCAATGATCTTGTACAGGATCTTGACCGGGCCGCAGCCATCAATGGCGGCCGCCTCGTCCAGGTCATGGGGGATGCTGCGCATGAACTGCACCAGCTGATAGACGAAGTAAGTCTCGGTGGCAAACAGGGTGGGCACCCACAGGGGCAGGTAGAAGGGGCTGTTGACCCAGCCGAAGGAGTTGTACATCAGGTACTGGGGAACGTTCAGAACGACCTGGGGCAGGAACAGCGTGGAGATCATAATGCCGAACAGCATATCGCGGCCCTTGAACTTAAAGCGGCTGAAGCCGTAAGCGGCAATGACCGAGCTGATAACGGTGAAGATGACCTTGGGGATAACGAAGCTGTAGGTGTTGATGAAGGCGCGCCAGATGCTGATGTCGCCGCCGTAGTTCTGGGTGACGGCGTCAATGTAGCCCTGCAGCGTGGGGTTCGCGGTCAGGAAGCCGATGCCGGCGAAGATCTCGGCGTTGGACTTGAAGGTGGCACCCACCATCCAGACCAGCGGGTAGATCATGATGACGCCGACAAGGATCAGCACAAAGTACTGGAAGAAACGGCCGATTTTATGGGCGGTAGAAAGTTTCATTTTTCGTTCCTCCTTAATCAGCGTAGTAGACCCAGTGCTTCTGGCTGGTGAAAGCAATCACAGTCAGCAGAGCAACGGCAATGAACATGACCCAGGCCAGCGCACACGCCATACCCATCTCGTTGGACTTGAAGGCGTAGTTGTAAACCAGCAGGGAAACAAGCGTTGTAGCGTTACGCGGGCCGCCTTGGGTGATGATGTAGGGACCGTTGAATTCCTGGAACGCCTGTGCGATCTGGGTGACGAGGTTGTAGAAGATAACGGGGGTGATCATCGGAATGGTGATCGAGAAGAACTGGCGGGTCTTGGTAGCACCGTCAATGGTGGCGGCCTCGTACAGGTCGGCAGGCACGCCCTTCAAAGCGGCTAGGAACAGAACCATGGCGGAACCGAACTGCCACACACGCAGCAGGCAGATGACGAACAGTGCCCATGTCTTGTCAGCCAGCCAGTCGGGACCGGCAATGCCAAAGAAGCCGAGAATCGTGTTGACAACGCCGGTGTCCTTGAACAGGGCGCGCCACAGAACGGCGATGGCCACAGAGCCGCCCAGAATGGACGGAATGTAGTAAACGGTACGGAACAGGTTGACGAACTTGATCTTGAAGTTCAGGATGTAGGCGATGAACAGCGCGAACACCAGCTTGAGGGGCACAGTGATGAAGGCATATTTCACGGTGGTCAGCAAAACGGAAACAGTCTTGCGGCTGGTGAAAATCTCAACGTAGTTCATAACGCCGTACTGGCTGATGCCCTTGAAAAAGTTCAGATCAGTAAAGCTGTATACCAGAGAGCTGGCAAACGGATAGGCTTTGAAAATCAGGAAGCCCAGAATCCACGGAATCAGGAAGAACAGGCCAGTGTTTTCGTCACACCAACGCTTAAACGGTGTGCGCTGGGTCGTTTTGGGTGCAGAGCTCATCCAAAAACCTCCTTGTCACAAATTGCTGCATTGCGTTTTAACATGAATAACCGGCCCCGCCATGCGTGATAACGGGGCTGGGGCCGGCTAAACTTTACTTTTTAAAGGATTTCGATTGCTCTTAGGCGTTGGCGCTC
>ERZ1034897.1040-NODE-1040-length-11462-cov-225.685018_pt1 | contig 11462 bp, 21 predicted proteins | sample MGYA00520629_ERZ1034897 | MGnify/ENA primary metagenome ERZ1034897 (study PRJEB33766, sample SAMN09781789) | gut metagenome | biome: gut microbiome | host: Homo sapiens | place: Madagascar | study: EMG produced TPA metagenomics assembly of the PRJNA485056 data... | reverse complement strand
TGCACGATTTGTGGTATAATAACATCAACAAATCCACCCGGCCTCTCGAAGAAGCGCATTAGGGCGGATATTTGAAAGGCTCCGGCCTTTGTAGAGAGCGGCATTGCCTGTGGGCGATTCCGCTCTTGATTTTTTGTCTTATTCGCACTAGTTTTGTCGAAAGGATTGCTATGCGAATCAAAACGTGATATTTTAGTATTGCACCTCAAAGTGTGCACCTTTAATAGTTAAGCGCTCACGCGGTATTATGCCGTGCGGGCGCTTTTCTTTTTTGTCCTTCGTTGTGCGTTCGTTGTCTCTCTCGGTGGATTAAAAAGGTACACTGGGCGCAAAAGAGGGGGTGAGCGCTCATGTGGCACAAGTTCAACCCAAATCCGCGCGGCAGCAGCGTCGGCGACTGTGCAGTGCGTGCCGTTGCAGCTGCAACCGGTCAAAGCTGGGAGCAAGCATACATAGGGCTTGCCATGATGGGGTACGCGCTGGGCGATATGCCAAGCGCAAACCGCACATGGGGCGCGTACCTCCAAAAGCGCGGATTCAAGCGCCGCCTTGTCGAGGCGGAATGCTCCACCTGCTACACCGTGGAGGATTTTGCAAAGGAGTACCCGCGCGGGATCTACGTTCTGGGCTGCTCTGGTCACGTTCTGGCTGTTGTCAATGGCGAGTGGATGGACAGCTGGGACAGTGGCGCAGAGTGCCCAATCTACTACTGGTACAAGGAGGACTAAGCGATGCCATACATTCCATACGGATACCAGCCCGGCTATTACGGACAGGCAATGCCGGATCAGCTTGCACAGCTGCGGCAGAACGCATACCAGCCGCCCATGATGGGGCAAGCGGCGCAGCAGACGCAGGGCACACCGTCCATCATTTGGGTGCCGAACGCTCAGGCTGCGGAAGGTTACCTTGTGGCACCAAACAGTGCCGTTGTATTGTGGGACAGCAGTGCACCGGTGGTTTACCTTAAACAGACCGATGCAAGCGGCAAACCTAGCATGAAAACATACGACCTTGTAGAGCGCACTATACCGGCGCAAACGCCGCCACAAACGGCGCAGCATCCCGGCGGGGAGTTTGTCACCCGGGCGGAGTTTGACGCGCTGGCAGCTCGTTGCGCTGCGCTTGAGAAGCAAGAGCCTGCAAAGCCTGAAACGGAGGTCAAATAATTATGCCGAATCCTCTTTTTAATGCACTGGGCGGCGGTATGCCCGCCATGCCAAACCCGATGGGACAGTTCGGCCAGATGATGCAGCAGTTCCAGCAGTTTAAGGCAAATTTTCAGGGCGACCCGAAAGCAGAGGTGCAAAAGCTGCTGCAATCCGGCAAGATGTCGCAAAATCAGCTGAACCAGCTTCAGGCGATGGCGCAGCAGTTCCAGCAGTTCCTTCACTAAGTCGTAACCGTGGCCACGGTTCAAGTAAAAAAAATATTCAAAACAAACGAAAGGAGTTTCTCTATGTCTCTTTCTGATAGTGCTCCTATGATGACTATGCCGGTCACTCCCGCAAACAACTGTAACAACGGCATGGGCATGTGGGGCGATAACTGGATTTGGATTATTGTCCTTTTCCTTTTTGGCTGGGGTCGTAACGGCTTCGGTGGAAACAACGGTACCACAGGCGGCGTTATGGACGGTTATGTCCTGACTTCGGATTTCGCAAATCTGGAACGTAAAATGGATGCAACGCAGTCTGGTTTGTGTGATGGTTTTTATGCCCAGAACTCGACCATGCTGAACGGCTTTGCAGGTGTCAACCAGACCGTGAGCAACGGCTTTATGTCCGCTGAGATCAGCCGCGCAAACCAGCAGGCGGCGTTCATGCAGCAGCTGTTTGCCATGCAGATGCAGGCGCAGGAGTGCTGCTGCGAGAACCGCTCCGCCATTCAGGGCGTCAACTACAATCTGGCTACCCAGTCCTGCGAGACCCGGAACACGGTGCAGAACACCACCCGGGACATCATCGACAACCAGAACCAGAACGCCCGCGCGATCCTTGACGCCCTGACCGCACAGCGCATCGAGGCAAAGGACGCAAAGATTGCTGAGCAGGGTCAGCAGCTGTTCTTAGCACAGCTTGCAACATCTCAGGCAGCCCAGAACGAAACGCTCAAGGCCTACATGAGCGGTCAGCTGGCCTACTACAACCCCCGCCCTGTGCCCGCATTCCAGGTTCCTGCACCTTACCAGTACGGTAACTGCGGCACCGGTTGCGGCTGCAACGGTTGCGCCTAACCGAATAACGGCAACTGACTACAATTTGTAGTCTGTTCAGCCCCTGAGCTGATTTTGCAAACCAGAGCGCCGGGGCAGTAGTCCCGGCGTTTTTATCATGAAAGGAGCATTCAAATGACCGTAACAGACTTGAAGCAGCAGTTTGTTGACCATCTGGCCAACATGGACAAAAACAAAATGAGCATGACGGATCTGAGTTTATACAGTTCTATTTTGCATACTTTGATAGACACAGAACGACCGGACTTTTCAGCTTCCTGCATGGAAGTGCTGAAAAACATCTACGCAAGTAAAGCGGGGGTCTGTGCAGAAAAGGAGGACGCGAATAATGGCTGAATTTACTTCTACCACGATCCAGACCGTGGCAGCCGGTCAGAATCTTCCCTTGACCGAAACCGCAGTGAAGGGGACGAACTGCATCGTGCACCGCGCAGGCTCTGGCAATGTGACGCTGCGCGGACTTACAAACCAGTGCAAGGCACTGTTCAAAGTAAGCTTTGGCGGCAACATCGCTATCCCCACCGGCGGCACTGTGGGCGCTATCTCCGTGGCGCTGGCTGTCGGCGGCGAGGCACTCAACAGCGCAACCGCTATCGTCACCCCGGCGGCAGTGGATCAGTACAGCAACGTCTTTACGGCGGTGTTCGTGGAAGTCCCCCGGGGATGCTGCGTTACTGTGGCGCTCAAAAACACCAGCACGCAGGCAATCAGCATTGCAAACAGCAATCTGATCGTTGAGCGCGTTGCATAAGGAAAGGAGTACAACATGAGTAAGAATCTCTATGATCTGCGGGAAATGCTCTGCGAGGAGTTGGACGAGTACAACCGCAATGCAAAGAACGGCCTGAACGAGCGGGTGCTGGATACCGTGCACAAGCTGACCGACACCATCAAAAACATCGACAAGATCATGATGCTGGAGGACGGCGATTATAGCCGCACCGGTGAGTGGGAAGCAGATATGCGCGGCTACGGCCGTACCGAAAACTACAGCCGTGGCAACAGCTACGCAAACCGTGGGCGGCACTATGTGCGCGGTCACTATTCGCGCGGCGATGGTCGAGAGCGGATGATTTCTGACATCGAGAACATGATGCAGGACGCGACCGGTGCCGAGCGTGACGCATACAAGCGCGCTCTGGACATCCTGAACAATATGTGATAAGGGGGGCGGCAGGCATGGACATCGTGGAAATCAATGAACACATCCGCAAGCTAAAATGCGAAGAAACGAACTGGCAGAGCGTGGAAAAGCTTGCCGCCCTCTGCACTGTTCGGAATGAGTTGGATCCAAAACAGCAACCTGAAACGCAGATGCAGGCGATTCCACCTGCATCTTACACGGCAGCATACTCTATGGCAGCGGAACCACAAAGCGACTTTGTGGAAGCCGCCAGTGCGGTGCCTTTCGGCGGTCTGATGCAGGTGCTGGACGAGCACATGAATGCCATAAAATTGGTATATCCAAAAGAGTATGAAATGGTCATGCAGCGTATTCGTTTGCTAGATTAACTGCTAGATTATGTGGCTTATCGCCATGTTTTTACGTTGTTTTTTCGGGAATGAGCAAAATAAAATAGCACGGCAAAATCGTTACTTTCTTGCGATTTACCGTGCTATTTTTGCTATATTCTGGAGCAGGATACGGGACTCGAACCCGCCGCCTACTGCTTGGGAAGCAGCTGCGGTAAACGATGATACGTCAAAAATATGCCATTTGCTAGATTACTGCTAGACTATTTATCAAACTTTTTCATCTCCTTTTTGAGGTATTCCGTGTCATGGCCGGTATAGTAATTGGCAGTAGTGGAAAAATCTGCATGTCCCAGAATGGCTTGCACGGCTGTCGGCTCTGCCTTGCCCTGCACAAGCCTTGTGGCTGCTGTGTGGCGCATTGTGTGCGGCACAGCGCCCTCGATATCGCACCGCTTCATGAGGGCTTTAAAGGCCTTCTCCGTGGCGCTCTCGCTGCGCTGCTTACCGCCTCGTGCGGCAGGGAGCAAAAGTTCGTTGCCCATGCTGTCCAGCATCCAGTCTGCAATAATCATCTTTATGGGATCCAGAATCGGGATCACTCGCTTTCGACCTGCTTCGGTCTTTTCGCCACCGATCAGATACCCTTCATCCAGATGCACATCATCGCGGCGCATGGACAGCAACTCGTTGATGCGCATACCGGTATAATACAGAACAATAGAAATGCGTGCGATCGTGTTCATCGGGTCTGCGCGGTCATCTGCCACGGCCTGAATACGGCTGATTTCTTCTTTGGTCAGCACTCGTGTCTTTTTGCCGGTGCCAGCAGGGAGCCTGAGTTCCTCCGCAAAATTGTGGGACGTTATACCATTTGCCATAGACCACTTGCAGATCTGGCTGAACAGTTGCCGCTGCTTCTCGCACATACTGCGGGACATCCCGGCATTCGCAAGATCGTCAATAACAACTTGATAGTCTTCGGTGACCAGATCGCGCACTGGACGATCCCACAGGCGCTCGGCTTTTTTGTATGCCAACTCGTAGCTGCTGCGGCCTTTTGCACCAACATCCTGATAATGTGCCTCGCTCCACTTTGCGTATACATCCGCAAACGTGTATTTCAGCTTTGAAATTGGCCGATTCTGTGAGACGTAAGCATCCAGAGCCCTGATGGCTTCGCCTGATGTTTCGTATATGCCTATAACCTCTCGTTTTGAGGATAGGGCTATGTACGGCTTCTGTCGGGTGCCGCACATTTTATACACGCTGCCGCTGCCCTTTGGACGGCGGCGCTTTTTTCTTTGCGCGGGCGGCGCTGTCTCCGGCAGGCGCTTTCCGCACCATGGGCAGAATGCAGCGCCGTCCGGGATCTCTCGCTTGCATCGGATGCACTGCATAACCTCACTCCTTTCGTCGCCCTATATAGCCAAGAGCGCCGTTCTCAGCGGCAGAACGCCCGGCCTTGTAATTGAGCTTCAGATCGTCAATAGGCGGGTGAGGGTCGTCCGGGCATGGGTCAAGCCCTCTGATCTGGGCAAAAGTGTACTGGTCAATGATCGTTCCGCAAACGCTGACGCGATTGTTGAGAGGGCAATGCAAATTTGCAGCTATCTCGGAAATGACCGCCGGGGCGCTGCTTCCATGCTGCCCCTTCAGCACAAAAAGGAGCAGACGTTTCGTCAGAGGCGGAAGCGCCTGCACAATAGCGCACAGCTCCTTATCTATCTCGTCATCCTGTTTTTGCTGGTCTGGCACCGCGTACAAGTCCGGGTGCAGTACCTCCATAAATACCGCGATGGGCGACACCCCGCAGGAAGAGCACCAATCCATGATCTCGTCACTGTCCGGGCTGGACTGTCCTTTTTCCCAGTTCTGCACGGTGCGCTCGTTCATGCCGATCAGATGCGCCATTTCCCGCTGGCTCAAGCCCGCTTGCACACGCGCCTTTGCCAGAGCAGCACCAATTTTTGCAGCTGTAAAATAACTCATACACACCCTTCCCCCTCGAAATATATTGCGTAATAAAAACAAAAAACGGCGCAGAAAAACTCTGCGCCATTCGACAAAATTTTTGCTGATTTCATTTTCCACTGGCGCATGGTAGAATTTGGTACATAAGTTGACACAATTACCAAAAATCAGGAGGAAAACAAAATGAAAAACGGTCAAACAAGCAACACCGACCCGGAAATGACCATCATTGACGGAATGCCCGCCAGCGTGCTTACCGGCACGACCAAAACCCCGCAGCCTTGGGAGGATTGAACCATGACCAACAACAAGACCGCCTGTTTCTGCGCCCACATCCGCGCCGCGCTTGCCTGCTACGTTGATATGACCCCGGAGCAGCAAGCCCTTGCCGCCATGTACGCCAACCGCAAGATCACCGATCTGCACACCCTGCGTGCCGCAGCGGTCAGCCCCGGCGGGGAATGCGCCGCCCAGTTGTTGCAAAAAATGCAGCAGCTGGACACCGGCAATCAGTAACAACGCGCATATTTTGCGCAAAGTCAGCGTAAACCGCGCGTTTTTCGCTTAAAAGTGCGCGTAAATCGCGCGTTTCAGCGTAAATGTCAAATTTTCGGCGTATTTTTGTGCAATTAAAATTGATTGACGATTACGCCAAACTGTTGTAAAATGCAGTTGTAAACAGGTTTACTTATCAAGCACGGCTTTATTCTTTTCTATCTCAGCCTGCCCTATATCGGTCAGCGCGTACTTTCCTTTATCGGTCATACGGATAAAGCCCCGCTTTTCCAGCGATTGAAGGTGGTAGCCAACATTTTTTATTCCATATTGATACCACCACAGACCCGGGTATCCGTGTCTCGGGTGAGGGTAAGTACCATAGGAGCAGTATTTTAGCAGTGCAATCTCTGCACGGTATAGACCCCGCCCAGATGGCTTTTCTGCTGCGACTTGCTCCGCAAACGGAATGACGCGTTTTACACCGTTCACGGCGTCCAACGCAAGAGACGGCGCATAGTCCTTGTAATACGATGGCTCTTGATAGTACTTTTGCTCTTCTTCCGGTATGGGCGGCTCCTCGACCATACAGATGGAGAATGCAGTGAACAGATCCACGGTCACACCTCCTTCAGTTCCTCAAGCTTTAAATCAAGATATGTCCTTGAGCGCATCGGCATCCTGTCAAAAAACGGTTCAAAAGAAGAATACCATCTTTGATTGGAATTCGCCTTTCCGCGCTCCGTCTTTAAAGTGGAAAGCTTCTGAAGCTGCTTTTTGTAGGAATTGTCAATCAGGCAGTTTACCGTGTCTGCAAGATTATCCTCATCCTTTGCCTGCTCACGCATACCGTATAGATCACCGGCAAACGAGAAGCCTTTTTCTTTCAGTTCTATTATGTCGTCCAGACGTTCAAGCGCAAAATCAAATCTGGAAAAGAACGTGCTTGGGTCAGCCGTTTTCTGCATGATGGACAAAGAATCCTTAAATTGACCCATAAAAATAGATGCGTTTTGCTTGTCGATTTCGTTCTGGGCGTCCCGAATGATATCTTGTACCGCTTCGTCCTCGTTTTCAACGGTTTCCACACGTTTTGCTTCATCCAAAGAAACGCGGTATTCTGTTTTGTTGTAGTTTACTATAACAAGAAGCGATATAAGGAACGGAATGCCAAAGAAAAAAGGCAAAAGAGCAAACCCGGCGTCGCTTCCATCAAATGCGCCGCTTGCAAAAACAGGATAGGTGCACACAGCGCCGGCAGCGATACACCCGGCAAGCTGCTTGTTGCTTGGTTTTGCATTCTCCCAACTGACAGGCTCTTGCTTGTACTTCTGCTTTGCAATGGGCTGCTCATAGCTTTGCTTTTTGCTTGTAGAAGATGAAGAGACCATCGCTTTCACAAAAGCCCGCTGTGTTCTCTTGCTTGGCGTGACCGCCTTGCAAACGCTCTTTACCCATTTTTGATTTGCACGGTCTCGCTGATCGCAAATCCAAACCTTTCGCCGTCCACCACGCGCCATACCGCACCACCTCAAAATAACAAAAATAGGCAGCCAAACAGCTGCCGGAAACCTTAAATTATCAATGATCTAGCAAAAGGGGGAAAATAAAGTGCAAGAAAATAGCACAAAGTTTGCAGAATGTGATATAATGAAAAAAGAAAAGTGCTTCCTTGAAGCTTTATTTTCTTCCATGACAGTCAGCGAAAAAGAAGATGTGCTTCTTTTTGCAGAAAAGCTGCTTAATAGCAGAAAGGAGTAAACACATGGATATCGGCAAAGCCCTTTTGTACGCAAGCACACCGTTTGTCTATGCCCAGATGTTTTTGCAGGGGAAATGGAGACCCAATGTTCACCCGTACCGAACGATCAAGGAGAAAGACAAAGAGATCAGAAGCTATAAAACTGCGGTCGCTTCCGTTCTGGCCATGGAAAACTCCGGCTTGCCATCCATCAAAAGCACAGAATGTTACAAGTGCAAGCATCTTTGCCAGATTCGGACGCATCAGAACTACGCTTTTAATATCGGCTGTGCCAAAGGCCTGACCGAAGAAGAAATCTTTGAAAAGGCCAGGCACGTTGCAGACATCCTCAAAATTTCAGACCTGAGACAGAGTTCAACAAATCCGACGCAGATTGAAGCAGTTGATTTGCCTGATCTCTTCGCAACTCTTGAAGATAGGATTCTCCTCCTAGCGAAAGAGAATAAGTGCAGCCGCTGCTCCTTGTACCAAACAGCCCGGCAGAAACAGCGTTCAGAAGATGCTCATCAATCAGACTGCGGTGCTTCAAGTTCTCAATGTACCGGTTCTGGCCGTTTTGGCTGAAGTCCTCTTTTGAGATAAGGCAGACCTCGTGCTGGTTCATCTTTCCGTTGTGCTTCTCCATATATAATAGGAGAGCAAGGCTCTTTTTATCCAGAAATTCAGCCATTGGAATCGCCCTTTCTTGACGCAACCTTAAATTTTGCATACTCCAGCACTTCAGCAAGTTCTTCAGCGGTCAGCTGATCGAGCACGGCACTGAATGCTGCATCCAGCTCGCTCCCACCGGGAGCGGGCTTTTCTTTTTGCTCCTCGCCGGTCAACTCTTCAACGGTGACGCCGAAGTAGTCGGCCAGCTTTTGCTTTGTAACGGCAGAAGGCTTCTTCCCGTTTTTCCAACCACTAGCGGTTGCATTAGAAAGCCCTATCTCCTTAGATGCCGCCGTCGGGGATTTGCCATGAGCGGCACACAGCTTTATATAGTTGTCGTAAAAAGTGCTCATAAAACTAGCTCCTTTTTCGTGCATCTATACAAAGGTTAGTAAAGTTAGTAAATTCCGTTGACAACTAACTCTGCTAGCTGTATAATGCTCTTGTCAGTTAAAAAAAGTAGCAAACAACAAAGCCCCGGCGTTTAACTCCGCCTGAACTTTTTATACTATCTGTCTGCAACATCATAGTATCACACTTTGTAACTTTTTTCAACTGTCGTTTGACACGGCGATAAGAAAAAATCTGCCTGCGGTTGTTTCACAGACAGACTTTTCACCGATTTGTCACCAGAACGCACTTGCACCCCAGCGGTAATGCAACCATGCGCGGTTGCACGTCTTTTCCACCATGCGCGGTGAAAAAGTAACGCCCGGGCTGCAAAAACAACTTGCAGGGCTATGGGTACGCCGCTTCCTTTGGCGGGTCGGCACCGCCTTGTAAGCCCTAGCGCTTCACGCACTTGCTTGTGTCTGGAACTGGCTGGCTCAAAAGTTGGGTCAATGAAATCACCGTCCTTTTGAATCAGTTTAACTAGGAGCCGTAAAACAGTATAGCAAATCGGTGCGCCGTTGTCAATTATGTTTCAACTTGCATTTCAAAGGAGGTGTGAAAGTGCCTGAAAAATGGACAGGCCGTTTGGTAGGCCGAATGCACAATCATCAAATCACGGTAGCCCAGCTGGCAGAGTATCTCGGCTTTTCAAGATGCTATTGTTCGCTGATTCTGAGCAGCAAGCGCAATCCGCCGGGCATCCGCGAGAAGATGGAAGCCGCAGTAAGCGAACTTATCAAAGAAAAGGAGGACAAAACGGCATGAACAACGACAAAAAGCCCAGCCGCAAGCACGACTGGACTTCTACGGAACTGCATCTGATTGCCTTGTGCATTCAGTGCATTGCACTTGCAGTACAGCTTGGCGCACTCGCTGTTATCCTCGCAAGGCAATGACGGAAACAATGAGAGATGCGCCTCCAAATGCTGCGGAAACAATCGCTGCGATAACAGACAAAATGGCAATTCGCTTATTCGACCTATTTTCCTTTGCCTGTTCGCGGTCTTTGATTTCCTGTTTTTGCTGGCTTTCCTCAAACTGCTGGCGCAGCTGCTTCAAATCTTCCGCATACCGCCGCTGTACCTCATACAGTGTAGGCTGCTGCGAGACTTGCGGACTGGAATAATTCACCTTGCTGGCGTTCAGAATGCGCTCTATTTCATCTGTACGCTGGTTCATGGATCCCCGCTGATTCATTTTCTCACCCCCTCCCGCTCAAGTATAGCACAGGAGGGGCAGAGTACAAGGAGGACAAAAAAATATGACAGATATCATCTTATCCACCCAGAACGGCGAGCCGGTAGCATCCAGCCGCCAGATCGCCGAGAGTTTCGGCAAGGAGCACCGCAACGTTATGCGGGACATTGAAAACCTCATGACGGCGGGTGTGCTCAAAAATGAGCAGACCCCCATGTTCTTCAAAACCGAGTACACCCACGAGCAGAACGGTCAGACCTACCCCATGTACCTGATGAACCGTGACGGCTTTACGCTGCTGGCGATGGGCTTTACCGGCAAGGCAGCGCTGGAATGGAAGTTAAAGTACATCCAGGCGTTTAACGCGATGGAGAAGCAGCTGGCGCAGCGCCCGCAGCTTTCCCGGGCTGAACTGATGGCACAGGCGCTGATCGCCGCCCACGATGAACTGGAGCACAAAGACCGGCAGATTGCGGAACTTACGCCCAAGGGCATCTTTGCGGATGCGGTAAACGCCAGCAAGAAGAGCATCCTTGTGGGCGAACTTGCAAAGCTGCTGTGCCAGAACAGCGTGGAGATCGGGCAAAACCGGCTGTTTGTCTGGATGCGGGAGCACGGATACCTCATCAGAGACCCCAAGCGCAGCGACTACAATATGCCCACGCAGCGCGCCGTGGAGCAGGGTCTGTTTGAGATCAAGGAGACCACCGTGGTGCACTCCGATGGGCACACCAGCATCAACAAGACCCCCAAGGTGACCGGCAAGGGTCAAATCTACTTCGTAAACCTGTTTTTGAAGGGCAGAGCCCCGGCGGGCAGGCTGCGCGAGGAAGGGCAGAACGCATGACGTCAAAGCATAAGGAGGATAGCAAGACAATGAGCGAGAAGATCATCGCCTATAAGGGCATGGACGAGAATATGTGTTGCCGTGGCAAGCAGTACGAGGTCGGCAAGACCTACACCGAGGATAAGGCAGATTGCTGCCACGCTGGGATGCACGCTTGCGTGAACCCGTTTGATGTGTTGCGCTATTACCGGCTCGATGGAAAGAACCGATTCTTCGAGGTCGAGTGCAGCGGAGACGTTTCCAAGGATGATTGCGACAGCAAGTTGGCGTGCACGGAACTGACCATTAAAGGGGAAATGAATTTTGCAGGGCTAGTCAAGGCTACCGTGCAAGCAGTTTTTGATTGCGTAAAAGAAAAGAGTTCGTTTTCCAGCGGCTATTCCAGCACGGCAGGCACAAGCGGCGATTACAGCACGGCAGGCACAAGCGGCGAT
>ERZ1034897.1037-NODE-1037-length-11468-cov-45.723473_pt1 | contig 11468 bp, 20 predicted proteins | sample MGYA00520629_ERZ1034897 | MGnify/ENA primary metagenome ERZ1034897 (study PRJEB33766, sample SAMN09781789) | gut metagenome | biome: gut microbiome | host: Homo sapiens | place: Madagascar | study: EMG produced TPA metagenomics assembly of the PRJNA485056 data... | reverse complement strand
AAGTTTTAATTGAAGTAAAGAATGATTTACTTGGAAGATTGGAAGAGGTGATATAAAATGACTAATGGCATTAAAGAGAAAGACATTCGTGATATGCAAAAATGTTTTGACAAAATGGAAACGATTTTAAAAAGAATTCAGGTATATAATTCTGAGGCGAAAATTATTTGCATTGAAAGTGACACAATAGACCTAGTTAATTTTAATGGCGAGTATATTGATTCAGCTCCACAAATAAAAGACGAGCATATTGTTGCAAGTGAATACATATCAACATTGGATAATTATTGTTAAGAAATGACGATTTCTTGGTAAAAATGGAGGGACTATAATGGAAAAGAAAATTATTGATTTTGGAATACACTCCTATGGTGGATATTATATTAAATATTCAGATGGTACGATCAGAACATTATGCAAAGAACAGTTTATTAAGATATTAAACAGAGAGATTTCATAAAGCAGTTGAATAATTGAATTCATTATTAAAGTAAATAAAATTAAACAAAACTAGCATTTATGTCAATTATTATAGACGTTAGAGAAGCAGGAATTAACTGCTTCTTTTTTAATGGGAAGGAAGAGATAGAATGAATTGTAATACTAAACATAACTCAAGATTTATATGTTTGCGATGCTTAAAAGAAAATATGGTAGGAGCTGGCATACCACGACCAAATACAAAGGAAACAGACCACATCAAAAACCTGATTTGTTTATGTACTCATTTAGAAATGAGGACTAAAAACTTAGAAGTGCGATGGTGTGATGATTTTGAAACACAAATGAAAAAAGCTCATAAATTGAAATCTAAATATTACGATGAGAATGATGAACTTTTACCAAAATGGCAAACAGAGAATATGTATGTAGGGAAGGTGGTTGATTAATATGTGTTATAAGATAGAAGTACAAAACAAAAATGCTGAAAAGCTTAATAGGAAGTTGGATGAATTGAACGCACCACGGTTTTTAAGAGATTACTTGAATGAATTGGAAAGCAAGAACGGAGCGTTAAATTATTTAGTGGCAATTAAAGATTTTTTACAGTGGTTGATTGAAAGTAATATCATTAATAAGGAATCAATTTCTGAAATAGAAATTTCTGATTTTAGTGACTTGCGACCACAAAATATTAGTTCATACCTTAGATATAAGGAAACAAATGGAATGTCGCCAACCACAACGGAAACAAGAAAGAATATTATAAAAAGTTTTATAAAAAATGTATATTCATATAGAGAATGTTTATTGAGAGAACTCTATAACAGTATGGAGGATTTTAGTAAACAAATAAAATATAAAGGGATATCTTCTAAAAACAACTTAACACAAAAACTTCCAACAGAAAATCAGCTTAATGATATGGAAGAAAAAATAATGTGGAAAAAAGATGAATGTGTAAGAAATAGAAATATTGCTATTTTTCGTGTCTTAAGAGGAACTGGAATAAGAGAGTCTGAACTTGCTGGCTTGGATTTATCAGATTTGCATTTAGATGAAAATAGTGAATATATTGATCTTAATAATATGTCACATATTATGGTTTTACCAAAAGGATATCAAAGAGAAACTGAAAAAAGACCTGTATATCTTACTGGATCTGCTTTGAAAGCATTAAGAGAATGGCTAGAGTACAGAAATACATTGAATAATATTGTAGATAAAGAAGCTGTGTTCGTAAATAAAAATGGTACACGTACAACAGAGAGAAATATCAAACAGATATTTGAGAATTATGGAAATGGTATTACTCCACATATGATGAGGCATTATTATGCTAGTGTAATGAATCAGAATGGAAATCTTGCATTTGTTCAGCAGCAGCTTGGACATAGTAGTGTAAATACAACAGTTAATAATTATGCCAATGGAGTTGTTGGAATGAAAGAGAAATTGATGGAGATGTGATTATGGTTAAATATATTGGAAAGAAAATCAGAACCGAAAAGAGAATAGCAGTAAGAGGGTTAGCGAAAATGGCTGATATTGCACCAAGTACAATCAGCAAATGGGAAAATGGAAGTGCTGTTCCTGATTTAGCTGTATTGGATTTGGTTGCCAAAGCTATGAAAGTGCAACCATTTGATCTTGTTAAATTTGTGTGATATGTATACGACACTAGCTTTTAGTGTCGTGTTCAGATATTAAAATATCATTAGGAGTACATTCGAGAACATCACATAATCTTTGCAATGTATCAAAGTATATGCGTTGTGCATTACCATCATACAAATTACATGTTGCTTGATATCCTATTTTTAGTTCTTTTGAAAGCTGATTTCTATTTAATCCTTTTGCGTCAACTAATGGTTTTATATTAAGTTTCATATATATTACCTCCTTGATAATATACACTTTAGCATATATTGTTAAAAAAATAAATACAATCTTAAGAATAACTATTGACATTATATTGTTAAGGGTGTATAGTATGAAATATCAAAGGTAATCCAAAGGTACATAAATACAAAAGAGAGGAGGAACGTACATATGGATTTACAGAGATATGATGTTATAAAAGCGAAAATCAAATATCAAGGCGAAGGTTCAGTCCAGACTAAAGAACGTCCATATGTGATCGTATCAAACCCAATTGGGACAAAACATGCTACGATAATTACAGTGATGCCTTTGACAAGTAAAATTAAAAAGACAAATATGCCAGTGCATGGATGTCTTGAAGCCAATGGAGAAAATGGATTGCAGCTTTATTCAATGGTAATGGGCGAGCAGATAATAACTATCTCTAAAACGGAGGTAATGGAAAAACTTGGTACAATCATATGTAAGGAAGATAGAAGAATGATTGACCAGACGTGTTTTAATGGTTTGTTCTTTGGAACTGGATATAGATTAGAGGAGGGAACGACATGTATATAAGCAAAGAAGAAGCAAAACAACTAATAGACGAAGCTCCTGGTAAAATCTGGTTGGATTCCTTTAATGGAATTACGTTTATTCATGCAAAGCCAAAACAGATTACACCTGATGAAGGGAAGAGAATAATTAATAAAGCAGATGATGAGATTGATTGGTTATCAAATAATGTATTCAATCGAATTAGTTTATCTCATACAGAAATGATACACAATATTAAATTTTGTAGTTGCGAGGGCAGAATTTGGGACTCGCAACGTGATATCATATAAAAAACAGAATGAATGTTCGATGAAAGTGTTGACAAAATCGAACAGACGTTCTATTATATTAAATGTGAAATACAAAAAAGAGAAAGCCGAGCATCATAGTGCTGGAACACTAGCTCGACTTTCCTAAAAATATTTGGTTGAATTGTATTATGAACGTACTGGAATACGCTCATAATTATAATACATATAAATTGACGGAATGTCAAATGATTTCAAGCAATTCAGCATATTTTTCACTTATTTAATTTTAATTTAATAAAATATAGGGCTATCGCCAAGCGGTAAGGCACAGCACTTTGACTGCTGTATTCGTTGGTTCGAATCCAACTAGCTCTGCTATGCACTGAATCACACCCGATGTAAGTGCATAACGCAAGGTACTTGTTTCTTTGTACATATATTGCCTTGTAAGAGCAGAATGTGTAGCTGCTATAGTTCTACCATAGTTTAATCCACTAACGGATGAGGCATCAGCTTTACAGGAAAGTCAAATTATGTAAGGTTCAACTCCTTGATGCCTCTTATTATAAATAAGAAGAAAGGGTGATAGAAATTGGAGTATGCAATTGTAAACAACAATGGTGCATATATAAGACTCAATAATGGACAACCAGTCACTTGTTCAAAGAAAACTAGAGATACATTTTCCAAGCAAAAGGCAGAAAATATCTTGGAACATCTACCAAAATCTATGAGACGTTTGCATTTTAAGTTGGAATGTATACCTGATATTAAAATAGAAACACCAGTTGAGAGAATTGTTAAAGTAGCAAAAACATCAATTAAAGGTAATGATGGATACGAGGTTGCTGAATCAGTCAAATTTTGGGTTGATAAGTTTGGTGAATGTGAACGAATTCTTAGTGACGCAGCCAAAAGATATAAAGAACTCGAAATTGAGTTGAAGCGAGCTGACGAAGAATTAATAGATATTTTACATGAGGTAGAGTTGGAAAAGCCAGTTGATCTCTACAGAGGTTGGATATTCTATAAAAGAATTCGGACTAACCGAAAGAGCAGACGAAATCTCAAGGATGAGATGGTTATCATACATAATGTAATAGCTGAGGTGGATGCTGCTAAAGTTAGTAAAGAGAGAACACAAAAAGCAATTGATGGGTTATTCAACCGAAAATATACATATCGAATAATTGAAGTGAACGAAACAGAGAATAAGTAAACATCAAAATCAAAGGAGTAATGAAATGGATATACAACAAACACTTAACTATTACTGTAACAACGAAATGGCTATTCTCAAGAAAATGTGTCTTCCAATGATAATCAAAATAGGTGGCATATCTGATAAGGATTATGATGATTTCTTTGACATTGCATTAGATACACTTAGTTATTCGGTTTTTAAATATGATGAAAAAAATCAATGCAGTTTTGATTCATTCTTAGCCAGCAACATTAAACGAAAGTTTAAAACTGAAATTCGTGATCGTAATCGTAACAAACGAATTCCTGCGAAGAAGATTGATTCAATCAATAGTTTGGTATCAGAGGATGGTATGGAATTAAGCGAATTAATTCCATCAGATTTTAATACATATGAACTTGTTGCTGAGTATATGCTTGAAGGCACAAAGATAGAAAGATATTTGAATAAATTATCATATAATCAACGGAAAATAGTTGCTTTGTTATCTGAAGGATATAAGGCAAAGGAAATCAGAGAATTATTACATATGGATAGCAAACAATATTCTAATAATCTTGCAGCTATTCAAGCATATGAGAATGTAAAAATTTTAATGTAAACATAAGGAGGAAATACTCATGGCAAAGAAAGTAAGAGAAGAAAATATTCCATTGATTAACTATACCAGTGAGGTGAAAGATGGAGATGTTAATGACAATCAGGATGTACAGAGATATTTCTGTAGCGACAAACCATTTGTTAATGGAATCGGTGTTACGATCTTAACTGGTGACTATCTTCCACCTTTAATTTTAGCCGAAATTCCTTTAAATGAAGATATTGTACAAAAATATATTGTAGATGGTCTTCAGAGAACAACCGCATTGATGCAGATTAGATATGGAAATCATAAATTTACTGGTGCTATTGAAGATAGTGAAATTGAGTACCAGGAAAAGCAAGTAGACGAAAATGGTAAATTTTTAAAAGATGATGATGGGAATTTTGTATGGGAAAAGAAAACATTTGATATTAAAAATAAAACATATGATGATTTTCCAAAAGAACTGAAGAAACGATTTGACAATTATCAGCTCAGAATTGCCACATATCAAAATTGTGATATGAAAAAGGTAAGTAAATTGGTAAGAAAATTGAATGTACAAAGAGGAATGAATACAAGTCAGAGAGCGTTGACTTGGATTCCTACATATGCAAGAAAAATTAAAAACATTGCCGATGAAGGATTCTTTAAAAATAGTATTGAGTATTCTGATACTGCCAGAAAAAACGGTGAATATATGCAGAGTGTATGCAGATCTGTTATGAATGTTTTTCATTTTGATGACTATAAACGTGGTGCAAAAGAAATATGTGATTATCTCGAAGATAACAGTAATATCGAAGAGTTTAATACAATCCATGAATATTTTCAAAGAATCGAAGCGGCTTGTAAAGATACTTGTAAAGATATTCTTGTTAAAAAAGATATTCCTGTATGGCTGACAGTATTTAGTAGATTTGCAAAATGTGGTTTAGAAGATAGCAAGTTTGCAGATTTTATTCATGAGTTATCAGGAAAATTACATAGTATTGATGTTAATGGTGTTAGTTACGATTCGTTAAATAAAGAGTCTGGTACTACAGATAAAAAACTTGTAGTTGCTAAAATTAATACATATACAGCTTTGATGAACGATTTTTTACATATTGATACAGCAAAAACAGATAGTAAGGAAATAGAGAATAATAATACGGAAGAAAATGTTGAAGATAATACGGAAGAAAGCATTCTTTCCTTTGTTCAAGAGAATGCAAATTCTGAAGTGACAAATGAGGATGTCGAAGAATATACAGATTTAGTTGATTATTGTTTTAATCATAATCAGATAAAAATAGATATTCCACTATATCAGCAGTGTCAGACAGCTCTAATCGCATTAATGGCTTATGCTTACAAAAATGAAAATGAAAATAAATTTGAGGAATGGATTAATAAATATAAGAATCAGAAAAAGTTTAGTCCATCTCAGAAAGTAAATTATGACTTCATGAAGAGAAGTTTTGACAAGATGGCAAACGCATAAATACATAAAGGAGAACAAATAAATATGAAGTTAGCAGACATTATAATCCCAGATTATCTTGCCGAATCTGTACCAAATGAGGCAAAAATAAACAGAGTAAAGAGATATTTCCTTAAGTATGGAGAACTGGACAAGCCAATTATAATCAATCATAAAAAAGAATTGGTAGATGGATACATAAGATATTTAGTGCTCAAAGAGTTTGATGTTGAAGATGTCAAACAATATAGATATGAAAGAGAAAATAAAAAAGTAGTTACATACATATATGGTAAGCATCCAAATCAGCAGAGTGATAAAGAATACGTTTGGAGAGTTCCAACTTCCGAGAAATGGAGCATGTTTATGGAGAACATATCGGTAGGAGATATAGTCATGTGTTACACCAAATATGGTGTTAAGCCAGTAATTATATCAAGGATTATAAGATCTGACTTCAGACCAATGGATATTCCAGAGAATATGAAGATTAAAAGAATTGCTAAAAATCAGAGGTTATAGATTATGACGAATACTGAATATGAAATATTACATGATACATTCTTCCGAAATGGAAATATGAATCACCTAGAAGAATGTAACAGCGTAAACTATCACTCAATAACACATGAAGACACAGAAATACTTGGTGCGTTTTGCGATATAACAGGTTTTCATGGTAATGATTTACAGAAACTATTGATACTTGGATATATGAGTTGGCAAGGAGAGAATAAATACATATGAAAGATAAGTTATTTGTTATAGGAATATTTATAGCAATTGCGATACTCGCTATATTAGCAGACATTGGGATATTTAGTATGGTTGTAAATGCTGATATACCTGATTGGTTAAAATATTTGTTGTTGAGGTAATAATATGTTTAATAAAAATGATAAAGAACGATTTCTTTTAGAAGAATTAAGAAACACTTGTACGCATATTAATAACTTAAAAACTGAAATTAATAAAATAGAAAAATTACCCGAAATTCCTATTTCTTGGAGATGGGATTTTAATTATTTACCAAATAATCAAAAAGAGTTATCAAATACGTTGGTAAAGATTTTTAACGGTCAAGCAAATATTAAAGACTTACAGAAGATTTGTCGCCATGAAGAAGAATATATAAGAAATTTAGCAAAAAGTATGATAGCAGCTTGTGATGTAATTAATAACTATGATTCCTTAATAAGCAAATTAAATATAATGGAAAGAGAAAAAAGAAAATTAGAAGAGGAATTAGGAATATCAACATTAATATAAGGAGAATAATCAAATGTCAGTTTTGATGATTTTGGTCATTATAGGACTATTAATATTATGGTTTTTACTGTCACCATTTTTTACGAAAATAGGCTCATTTGTCTATAAGATAATAAAAAATAGTGTGATAGAAGAGATAAATAAAGATGAAAAGGAGACAAAAGAATAATGAAGAAACTAGGAGGATTTGTAGCAGCTATTGTACTTGTAATTGGAGTAATCATATGTATGAAATCTTTAGTAAGAGTGCCTGCTGGCTATGCAGCAGTTCAGTACAATGCAAACGGTGGAGTAGAGAAAAAGGTACTTGATCAAGGTTGGCATTGGAAGAGTCCAATGGTAAAGACAACATTATATACAGTTGGTCTTGAACAGTCATATCTTACAGCTTCTAAAAAAGAGATTCGCCAGATGATGATAGCTTCACAGCAAGTTCATCAGAGGGTAAGTCAATGACTTTAGAGCTTACTTATACATATCAGTATAAACAAAATAGTGTTGCAGACGTTTTTACAAGATTTAAAGGTCAGAGTGGTAAAGAGGTAAGAGATAGTTTTATCAAACCTAATATTGTTTCTTGGACTAAAGAGATTGTTGCAAATTACAAAGTATCCGACATTCTTGGTTCTGAAAGAGCGAATATTAATAGTGCAGTTTCAGATTATCTTGCAAAGAAATTTGAGCCGTATGGTATTACAATTAGTAACGTATCTTTAATTAATATTGATGTTGATAAAGATACAATGAAAGCTATAAATGCTAAGATTAAGGCTCAACAGGACGCAGAGACTCAGGCAATTCAGAATCAGACAAATATTGATAAGGCAAAAGCTGACGCTGAAGCAGAGGTTACAAAAGCTCAGGGTGATGCAGACGCAAAGGTTATCGCAGCGCAGGCAGAGGCAGACGCAAATGCAAAAATTAACAGTTCAATTACTGATCAACTCATTCGTATGAAAGAGGCAGAAGCAAGACTTAAACATGGATGGGTTACAGTACAGGGTAGCGATACTGTAGTTACAAAGAATGCTGATTCAAACCAGTAAATAGAGAATAACTTGGTGTGGTGAAATTCCACACCATCTCTAATGGGCTGTGGCGAAATTGGTTAGACGCACTGCGTTTTGACCGCAGGTTTTGTGGGTTCAAGTCTCACCAGCCTAGTTAGAAAAAATATAAGGAGGATATTAAAAATGCCAGAGAGTGATTTAAAAATTATTAAAAACTGCTCAGATGATGAGAAGAGAGAGCATTTACATGCTATGAGTAAAGAGAGACTTGTAGAGATGATAATTAGACTTACAAGAAAGTAAAGTTCGATTTCTTTGGAAAAATGAAAGGAGATTTATATGAAAGGCTATACAGATTTTGCAATGGGATTTTTGGGAGCAAGTGCAGTAGCAACAAAACCTATTGGTGCAATGAAATTTATGGATTGGAACAAAGTTAAAGAGGTTGTAGAAAGTCATCCTAATTCAATAATTTACGCTGGACTTATGGAAGATTGGAATAATACGAGTGGTCTTATTTATGCAAAAGGCAAGTATTATAACGGATATGTCTATGGTTGTTCAAATTGGGCTACACCAATTGTAGATGTAGATGGTGAAGAAATTGAATGTTGGACTAATAATGAAACTGAATGGGGTTCTGACAAACCTAGTTGGTGGGGTAACGGAGAAAAATTATATGATGCATGGGATTTTGATGAGGACGAAAATTAAATTCCACAGTAAAACTTCGTTTCATTGTAAAAAATTTCTGAGCGATTCAGCTCAATAAAATTCCCAAATTAAAAAGAGAATATAGATATGTAACCAATTAACATTCATATATAAAAATTATAGAAAAGGAGAGTAAAACAGATGAATGGATTGAGTAGTAAAGAAGTTCTCAAAAGTAGAGAGCTTCATGGAAGTAATAAGCTTCCTGAACCAAAGTTGGACAAGTGGTATGACTTCGCAAAGGAGGCATTAAGTGAGAAAATCACAATGATTCTTATTGCAATTGCAGTATTGCAGTTATTCCTTGGAGTCATGGGAGTAATGGATTTATCAGATCCAATTATGATTCTTGTTGTATTAGCAATTGTAACATGTATTGCTGTTAAGACTGGACTTGGTGTTCAAAAATCAGCAGCAGAGTTGAGAGCCAAAACATCAGTCAGGTATTGTGACGTAATTCGTAATGGCAAAGTTCAAACAATTAATAAGGATGAATTGGTAGTTGGTGATCTTGTTTGTGTAGGAATGGGACAAGAGATTTTTGCAGATGGATATCTCATTGAAGGTAAGATTTCTGTAAACAATGCAGCTATTAATGGAGAAACAAAAGAGTGCAAGAAAACACCAATTGAAGGATACGTTCATAAGAAAACTACTTCAACAGATGCTTATACGAATCAGAATTGCTTATTTGCTGGCACAACAGTAATGTCAGGCGAAGGAAAAATGATTGTTACTGATGTAGGTGTGAATACAGTAAATGGTGATACACTTGTTAAAATGCAAACACTTGAAGCACCAAAGACAGCACTTGATATTGCACTTGATAATCTGAGCGACTTCATTTCTAAGTGGGGAACAATCGCAGCCGTTATTACATTTGCGGTGCTTACAATTTCAGGAATTGTACAGGTTGGATTTGGAGAATATTTTAGCGGTGGCGTTCTGAATATTATTCAGAAAATCGCACAGAACTTCTCAGTAGCATTAACAATTATTGTAGCTGCTGTTCCCGAAGGATTGCCTCTTATTGTAAAACTTGTAACAAAACAGAATGTAAAGACAATGGAGAAATTCAATATTCTTGCTAAGAACCCTGGTAAAATTCCAGAGTTAGCATATGTTGATATTATCTGTACTGATAAGACAGGTACTCTTACGACAGGTATTATGACTCCAAAGAAGATTATTGATGGCTTTGGTAATGATGTAAATAAGGACTCAGTTCTTTGGAATAATATCAAAGCAAACATTTCTTTAAATAACAGTGCAACATTTGATTTAGGAAACAATATTACAGGTGGCAATTCAATTGATAGAGCAGTTCTTAGCCTTGTAAATCCTGAAACATATGTTGACATTCAGGAAAAATATCCAGTTAAGTTAAAGCAGGTATTTAATAGTAGCAATAAGTATTCAGCTTTTACGACAAAGGATGGAGTTACATATTATAAGGGCGCACCTGAGAAACTGATTGAGCATTGCACAAAAGTAATGGACTCAAGTGGTGAAATTATAGAGAATAGCGACAATGACACATTAAGTAATGCAATTACAGCGATGACAAGTAATGCGATGAGATGCATTGCAGTTACAATGGCAGATGGTGATTTAGTAGAGAATGAAATACCAAATGACATGACATTCCTTGGAATTATCGGTGTTGTAGATCCTGTAAGAGATGAAGTACCGAGTGCAGTAAAAACAGCACATAAGGCTGGTATTCAAGTTGTTGAAATCACAGGCGATTGTATTGAGACAGCAGTTGCAGTTGCTACAGAGTGTGGAATTTACAAAGATGGAGATTTAGCACTTACAAATGATGAATTTGAAGCGATGTCAGATGATGAAGTAAAGAGTATAATTCCTAGATTGAGAGTTATTTCAAGATGCTCACCAAACACAAAACTCAGACTTGTCACATTAGCACAAGAGATTGGAAAGTCAGTTGCAATGACAGGTGATGGTGTAAATGATAGTCCTGCTTTAAAGAGAGCTGATGTTGGTTTTGGTATGCAAGGTGGATCAGATGTAGCAAAAGAAGCTTCAGACATTGTATTGACAGATGATAACTTTGCAAGCGTTGTAAAGGCAGTAGAACTTGGAAGAA
>ERZ1034897.1032-NODE-1032-length-11534-cov-23.630891_pt1 | contig 11534 bp, 8 predicted proteins | sample MGYA00520629_ERZ1034897 | MGnify/ENA primary metagenome ERZ1034897 (study PRJEB33766, sample SAMN09781789) | gut metagenome | biome: gut microbiome | host: Homo sapiens | place: Madagascar | study: EMG produced TPA metagenomics assembly of the PRJNA485056 data... | reverse complement strand
TTACGAGCGCCATCGACGTCGCCACCAAGTGCATCGACGACATCCACACCACCGCGTCGAGTCACGGTCGCGTGTTTGTTATCGAGATCATGGGCCACAAGGTCGGCTGGATTCCGCTGTATGCCGGCGTCGCGGGCGGTGCGGACGTCATCCTGATCCCCGAAATCCCCTATGATATGGACAACGTCATCAAGACCATCGAACATCGCATGGAGACCGGCAGCCGCTTTACCATCGTAGCCGTCGCCGAGGGCGCTATCTCCAAGGAGGACGCGGCGCTGTCCAAGAAGGAATACAAGAAGAAGCTTGCCGAGCGCACGAGCCCGTCGATCGTGTACGACATCGCCAAGGAGATCGAGGCCAAGACCGGCCGCGAGACCCGCGTCGCCATCCCCGGCCATACGCAGCGCGGCGGTCAGCCCGACGCCCAGGACCGCATCTTTGCGACCCAGTGCGGCGTCGAGGCGGCACTCGGCTGCCTGCGTGGCGAGTTTGGCTACATGATCGCCCTGCGCGACGGCAAGATGTGCCACATGCCGCTCGAGGATGTCGCTGGCAAGCTCAAATATGTCGACCCCCAGAGCGATCTGGTGCGCGAGGCCAAGGCGTTGGGCATCAGCTTCGGCGACGAATAACCTCGGCTGGAACCGCCCCCATCGGAGACCCCAGGGCTTACCTCCCAAATCGTCCTCGGACATGTCAGGACCCCGCCGTGCGCTTCGCGCGGCGGGGTCCTTCCGTCCTGCGGAAAGATTTGGGAGGTAAGCCCTGGGGCCTCCTGCGGTAACTAGGGAGGCCGAGGCTATTCGTCTTCTTGCTGCAAGTGCGTGGGCTGAGATTTTGGGATGTTGCAGGCTCTTAGCTGAGAGTAGCACTGACATTTGTCCCAAAATGGCTGGTCGTTAGGGATTGCTACCGGTAGTTGCGGTAGGGTTGGGGCAGATTCTAACTAGAAATGGTGGTCGCTACCGGTTGTTCTCGGCATACTCGGCTCATTCGATTCGACCATCAAACGAAAGGAACCACCATGGATCTTGCGATGGCACAGCGCCTCGTCGATCGCCGCAAGGCTGCCGGGCTTTCTCAGGAGGCGCTTGCTGCCCAGCTGGGCGTAAGCCGCCAGGCTGTTAGTAAATGGGAGCGCAGCGAGTCCTCACCCGATACCGATAACCTCATTGCGCTCGCCGCGCTGTATGGCGTGTCGTTGGACGAGCTGCTATATGGGGAGGCGGCCAACGATGCCGACGACCTGGAGGACGGTAGCGCCGACACCGAGACGGCGGATGTGGCTGACGAGGCCGAGGATTCTGCCGAGCACGCCGATTGCGGCGACAAACCACTTGTCGATATTTCCCTCGCGCGCGGTATCCACGTCATTGATCCCAATAAAGGCGAGGAAGTCCATGTTGGTTGGAGCGGCATCCATGTGACCAACGAGCGCAAGGGCGAAGAGGTGCATGTGGGGCCGGACGGCGTGCATATCGATACGCTTGAGGACGATGGACATAACGTGCGCACCAATAACGACGGCACCGTCACCATCGACGGCGAGACGTTTTCCAGCTGGAAGGAAGCACACGACAAGCTCGACCATCATGGCAAGCATTTCCACACCAAGGTCGGACGTGCATGGAACAAATTCCCCTTCCCCGCACTTGTCACTCTCGCCTATCTGGTGCTCGGCATTGTCTACGGCACATGGGGCATGGGGCTTTTCCTCGTCTTTCTGGTTCCCGTCTACTACGCGATTGGTGACTTCATCGATCGGTGCCACCTGTCTAAGCTGATCGAGGCCATCTACCCGGCAGCCGCCATCGCTTGGTTCCTCTACATGTGGCTCTGTTTGGGACAGCCCCATCCTGCATGGATCATCCTCATCACGATTCCCGTCATAAAGGCGCTCATGCGCTGGTGCCGCAAACAATGGAAGCACCGCAAACAGGCCTAACACGCTCCGACCCACCAGCACCCAACCACCCCCGCCCTTCTCCTAAGTTGCGGTGAGATAGGGACTGTTTTGAGGCTCCAAAGCGCCAAACAGTCCGTATATCACCGCAACTTACAAACAACTGGGTCAGTTCCGGCACGGAGATTAGCATTGAGCTGACCGCGCGCCAAGAAAAGGGCCTATTTACTACGTTTAACTCGAGAGGGCCGACCATACCCGCCTTTTCCGAAAACTGGCAAGCCCTCTACCTGCGGTTTTAATTTCATAATCTTTGTCATGGTCGAGGGTGCGGTAGCAAACGTAGTAGATAGGCCCGTTTTGTGGCATACGACCCATTCAAGCCCAATCTCGAAGGCTAAAGAGAGCCTCTCATCCACGCCTGCGAGCGAAAACCAAATAGAATGAAAGGCAAATGGAAAGCCCGTTTGACGAGCGGAGGACATATGCGCGACGTAGCCGAAAGCGACTGGAAGCTGTTTAAGAAAATGCTTCCTCAATGGCAAGAACGTTATATGGAAAAGCTCATCGGCCAGTACGTTGAGATACTGAACGGCGACAGTGAAGCGTCCAGTAGATTTTGGGCACTAGAAGAGCGCCTCAATAGAGACAAGCTGTCCTCAGGCGTAATTGCAAACGACATTCGCCGCAGCACAATGCACCGCGAGATAGCCAATTTGCTTATCGACAGCGTGATCACCCTTGACGACCTTGACGGTTTTACCGAGGACATTAAGAGCTATGCGCAACACTGGATTGGCCAGTAAGAGCACTGAACGACAGACATCCCCAGCAAAACGGGGCAAACGCCGGGCCACCTAATGGTTGTCCGGCGTTTGCCCCGATAAAACCTGCCAAAATAAACCTGTCCCTTTTTGGCAGGTTACTCGGCGCTCTTGAGGGCGCCGACCATGTCAATCTTATTGAGCGTTCGGTTGGTGGCGAGGTTGACGATGATCGTAAAGCCGAAGGAAAGCACCACGGCAAGCACGTAGCTCAGCGGCTCGACCTCAACGTCAAAGTACAATGACGGCATCTGCAAGATGTACGTAAAGCTCTCGGCCAGCGCACCGCCCAGCGGTACGCCCAGCGCGGCTCCGATCGCCGTAAGAATCAACGTCTCCTTGTTGACGTAGTGGTGCACCTCGCCACGGCGGAAGCCCAGCACCTTGATGGTCGCCAGCTCGCGTTCGCGCTCCGAAATATTCGTGTTAGACAGCGTAAACACCACCACAAACGACAGGCACGCCGCCATAAAGGTCACAAGCACCACGACCGAATTAATAATCGTAAAGTTTGCCTCATAGTTTTCCCAATGCTCGGCGGTACTCGACAGCGTAATCCAACCATCGCTCTTAAGACGGTTGGTAAACGCAATCTGATCGGCCGACGAACCCTTAAGCAGCGCAAGGATGCCGTTGAGGCGCGCACTTCGACCGAACGCGCGCTCATAGGTGCTCTGCGTCATGTAAAGCGTGTTGCCCAGATAGTTGAGCGAAATGTCGCTGACTTTGACCTTGGCAACATTAAGCGACGAATCCTGGACGTGAGCCGTGTCACCCGGCTTGATCCCCAGCACCAGCTGAGAGCTCTTGCTCAAATACACATCCCCGTCACGCAGGGCGAGCGGTTCTTTGGACTCGTCCTCTAGGCGCACGTAGTCATCCAGGTCGTTCGTGCGGTCATCGGGCACCACGATCAGCTGCACAGTCTCGCTCTTACCGCCAAACGTAAAGGTGACGTTGTCGGTCATAATCGGCAGCGTCGAAGTCACAGTCACGTTGGAATCATTGGCTGCACTGCGCTCATCCAGTGCCGCGCACGTCTGCGAAAAATCATCGGGATTGGCAACCGCCAGCAGGTCATAGCGCGTGATATGCCCGTACTGCTTGGGCGACAACGCGACCGACGTATCACGGATGCCCATACCGCAAATCACAAGCGCCGTGCAGCCCGCAATGCCAAAGATGGTCATAAAGGCGCGCTTTTTGTAGCGGAATAAGTTGCGTGCAGCGACCTTGTTCAAAAAGCCCATGCGGTGCCAGATAAAGCCGATGCGCTCGAGCAGAATGCGCGAGCCGGCGCGCGGGGCCTTGGGGCGCATGAGCGAGGCTGGGGTCTCGGCCATCTCGTGGCGGCAGGCGATAATCGTGGCGCCCACCACGCCCACGGCAAACAGCGCTACCGACACGAGTGATGACACGATGTCGTACGAAAGCAACATCTGGGGCAGCGAGTACATGTCGTCGAACACCGTAAACAGGAACAGCGGCAGACCCACAAATCCGATGATATTGCCGAGCACGCCACCGATCAGACACGCCCACAGCGAGTAGTCCACATATTTGGACAGGATACGCCCGCGTGAATAGCCGAGCGCCTTGTACAGGCCAATAAGCGTGCGCTCCTCCTCGACCATGCGGGTGGCGGTGGTGAGGCTGATAAGCACGGCGACGATAAAGAAGATGAACGGGAACACCGTGGCGATGGCCTCGATCGAAGAACTATCGCTCTCGACGCTCGAGTAGCTTGCGATATTGCCGCGGTCCTGGATGTACCAGGTGCATTCGCCTAGGTCAGAGAGCTCGGCGCGGGCATCGGCAAACTGCTGGTCGGCGGCGGCGCGGCGCTGGTCCAGGTCGGCTTGCGCCTGCGCACGCTCGTCGCTGCCCTCGGCCATGCGATTGATGTTGTCCTGCTCGATCCCAAAGACCATATTCGCCTGACGCTCAGCCGCGTCCAAGCTCGCCGGTGTGTCGACCGTCAGCTCCTGGGCGCGCGCCTTCTCACGCTCCTCGCGGATCTTCTCGATATTGCCCTTGACCTCATTGATCTTTGCCGAGTAGGCATCCGAATAGGAGTTGAGGCTCTTGGCTCCCTCGACGACCACGTGGACAGCGGAGTAGGAAGAAGATGTCGCGGCATCCTCGCTCACGTAGAACTTGTAGTCCGCAGTCGAAGCAGCGCGAAAGGCGTTGACTGTCGAGTCGGAGCTCACATCAGTGGGATCGAGAACCTCGGCCGTGATGGTGTAGTCCCCATCGGCAAACTGGTCCTTGGCGCTTTGGTTCGACGAGCTCGCATCGTTGGCGGCAAAACTCACCGTATCGCCGATTTTCTTGCCCGAAGCCTTCAAAAAACGTGAGGTCACTGCCACTTCGCCCGAAGTCTCGGGCAGCTCGCCGCGTACTAGCACCGGTTGGTCAATATTCTCTTTGGAGAGGCTCTGTACGACGACACGCTCGCGCGTCGTACCCACGGCGGTATAGGCGGTCTCGGTATAGATGCCCTCGGCCGTCTCGACGCCATCGACCTCTTGGATCGCAGCAAGATCGTCATCGGTCAGACCATAGGTCGACTGCACGTTGATGTCATAAACATTCTGCTGGTCAAAGTAAGCGTCAACCGAATCGCACAAGTCCTCGCACCCCGCTTTGAGGCCGCACATCACGCTCACACCGAGCGCGGTGATGACCACGATGGATAAGAAGCGCTTAAGGCTGCCGCGAATCGTGCGGTAGATGCCACGGCGAAAAACCGTCGGCACCATATCGTTTGAGCTTTGGGCGGTACGGTAGGTCGTAAAATCCTGCTCGCGCTCCGTGTTCTGCGCGTCGCGGCGTTGACTGTTTTGGCGGTCCTGATTCATGGGCGCTACCACTCGATCGTCTCGATAGGCACAGGATTTTGCTGGACCGTCTCGCTCTCCACGCGGCCGCTCTTAAAGCGGATCAGGCGATCGGCCATGGGCGCCAGCGCAGAGTTGTGGGTGATGATGATGACCGTAATGCCTTGCTTGCGGCAAGTGTCCTGTAGCAGCTGCAAGATCTGCTTGCCGGTTTTGTAGTCGAGTGCACCCGTAGGCTCGTCGCACAAAAGCAGCTTGGGGTTCTTAGCCAGCGCGCGGGCGATGGATACGCGCTGCTGCTCGCCGCCCGAAAGCTGCGCCGGAAAGTTAGCGAGGCGGTCGCCCAGGCCAACCTGGCGAAGCGTTTGCTCGGCATCGAGCGAATCGGGGCAGATCTGCGCCGCGAGTTCGACGTTCTCAAGCGCCGTCAGGTTAGGGACCAGATTGTAGAACTGAAAGACAAAGCCGACGTCAGCGCGACGGTATTCCACAAGCTGAGCCTCGTTGGCAGAGCTCACGTCACGCCCGTCCACCGTCACGGTGCCAGAAGTTGCCGTGTCCATGCCGCCCAGAATGTTGAGGGCCGTGGTCTTGCCGGCGCCCGAAGCACCCAGAATGATGGCGAGCTCGCCGCGCTCGACCGTAAAGCTCGCGCCGTCGAGCGCGTGGATGCGGGCGTCGCCCTCGCCGTATGCCTTGATGACGTCTTTGAATTCGATATAGGCCATCGATTAATTCCCATCTGGTCGGATAACTCTTTAGTATTACCCATTTCCCACCTACCAAAAAGGGACAGGTTTATTTTGGCAGGTTTTATATGGGGGAATGGCGGGTGTAGGCGAGGCACCGGGGAGGCCGAGAAATCATCGACGGGGTCAGGCCGACCGCCAAACACAACGCACGCATCTCAATCTGTCAGCCAAATCATTCGAACAGCTGTTCGTTTCTATGATATGATTCAACTATCTAAGCAGGCCAATACGCAGAAAGGCGGCCAACATGGCATTCGACTTTAAGAAGGAATGCAAGGAGCTCTACAAACCTGCAAGCAAGCCGAGTATCGTAACTGTCCCGCCTATGAGCTACGTTGCCGTTCGCGGAAAGGGCGACCCAAATACCGAAGGCGGCGAGTATCAAAACGCCCTGCCGCTACTTTACGGCATCGCCTATACCGTCAAGATGTCGAAGAAAGGCTCAAGGAACATCGAGGGTTACTTCGACTATGTGGTGCCGCCGCTCGAGGGTTTCTGGTGGCAAGACTCCCCCGGTAGCGGCATCGATTATGTACGCAAGGACAATTTCAACTTTATCTCGTGCATCCGCCTGCCTGATTTCGTCACCCGAGATGACTTTGACTGGGCAGTCGCGGAAGCCACGACCAAAAAGAAACTGGACTTTTCCGCCGTCGAACTGCTTAAAGTTGACGAGGGTCTCTGCGTTCAATGCATGCACACCGGGCCCTACGACAACGAACCGGCGACCGTAGACGCTATGCATGAATACACGACCGAGCTGGGCTATGTTCCCGACTTCTCAGACACCCGTTTACATCACGAAATCTATCTCTCCGATCCACGCAAATGCGCACCGGAGAAACTTAAGACCGTGGTTCGTCATCCTATCAAGCGCGCTGAATAGCGTGGGGCGTCATTTCACGCGCTAGGTTTTAAGCCAGCCAACCAGCCGCCTCCTAGGCCGTCCGGTAATTATCTTGACGCGGCCCGTCGCATCTTATAAGTTTGTTTTGCTAAAGCTGGAAAGCCTCTCAACGATGCGCAACTCCAGCTCTTTTTCTATCAAGAGAGCAAGTGTCGGAAAGCAAAATGTCAGAAAGCAGCGCTTCGAGCAGAATCAAACGCCTGGTCAACACCTATAGCGGTCTCGTGCTCATGGGCGCCGTCGGAATCCCTATCGGCGTTATCGTTGGCGCCATCTGTGCCCTTTTTGGTCGTGTGCTCCTGGCAATCGGCGCCTTCCGTGACGAGCACATCGTACTGCTCCTTCCCTTCCTCGCCCTCATGGGCTTGGCCATCGTATTTGCCTACCTCACCTGGGGCAAAGGCACCGATCGGGGCATGAGCTTAGTATTCGACGTAGGTCACGGACGCGAGGACGCCATCTCCCCGCGTCTGGTGCCGCTCATTATGCTGAGCACGTGGGCCACGCATCTCTTTGGCGGCAGCGCGGGACGCGAAGGCGTAGCCGTGCAGATCGGCGCAACCGTCTCGCATTGGATCGGCCGACGTCTACCTTTCCGAGAACCCGGCAACACGTTTTTGCTCATTGGTATGGCCGCTGGCTTTGCCGGACTCTTTCGAACGCCGCTCGCTGCTACGGTCTTTGCGGTCGAGGTGCTGGTCGCCGGACGCATGGAATACCGCGCGCTGTTTCCCGCGCTTACGGCTTCACTTGCCGCAAGCATGACCTCCGGCGCCCTGGGGCTCGAGAAGTTCGAGGTCGCCGTTACCGCCTCGTATGCGCTCGACCTCTCCGGTCTTGGACAGCTGGCGCTGCTGGGTGTCGCATTTGGTATGGTAGGTGAAGCTTTTGCCTGGTGCCTTGCCCACGCCAAAACCTTTACGTCGCGACTGTTCCCCAACCCTTATATGCGCATTGCCGTTATGGGCCTTGCACTGTCGGCGATTCTGTTCGTGCTTTGGCAGGGGCGATACTGCGGTCTTGGCACCAACCTGATATCGGCGGCGCTCGACGGTGACGGCAAGGTCGCCATCATGCCTTGGGACTGGGCGCTCAAATTCACACTCACCATCGCCACGCTTGCCGCAGGATATCAGGGTGGCGAGGTAACACCGCTGTTCTCCATCGGAGCCAGCCTGGGTTTCGCACTCGCCGGGATTCTCGGCATGCCCGTCGAGCTCTGCGCCGCGCTGGGATACGCCGCCGTCTTTGGCAGCGCCACCAACACGCTACTCGCGCCGATCCTCATTGGCTGCGAGGTCTTCGGTTTCGGTAATCTACCGGCGTTCTTCATCGTCTGCGTTGTGGCATATCTGTTCAACATGGACAAATCGATCTACGCCCTGCAAGAGCGCGCGTAGAAAGATGTCCAAACAGGTTGTCTCAACCGGAAACGGCGTCCTACTCTGAGGCTATATTCCGGGACACGGTTTCCGCTTGGGACGCCATTCGGAAAGCGTGTCCCGTTCCGAGGGTGCAAACTGGGATACCGTTTCCGAAACGATCCCCTAGGGGAAACTGCGTCCCGTTCTGAAGCCTCAAACTGGGATGCAGTTTCCGCTAGGCGCCCCAAGAGGAAAGTGCGTTCCACTCCACAGCGTCACGCCGGAACGTACCCTCAGCCCACATCCTCCTCCGTCGACGTTTCCCCAGATAAAACCTGCCAGAATAAACCTGTCCCTTTTTGGTAGGTTTTAGAAGCGGACGGTGAAGGTGATCTGATGGTCGTGGCCGGACACGGTAGCGGAGCCGCCATGGGCCTCGGCGATGGCGCGCACGATGGATAGGCCCACGCCCGAGCCGCCTGTCTTGGAGCTGCGCGACACATCTGCACGATAGAAGCGGTCGAACAATCGATCCAGGTCGCCCTCGGGCAGCTCGTCTACAGCGTTCGATACGACAAGCTCTGCCGAGCCTTTGCCCGCACCGCGCGAGACAGCACGCAAACTCAACTCAATCACGCTGCCCTCGCTCGCATAGCGTGTGGCGTTATCCAGCAGCAACTCAACCACCTGCGTCACCGCCGCAGCATCGGCATGAGCGCGCACGCCGGTCGCGACCGACATCGACAGGCGCTTGCCGCGCGAGACCGCCACCGATTCAAACGGCGCGGCTGCCTTGTCAACTGCCTCCGAGAGATCGATCGACGCCATGGTAAAGCCCGCCGAGCCCTCGTCCATGCGCGCCAAAAATACCAGACGCTCCGTAAGTGCCGTCAGTCGCGCCACCTGCTCGTGAATGCTCTGCGTCCACTCACTCTCGCCGCTCTCAATCTCCTGTACCTCGTTGGCGGCATCGATCACAGCGAGCGGCGTCTTGATCTCGTGGCTTGCATCGGTAATAAATCGCTTTTGCTTGCTGTAGCTCTCGACCATCGGTCGAATCACGGCACCCGACGCGACCGTTACAATTGCCAGCACCGCCAGCCAGCCAATACAGCTGATTGCCACACTCGCGTTCAAAAACGAATGGAAACTTGCAAGCTCGCGCGAACAGTCCACGAACACATAGGTGGTCTTTTCGCCTTGAGCTGTGGTCGTATAGCGGTAGTTACCAGAAAACCCAGAGGTCAGGCCCTTGGAATCCAGCCCCATGGCAATACGGGCGGCACGCTTGGCGCCCACCGCGGCAATGCGGGCGGTATTGACATCGACCACCTGCCCTTCGACAAGCGTCACCGTAAAGTAGCGCGTGTCGAAGGGAGACTCCGCCGTCATGCCTTCAAAATGTCCCACGCGAGCGCCCGCTCGATCGCCATCCGCAACCATGCCGGTGCTCGTATCCCCGCCATTGCCGGAATCGGTCCTGGACTCGTCTTCCCAATCGATGCTGCCCTTGCCTGCCAGGATATAGTCCAGACGCGCATCAGCCATCTTGCAGACATGCGAATAATTGACGATGTTGATGCCGGCGATGATGAGCGTGAGCACCACGGTCACGGCGCCCATGGCAACGAGGATAAACTTGCGACGCAGACGGCGGCCCAATGCGTCAACAGAATTAGCCCGCCCCTTACTACTCGAGGCGGCGTGAAACCACTCCGTCGTGCGCTTCCACCACGCACTCGCGCTCACACCTATTCGCCCTCCTCAACAACCTCGAGCGAATAGCCCTGGTTGCGCGATGCACGAATCGCAACGTTGGCACCAAGCGCCGTCAGCTTTTTGCGCAGGTACGAGATGTAGACCCACACCGCGTTGGCGCCTTCGGGCGCGTCCTCACCCCAAACCCCGAGCATCAGACGCTCGGTGGGCATGCGCGTGCCGGCGTTGCGCATAAAGAGCTCCATAAGCTGAAACTCACGATTGGCCAGGTGCTCCTCGCCCAAAGGGCCAACGAGCGTGCACGATGCCGTGTCGAGACGCACGTTGCCCACGCTGAGCGTCGTGGCGTCAATTGCCGTCGCGGCACGCGTCATGGCACGAATACGCGCAAGCAGCTCCTTGGCGGCAAACGGCTTGGTCAGGTAATCGTTGGCACCGGCATCCAAGCCCTCGACCTTATCGGACACCTCGCTTTTTGCCGTGAGCATAATGATGGGCAGACGCTTACCGGCGGCGCGTGTGCGCTTGAGCACCTCAATGCCATCCATGCCGGGCATCATGATGTCCAGGATTGCAGCGTCGTAATCGTTGGTGAGTAGATACTCGAGCGCCGTCAGGCCGTCGAGCGCGGTGTCGACCTCGTAGTCGCTATGTTGAAGAATCGCGGTAAGAGCGCGGGAGAGGCCGGGTTCGTCCTCGGCAAGCATCAGCTTCATAGTTGTTCCTTTGGCGCGCGGCTATACAGATTTCGATATTGCCGATGATAGCGCACCGCCAGCCGCCTTAGCGCAGCCTTAGCTGCTCAACCTGCACGTTTTCAAATACGCAGGATGTGGCTTAGCCAAACTTAAGGCCCAGATGCCGAGGGCTTGGACGCATACCGAGCGCGAAGGGACAGTGACTCGTCCTTTCACGGCGTCCTAGTTATGGAAAGTGCTCGAGCGTTACTCCTCGTACGCGCCCTCAAGCCGCAGCAGCCACTCCTTGCGGTCGAGGCCGCCGGCATATCCGTTGAGCGAACCATCGGCGGCAACCACGCGATGGCACGGCACAATAATCGAAATGGGATTACGCGCGACCGCGGCCCCCACGGCACGGGGAGACGCAACGGGTGCTTCGTTTCCCGGTACACGATGTCGAGCCGCAACACGCTGGGCGATCTCACCATACGTAGCGACCTCGCCACGCGGGATAGAAAGCAGCTCAAACCAAACCTCGC
>ERZ1034897.1030-NODE-1030-length-11571-cov-7.924800_pt1 | contig 11571 bp, 6 predicted proteins | sample MGYA00520629_ERZ1034897 | MGnify/ENA primary metagenome ERZ1034897 (study PRJEB33766, sample SAMN09781789) | gut metagenome | biome: gut microbiome | host: Homo sapiens | place: Madagascar | study: EMG produced TPA metagenomics assembly of the PRJNA485056 data... | reverse complement strand
TTTTCCGGCAGCGCCACCAGACGTATCGTCAGCGGCACCTCCGTTGGGCGGTGGTGGGGCAGAAAGCTCGTGTACCCCCACAGCGCGTCGCTGTCCGAGTGCAGCATGGCGGCAGTCAGTATCCACCCGGCCCAGCTGCCCATACTGCGCATCGACTCACTGCCGGTGGCCTCGGCTGCCGCGCAGAGGGCCGGTGTTTTCAGCGCACTGGCGGTCTTTTTCAGCGGCACGGTGATGATGAGCGCATCCTGGGCGCGGGTCAGCGCGACATACAGAACGCGCATTTCCTCGCTCAATGTCTCGGTGCGGATAGCCTGGGCCAGCGCCGCATAGGGCAGCGTTTTGAACCGCTTGGCCGCCCGGGGCGCACGCAGCATAACGCCCACGCCCAGACGGCTGTGGGTCAGCACCGGGCGGATGGCATCGCTCTGGTTAAATTTGTGGTCGGTGTCCGCCACAAAAACGACCGGGAATTCCAGACCCTTGGAGCGGTGTACCGTCATGATGGAGACGCACCCCGGCCGGGTCTGGCCGCCCACGCTTTGGCTCAGGCCGCCGTTGGCTGCGGCGGCGTCCATGGCGCGGATCAGCGCCGGCAGGCCCGCACGGCCTGCACCGGCGGCCCAAGCCGTAAAGCTCAACAGGTCCTCACGGCATCGCGGGCCGTCGGGCAGTGCGCCCACGGCGGCCAGGTAGCCGGTGCGGGCCAGCAGTTCCTCGATCAGTTCATCCACCGGCAGTGTGCGGGCCAGGCGGCGGTACTCGGTCAGTGCCTCGATAAAGGCGGCAAATTGTGCCTGCCCGCCGTGCAGCACTGCGGCGTACAGGCTGCCCTCCGGGCAGGCACAGCGCAGTGCGACTAAATCATCCGCCGTGTAGGGGAACAAGGGGCTGAGCAGCACCGCCGCCAGCGGGATATCCTGCGCAGGGTTGTCGATAACGCGCAGCAGCGCCGCGAAGGGGCGGATGTGCGGCTCGTCCAGCAAATCGGTGGCAGAGTCCGCAAACACCGGGATGCCCGCCGTGCGCAGTGCGCCCTCGTAGGCGGCAAAGCCCTTGCGGCCGCGAAGCAGGATACAAAAATCATCGTATTTGCAGGGGCGCACGCCATCCTTTCCGCGCACGGCAAAGCCGGTCTCGACCATTTCGGCAATGCGCCGGGCAATGGCCGCCGCGTCGCCGTCCACATCCGCGCCGTCGATGACGTCGATCTCGCACATACCGCGGTAGTCGCTGTCCTTGCGGCCCACAACAAGGCGCTGGCCGTCGCCGTACTGCACGCCGCCCAGCCCCTCCGAGAAGAAGGTCTCAAACAGGTAGTTGATGCCTTCGATGACGCCGGGCGCACTGCGGAAGTTGGCATCCAGCGCCAGCGTGGCGGGCTTGGGCACGGGCTGCGGATAGGGCTGCCACTGCTGCTGTTTGCCCACAAAAATGCTGGGATCCGCCAGACGGAAGCGGTAGATGCTCTGCTTGATATCGCCGACAAAGAACAGGTTGTCGGCCTCGGGCCGGGCCAGCGCAAAGTAGATGGCGTCCTGCAAAGCGTTTGTGTCCTGGTACTCGTCCACCAGTACGACGGCGTAGCGGGCGCTGACCGTGCGGCAGAGCGGCGTGCGCTCGTTGTCCTCGGTCAGCAAAAGATCCAGCGTCAGGTGCTCATAATCGGCGTAGTCCAATACTTTTTCAGCGCACTTGGCCGCAAAGCAGTTGTCGGCGAAGGTCTGCGTCGCCCGCACCAGCGCGGCCACCAGGGGCGCGGCGCGGCGGCGGTCGGCAGCAAACTCATCGGCTGTGCAGAGCAGCGCGTCCTTGCGCAGGCTCTCCATCTGCTTTTTGGCGCGGTCACGCAGTTCGGATGCCGCGCTTGCGGCCTGGTTGGCGTCCTTGCCGCCCTTGACCGCCCCGGCCCGCCGCCAGCCCGCAAAGACCGTGTCCAGCGCGGCCAGGCACTTGTCCCAGTCGCCTTCGGCCAGCCAGTGGCAGAGATTGCGCACCCGGGCCGCGTCGTCCTGCATGACGGCTGTGTAGGCGGCATCGGCTTTTTCGTCCCGGGCTGCAATGGCCGCACCGCTTTCCAGCAGCGTTTTTGCGCCCTGGGCGCGGGCCAGCGCAATGCCCAACAGCTCTTTGCCCCAGGCGGTCTCCTGGGGCGGGGCGTCCTGCTGCCACATTTCGGCAAAAGTATTCAGCGACGCGGCCGGGTGCGGCAGGGCGCGGGTAAAGTGGTAGAGGTCGAGGATGGCGTCCCCGGCCGTGTTGTCGGTACGGCCCCGGTCGTACAGGTCGGCAAAGGCGCGGAAATCCGGGTCTGTGTAGGCGGTCTCCAGCGTGGCAGCCAGCGTTTCCTGCTCAATGCGGGCCAGGTCGGCTTCCTCGGCGGTCTCAAAGTCGGGCGGCACATCCAGCATGGCGAAATGCTGCTGCACAAAATGCAGGCAGAAGGCATCCACCGTGCCGATGGACGCCCGCTGCAACAGCAGCTGCTGGCGGCGCAGATTCATGTTGCCGGGGTGGGCGCGGACCTCTTGGGCAAGGCGGGCCGTGATATCCGCCCGCAGCTTGGCCGCGGCGGCATTCGTGAAGGTCATGATGAGCAGTTCGTCCGCGTTGGCCGGGTGCTCTGGGTCGGTGATGAGGCCGACAACACGCTCGACCAGTACGCGGGTCTTGCCGGACCCAGCTGCCGCCGAGACCAGCAGACTGCCGCCCCGCGCCGTGATGGCCGCCGCCTGGGCCGGGGTAAATTGAATTTTGGGTTGTTCAGGCATGGGGGGTCTCCCTTATCTTATTCTGCAAACGGGTCGTCCTTTATCGTAATTGTCCGTTCGTGCTCGCCGTCGCGGTGGGCACAGGCGGTGCGGAAATCACAGTAGGCGCAGGGGGATTTGTTCCCGACGCACAGCGGCTCGGCGTCGATTTTACCGCTGTACAAATTCGCCGCCATATCGATCAGCAGGCCGTCCAGGTGATCCCGGATGCGGCCCAGCTTGGCCTCGTCGGCCAACGTGCTTTTGCCGTTGGTCACCTTGCCGGTCTTGGCGTTGAAATTCAGCGGCACAAACTCGCCGGTGCCCTTCGTGTCCATGGCACGGTAAACGCTCTCGTCGTCCAGCAGCAGGCCGTTCATCGGGTAGCTGGGCGTGGGGTCGCCGTCCTCAGTCAATTCACGGCGCTCAACACTCTCGGGCGCGGGGTCTGCCAAAAGGTACTCCACCCCCGCCGCCGCTGCTCCTGGGAACTGCACCCCGCCGTTGCGTTCCAGCGTAAATAAGTACAACAGCATCTGGCAGTCCAGGCCGCAATAGACTTCTTTTAATTTAAACTCTTTGCCGCCGGTCTTGTAGTCCACGACCCTCAGGTAGGTCTTGCCCAGTTTTTCCAGCGGCATGGCGTCCACGCGGTCGATCGTGCCCACCACCCGCACGGTGTGCCCGGCGTCGTCGCATAGCTCCACCGGGTCAATGCGGGGCGCGCCGGGGTCGTCGGCATCGGGGCGGTCGTCGATGCGCAGCTCAAACGCCACCGGCTGGAAGCCCGACTGGCGCAGATCGCGCTGGATGAAGCCCAGCAGCCCCACCAGATTGCGGCGGATGCGGGCCACCAGATATTCCATCCGCACGGTCATTCCGGGCAGGTTTTCGGTCACATACTCGTCCACCAGGTCATTGACCAGTGTTTCCAGCTGCTCCGGCGTCAGGTCGCGGAACGCGGCCCCCTGGCGGCGCAGGGCGTTTTCCAGCACCCAGTGGGTCAGCGTGCCGCTGATGTTCGGGGCCAGCTCGGCCTTCTGGCGTGGCGCAGCTTTAACGATATACTGTAAAAAATACCCAAATGGGCAGTTCTGGTATTTTTCAAACCGAGTGGGGCTGATGCGCAGCCCACGGCCCAGCAGTTTTTCAAGTTCTTCGGTGCTTTCCACCCGCTGTTCCGCACCGGCGGTATCGGCGGCGCGGCGCACGGCCTCGTATCCGGGGGCCAGCGCGGGGTTCGCATCCAGCACGGCCCGCACGGCGGCACCGGCGGCGGCTTCCTCCGCCCCAGGCTGCTGGCTGAGCAGCCCCAGCACATCCAGCGCGGCGGCGGGTGCGGCGGCCAGCTGGGCCGCAGTGGGCGCGTAAGGCGGCACAGCCAGATATTGCAGCACCTGGGCCAGCGCGGCACTGGCGGGGGCGGTGTCCTCACCGTGGGCGGCACTGGGCCAGCTGAGCCAAAGGTACTTCCGCGCCACAGTCAGCGCCTTGTAGAAGCAGATGCCCTCACGCAGCACCTTGTTGGCAAAGCAGTCGGGCAGTTCTGCGCCGTTCTCCATCATCATGTCACGATCGGCATGGGTCAACAGCCCCTGGTCGCCGGGCGTCTGGGGAAACTCGCCCTCCAGCAGTCCCACTACAAAGACGGCGTCGGTCTCGGGCAGGCGCATACGGCCCGCCGTCGTCACGATGACGCTGTCCAGACTTTGAGGGATGTGCCCCATGTCGGTGGTGCGCAGCAGCAGGGTGAACAGCTCAGCGTAGTCGGCGGGGGGTAAAATTTCATCGCCCAGCAGCCGGGCCAGCTGGTCCAGCAGGCCCATGACGGTGTTCCACTCCCGCAGGACTTCATCGGCGGCGGGCAGACGGCCCTGCGTGCGCAGCTCTCCGGCCAGGCGGTCCAGTGTTTTCTCTGCGCCGAGGGCCTGCAAAAAGATAAAAATTTGCTTGGTCAGCGCGGCGGCGGGCGCACCGGACGCTTTGGCGATAAAGTCCGCGACCTGCTCCATGATAAAGGCGCGTGCGGCCTCGGCGTCGGCCAGCGTTCGTTTATCTTGCTCTGTGTCGTGCCCCGCATAGCCAGCTGCGCTGCGGGTGAAGGGCACACGCCAATCGGCAGCGGTCAGCCTCCAGGTGTAGGCGTAATTTTCCAGTGCGCACTGCTGGGTGTCGGGCAGATCCACAAGGCCGGTTTTCAGCAGGCGCAGCACGCTTCGGCTGGACACGCCACGCAGCAGGTCCAGCGCCGCGTGGACAGCCCGGGCCGGGGCGGTGTTCTCGGGGCTGGTAGCTTCGTCGCAGAAAAGCGGGATATTTTGCAGACGGAACTCGTACCGCAGGGGGGCCAGATATTGGTCCGCATTGCGGCAGATGACCGCCATGCGGCTGTACGGCGTGCCCTGCCGGGCGCGGGCGGCGATCTCGGCAGCCACGGCCTTAGCCTCGGCCTGGCGGGACGCCGCCGCGTGGTAGGTGATGGCCGGGTGCGCGAGGTCAACGGTGACGTCCGGCGTGTAGGCCGGATCGGCCAGCAGCAGGTTCAGCTCGGCCAGAGCCGGGGCGTCGGCGTGGCGGTGGTCGTCGGTCAGCACGACGGTGTGTGTCGGGATGGCGGCATCCGCAGCCATCCGTTTTAACGTATTGACAACATTTTTGGCACCGCTGAACAGTCCCATGCCGCCGGCGGTGTCCTGCTCGCCGTCGCAGCACAGGCAGACCGTGACGTCGGCTGCCGTCAGCATGGCGGTCAGCAGGGCACGCTTCGGCGCGTTGAAGGTATCGAACTCGTCTATGTAGACCGCGCGGCCCGCGAAAAAAGCTGCGTCCAGCCGCTCGGCGGCGCGCTGCTGGCGGTCGCCGGGATCCATGGCGCTCTGGGCCAGCAGCCCCTCGTAGGTGTTGTAGATCAGCGCCAGTTCGCTGAGTTTTTCGCGGTCAGCGCCGGGGGCGTTGGCGTACTGGGCCAGCATTTCCGGCGTTACACCGGCGCTTTTCAGTTCGTTGATGGTCTGTGCCGCTTTCTCGCAGAAAGCCGCGCTGCGGCGCTGGCGGTTGTAGTAGACGACCTTGTCCAGCAGCGAATCCGTCGCGCGGCGCAGCAGCAGGGCGCGGCCCGCCTCGGTCAGGGTGGGCACCGCCGCCCCGCCGTAACGGCGCAGCAGGGCCTCCGCCAGCGAGGTGAAGGAGTAACTTTCCACATAAGCGGAAAGGCTGTCCCCCAGGGTGCGGTAGAGCTGCCCTTCGGTGGAGGATGTGAACTGTTCCGGTACGATGAGGATACTGCGCTCCCCGCGTTCCGCACGGGCGCGCAGTTCAGCCAGCATCTGATAGGATTTGCCCGAACCGGAGGGGCCGAGGATGAAGTTTAGCATGGCGGTGTCCTTTTGTGGGTACAAATAAAGATAATAGATAAAAGATAAAAGATAATAAAATCGGTGGATCGCGGCGCATACGCCGCTAAAATTTTTGTTTTTGCCCTGTGGGCAAAAATTCCACATTTTTTATTATCTATTATCTATTATCTTTTATCTACTTTCGATTTCTTATAAAGTCCGCAACTGCCCACCTTACCTCAAACCTTCCAAACACCAGCGCGTTTTCATCGGCAGTGGGGTAGGCGGCGGTGCTGCCGGAGACGCAGAGGGCCGGATACAAAACACAGAACCAGTTGCGGCCTCGGGCTTCGCCCAACTCAATGCGCAGGGCTGTGTAAGCCCCGCCCGGCAGGGTGAAGCTGCCATAGTCCCGCGCGGCAAAGTCCCACTGTTCCAACCGCAGGCGTGCGGTCTGGGGGCTGTGGGCGCGGTGCAGAGCCGTGTCGGCGGCCTGCTGCAAGGCGGGCAGCGCGTATTGCAGGGCCGCAGCAGCCTCGTCCGGGGTTACGGCTTCGGTCACGGCGGGCGGCAGGGCAGCCAAAACGGCGTCCCGCACCTGCAATTTCAACAGCTGGTCGTCCAACGTATCGCTGTTGGCCAGAATATGCAGCCGCAGGGTGTCCGCCCGTACCTGGGCGGCGGTGCGCTGGTGCCAATCGGCGCCGACAGTAAGTACAATGGCCAGTGCCAACGCCAGGCCTACGCCCAGTTCCAGCACGCGGCGGGTATGCTTTGTCATAACAGTTCTCCCCTTTCAACCGGAGTATGGGCAGAAAGGGGAGCTTGTAAACTTATTTCTTGGCACCGAACACGCGGCGGACCGTCACGCGGGGGCCTCCATGGGTGGGCTTGCAGACATAGACCTGCTTGTAGCCCTTTTTCAGCTCGACGGCGGCATTGCGGGCGGCGTCCTCGTCGTCAAAAATGCCAAACACCGCCGCGCCGCTGCCGGTCATCTGGGCCGTGACGGCCCCGTGCGCCCGCAGCGTTTTACAGATGGCGGGCGTTTCCACCGCGCCGGAGCAGTGTTCCAGCGCATTGCCCGCCGCCGCACAGACGCCTCGCAGGTCGTTGGCGCGGATGGCCTGCTCCTGGGCTTCGCAGTCGGGGTGGACCGGGCTGCCCATCGTGTCATACCGGGCAAAGGCCTCGGGCGTCGAGACACCGACGCTGGGCATCGCCACGACGAACCAGCAGTCCGGGCAGGGCGGCAGGGCTTTCATCAAATCGCCCACGCCGCGCACGCGGCAGGTACCGCCCAGCAGCGCAAACGGCACATCCGCGCCGATGCCCGCGCCGATGGCGCACAGTTCGCTCATGGAAAGCCGGGCGTTGTACAGTTCGTTCAAACCAACCAGCACGCCCGCAGCGTCAGCACTGCCGCCCGCCATGCCGGCACGCACCGGCACCCGCTTGTAAATCGTCATATCCACGCCCGCCAGCAGACCGGTGTAGTGGAAAAACGCCAGCGCCGCCTTGACGGCGGTGTTTTTATCGTTGGCGGGCACAAAGCTGCCGGGCAGGGTCAGCGCCAGGTCATTGCTGCGGCGCAGCGTGATTTTTTCGTACAGGTCGATGGTCTGCATGACCATGTCCAGATCGTGGTAGCCGTTGGGCAGCGTGCCCATAACGTCCAGCGACAGGTTCAGCTTGGCCGGGGCCAGCACCGTTACCGCGCGGTATTGCACTGTTGGTCACTCTCCTGTTGTTTTATTTCTGTATCCAGCCGTGTTCCTTTAAAAATTCACGGATGCGCTTCATGGCAGTCTGCAAATGGTCTACGCTGTACGCATAGCTGATGCGGGCGTACCCCTCGCCCGACGCACCGAAGGCCGAGCCGGGAATGATGGCGACTTCCTTCTCCCGCAGCAGCTGCTCGCAGAATTCACTGCTCGTCAGGCCGCTGATTTGGATGGAGGGGAACACGTAGAACGCGCCGCGCGGCTCAAAACAGGTCAGGCCCATCTCGTTCAGCGCCTTGACGACGTAACGGCGGCGGCGGTTGTATTCATCGCGCATCATCTCGATCTGGTCGTCGCACTGGCGCAGCGCCGTGATGGCGGCGTACTGGCTGGTGGTGGGGGCCGACATAATGCAGCTCTGGTGAATTTTCGTCATGACTTTGATCAGCGGCGCAGGGCCGACGGCGTACCCCAAGCGCCAGCCGGTCATGGCGTAGGACTTGGAGAAGCCGTTGACGACGATGGTGCGCTCGGCCATACCGGGCAGCGACGCAATGGACACATGGCGGTCGAGGCCGTAGGTCAGTTCGGAGTAGATTTCATCCGACAGCACCAGCACGTTCGTTTCCCGCAGGACGGCGGCAATTTCCTCCACCTCGGCGGCGCTCATGACCGCGCCGGTGGGGTTGTTGGGGTATGGGAAGATGAGCAGCTTCGTTTTCGGCGTGATGGCCGCACGCAGCTGATCCGCCGTCAGGCGGAACTGATCCTCGGCCCGGGTGGCGATATGCACCGGCACGCCGCCGGTCAGCTGGGTGATCGGCTCATAACAGACAAAGCAGGGTTCGGGGATGATGACCTCGTCCCCGGGCTGGACCACCGCGCGGATGATCAGGTCGATGGCCTCGCTGCCGCCCACCGTGACGAGGACGTTTTCTTCTTGATAATGCAGCTCAAACCGGCGCTGTAAGTAGGTGCAGATTTCCTTGCGCAGGTCTTTCAGGCCCGCGTTGGCCGTGTACTTGGTACGGCCCAATTCCAGGCTGCGGATGCCTGCGTCGCGGACGCTCCACGGCGTTTTAAAATCCGGCTCGCCGACGCCCAGCGAGATGCAGTGGGGCATATCGGCCGCCAGATCAAAGAACTTGCGGATGCCGGAGGGGCGCATGGCCTTGGCGGCAGGGGCAAGCAGTTCATCGTAGTTCATCACAGGACGGTACACTCTCTTTCATCGGGTTCTTCGGCCAGGTACAGGCGGCCGCCGCGCTTGTAGGGGCGCAGCACAAAGCTGGTAGCGGTGGAGAGGACATCGTCCAGCGGGGACAGGCGCTTTGCCACAAAGATAGCAATTTCCTGGAAGCTGCGGCCCTTGATGATGACCTGCAAGTCGTAGCCGCCGCTCATCAGCAACACGGTATCGACCTCGTCAAACTGGGCGATGGTCATGCCGATATCGTCAAAGCCGCGGGCCTTATGAGGGGTGACGCGCAGCTCAATGACAGCCTCCACGAGGTTGACGCCGGCCTGCTCCCAGTCGACGAGAGTCTCATAGCCGCGGATATAGCCCTTGGCGGCGGCTTCGTCCATCATGGCGGCGACTTCCTCGGGGGTCTTATCCAGCATAGCCGCGATATCCTCAATGGGCATACGGGCGTTCTTTTCCAGAATACGCAGTAATTCTTCCATAGTACCACACCTCACTCAAATATATGTGGCTATTATAGCATATTTGTCGGGAGATTGCATCCCTGTTTATGGGATTGCAAAAAAATCAGCACCCCTATACAGAGGTGCCGATGCTGATATAGAAACTGTTTACTCCGCCGTGCTTTCGCTGTCGACGGTGTCCTCCGTGGATTCTGCGGTGTCCTCTGCGGGCTGGGCGTCGCCCTCTTCTGCGGGCTGCTCGCCTTCCGGCTGCGGTGCTTCCTCCGCCGGGGCGGTGTCGGCGTTCAGCTGGTCGTTCTGCAGGTCCTCCACCAGGGCGTCTGTCGGGGCAGGCGTGGGGGTAGCTTCCACCTTCATGTCGCTCTCGCACAGGGCGGTCAGGTACCACTGGCGGTTCTCGCCGCGGGTGAACACGTAGTCCATATACTTCGTCGGTTCGGTGGGGGCCATCAGGCTCAACTCACCGGTGGTGTTGTTCGTGGCGGTGGGCACATAACCGACCGTGACGATGCGTTTGCCATCCTTCTGGGAAATCATCTCCACCGTGGGCGTGTACAGAGCCACCGAACTGGTGACAGGCACGTAATAGGCCTGCTTTTCCTCATCGTACTGGTAGACGAACTCCGACGTGCTGAACGAGCCTTCCGTCACCTGGTAGTCCGGCCCCAGCAGGTTGGCGATATAGGTGTCGATTTCCAGCGCAGGGATCAGCGCCGAGCCGGTGTCGGGGTCGCGCTCGTACTGGTCCAGGCTGCCGCCGCTGTTCTGCACCTGGTAGACGGTGCCCCAGATGGCCGCCTGCTTGAACACGCCCTCATCGACGGTGCTGGCATCGTCGAAGGCGACCGGGTCCAGCATGACCATACCGTACAGGCGGTCGTGGTACTCGTCGCGCAGGCTGCTGTCATCCAGCGCCGAGCACACCAGCCCGACGACCCAGCCCAGCACGGTAAACAGACCGATGAGCGCCAGCAGCAGCGCCGCGCCGCCCACGATTTGCCGCGCCAGGCGGCGGTTATTGCGGATTTGTTCTTCTCTGTAATTTGCCATTGTGGATGTGTTGCTCCTTTGGGAGATTGAAAAGCGGTGTGGCGGGGCGAGGGCCCCCCGCCCTACACCCCCATGGAAAGGGGATTGTAGGGCAGCATACCCCTTGCCGCCGCAGGTGGGCTTCTTACTTATTCTTATACATCTGCTCGTAATATTTCTGGTAATCGCCGCTGGTGACGTGGGCCATCCAGTCGGGGTGGGCCAGATACCAGTCGATGGTCAGCACAATGCCCTTCTCAAACGGAGTCTCCGGGTACCAGCCCAGATCCTCCTTGATCTTGGTCGGGTCGATGCCGTAGCGGCGGTCATGGCCGAGGCGGTCAGCGACATGGGTGATCAGCTCCTCGCTGATACCCTCGTCCTTCAGGCGGTCATGCAGCTGGGCAATGACGGTCTTGACGATGAAGATGTTCGGGCGCTCGTTGTGGCCGCCGACGTTGTAGACCTCGCCGTCCTTACCACCGTTGGCGACCATATCAATGGCCTTGCAGTGATCCATGACGTACAGCCAGTCGCGGATCTGCATACCGTCGCCGTAAACGGGCAGGTTCTTGTGTTGCTTGGCGTTGTTGATGAGCAGCGGGATCAGCTTCTCGGGGAACTGATAGGGGCCGTAGTTGTTGGAGCAGCGGGTGATGTTCATCGGCATACCGTAGGTATCGTGGAACGCCTTGACGAACATATCGGCGCTGGCCTTGGAGGCAGAGTACGGGCTGTGGGGGCACAGCGGGGTCGTCTCCATAAAGTAGCCCTCGGCACCCAGCGCGCCGTAGACCTCATCGGTGGAGACCTGCAGGTATTTCTTGCCCTCTTTCCAGGTCTTGGCGGCAGCGTCATACCAGGCATCCTTGCAGCACTGCAGCAGGTTCACAGTGCCCAGCACGTTGCTCTCGACGAAAATTTCGGGGTTCTTGATGCTGCGGTCGACGTGGCTCTCGGCGGCAAAGTTGATGACGTAATCGGGGTCATACTTGGCGATCAGGTCGGTAACGAGCGCCTTGTCGCAGATATCGCCCTGCACAAAGATGTGGCGGGCGTCATCCT
>ERZ1034897.1026-NODE-1026-length-11589-cov-4.412780_pt1 | contig 11589 bp, 10 predicted proteins | sample MGYA00520629_ERZ1034897 | MGnify/ENA primary metagenome ERZ1034897 (study PRJEB33766, sample SAMN09781789) | gut metagenome | biome: gut microbiome | host: Homo sapiens | place: Madagascar | study: EMG produced TPA metagenomics assembly of the PRJNA485056 data... | reverse complement strand
CATTAATCCAACTCCTTTTCTGTATTCCACGCAGCCATTTTATAATTATTTCCACAGGTTCTTTGTTTCCCACTAACAAAAATGTGGATTTTTAGCTTCGTCTCAGTATTGTAAAAACACTCCATACGCGAGCAGAAATTCTAGCATATTAGCCTTTACTAATCTCAGTTACTGATGCGTTTAAACAGTATTTTAATTCCGTTTCGGGTTTCATTATTATAAAAAATAGCATTTATTAAAACAACAACCATTGATACAGCCAAGAAAACGACTATTGCATAAAGAATCCATTCAGTATATGTAGTTGCCTTTACTAAAACATCGCCAAGATTAAAGACATAAAACATGGTCATTGTTACAGCAATAGATATAAAACTTACTATAAATCTTTTGAGATAAATTTTAGAACTTCTAAAAAGAATAAACTTTGACGCATACTCAGCATACTGTATTGTTCTAACAGTCATTGCAACAATCGTTCCAATCGCAACTCCTATGCAGCCCCATTTTCTAACAAATATAACTGAAACCACAATATTTATAACAGCCTCACCTATTGCGCCATTTCTTGTTTCTTTAAAATGTCCAGAAGCCTCCACCAGATTTTGGTAAGGCAGCCTTATGCAAGACATAAATGTAGCAAAACAAAGTAAATATGCAAAGGCTGGCTGTTTATAATTTGTGTCGCTGACTCCCTGCGTATAAATCATAACAAACGGAACAATTAACATAGCAGAACAAATCAACGCAATGCAAGAAACCACATTCAATATCCACTCATAAGCATTTACTTTCGCATTTAATTGATTTATGCTTTCTTTTGCAATCGTATCACCAAGCATAGCTTCAATTGCGCCAGAGCAAGTAGTAATAAGCTGTTTAACTCCACTTATTACAAGGTTATAAACCGAATAGATAGACACTTGATACAGATTTGAAAAAATAGTCAGTACCATAATATCTGTGTTAGTGTTTACAAAAGCCGCTACTTGGTGTGCAAAAGCATCCCATCTCTGTTTAATAGTAGAATTATCCGGTTTAATTTTTTTATCTAAACAATAATTATGTTTAACATAATAGAAAAGGACTATTGGCGTTATTCCAAAAACAACAGCACTAGCCAGTTTAACAATTCTAATTTCAAATCCAGCATTGATAAGAAAGACGGATGCAACAGTGTTAGCAATAGTTCCTGCTATTTGAACACAATTATACACATATAATTTTTGATCTGCTTGTAAAAGCATCTGATACGTAATGCCAAAGAAATACTGTGATACCGTACTTATTCCAAGCACAAGTACTAATGAGAAAGTAAAGAGCCATCCAAATTGATCTTTCACAAACACCGGGTATATACATGCAAAGGCAAATAGGAAAATCGTAAAAATGCAGGCAATTTTACGCATGAAAATTTCAGTTGCCTTAATAATGGCACTTACACTTTTAGTATCATTTTGGGCTAGTGGTTTATAAAGAGCCGCCCTCGTAACACCGCCAACTCCAGCTCTAAGTAGTGTCACACATGACAGAAATTGGTTGACAGAATTTATAATACCGTTATAAGTTGATCCAAACGAAACCAAAATTAACCTTGGCAATATAAACGCACATATTATTGAGACTCCTTGCATCGCAATTGACGAAATAATATTGATTTGCAAGCTTCTTTTTTTCATACTCTTTCCCATCCATGGTGTAGTAGTTTTTGCTTTCAAAGGTCATCACAATTTACAAATCTCTTCAAATATCCTTTGACAATTGTTTGTGTCATGTTTTTGAAAGAATCTACAAATATTTCCACGATATCGTTCTTCTAACTCATAGTTTCGATTGATTATTTTAATTATTTCTTCAATCAAAGATTCCGAGTCAGAAACAACCCTCCCGAAGCCATCTTTTTCATAATTAAAATACCCTCTTCCATAATGATGTTCTGTAAACTCTTTCAAATCAAATTGGTAATAAATACACGGCTTCATCATATATGCAAAATCAAAAAACACACTCGAATAATCAGTAATAAGTAATTTTGATTTTTTCAGAAGATCCTGTACATCATATGATGCAAAATCGGCGATAACAACATGATCGCTCGAACTTTTAAATAACGATATATGTTTTTGCATTTCGTAATGTGGGTAGAAGAATAATGTAAGGTTTCTCTCTTTTAACTTTTCATTCAGCCGCTCATTTGATAAAATGTCATTCCACGCCTTAACATACACGGATTGTTCAATTTCTTCATTTGTTTGATTGTTAAAGTACATTCTCCATGTCGGCATTATAAGAATTTGATTTTCAGTAGAATAATTGCTTAATGCATCATACCGTGCTAGTCCAGTATATTTAACCTCACCATTTTTATAATGAAATTTACTTCTAATAAAGTCATATTCCGGCTTGGCCCCACACACGAACATATCTAATTTTGTTTTTTCTTCATACAACTGCGGCAAATCGTCTTTAATAATTCCATGTTGGAGAAAGATTTTTTTCCCAACAAGGGGGAAAACTTCATTCATCTTGTTATAAAAATCGATATTAGGAGAAAATCCCATAATATGTGTGCTAATTTTGTACTTTGCTCCTATGAAAATGAATCTATGTCGCATACTCTTCCACTGAAGCGTTTTTCCAAATCTTGCAACCTTATCATAATCTGGTGAGTTTTTATCAATCACATAATACGCTTCAATTTCAGGATGCTGCCTTCTTAAATATTTAAAAAAGTGATATCCATTATCCCTTGCATCCGTTCCTCGTTCAGAGACCAAATATACTTCTCTGTTTTTGTTGTAGATTAACGAAGCCGGCAAGAGGACAAAATATAAAACTAGCTCCCTTAAATATTTGAAATAGCGTATTATTCTCTCCATAAACTTGTCCTCTTTCCATCATATCTATGGTCTTAGTCTTTTCTCATGCTCTTCTATTTCAGAATCAGTAAAACGCATTCTGATTTTGCGGCACGGATTTCCAGCATTTATACTGTATGGTAGGGTATCTTTTGTTACGACGCTTCCCGCACCGATAACGCTTCCTCGTCCAATTCGCACACCTTTTAGAATAATCGTTTCTGCTCCAATCCAAACATCATCTTCTATCACCACATCTGCATCACAGCATTCTGTTTTTTTCTCGACATCAATAATATACTTACCAATCTGATTTACCTGATGATTCCCCGTGATAATAAAAACATGTGGTCCAAATAGAACAGAATTTCCAATTGTAATTTTCGCACCTGTTGACATGAAATTTGAATTTGTTCCTATTACGACATGGTCACCGAAGGTAATATCCCCCTGAAAGGATGACCCCCCCCACGAATTTCACAGTTTTTACCATGAGGTATTTGCGATAACTGGTATAATGAAACAAGCTTGTTGTTTACTTTCCTAAAGAATAAGACAACCTTCGCTACACAAGATATAATAAACACTATTCATTCTCCTCCAGATTATCGATGTATTCGCTCTTCGATGCAGATACAAAGATACATGCCAACATCATTGACGCCCAAAAGAATTTCGTTGTTAAGAGATCCAAAAACATTCCCATGACCATCATGCCACACAGCACTGCTAGACAATCTATATCCTTATTCCTTAGCAATTGTTTTCCCATTCCGGCGATTACGGTAAAAATCAGACCACAACCTATTATTCCAAACTCTACTATTTGTCCAATATAAAAATTATGAGCTGCGGCATTATTAACATATACTTCCCTGGTGATTGGTGCCGAGGAACCTGCACCAAAGCCAATGAGTACTCTTATTCCCTTCAATCGTCCAAGTAAACCAGCCCAGATATAGAGTCTTGGTGAGCTTTCCGATGTATTTCCCGTTAAAGCTGCAATCGAATAACGGGACGCTAAGTCAGCTGGCAAAAGCTCTATCACATACGGATAAATCACTATCACAAGCAGTGCAAGCATCAATACTGCTAATGTGTTTTTCTTGATATTACCCGCAAGAACTATAATTAGAATAATCATTGCTGCTATTAATCCACTTCGTGAACCTGTGGCAAAAATATAGTAGATACATCCGGCACAGTATAAAAGCGCAATCGCTTTGAATTTTAACTTAGCTGTTTTCTGATTAATAAGCCAGTACAGTACAAAGCCGAAGCCTATCAGAAGAATTGCTGCCAAATAGTTTTCATCCAAATTTGAGTTGCCAGCAACCAATTCAAGTCTGTGCTGATAATCCGAGTAACGAGTAGCCCCTGGAACAAGCGTCATATAAAGCATTAGCAGACCAACGCCTAAAACGGCAGATTTCTTTACAACGAATGCCTCTCGTCTACTATAATCAATCATTGCAATCAGGATAAACATCAGACAGTTTCTCAAATACATCATATAGAAATAGGAATAAGCTGCCTGATAGTTACACCATATTGCCGTCAAACCTGCATATACGATCCAAATAATCGTAAGGACCACTCTATGGCTAAAGTGGAATTTAAAGTTCTGTGCAACAATGAGATCTAGTACCGCAAGTCCCATTGTAGCTACACCCACAAGCATCAAAACACTCTGCGTTCCAATCGCTGCCAGCGGATACTCAAAAGGCAATAATATAAAGAACAATGCAAGCCCGTATGTGGACAGATGCATTAGTTTGTGATTTCCTAAAGTGAACATTACTTTTCTCCCACTGTGCAACTGTATTGCAAATCACTAAAATTAAAGGATCTCATAGAGCTTTTGAATCTCATCAGAATTTGAAATATCTTTCATGTTCATCCGATAAGTGTCTAACTGGCTTGGATTTTCCATTACAGCCTTAAACGCCTTACACACACCATCTTCGCTATTTTCTGTAACAATGCCCTCTTCACCATCTGCTATTTGCTCTCTTGCAGAGGCATACTCTGTTACGATACAAGGAATTCCAAGTGCCATTGCTTCTGTCACCGATACAGGTTTTCCTTCATAACGGGAGGCCAAAACAAAGCAATCCATCTGCTTTAGAATCACAAGCGGATTATTCATTTGGCCATAGCAAACAACTTTTTCTTGAAGCTCAAATTCTTCAATTTTTGCTTGCAGCTGCTGATAATCTCTTCCATCTCCAATATAATGCCACAGAAAATCCGAACAACCGCTTTCGCTGAGCTTTTGGAGTGCCGTCAGAATCCGATCCAACCCTTTGACATCCATATCACAACGAGCCACAGTACAAAAATTCACAGCTGCTTTTTTTATTAGCGGTGTATCCTCTGCAGCACGTTTTTTTATAAAGGCAACAGAATTGATGTTTTCAATTGTTCTGACTTTATCCGCATATTCCGGGAAAATTTTACAGATATTAGCTTCGCAGCTCTTTGCCACAACAACAATTTCAGTAGCGCGCTTAAACAATTTTCTATCAATTTCCGGCACCAGATAGCTTGCCTTATAGTCCGGATGAATCCACACGATTTTGGATTTTGCCTTTATATTATCTGACAGAACATATTGGTCCGCCCAGCCCTCAATAAATCCAATGGCGGCATCGTACTCTTCGTCAATTTTGCGTGACATATCAACTTGTGCTTGAATGCCGTAATGCATCAAGATATTTCGCAAATTACCCTTCGGAGTATTTTTATACTTCAAATAGCTAGAAAATGCTCGGAACACATTTCCATTCAGCACCGTTCTTATAATCTTTTCCTTTGAGATTGAAAGATGCCTGCCATTCACATTATGAGCCTGATCTAACAGCTTTACTTGATGCGGGATATCATTCAAGAATGGACCTTCATTCTTAAACAGAACCATATCCACCGAAACTTTACTAAAATCCAGTTCATTCAATAATGAGAGAAGCGCAGTTGTTGTTCCACCCGTCATCATTGTGTCATAAGCAATTAGAATCTTCTTCATTTTTCTCCTTCAACCAAGTCATAAATCAACTTTGTTTGTTTGGCGGTATTTTTCTGCATCATTATAAAATCTTTTGCTTTTTTTCCAAAATCCAGCCGACTTTCTTTCGGCATCTTCATTGCTTCAAGCATCGCTGCCTTTACAGCAGTAACAGACTCTTTTTCAATAGGAATCAAATGCTCAAAATACCCATCCGGAATTCCCCCGATTCTAAAAGACAGAACCGGATTTCCCGTTTTCATATATTCAAAGAGCTTCGATGGGAAGCAATACATGCTTGCTTCTTCACTAGGCAAACGCATGTTCATCATTACATCGGCATCCGCCTGCATTTGTTTGACTTTTGAGTAATCATCGACAAAGCCATAATAATGAATCCGTTTGTCTTTCTTTTCAGCTTCTTCAATATAAGCTGCTGCATCACCTTTTCCGGTTATAATCAATGCTGTATTTGTATCTTCAATCTGTCCAAAAGCATCCACAAGCATTTTCAACCCGAAGCGGATATCAGCAGTGCCAGAGTACATAAAGGTAAACGGTAACTTTTCCTCTGATTTCTTATAGGCGTCTCCATCACTCGAAACACAGCCTTCCATCGTTACGCATCGTTCCGGATTTAGATGCAGATAAGTAACCATGTGCTTCGAGTATGGAATAAAATAGTCAAACTGTTTCAGCAGACCCATCATATAGGAAATATCAAAGTTCTTGAGAAATTTCTTTACAGGGTTAATCTGTGTTTCCATAAACTGCGGTAGATCCGGAATAATCAACACCAACTTAGCTTGTGGAAATTGCTTCTTCACTTCTATCCCTGCTCTGATAAACGGCGTGTGAGGAGAATTAACATATACTGTCACCAAGTCATCCTTATCATATGAAGCAATCAACTGTTTTGCAGCTTTTTCCATCGCTCCACCTTTGAACACTCGGTTGATATATTCAAGATTCAAATATGAGGCAAAAGCTCCCTTGCTACCGTTTTCATTCTCCCAAGTATAAGGCTTGACTCTCATTTCCGGAAACTTTGGATATGCTGGCAAGGCAGGACCACTCACAAAGTCAAACGGGACTCCATAATGCGCTTCCAATCCATTCACAATATTTAATTGTGCTATTCTTGAAGCCTGCTGATTTTTATATCCCATTGAACAAAGTTTCTTATAGAAGCCTTCCGGAACAACACTTCCAATCCATATAAGTCGTTGTTTCCCCGCCATGTCTATTCCCCCACATCGGTTTTATTTTCTCAGCCCAAGTTTATCCAGTAGCGCAACAATATAGAGTCGATACTTTTTCAAAAGAAAGTCCTGTGCAATCTGTTTGACTCTTGTCTTTTTTACAGTCTTCCACGGCTCCTGATCTTCCTTATCGTAATATTTGAAGATTGTCGCTTCCACCATTTCCTTTTTCCATTGCTCTTTTGAAATGACACCTTTTATTACGTTCTCAACATCAAAGACTTCATCAATAAACCAAACCTTCTTGGTAGTCTTTACCGGGATCTCTGAATAGTCCTTACCAACGCAGCTATACACATAGGCCAAGGGAATATTTGCACCAGCTTGGAAGAAATAATGCGAGGTTCCATCATTTCTCAGATTCACTTCAAAGAAATATGCTTTGTCTCCTATCATGCCATACTCAAAACTGAACAGACCATAATAGTCAATCTTTTCTAGGAATTCAGCTACCTTTCTGGTATCTGCACATTCAGGCACGTCACAAGTAATATATCCGTGTGACGATGAACCACTATCCGCCCAGCGATCGCGAATCATAGCGCCTGCAATAACGGTTTTGCCATCATACAAACGTCCGCCATATACCAAGAGGTCCTTTTCTTTTTGGATATACTGCTGCAAAATAAACACCGACTCATGCCGTACAAACCGCAGTGTCTGCTTCAGTTCCTTTTCATTTTGGCAAATCTTGAATTTAAACTCATTATAATGGCCTTCTGTCTGATGGCTTGGCTTAATCAGACACGGGTATTTCACGCCTTCTATTGAGGAATCCCAACGAACTTCTTTAGACTGTGGGCAGAGAATCCCAATATCTTCAGCTAAAGCCGTCATGGTATTCTTGTCGATATACTTTTCAATGTTCCCCTGCTCTTTTGTCCCCGGAAGGATAAAGAGCGGTTCCATTTCTTTCCGATGCTGATCAACATAGGTAATAATTTCATCGCTTGCGACAATAAGAACCGGCTTAAAGTCTGCCGATTTATATGTTGCCATTAGATATTCGTAACCAGCCTGTATGGACTCGGTTTCTACATAGTTCACGCAGTACTTACTTTTAGAGGCATAACCTGCTTTTCCTTTTATAAGGAAAACTAAGTCAAGTCCGCTCTGCCCTAACTCACGCAGTAAACCTAAAGTATTAAAATCATCAATGCTCCACACGATGACTGGGTTCTTTATCGTTTCCATCCCCATACCTCTTCATCTTCCCAATTTTCCATTTACAATTTGCTCAAGCGTTGCCACTCGGAGCTTATCAGCATTTCTTAGCTTGTCAATTTCTTCGCAGAACCTTTCAAATCTCACAAGGCTCCAGTTCCACGGATCCGTTCCATAGTACTGACTATCTTCCGGCAGAATGCTATGGAGCATCAGAACTGCACACGTATTATCCGGCATTTGCTCAATAAACCTTGCAATCATCCTCGGATCATCCTTGCAACGAACAACAACGGAATATATTTGCTTCCTGTCAATATTCGTCAATTCCGTCAGGTTTTTGTTATTGAAACGATTATAGGCCCACTGCATATGCCCGTATGTGTATAATGCAAACAGAATCTTTGCAGAAAGACTCTTTGTGTCAATCTTTCTTCCTGCCCGGATGTACAGCAGCTCCGATCCTAAATAAGCATCAAAAACTGCATCGAGCTTTTCCTTGCCAATATTTGAATTAGGCATGGAAAAGCCAAACGGTCGAGTCGAAAATCCCCACTGCGTCATCTTTTGAGATGCACACTTCAAATCATGAACTTCTGTTGTATGCTTGTCTCCATGAAGGGCAAGTTCCCATCCATTTTGTTGAAGTTCTTTCAATTCATCCACATGAATTGCTTCGCCTGCACTATGCCAAGATTCATCCTTCTGCCAAGTTCCGTCGATATAACCGGTCGTGCAGAACAGCGTACCAGGGATACCGTGCTTCTTCATAACAGGGTACGCACAAGTAAAGTTATCTCTTCTACCGTCATCAAACGTAAATGAAACGTACTTCATATAAAAACCTCTACTTACAGGTAGTACTTAACTACACCCTTCACAGCATATCTTACAAACGCCCACGCACTTGTTATTGCATTGAGTTTTAATGCCTTACGATACGTGTTCCACCGTTCCTTTGCCGCATTGCTCTTTTTGTTTGATCTCGATCCAGTAACCTGACGGTAGTGCATCAGCACTTTTGGATCACCGTATGCAGTTGGGCAAACCCGGAGCAATTCCATCCACAGGACATAATCCTCATGATAAAAATTCGAGTTGAAAGGATGTGCTTGCATCAGTTCTGTCTTGATAAAACTTGTGGAACAGCTTATAACACTTGATGCCAGCATTTTATTAAAGTTCGTCTGTTGTGGAACGATAAAAGGCTTCTTAATGGGGTTGTTTTTCTCATCAATAAAGTCATAAGAACAATAGACAATATCTGCGCCCTTGTTTGCAAGAGCAAGCTGGCGCTCCAGCTTGTCTTCAGTCCACAGGTCGTCATTGTCCAGAAGGGCAATGAACTCTCCCCTTGCCTCTTTAATACCGACATTTCGGGCATTGGCCACGCCTGCATTGTGCTCCAGCGCAATTACCCTAATTCTGTCATCGCTCTGTGCCTTCTGCTGGATAAGCTGTAGCGAATTGTCCTTCGAGCAGTCATCTACTACCAGCAGCTCAAAATTGGGATAAGTCTGATTAAGTACACTGTCGATTGCCTGCTCTACAAAACGGTGACCATTGTAGTTCGGCATCACAACAGTAATAAATGGCTGCTTCGTAGTTTCCATCTTCTCTTCCTCTCCACATATCAAAGATTACAGCCCAGACTCATCTCAAAGAGTCTGAGCCGTTTATTCCTTATAAAGCTCTACTAATCGTCCTCAGCAGTGTGGTTCACACTGCCGCTATGTCTTGTACCGCTGCATTGGGTCTCCACTACGCTCTAAATTGCACCATTTTTGACGCTATGGCAGCTCCCGTCTTTAGTCCTGGTAGCACCAGTACTTGTTACGGTAGCCCCTGCCTTTATTCCAGATTCCACTCATTCATGCTACGGTAGCTCCCCTGCTTATGACGGATTCCACCACACGAATAAGCATCTTCGTGAAGTGTGAGATTCTCACATCCGCCTTGTTATCTCCAAGACCGGGATGAAATCGCAGATAAGGTTATCATCGCAATCTCACCGGGCACCCCGAAACCGCTATGTGAAAGTCACCGCAGCGTCAGTAATGCCATCACGGTGCAATCAGACATAAACCCACGAGCTACCGTCGCATCCTTAAAGGTGCTTTTTCGGGGCATAAACGTCTCAATTCACACTCGTTTTACCCTTGCTCACGCCCAGGCTATCGACATTTTGCACTATCATGAGTGCTATATCGCCCCTATGCAGGGTAGTCTGCCAACTCTCCAGCTTAACGCTACTGTAAGAGGTGTATTTATGCCCGACTCCTCTCTGGAATTTCTTCCAACTTTCGGCAATGAGAAATGTACGAAACCATCGATATTTAGTGGTTTTCTCCACTCATTGCAGTGATTTGACCTTCGGAAATTCCCTCGGTGCTTTCAGACATAAACAGGATTTTCACTGTTGCAAACATGATTTTCAAATCTTCGACAATGCTCGGATGAGCTATGTACATCAAATCCATAGTCAGTTTGTCGTAAGGAGTAGTATTGTACTTGCCATAAACCTGTGCATACCCAGTCAATCCAGCCTTGGCCTGCAGGCGCAGGGAGAATTCCGGCATTTCCTCACAGTACTGAGCTGCAATCTCAGGGCGCTCCGGACGGGGGCCGACGATGCTCAAGTCACCCTTCAAGATATTTATAAGCTGCGGCAATTCATCAACGCGGCAAGCACGAATGATTTTGCCAACGGGCGTGATGCGATCATCGTTTTCGCCGCTGGAAAGACGGGCGACGCCGTCCTTTTCAGCATCGACCCGCATGCTTCTGAATTTGAGAATACCGAATTCTTTGCCATCCTTCGTTAAACGAATTTGCTTGTAAAAGACTGGGCCGTGATCCGTTACTTTGATGGCAATAGCCGTCACAAGGAAGATCGGACTCAGAATCACAAGCGCAATAGCAGAAATGACAATATCCAGCAGTCGTTTTACAAACAGATACTCCGGCTGAGGATTATACCGGCCAACACGAAGCATCGGCAGGTGGAACATATGCATGTGATGTGCACCGGACATAATGGTGTCACCGATGCGCGGTACTACAAATACAGTAATGTTGTTTTCTACACAGTATTTCAAAATAATATTCCGATCATGGCTGTGGATGCCGCTCAAAAACACTGTGTTGATGCCGTCCAGCATGGAAAGATTCTCGATGCACTCCCCCGCCGTAGCTGTGGAGACCACTTTGTACTTGGCATCTAGACCGTACTTACCAATCAGCTGCTCCATACCGCGTCTGGTATCATAAATAACAGCTGTGGCCTGCGGCGGGAAGGTTT
>ERZ1034897.1022-NODE-1022-length-11616-cov-7.091515_pt1 | contig 11616 bp, 8 predicted proteins | sample MGYA00520629_ERZ1034897 | MGnify/ENA primary metagenome ERZ1034897 (study PRJEB33766, sample SAMN09781789) | gut metagenome | biome: gut microbiome | host: Homo sapiens | place: Madagascar | study: EMG produced TPA metagenomics assembly of the PRJNA485056 data... | reverse complement strand
CACCTGCGACCCCGAGTACTACAAGTGGGGCCAGTGGATGTTCCTCAAGATGTGGGAGAAGGGCCTGGCCTACCGCAGCACGTCCCCAGTCAACTGGTGCCCGTCCTGCAACACGGTCCTTGCCAACGAGCAGGTCGTCGAGGGCCGCTGCTGGCGCTGCGGCTCGGTGCCCGAGAAGCGCGAGCTCTCCCAGTGGTACCTCAAGATCACCGACTACGCCCAGGAGCTCCTGGACGACCTCGACAAGCTGACCGGCTGGCCGGAGAACGTCAAGGCCCAGCAGCGCAACTGGATCGGCCGCTCCGAGGGCGCAGAGATCGACTTCGCGCTTGCCGCCGAGGACGGCGTCACGCCCACCGACCGCAAGATCACCGTCTTCACCACCCGCGCGGACACGCTCTTTGGCGTCTCCTTCTTCCTGCTGCCGCCCGAGAGCCCGCTTGCCGCCGAGCTCGTGGCCGGCACCGAGCACGAGCAGGCGTTCAACGAGCTCAAGGCCGCCGCTGAGAAGGTCTCCTCCGTCGACCGCCAGGGCTCCGACCGCGAGAAGCACGGCGTCTTCACCGGCCGTTACGTCATCAACCCCATCAATGGCCGACCGGCCCCCATCTGGGTCGCCGACTACGTCCTCATGGACTACGGCACCGGCGCCGTCATGGGCGTGCCCTGCGGCGACCAGCGCGACTTCGACTTCGCCAAGAAGTATGGCCTTGAGATTGCGCCGATCATCTGCGAGAAGGACGACCCGCTCTACGAGGACCTCAAGGACGAGCGCGAGCTGCGCGTCACTTCCGTTGACTGGGACCACGCCATGGAGGCCGAGGGCTACCTCGTGCAGTCCGGCGAGTTCACCGGCCTCAAGGGCGGCAAGCACTCCGAGGCCGTCGACGCCATCATCGGCTGGCTCTCCGAGCGCGGCCTCGGTCGCGAGAAGGTCCAGTTCCGCCTGCGCGACTGGCTCATCTCCCGCCAGCGCTACTGGGGCAACCCCATTCCGATGATCCACTGTGACTGCTGCGGCGACGTGCCCGTGCCCTATGACCAGCTGCCCGTTACGCTGCCTGACAACCTCGACCTCGGCGCCGGGGAGACGCTTGCCGAGTATGCGCCCTTCTACGAGACCACCTGCCCCAAGTGCGGCAAGCCCGCAAAGCGCATCACCGACACCATGGACACCTTCACGTGCTCCAGCTGGTACTACATGCGCTATGCCGATCCGCACAACGATGAGGCTCCCTTCTCCAAGGAGGCCGTGGACCGCTGGATGCCGGTGGACAACTACATCGGTGGCATCGAGCACGCCATCCTGCACCTGCTCTACAGCCGCTTCTGGACCAAGGTCATGCGCGACCTCGGCCTCATTGACGTGGACGAGCCCTTCACCAACCTGCTCTGCCAGGGCATGGTCAAGGACGAGCACGGTGACACCATGTCCAAGTCCAAGGGCAACGTCGTGCCGCCCTCCAGCGTCATCGAGCCGTATGGCGCGGACACCATGCGCCTCGCCATCCTGTTCATCGCCCCGCCTGAGAAGGACTTCGACTGGGACCCCAAGGCCGTCGCGGGCGCCAACCGCTTCATCAAGCGCGCATGGAACATCGTGTGGCAGCTCTCTGACGGTGCCGTCTCCGGCGATGTCGACCCCAAGTCCCTGAAGGGCCTTGGCGCCGAGCTCTTCCGCACCCTGCACGGCATGGGCGTCAAGGCTACGAGCGACTTCGACCGCGGTCAGTTCAACACCGCCATCTCTGCCGCCATGGAGATCGTGAACGCCGCGAGCAAGTACCTGAACGAGACGCCTGCCGTCGAGCGCAACCACGAGCTCGACTTCCGCGTCGCCCACGACGTCGTGGCCATGCTTGCCCCCATCTGCCCGCACTGGGCCGAGGAGCTCTTCCACGAGGCCCTGCACCTCACGGGCTCCGTCTACAACGAGCCCTGGCCCGCGTTTGACGCCGAGCTCGCCAAGAGCGACGAGGTCGAGATCGCCGTCCAGATCAAGGGCAAGGTCCGCGGCCGCATCACGGTTGCCGCCGACGCCTCCGACGACGAGATGGCCGAGGCCGCAAAGGCCGCCGTCGCCGATCAGCTCGAGGGCAAGACCGTCAAGAAGGTCATCGTGGTCAAGGGCCGCCTGGTGAACATCGTCGCCATCTAGGCGCGAAGCAGACAGGCCCCAACAAAACGGTCCCGGCCCCGACGCCCGCGAAGGACGTCGGGGCCGGGACCGTTTCTTCGCTTAGAGATACTCCCTCAGGCTGTGGTAGATGGTGCCGTCGAGGCCGCGCATGGGTTCAGCCTCCATGAGTGAGTCGAGAACGGCGGCCTCGCAGGCCTCGGCGCAGGCGCGGAAGAGCGGGTCCAGGCCCTCCTCGGCCAGGCAGTCGAGCCTGACGAGGCCCTGCCCCCTTTCTGTCCCCATGGAGTTGGCCGTGGTGAAGCCGACGAAGACGTCGCCGCTGCCGTGGCCCATGTACGAGCCGCAGCGCACGAGCCCCACGGTGGCGCGCCTCACCACGCGCCCCAGCTGGCGCGAGCTGAGCGGCGCGTCCGTTGCGACCACGACCATGATCGACCCGCGCTCGGGCCGGTCGACCGCCCCTAGCTCCTCTGCGATGCGCCTTCCCACGGGCTTGCCTTCCACCATGAGGTCCGGCATGCGGCCAAAGTTGCTCTGCACGAGCACGCCCACTATGTAGTCCCTCTCGTCGACGCGCGCGAGCCTCGAGGCGCTCCCGATGCCGCCCTTGAGGCCGAAGCAGACGGTCCCGCGTCCGGCACCCACGGCCCCGCGGGCAAAGTCGGGCCCGGCGGCGCCAATGGCCGCGAGCACGTCTTCCTCGCCGATGGAGCGGTTGCGGATGTCGTTGATGCGGCCGTCGTTGGTCTCGCCCACGACCGGGTTCACGGTGGTGGGGAGGGGTAGGCCAGACTCGCCCGCCTCCCGCAGAGCGTGGGTCACCAACGCGTCGGCGACTCGCCCGACGCAGAGCGTGTTGGTGAGCGCGATGGGCGTCTCCAGGCAGCCGAGCTCCGACACCTGGACGAGGCCGCACGTCTTGCCAAACCCGTTGAGCACGTGTGCCGCCGCGACGGGCCTCCTTGCCAGGACGGGGCCCTCGCAGGGGCGCACCACGGTCACGCCGGTGTGGACATCGCCCCGGTTGATTGTCGCGTGGCCCACGGTCACGCCCCCGACGTCCGTGATCGAGTCCCTCGGGCCGCAGGGGAGCGACCCCACGGAAAGCGCGCCCCTTGGGCCGTACTGTGCATGCGACATGTGCCTCGCCTACCTTCTTGTGGTCGTATGATGGAGACCGGCTGACCGGTTACCAGCGCTAAGTTTGACGCCAACTGGGAAAACGCCTATATTGTTCATGCAATCGAAGCAGTAACCGTAGGAAGTGGGGCTGAGTCACTGGCCCCGCTTCCTTTCTGTATGTAGGTGAGAGGGAGGTCACATGCCCAAGGAGGGTGCCGAGAGGGGCATCATCGCCGCGCTCGAGGCCAAGGGGGCAGAGCACGGCATTGACATCGTCGACGTCGAGGTGGTGGGTGCCACCAAGAACCCCTGCGTCCGAGTGCGCATCGACCACGCGGACGAGCAGGCCCCGACCATCACGCTCGATGAGGTCACCGCGGAGACCGGCTGGATCTCCGACGCCATCGACGAGCTGGACCCCTTCCCGGCCGCGTTCACCCTCGAGGTGAGCTCCCCGGGCCTGGACCGCCCGCTGCGCCGCGAGCGCGACTTCGTCCGCTTCGCCGGCTCCGACGTCAGCCTCTCCACCACGGCCACCGAGGGGCGCCGCAAGTTCTCCGGGCGCCTGGAGGGCGTGGAGGACGGTCGCGTGGTTCTCACCTGTGACGCAGAGCGCGTCGAGGTCCCCCTCGATGAGGTCAAGAAGTGCAAGGTCAGGCCCGACTTCTCCAACTCGGGCAAGTAGCAAGGAAGGAAACAACCCATGGCATCTGAGATGATGGAAGCCCTCGAGCTTCTCTGCCAGGAGAAGCACATCGACCAGCTCTACCTGCTGGACCGCCTCGAGCAGTCCCTGGCCAAGAGCTACGCCGACGTGCTGCACCTGCCGTTTGGCGCCCGCGTCACCATCGACCGCGCCTCTGGTCGCGTCTACGTCTACGAGCTCGTCCCCAAGGGCGAGGAGGACCCGGAGACCGGCGAGTACTCCGAGTTCGACGAGGTCGACGTGACCCCTCCCGGAACCTCCCGCATCGCCGCGCAGCACGCCAAGGCCGAGATCCGCGCCATCGTGCGCAACGCCGCTCGCGTCCAGATCTACGAGGAGTTCTCCCAGCGCGTCGGTGACATCGTGACCGGCACCGTGCTCCAGACCACGCCCGACTTCACGATCATCAAGATCCGCGAGGGCGTGGAGGCCGAGCTGCCCCACTTCGACCAGCGTCGCTTCCCCGACGAGCGCAACGAGCGCCCGCAGGGCGAGCGCTACACCCACAACCAGCGCATCAAGGCCCTCATCATCGAGGTCCGCGACCCCAACAACGCCCAGCCCGTCGTCCGCGGCGAGCGCCAGCGTCCGCCCATCGTGGTTTCCCGCACCCACCCGGACCTGCTCCGTCGCCTCTTTGAGGTCGAGGTGCCCGAGGTCTACGACGGCATCGTCGAGATCCGCTCCGTGGCCCGCGAGGCCGGCGTCCGCTCCAAGGTGGCCGTCTCCTCCAACGACGACCACCTCGATCCGGTGGGCGCCTGCGTCGGCCCCAAGGGCAGCCGCGTCCGCACCGTCGTCTCCGAGCTGCGCGGCGAGCGCGTCGACGTCGTCCTGTGGCACGACGACCCCGCCAAGTGCGTGGCCAGCGCCCTCTCCCCGGCGCGCGTCTCTCGCGTGCTCATCGACGAGGACAAGAACTACGCCACGGTCATCGTTCCCGACGACCAGCTTTCCCTGGCCATCGGCAAGGAGGGCCAGAACGCCCGCCTCGCCGCCCGCCTCACCGGCATGCACATCGACATCAAGAACGAGTCGCTTGCCGCCGGCGTCCTGCGCGACCTGCCCCTCACCGTCGCCGAGTCCGACGACGAGGACGAGGAGGCCCACCGCTGCGAGTACGTGGGCGACAACGGCGTCCAGTGCCGCAACATGGCGCGTCCGGGCTCCCGCTTCTGCGGCCTGCACGAGCGCATGGACGGCGTCGAGGTCTCCGACGACCCCGACTCCCTCATCTAAGGGCAACGCCCGACCCAAGATCTGTCCCCGGGCACGCGCCCGATGCTTTGGAAGGTAGGTTACATGGCCAAGACACGCGTACATGACCTGGCTAAGGAATACGGCATGACCAGCAAGGAGATGCTGGGTCACCTCGCCGACATGAAGATCCCCGCCAAGAGCGCCTCCTCCACACTGGAGGACGCCTACGTCTCCATGGTCCGCAAGCAGCTCAAGCCCATCCTCGACGCCCGCGCCGCAGAGATCGAGGCCGAGAAGCGCGCCGAGGCCGAGGCCAAGGCCGAGGAGGAGCGCATCGAGGCCGAGCGCGCCGAGAAGCAGCGCATCGAGGCCGAGAAGCGCCGCGAGGCCGAGCGCGCCGAGGAGGAGCGCCGCCGCAAGGCCGAGGAGGAGCGCCGCCGCCGTGCGGAGGAGGAGCGCCTCGCCGCCGAGAAGAAGGCCAAGGAGGAGGCCGAGAAGAACCGCGTGCGCGACACCGCGCCCAAGTCCGTCCCGTCCTTCTCCAGCCTACTCGACCAGATCGCGCAGCAGGAGCAGGTCCTGAAGCACCAGGCCGAGGAGGCCGCGCAGAAGAAGGCCGAGTCCAAGGGCTCCCGCGGCGGCAAGCGCGGCTCCGGCCGCGGCGGCGAGAGCCGCCAGTCCGCCGCCCCCGCGGCCTCCGGCAACGCCCCGGCCGCCAACGCCGGCGCCGCCAACGACTCCGAGCGCTCTGACGGCCGCCGTCGCGGCAAGAAGGGGCGTCGCGGCGAGGAGGGCGGCGAGGACCGCTACAGCCGCATGGCCCGCGAGGCGGAGGCCTACAACCGCAACAAGGTCCTCGAGGAGGCCCGCGAGGCCGTCGAGGAGGCCTCCCGCGAGTCCACCGGACGCCGAAAGCGCCGCAAGGAGCGTCGCCAGAAGCAGCAGGCCGAGGCCGAGCAGGAGAAGCGCATCGAGGAGGCCATAGCCAACGACCAGGACCTGTCGCAGCTCGACACGGTCAAGGTCCCGCAGGGCTCCACGGTCAGCGACCTCGCCGAGCTTCTCGGCGTGCCCGCCAACGACATCATCAAGCGCCTCTTCCTCCTGGGCACCCCGCTCACGCTCACTGAGTCCATGTCCGACGACCTCATCGAGCTCGTCGCCGACGACCTCGGCCGTGACGTCAAGGTCATGACCAAGGAGGAGGAGAACTCCTTCAGCTTCTACGACAACCCCGAGGACCTGAAGCCGCGCTCTCCCGTGGTCACCGTCATGGGCCACGTCGACCACGGCAAGACGTCCCTGCTGGACGCCATCCGCCACACCGGCGTGGCGGCGGGCGAGGCCGGCGGCATCACGCAGGCCATCGGCGCCTCCCAGGTCCAGATCAACGGCCGCACCATCACCTTCATCGACACCCCGGGCCACGAGACCTTCACGGCCATGCGTGCCCGCGGCGCCAAGGTTACCGACATCGTCATCCTGATCGTCGCCGCCGACGACGGCGTCATGCCGCAGACCGTCGAGTCCATCAACCACGCGAAGGCCGCCGGCGTGCCCATCATCGTCGCCGTCAACAAGATCGACAAGCCGGGCGCCAACCCCGACAAGGTGCGCCAGGAGCTCACCGAGTACGGCGTCATCCCCGAGGAGTGGGGCGGACAGAACATGTTCGTCAACATCTCCGCCAAGAAGAAGCAGGGCATCGACGAGCTGCTGGAGAGCGTCCTTCTGGAGGCCGACGTCCTTGAGCTCAAGGCCAACCCCGACACGTTTGCCTCCGGCTACGTGCTCGAGGGCAAGCTCGACCGCGGCCGCGGCTCCGTGGCCACGGTCCTGGTCAGCCGCGGCACCCTGCACGTGGGCGACGCCCTGGTGGCGGGCCTGTCCTTTGGCCGCGTCCGCGCCATGATCGACCCCAAGGGCAACCCCGTCACCGAGGCCGGCCCCTCCGACCCGGTCGAGATCCTGGGCCTTTCCTCCGTGCCCAACGCCGGCGACGAGTTCCGCGTCTTCCAGGACGACCGCGAGGCCCGCGACCTGGCCGACCAGCGCGCCCTCAAGGCCCGCATCGAGGAGCAGAACCGCGTGAAGCACGTCACGCTGGAGAACCTCTTCGACACCATGGCCGACGCCGACGTCAAGGAGCTCAACCTCATCATCAAGGCCGACGTCCAGGGCTCCATCGAGGCGCTCCAGGACTCGCTGGACAAGATGGACCAGTCCGAGGTCCGCATCAACACCATCCACTCCGCCGTGGGTGCCATCAACGAGACCGACGTGGTCCTGGCCGACGCCTCCAACGCCATCATCATCGGCTTCGGCGTGCGCCCCGACGCCAAGGCCCGCGGCGCCGCCGAGCGCGCCGGCGTCGAGATCCGCTGCTACGACGTCATCTACAAGGCCCTCGAGGACCTCGACGCCGCCCGCATCGGCATGCTCAAGCCCACTGAGGTGGAGGTCTCCACGGGCCTGGCCGTCGTCCTCGACACCTTCAAGGTTCCCAAGGTCGGCATCGCCGCCGGCGTCCGCGTGGAGGAGGGCGAGATCGCCAACTCCGACTCCGTGCGCCTCGTGCGTGACGGCATCGTGGTCTACAACGGCAAGATCGCTTCCATGCGCCACTACAAGGACGAGGCCAAGAGCCTGCGCGGCGGCATGGAGGGCGGCATCGGCCTCGAGAACTTCCAGGACATCAAGCCTGGCGACCAGATCGAGGCCTACCGCATCGACCAGGTCGCTCGCACGGAGTAGCCATGAAGCAGAACCAGAACTCCCGCAGGAACAACCAGATCGCCCGCGAGAAGCTCGCGAGCATCCTGCTCTTCGAGATCTCCGACCCCGACCTCGCGCTCGTCACCCTGACGGGCGTGGAGGTCTCGGTCGACAAGTCGTTCCTTCGCGCCTACGTGAGCTGCGAGGCCTCCCGCTACGAGGAGGTCTCCGCGGCCCTCGGGCGCGCCAAGGGACGCATCCGGAGCCTTCTCGGCCACGCCCTCGGCTGGCGCGTGACCCCTGAGATCGCCTTCGAGATCGACACCACCACCGACGAGGCTGAGCGCATCACCCGCGCGCTCGAGAACGTCCCGCCCACCATCGGCGTCGAGAAGGACGAGTTCGGCTACCCGGTCGACCCCGCCGACGAGGACGCCGAGGACGAGGACCCCGAATAGAGGACAGCCCAGAACAATGACGGTTTCCGACTTCGAGTGGCAGGCTGGCCTCTTCGACGAGATCTCCAAGCTCGTCGAAGAGGCCTCGTCCATCGCCATCTGCGCCCACACGTCCCCCGACGGGGATGCCATAGGCTCCGCGCTCGCCCTGGCCGAGCTCATCGAGACGGCCTGGCCCGCCTGTGACGTGACCTGCCTTCTGGCCGACCGAGACGTCGTGCCCAGGACCTACAAGTTCCTGCCGGGCACCGAGCGCTTCGTCCACGTGGACGACTACGCCACAGACCCGGACCTCTTCTTCTGCGTCGACCTCTCCGCGCCGGGCCGCCTGAACGAGGCGCGCCAGGTGCTGGAGCGCTCCCGCAAGGTGGCGGTCATCGACCACCACCCCTCTGGCGAGCGCTTCTGGGACGCCGGCGTGGTCAGGCCCGACGCCGCGGCCGCGGGCGTCATCGTCGCCGAGTACGCCCAGCACGTCCTGGGCCACCTCACCCAGACGATGGCCCAGAACCTGCTGTGCGCCGTCATCACCGACACCGGGCGCTTCCAGTACCAGAACGCCAACGGCGAGGCCTTCGAGGTGGCAAGCATGCTCGTCGACGCCGGCGCCCGCCCCGACGAGGTGGCCGTCAACGTCTACCAGAGCGACCGCCTGGCCTACCTGCACCTCTGCGCCAAGGTAATGAGCCGCATCGCCACCTTCGAGTCCGGGAAGATCGCCTACAGCTACGTCACGGACGCAGATTTCCGCGCCTGCGGCGTCCCCGTGAGCGAGTGCGATGGCCTCGTGGACCTCGTCCGCTGCGTCGAGGGCTCCGAGGTGGCGCTCTTCCTCAAGGAGGTGCCCGGCAACCAGGTCCGCGGCAACCTCCGCTCCAAGTCCGACAAGGACATCTCCGGCATCGCCCGCAGGATGGGCGGGGGCGGCCACCGCGCCGCCGCGGGCTTCACCGTGGACGGGGACATCGACCAGGCGCTCTCCGCCGTCCTTCCCATGCTGCGCGAGCTCTACGCCCAGGAGGCCCGTTGAGCCGCGGCCCGAGCGCACTGAACGCGCTCGTCGCCGTCAACAAGCCCCTCGGCCTCTCCAGCCACGACGTGGTCAACCGCGTCCGTCGCGCGGTGGGCGAGAAGCGCGTCGGGCACGCCGGCACGCTCGACCCGGCGGCCTCCGGCGTGCTGGTCATAGGCATCGGCCAGGCCACCAAGCTCCTCGGCATGCTCACGCTGGACCGCAAGGCCTACGTCGCGCAGGTGGAGTTTGGCTCTGCCACGGACACCGACGACTCCGAGGGCGAGGTCGTCCGGACGGCCCCGGTGCCGCACGAGCTTTCCGACCCCGCGTTTGCCGCCAAGGCCCTGCACGGGCTTCTCGGCAAGCAGGACCAGGTGCCGCCGGCCTACTCCGCCATCTCCGTCAACGGCAGGCGCGCCTACGCCCTGGCCCGCGACGGCAAGCAGGTCGAGCTTGCGGCCCGCCACGTGACCGTCCACGCAGCCGACCTCGTCTCCGTCGAGTCCGGCGAGAAGTGCGTCTGGACCTGCGCCTTCGACGTGTCAAAGGGCACCTACGTGCGCAGCCTCGCCCGAGACCTTGGCGAGCGCCTGGGCACCTGCGCCCACCTGTGCGGCCTGGTGCGCACGCAGGCAGGCGGCGTCTGCCTGGGAGACTGCGTCGACCTGGACGAGCTTGCCGAGGGCGGCAAGTCGCTTGTCGTGGAGCGCTGCCTTGACCCGGTGGCCCTCCTGGGGCTGCCGAGGCGCGACCTTGCCCTGGGGGAGCTTGCCGACGTCTCCTGCGGGCGCAAGATCGAGGTGGGGGAGGTCTTCGCGAGGGGGGAGCGGAGGGAGCCGCGCCCCGAGGAGCGCGTAGCCCTCGTGTTTGACGGGGCGCTTGCCGGCATCTGGGAGCGCCGGGGGACGAGCCTTGCCTGCCAGACCAACTTCCCGCAGGCCATCGAGGGGGTCAAGTGATGCTCGACCGCGAGCTCATGGACATAGCGCCCGAGGCGCCGCTCTCACGGGGCGGCGCCTGGCGTCTTGCGCAGGGGTCGCTGCCTGCGACGCGGTGTGCCTCTGGGCGCCCCGTGCCCTTCTGCGTGGCCGGGGGCCGCGCCACGGGCTCCATCGCGCCTGCGGCGGGCCAGGACGACCTGGCCGGGCATTGGGTCTGCGCCATCGGGGCCTTCGACGGCCTCCACCGCGGCCACCAGGAGCTGCTGCGCCGCGCCCGCGAGGAGGCCCGCTGCCGGGGCTGCCGCCTTGCCGCCGTCACCTTCAGCCCCGACCCGGCAGACGTCCTGGGCGAGCCGCAGGGCCGCTCCAGGCTCCTCACCTGCGAGGAGCGCTCTCGCGGGCTTCTTGCGCTGGGCGTTGACGCCGTGGTGGCCTTCGACTTCACCGCGGCCCTCGCCACCCTGGACCACCTCTCCTTCATGGGGGAGGCCCTCCTGGCCGTCCTGGACGTGGACGCAGTCGTGGTGGGGTCCGACTTCCGGCTGGGCGCCGCGGGCGCCGGCACGGTCGAGGTCCTCGTGGCCGACGGCAGGGCGCTGGGCTTTGACGTCTGCGGGCTCGACCTTCTGGACGCCGACGGCGAGGCCATAACGGCGACGCGCACCCGGTGCCTCGTGCGCGCCGGGCGCGTGGAGGCCGCGGCGGGCCTTCTCGGCCGCTGCCTTTGCGTCACGGGCGTGGTGGAGCACGGGCGCGGCGAGGGAACCTCCTTTGGGTTTCCCACCGCAAACGTCATGGTGGACGCGCTGTCCTGCGTGCCCGACCAGGGCGTCTACGCGTGCCTGGTCACCCTCGAGGGCGAGGGCGGGCTTCTTGGCTGCTGGCCTGCCGCCGTCAACGTGGGGGTCCCACCCACGTTTGCCGGCCAGTCCGCGCCGGACGCAAGGACGCTGCTCGAGGCCAACCTCATAGGCTTTGCGGGCGACGCCTACGGGCGCGTGGCGCACGTCACCTTTGTGCGGTGGCTTCGCGACTCCAGGCCCTTCTCGTCCCTGGAGGAGCTCGAGCGGACGGTTCGGGGCAACATCGGCTGGACGGCCCGGTCTCTGGGCGAGGGCAACGTCATGGGAGGGGGTGCCGCGTGATCACCGATGAGGACAAGGAGCGCGTCCGCCAGGCAACGGACCTCGTCGCCCTGGTGTCCGAGACCGTGGAACTCCGCCAGCGCGGCCAGGAGTTCTGGGGCTGCTGCCCCTTCCATGGCGAGAAGAACCCCTCCTTCAAGGTCAACCCCAACACGGGCCTGTGGCACTGCTTTG